>X87_Garden_Dormouse__coassemble_243_pt1 | contig 9556 bp, 7 predicted proteins | sample X87_Garden_Dormouse__metabat2_low_PE_004 | metagenome-assembled genome bin X87_Garden_Dormouse | reverse complement strand
AGAAAAGACAATAAGGGTACTGTTATTGACAAGTTTAGCAAGAAAAGACAATAAAAAAAGAGGCTGAGACATGTATTTATGTCTCAGCCTAATTCATTATAATAGCAGTAGCTAACTCTCTTAAACACAGCATTTGCATAATACTTTATTCAAACAATCTTAGTTCCATGTACTTCATCAAACGGTATGTCGTTAAGTAACGTTTGTAAATTATCTTTATTAAGTCCGCCACCTGGCATAATTGTGATGTTGCCTTTTGAATGCATTAGCAATTTACCGAGATGGAATACGTTATCAAAGACTGATTGGTCACTTGGGCCGCCATGTGTTAACAAGCGCTCAAAACCGTGGTCAATTAGCCAATCAAGAGACTTTAATTGAATATATGGATTGATTAAATCAAATGCCATGTGACATACAGCGTGTGTATCTCCGCATGTTTCTTTTAAAGCATCCATTTTCCATTCATCGAGTTGTTCATTTTCATCTAAACAACCAAAAACAAATGCGTCTACATTTAAAGTTTTAAGTTGAATAATATCTTGTCTCATTACTTCATATTCAAAATAATCGTAATTAAAGTCTCCACCTCTAGGCCTGATCATAACAGCAACTTGTACATCATTTTGATGACATAACTCAGTTGCAATTTTAACCATACCATAGCTAGGTGTAGTGCCACCTACAGATAAGTTATCGCATAATTCTATACGATTTGCTCCGTTTTTAATCGCATGGTTAATTTGTTCAATTGTTTCAACGCAAGATTCTTTTATCATTTTTCATAACCTGTTAAAAATTCATGGCCGTCTTTTGTTACAACAATATCGTCTTCAATTCTAACACCAGCTACTCCAGGAACATAAATGCCTGGTTCAACAGTTAAAACCATACCTTCTTTAAATGTATCTGTGTTAACGCTAGAAATATCAGGGAATTCATGAACACTTAATCCTAAACCGTGACCGAGTCTATGTGGGAAGTAATCGCCATATCCAGCATTACTTATAATATCTCGTGCTACTTTATCACATTCAGAGATTTTAACGCCTGGTTTAATAATATCAATTGCTTTTTTATTTGCTTCTAATACAATGTTATAAATTTCTTGAGCTTTTTCAGGAGGTGTACCAAATGCTATTGTTCTTGTAATGTCCGAGCAGTAACCTTTGTATATAACACCTAAATCAAATAAAACATATTCATTGTTTTGTAATTTTCTATCTCCCGGGGTACCATGTGGTGCTGCTGCGTGATCTCCGAATAATACCATCGTATCAAAGCTCATTTTTGAAATACCATGTTGCTTCATAGTTGTTTCAATATGATTAAGTACTTCGATTTCAGTTACACCTTCAGCCAATTTTTCGGCACCAGCTTTAATTGCTAAATCTGCGTATTTAGCCGCTTCATGCAATAATTCAATTTCATTTTGAGTTTTAATGTTTCTTACATCTTTCAACACTTGATCAATATCTTCGAATTTTTCAACATTAAAAGCTTTTTCTACTTCGCGAAAACGTTTAACAGATAAATGTTCGGATTCAATAGCGAAAGTTTTATAAGTTCTTTCTTCAATTAAGTCAAAAGCTGATTCAGTATCTAAATATCCAACGATATCCCCTTTGAACCCAGCATTTTTAGCTTCTTCAACTTCCATTTTTGGACAAAATAGTGTTTCTTCTCCGTCTTTTGTAATTAATAAACTAAATAAACGTTCATGAGGTTCAGATAAATAACCAGTTAAATAAAAAATATTTAAAGGTGTTGTTATCCATGCAGCATCTACATTTTTCTCATTTAAAAACGTTGTAATTTCATTGTGTTTCATAATTCAGCCTCCCAATTATCTTTCGTACATCATTATTCTAGACTTCCTGCTTAATAAATTCAAATTTAGGGTATATAATATAGAGAAAAGATATTGTGAGGAGGGAAATTCATGAAAGTATCATTTCATGGTCAATCAGTTATATATTTCGAAAGTAAAAATCATAAAGTGATTGTAGACCCATTTATATCTGGCAATCCTATGAGTGACTTAAATGTAGATGAAGTTGAAGCAGATTATATCATATTGACACACAGTCATGGCGACCATATTGGGGATACAGTAAATATTGCTAAAAGAACAGGTGCACTAGTTATTGCATTACCAGAAGCAATTGATTATTTATCTAATAAACATGGACTTGAAAACCTACATCCAATGAATATTGGTGGGAACATTGAATTTAATTTTGGTAAAGTAAAATTTGTTCAAGCATTCCACAGTAATAGTTTTACAGAAGAAAATGGCGAAATAATTTATTTAGGAATGCCTGCAGGTATTGTTCTAGAAACTGAAGGTGGCACAATTTATCATACAGGTGATACAGGTTTATTCAGCGATATGAAGTTAATAGCTGATAGACATCCTGTTGATTTATGTTTTGTACCAATCGGTGACAACTTTACAATGGGCATTGATGATGCAAGTTATGCCATCAATGAGTTTATCAAACCTAAAAAAGTCGTTCCAATCCATTACGACACATTTGATTTAATTAAACAAGATCCAAAAGAATTTGAAAAAGCTGTAACAAAAGCAGAAGTTCATATTTTAAAACCAGGTGAACATGTAGAATTATAATTAATTTAAGAGACTGAGACAGAAATAAATGTCCCAGTCTCTTATATTTTGTTAATGATTCTTTCTTATGTAAACATATCTTTTAATCTCTCAAGAATGTATAATATAATTAATTCATTATAATCGATAGAGGGTATAAAACATGACGAAACATGAACAAATAATAAAGTACATTGAATCGTTATCTGTTGGACATAAAATCTCTGTCAGACAGATTGCTAAAGATTTAAATGTTTCAGAAGGTACTGCATACAGGGCGATAAAAGAAGCTGATAATAAAGGGTTAGTAGCATCAATTGATAGAGTAGGTACAGTTAGAATTGAAAGAAAATCAAGAGAACAAATTGAAAACTTAACTTTTAATGAAATTGTGAAAATAGTAGATGGACAAGTTTTAGGTGGTAAACAAGGCTTACATAAAACGTTATCTAAATTTGCAATTGGTGCTATGGAAATCAAAGATGTTGTTAAATACTTAACGATGAATACATTGCTTATAGTCGGTAATAGAGCAGATGTTCAAATGGAAGCGTTGAAAAGAGGTTCAGCCGTATTAATAACGGGTGGATTTGAAGCGGATGATGACATTATCGAATATGCCAATGAGCATGATTTGCCTATAATATCTTCTAATTATGATACGTTTTTAGTAGCCAATGCAATCAATCGAGCTATTTATGACCAAATGATTAAAAAAGAAATTCTTATGGTAGAAGATATCATGATACCAATTGAAGAAACTTCTTATTTATTTGATAACCAAAAAGTGAGAGATTGGAACGAAATGTCACAACAAACTTCTCATACTAGATTTCCAGTTGTCGATAATGAACTAAAGGTCATCGGTATTTTAACGAGTAAAGATATTGTTAATGAAGAGCCAGATAAACAGATTAAAGCTTTAATGACTAAAGCACCAATCGTTGCGCATTTAAATACAACGATAGCTACATGTGCTCATTTGATGATTTGGGAAGGTATTGAATTGTTACCAGTTGTCTCAAATACGAAAGAATTAATTGGTATAATCTCAAGAGAAGATGTGTTAAAGACAATGCAACTGATGAGTAGACAGCCTCAGATAGGAGAAACAATTCATGATCAAATTGCTAAACAAATTAGTATGGAGAACGGCAAAATAAAAGTTAATATTTCTCCACAACTTACAAATCAATTTGGTATGATGACGAAATCAATTTATATAGCAGTAATAGAAGAAGCACTTAGATATGAAGTGAGAAAATTGAAGAAATCAGAGTTGATGATTGAACATATAGACATTTATTATTTTAAAACGGTACAAATTGATGAAGAAGTTACTGTTAATATATCAGTTTTAGATATGGGCAGGTTGTCTGCTAAATTTGAAATATCTATGATGAATGGTAATAATACTGTTGCGAAAGCATTGTTGATGTGTCAATTACTAGATAAATAAAAAAGTCTGGAAAACAATAAATGCTCCAGACCAAAGAAAAATATTGGCAATAGATGACTGAACTGAAAATGCACTTATATCAAGCTTTTCAATTCTAATCATTCTTGCCGGGGTGGGGCAACGAAACCTTTTTAGTAAAATGAGGTTTCTGTCCCACTCCGTTTTTAAGATGATTGATTACGTTTTTTTCGTTCGAATTCTTCCCAAGCTTTGTTCTCAATCGGTAAATTACCTTTAAAGTATTTACTTGCTTTATGTCCATAGGTAATATTAACAATACCAAAGAACACCAATACTAAGACAATTATGTAAGTAACTAAAGTTGGAAACAAAAGTACTTGGTCTGCTGAGAATGCTATTAAGAAGATACCAAAGAAAAATCTCGCACGTTCTTTATGATATGCTTTTCTAACATCTCTTTTTGTTCTGAATGAACGGGCAAAGTTTAAAATAGTAAAAATTAAAGCGAGAATCATTACGGTTACGGATAACGCAACCAATACGGACATAATTTCAGGTGACATAGTTTAATCCTCCTACCAAGAAGCATTATATCAATTTATAAAATATAAGTAAATATATAGAAAGAGGGACCAATATGAATGACATTTTAAATAAAATTAAAGAATACGAAACAATAATTATACATAGACATGTAAGACCAGACCCTGATGCTTACGGCTCGCAACTAGGACTGAAATATATTTTAGAAGAAGCTTTTCCCGAAAAAAATATTTATGCAGTTGGACAATCAGAACCTTCATTAGAGTTTATTGGTGAATTAGACAATATTGAGGATGAAGTATACCAAAATGCTTTAGTAATAATTTGTGATACGGCAAATGAACCAAGAATCGATGATAATCGATTTAAACTAGGTAAAGAGCTCATTAAAATAGATCATCATCCACCAGTTGATTCATATGGCGATATTAATTATGTTAACACTGAAGCTTCTTCAACAAGTGAAATTATTTATGATTTAAATCAAGAGTGGAATTTAAACCAATCTGAAATTAATACAAAAGCAAGTCGTGTATTATATTTAGGTATAGTAGGAGATACTGGTCGTTTCTTGTTTGATAATACGACACCTCATACTATGGAAGTAGCCGCTTCACTTATGACTAAAGAATTTAACCGCAATGAAATGCTTAATCAACTTAGTGAACGTGAACCAAAGCTATTGCATTTTCAAGGGTACATCCTTCAAAACTTCAACTATGATGGAAACGGATTTTGTTATATAAAAATAACGAAAGATATATTAGAAAAATTTGATATTTTACCAAATGAAGCATCATTATTTGTCAATGCAGTTGCAGATATTAAAGGTGTGAAAGCTTGGGTGTTTGCAGTCGATGAAGGAAAAGAAATTAGATGTCGCATTAGATCTAAAGGTATAAAAATAAATCATATTGCGGCAAAATACAATGGTGGAGGACACCCTAATGCATCAGGTGCTTCTGTATACAGTTGGGAAGAGTTCGATGAATTAGCTAGAGATATTAAATCTGAAATATAGGAGGTAAAGCGCATGGTAAGTCATTTAAATATTCATTCGTCATTTGATTTGTTGAATTCTAGTTTGAGAATTCCAGATGTTATTAAAAAGGCTAAAAATGAAAATTATCAAGCGCTTGCTATAACAGATTTAAATGTCATGTATGGAGCTTTGCAATTTTATGATGAATGTTTAAAACAAGGTATTAAACCTATATTTGGTTTGACCATTTATTTAGATGATCAATTAAATGAATTAGAATGTGTGTTGTTAGCCAAAAATCAAACTGGTTATCAAAATTTAGTTAAATTATCTTCAGCGATATCTCTTAAAGAAAGACATTCAACGCCAATCGAGTGGTTAAATACTTATTCAGAAGGTTTAATCATAATAGGTAAAAACTTAAATATTGATAATGAACATTTATTCCATTCAATAAAAATATCTGACCAAGACAAGTACATATCCCATGATTCATCAGTTGAAGAAAATTATAAAAAAGTGTATATGCAATCGGCTTTATATTTAAATGATGAAGATAGCGATAGTTTAATTGCATTAAATGCTATTAAAAATAATGAAAAATTAACAATATCTGATTTTAATACGCATTTAAACCAACATTTTTTAACTATGGAAGAATTAAGCCAAATTGACGTCTCATCTAAATTTATCAAAACAACTGATGAAATAGCTGAAAAATGTAATGTACAAATTCAATACCATCAAGATTTATTGCCGAAGTATGTTACGCCAAATGGCAAAGATAGTGATACTTATCTGTGGGAATTATTGATGAACAATAAATCAAACTTTCCACAATTTAATGACACTTATGCTGAAAGGTTGAAATATGAGTATGACATTATAGTATCCATGGGATATTCAGATTACTTCCTTATAGTGAGTGACTTAATAAATTATGCGAAATCAAATGATGTGTTAGTTGGTCCAGGGCGTGGCTCTTCAGGTGGTTCGCTCGTAAGTTATATACTAAATATTACGACATTGGATCCTATTGAATATGACCTATTATTTGAGCGTTTTCTAAATCCAGAACGTGTAACTATGCCGGATATTGATATTGATTTCCAAGATACGAAGCGGGATAAAGTTATTCAATATGTCCAAGAGAAGTACGGTGATAATAGAGTAGCAGGTATAGTGACTTACGGTCATTTGCTAGCACGAGCAGTTGCAAGAGATGTAGGTAGAATATTGCAATTTGATGAACCAACTTTAAATTATATATCTAAGTTAATACCACACAAGTTAGGTATAACTTTAGACGAGGCATATGAAAGTGATGAATTTAAACAATTCGTCAGTAAAAATCATTTAAACGAAAAATGGTTCCAATTATGTAAACAATTAGAAGGTTTACCAAGACATACTTCGACACACGCAGCAGGTATCATTATAAACGATCAACCTTTACATGAATTTGTACCGACAATGATGGGAGATACAGGTGTATTAACACAATGGACGATGACAGAAACTGAAAAATTAGGTCTGTTAAAAATCGACTTTTTAGGATTAAGGAATTTATCAATCATTCAGCAAGTTGTGAATCAAGTTAAGTATCAAGAAAAAACTGAAATTGATATCGAAAATATACCTTATGATGATCAAAAAGTATTTCAACTATTATCACGTGGAGAAACTACTGGAATATTCCAACTAGAATCTCAAGGTGTAAGAAGTGTGTTGAAAAGGTTAAAACCTGACCATTTCTTAGATATAGTAGCAGTGACTTCTTTATATAGACCAGGACCTATGGAAGAAATACCTACTTATATAAAAAGAAGAAGAAAAGTTGAACCAATTGAATACTTGCATCCTGATTTAGAAGAAATCTTAAAGTCTACATATGGTGTTATTATTTATCAAGAACAAATTATGCAAATAGCTAGTAAATTTGCTGGTTTCTCCTATGGTGAAGCTGATATTTTAAGAAGGGCTATGAGTAAGAAAAATAGATCTGTTCTTGAAAATGAAAGAAAACATTTTATAAATGGAAGTTTAAGTCGTGGTTATGAAGAACAGACAGCTATTAAAATTTTTGATTTAATTTTAAAATTCGCTGATTATGGTTACCCTAAAGCTCATGCTGTCGCATATAGTAAAATAGCTTACATTATGACTTATTTAAAAGTGCATTATCCTACTTACTTTTATGCATCTATTTTATCTAATGTAGTTGGTAATGAAAATAAAACCGAACAAATGGTTACAGAATTAAAAAGGATAGGTGTAAAAATTTATCCGCCATCTATTAATCATAGTGAATGGTTCTACAAAGCAACCAAAACTGGTATATACACATCTTTAGGTGCAATTAAAACTGTCGGTTATCAAAGCGTAAAGAGTTTAGTAGAAGAAAGAAAGTATAGAGGACCTTATAAAGATATGTACGACTTAGTGCATAGGCTACCAAATAAAGTTAAGAATAAAAAACTAATTCAAGCACTTATTTATGCTGGGGCGTTAGATGATTTTAAGCAAACTAGAGCAACAATGCTACAGTCTTTAGATGATGTTTTCGAAAGTAGCGCATCTGTTGGAGATGCGAATAATTTACTTTCAGAGTTAGGTTTAAATGTTAAAAAAGAATTTAAAGAAGTAGAAGAAATGCCTAGTTTAATGAAAAGTGAATATGAAAAAGAATATTTAGGATTTTATGCTACAGAACATCCTATCTTAACATTATTTAAGCAGCATCAATATTTAACGATTTATCCAATTAGAGTACAAAACGATAAAGTGCCAATGCTTGTTATGATTGCTTCTTTAAGAAAAATAAGAACTAAAAAAGGACAAAACATGGCATTCGTTAATTTAATTGACGGCATTAATGAAGTTGAAGGCGTTATTTTTCCGGATACGTATAAAAAAATTGAAACAATGAATATAGAAAATAAACCTTTAATTATTCAAGGCAAATTCGAAAACAGAAACGGTAAAATGCAAATAATTATCAACCAAATAGATTTATTAGAAGATTATAAAGAGTACAAAATCAAAACAACTTCTGAATTAGTTGTTCGAAATGTATTTGAACTTAATGATTGGGTTACGCAAAATCATAAAAGCAGCATTAAAGTAACTTATTTTAATGACGAAGATTATACATCTCATAATATGGGTTATTTAAATTCTGATAAAGGAAATATTAAAGATTTTATCGATATGATAGGTTACGAAAATATACGATTGATATAGGCTTTATTAATCAATTAAATTATGATATAGTATTCTCCATGGTGGTCTGACCACTATGGAGAATTTTTTAATTAAAAATAGGAAATTTCATGTATAATATATTGGGAGATACATATAATAACGAAGGGATGATTATATTGTCATTAAGAGACGATGCTTTATACATGCACAAAGAAAAACAAGGAAAATTAGGCGTTTACGCAAAAGTTAAAGTCACAAATAAAGAAGAATTAAGTTTAGCTTATTCTCCAGGGGTAGCTGAACCATGTAAGGACATTCATGAAGATGTCCGCAAGGTTTATGATTACACAATGAAATCTAATGCAGTAGCTGTTATAACTGATGGTACAGCTGTTCTTGGATTAGGGGATATTGGTCCAGAAGCAAGTATACCGGTAATGGAAGGTAAAGCTGTATTATTTAAAAGTTTTGCTGGAGTAGATGGTATTCCAATTGCATTAAATACAGTTGATGTAGATGAAATCGTAAATACAGTGAAGTTACTAGAGCCAAATTATGGTGGCGTAAACCTAGAAGATATTTCAGCTCCAAGATGTTTTGAAATTGAAGAAAGACTAAAAAAAGAAACAAAAATACCAGTTTTTCATGATGATCAACACGGAACTGCAATTGTTACAGTTGCAGGCTTATTAAACGCGCTTAAATTGACGGATAGAGATTTAGCTGATATCAAAGTTGTATTAAACGGAGCAGGTGCAGCAGGTATCGCAATTATCAAACTTCTATACAGTTATGG
>X87_Garden_Dormouse__coassemble_241_pt1 | contig 9617 bp, 8 predicted proteins | sample X87_Garden_Dormouse__metabat2_low_PE_004 | metagenome-assembled genome bin X87_Garden_Dormouse | reverse complement strand
TAATCTATGCCCACGATGTTCCAGAGATTAAAAATCTCCTAACTCGTATATTAAACGAATTAGGAGATTTTTTGAGCATGAGGTTTAGGTCTCAAACTCTTTTTGTATATATTAGGAAATTTATAATGAGTTTATAGGTTTATCAACGTTTTATAATTAAATGAATTGACCGATATTTTCGTCAGAAATACCTTTTTCTATGTCATAGATTTCAGTACCACGTAGAATTGTTTTAACTACTTGCGCACCGATAGTTCTACCTACATATGGACTAATTTTATTACGGTAAGCTAAATCTTCAGTTTGTAATGTGTAAGGTGAGTCTTTTTTGATAAATACAAAGTCAGCATCTTTACCTACTGAAATACTACCTTTTGAATCAAGTCCAAAACGTTTTGCTGGGTTTGTCGCAATAATATCAGCAAATTGTTTCAACGACATGTTACGTTTTTGTACAGCTTCGTCAAATAACACATCAACGTTATTTTGTACGCCTGCAATACCGCCCCATGCTTCAAAAGCATTGTCAGTATCTTTCAAGTCTGGTGTACATGGTGAGTGGTCTGAAGTTACAAATGAGATATTGCCTTCAAATACATGTTCCCACATACCTTCTAATCTAGATTGTTCGCGGATTGGTGGTGAACATTTCACAACTGGTCCGATTGAATCTAACTCTTCTTTATAGAAGTATAGATAGTGCGTACATGTTTCACATGTGATATCTACACCTTCTTGTTGTGCTTTAACAATTTCTTCTACGCCTTCTTTACAAGCTACATGTACGATGTGTACACGACATCCTGTTTCTTTTGCGAAAAGAATAATTTTACGAATTGGTTCAACTTCTGTAAATACTGGTCTTGAATCAACATATGCGCTTAAAGTAGTTTCGCCATTTTCTTTAGCGATTTCGCCTAAACGATCAGTGATTGTCGCATTTTCAGCATGTACTGATAGTATTTTACCTGTTTTAGCAATTTGTTTCATACCTTCATATAATGAATAGTCATCTACATTCATGAAGTCTCCTTCAATTGAACGATCTCCACATGTAGCTAAGAAACATTTGTAAGCAACAACGCCGTTATCAGATAATTCTTGAATGCCGCCATTTAAATTGTAAGGTACTAAACCGCCGTAGCTTGCAACATCGACAGATAGTTTACCGTTACCTGCATCAAATTTTTCTTGAATAGATTTATGATCAACCGTTGCTGGAACTTGGTTCAATGGCATTTCAATAAATGAAGTTACGCCACCTTTAGCAGAAGCTCTTGTACCAGTTTCATAGCCTTCCCAACTATCACGGTATCCGCCACCTGGTTCAGTAATATGAACGTGTGCATCAACCATACCTGGAGATACAATCAAACCTTTAGCATCTACAACATTATCAGCTTCGCCTAACTCTTTTCCAATAGCTGCTATTTTACCGTCTTTAATACCTACTTCTACTTCTTGTTCGCCATCTTCTAAAATGACTAAACCATTTTTTATAATAGAATCAAATTTCATAACTATGCATCCCTTTCTGTTCTTCTTACAGATTTTAATAACCAATATAGTAGACCAGATGTTAAGAATCCAATAAACCAAGAAAAGTCAGATATAACGCTAAATCCTGGTAAGAATCCTAGTAAACAAATGATAACACCCACTATTGTAGCAACATATGCTGGTAGGTTAACTTTAGGTATTGCTTTTTGTTTAGCTTTTACATCAAAGTACAACTCATCAATATTGATTTTACATTTTGAAACAATGAAAAAGTGTATAACCATAACGCCTGTAACAGGTCCTAGAATAGCACCAATCATATTTAAGAATACAAATATGCTATCTTCGTTCTCCATCATTTTCCATGGCATAATCAATACGCTGACCACACAAGCTATGATAACACCTGTTTTATAATTAACAAATTTCGGGAATAACGCACTTAATTGATAAGCTGCTGGAATAATGTTACTTGTAGCATTAGTTGAAATCGTTGTTAATAATAATACGCCTAATGCAACTAACACAGCCCAGAAGTTATCCCATTGATTGATAATCGTTAAAATGTTCCATTCTTGATGTCCAATATAAATTGAACCACCTATGATAATCGAAACACTCGCTACAGCAAATAATGTTTGAGCTACAAAAATACCTGCTGTTTGTCCGATAATTTGTGATTTTGTAGATTTAGCATTTTGTGTAAAGTCTGCCACACTTGATCCGGGTCCAGCCCAAACGCCAAGTAATGAGTTAAATATGAGGAAGAATGCCAACAATGAAGGATATAATAATCCACTGTTTGACGATAATTCATAATTAACAATATTACCGAATCCGCCGGCAGTATAAATGCCCCAAATCGTCATACCACCAAATACAATATAAATAAGGGGATTAAGTATTGCAGTGAATTTATTTAGTGTATCTCCACCACCAAAACCAATTGCAAAATTAATTACCCAGAAGATAATAAATGCAATGAAACCTGGTAATGTTATGCCGAGGAAAGTGCCTCCTCCGCCAATCTCGCTAAATCCTGGTATTACTTTATTAATTAAAATTAACAAAGCTTGTGAACCAGCATAAGTTTGCAGTCCAAACCATGCAATTCCGGCTATAACACCACGTAAAATACCTGGTAGTTTAGCACCGATGTCCCCGTAAGTATGTCTTAAATGCATTGCAAAAGGTATTCCAAATTTAGAGCCAGCGTAACCATTCGCTACGAGTAAAGTTGCAATAAAGAATGAACTTAAAACTAATGCAATCATTACTTGTAATGGCGAAAGACCAAGTAGTAAAAATCCACCAACCGCTGTATAATTTGGTATATTGTGAACCGCACCCATCCACAACGTGAAGAAGTTAAATGCAGTTGAATTTCTTTGTTCAGAATTCTTCGGCATGATATCTTTATTATAACCACGTTGCTCGAAAACTTTAGAATCTAGCTGGGTTCCCCTGCTCTGTTCAATCATAGTAGATTCTCCTTTAACTATTTTAAAGAAGATTATTCGTATAACCTTCAGAAGTAATGTTACTATTAACATAAAACGTTTTCATTGTGCGTATTGACATATTTTTTATAGATTTTATTAAAAATGAACAAAAAAGGAGTTAGATTAATGCCAACATTAAGAGAAATATTGGAAGTTCCTAGATTTTCAAACTTAAAATTAATTAATGAAAATGGGGATATAGATAGAAAAGTTGAGGGGTTAGATATCACGGAAGCCCAAGATATTAAACACTTCACTTCACCATATATGTTAATACTGACAACTGCTATGAATTATCAAGAAGACCAAGATGGATTAATACAACTCATCAGTGATTTAAATGAAATTCAAACAGCTGGTCTTGGAATTAAAGTGTCACGTTTCTTAAAATCTATAGATCAAAAAGTTATAGATTATGCAAATTCCATAGAATTCCCTCTGATTGAGATTCCAGAAGCGTGGAATTTAGGAGATATTACACATCATATTTCATCATATATTTCAGATGATGAATCGGAAAAAATGAACTATGCTTTAAATATACAACAAGAATTAAATCATATGTTAATAAAAGGGTACGATGCTAACTTAATGGTCGAAAGATTCAGCAAGTTACTAAAGGTACCAATCATGTTAATTAATCCTTTTGATGATGTTGAAGCGGTTAGTCATCACTATACTCATAACAGACAATTACTAAATGAAAACTTAAAGTATTTTAAGCTTTATAAGTCGACTCAAGACATCAAACAAAATACTAAATCTTCTTTTAATGAAAAGCATGTCATATTTGAGGTACCAGCTTTTAATTACTTTCCATATTATTTAATGGTTTCAAACGTTGATACTTTAAGCTATCCATTTAGTTTATTAACAATAGAACAAGCTGTTACAACGATAAGCTTTGCTATATATAAAAACAGTCGTATTAAAGCTACCGAACAACAAGATGTAAATAGATTTTTTGAATCGCTTATGACTGAAAATACATTATCTATTAAACAGCATCCAGATTTGTTCAAACGTTATAACATCCATTTATCTGATTTCTATCAAATTTTAATTTGTGCAATTGATAGTGAAGATGGCGTAGAAAATAGTGTTTATCTTAATGAACGATATCAAATGACATCTGAATGGTTATCAAATATGTTGCATGATATCGATAACACTATTTCTGTATTTACATTACCAAGTAACTATAGATTTGCAGTATTACTACAAACAAAACATCAATATTACTTGGATTATTGTAAATTCATACAAAATGAATACACAAAGTATTTCCGCGGAAATATCTCTATAGGTGTAGGTAACGCAGTATCAGAGTTTTCACAACTGCCTTCTTCATTTTTCGAAGCTAATGAGGCATACGAAGATGAAGCTGAAAAAGGTGAAAAAGCTTTCTTAAAAGTTTATAAATCAAAAAGTGTCCAAGAACTATTACAACTTATTCCTGAAAGTAAATTAAAACCTTTCATTACTTATACTTTAGGTCCGTTGGCATATCCTAAAAAGACGAAAGATAAAGAATTAAAATATACATTAAAAGTTTATATGGATAATCAATGCGATATCACTAAAACAGCAGATGAAATTTTTATTCATAGAAACACTGTGAAATATAGAATTAAAAAATGTGAAGAAATCATTGGTTACCCGGTTGAAGATCCCGTAAGATCTTTAGATATACGAATCGCTTTATATGCATCAGAACGTATCAGTTTTCATTAATAAAAACCCCCGCTCGTTAAATTAATCATAACGAGCGGGGGTTTTAAAGTTACATTGGATATTTATAATCCACTTACTTTATTATATTAAAATTGTTCTGAAAGAATTTTTTGCTCTAAGAAGTTTAACATGTAGTCTGGGCTACCTGTCTTAGCATCAGTTCCTGACATTTTGAATCCACCGAATGGGTGGTATCCTACTACTGCTGCAGTACAACCTCTATTCAAGTATAAGTTACCTACATCAAAGTCTTCACAAGCTTGTCTCCAATGTTCACGGTTATTTGTAATAACTGCGCCTGTTAGACCATAATCTGTATCATTAGCTACTTCTATCATTTCATCAAAGTTTTCACATTTAGTGAAGCCTACGACTGGACCAAAGATTTCTTCTTGCATAATTTGATCGCTAGATTTTAAGCCTGAGAAGATTGTAGGGTTTACGAAGTAACCTTTACTGTCATCAGTTTTACCACCTACTTCAAGTTTACCTTCTTTACTACCAATTTCGATATAATTTTTAATTTTATCGAATTGTTTTTGGTTGATAACTGGTCCCATATAAACATCTGAACCTTTATCAGTATTACCAATTGATAATTCTTTAGTAAGGTTAACAGCTTTTTCTAGAACTTCATCATAAACTTCTTTATGCACAATTGCACGAGAACATGCTGAACATTTTTGTCCAGAAAAGCCGAACGCTGAGTCTACTATAGATTGTGCAGCTAAATCTGTATCTACATTATTATCTACAAGAATAGCATCTTTACCGCCCATTTCAGCGATAACACGTTTTAAGAAGTTTTGCCCTTCTTGTATTTTAGCAGCTCTTTCGAAGATTCTCGTACCAGTCGCTCTTGAGCCTGTGAACGTTACGAAATGAGTGTCTTTATGATCTACTAAATGGTCTCCGATTTCTTTCGGGTCACCAGGTACAAAGTTAACTACACCTTTAGGTAAGCCTGCTTCTTCTAACACTTCAATTAATTTATAAGCAATTAATGGTGTGTCCTCAGCTGGTTTAAGCAACACTGTATTACCTGCAATTATAGGTGCAACAGTTGTACCTGTCATTATAGCGAATGGGAAGTTCCAAGGTGGTATTGTAACGCCTGGCCCCATTGGTTTATAGATATACTGGTTATGCTCACCTTCTCTATCAAATACCGGTTTACCGTGAGCAAGTTCCATCATTGAACGTGCATAGTATTCAGTAAAATCAATGCCTTCATTTGTATCACCATCTGCTTCATTCCATGGTTTACCCGCTTCGTAAACCATCAGTGCAGAAAATTCATGTTTTCTTCTACGAATAATGGCAGAGACACGAAGCAATAATTCTGCTCTTTCATGAGGCGTCCATTTTCTCCAAGTCTTATATGCTTCTTTAGCCGCTTCCATCGCTTGATCAACTTGCTCTTTAGAAGCTTTTGAAACACGACCTAACACTTGTTGATGATCAGCTGGATTTACAGAATCGTACTTATCATCAGTGAAAATTTTCTCTCCGTTTATTACGAGAGGAATTTCTGTTCCAAATTCAGCTTGAACTTGAATTAATGCATCTTTAAATGCCTGTTGATTCTCTTGATTTGTAAAATCAGTTGCAGGTTCGTTACGAAATTCTACTACCATCCTTCATACCTCCTAAATATAATCAACCCTTTATAAGGTAATAAATACCTCTTATTACTATTGTACTATCGCAAAGTTTTTATATTCAAGTAAAGGGCTTACATTATTGATTCTACCCTATTTAGCACGATTTAAAAACCAATATACATCATTAAAATAAATTATCTTTTTCACCTTGTTAATAAGTGTAATAATACAAAAAATTCAATCGTAAATTAAGATATAAAGTTATAGAATTTGTTTAATTTAATAAGGCTTTTTCTAATTTTTCTTGAATTGTTTCTTGATTATCTTCTACAGGATCAAAATCAAATCTTTCTCCATTAATGAATACTGTCGGTATACCCGTTATATCTCTTTCAAACGTTTCTCTATTAATGGCTAATGATCTATCATCTGCATGTTTTTGTGGCGCTAACCTTAATTCATCTTCCATTTTTCTTTCAATCGTTTCAAAGCTTACTGTCCATTCTTCTTGTGTTTCATATAAATCACGTATATATTTTATCGCTTCATCAGGGTCATCATAATCTAAATGGATGTTCGCTACCGTTCCTTTTAAAAGATGTTGCTTCGTCTTATCAAAATGTTTAACGATATATTTTACGTCTCCATTTTCTATATAAGGTGTTAACACTTCATCTGCAGCAAAAAAGTAATGTTTACAATATGGACACGCAAAATTAATAAAAGCTTCTACTGTAATATTTGCATCTTCTTTACCAAAAGTTAAATGTTGTAATTCTGTCATGATATTACCCCCTTTATGTCGTTAACTTTATTAAATCATTAAATATGTAATATTACCATTATAAAGGGTGATTAACTTTCTTATAAAAACAAAAAAGCATGAAACCATCATAATTGATGATTTCATGCTTTATATTTAGAACGATAACGTCCCAAACAGATCATTAACAGAAATATTAGTTTTTGTTAACGTTAACTGCTTGAGGTCCACGTTGACCTTCTTCGATATCGAAAGTAACTGATGCACCTTCGTCTAATGATTTGTATCCTTCAGTTTGGATTGAAGAGAAATGTACGAAAACGTCGCTTCCGTTTTCTCCTTCGATAAATCCGTAACCTTTTTCTGCGTTAAACCATTTTACTGTACCTTTATTCATATAAAAGTCCTCCTAGTGCTTATGCACAATATATTTGCAATAATCAATCTTCAAACTTAAATGGACTTTCATTAACAATGAATAAAACTACCAATTAATTTAATCTCGAAATATCACTTGTCTATTACTATACGCTACATATTATGAAAAGTAAAGCTTTTTGTTAAATTAAACTTTTATTTCCCTTTTATCTCTATAAATAGTATTTATCAATGACTTTCAATTCATCATCTAATTCATAGATAAGTGGCGCGCCAGTTTTAATTTCTAACTCTGATATTTCATCATCAGGTATATCTTCTAAATATTTAATCAATGCACGCAGTGAATTACCATGGGCTGAAACAAGTGTCGTTTGACCATTAACGAGACTCGTTGAGACGTGGTCAATCCAGAACGGAATCACTCTATCTAAAGTGTCTTTTAAACTTTCTGATAGTGGCATTACTCTACGATCTAACATTGCATACCTTCTATCGTTTAAATATTCTTCTTGCAACGCTTTATCAGCTTCAGGTGGTTTTGTATCATAAGAACGTCTCCATATATGTACTTGTTCTTCACCAAATTCTTCTCTTGCTTCGTCTTTATTTTTACCTTGCAAGCCACCATAGTGACGTTCATTTAAACGCCAAGTTTTATAAACGGGAATCCATAATTGATGAGAGTGTTTCAACAATAAATAAGTTGTTTCAATCGCTCTTGTTAACAATGAAGTATAGACAACATCTATTTCTATTTCTTGTTTTAATAATTTTTCCCCTGACAATTTCGCTTCGTTAAATCCTTGCTCAGATAGTCCTACGTCAGCCCAACCAGTAAACAAGTTTTTCTTATTCCAATCACTTTGTCCATGTCGACATAATATTAATTTTGGCATTTCTCTCACTCCAATTTTTTCTATTAGTTTATTCTATTGAAACACTATTTCTTATTTTTTTAAAATAATAAGATAGACTTAATTTATAAAAATACCATTTTAAAAATAACCAATGCATTCTATAATTGAATGATATATGACAAACACAAAGTACTATATTAAATACTTTTTATAAGGATATGAATAAACATGATTTTAAAGTCCATTAAAGTAATACTTCAATTATGCTTAATATATTTGATTACCTTATGTGGAAATTGGATTCAAGAAACATTACACATACCAGTTGCAGGAAGCATTATAGGCCTAGCTCTCTTTTTCTTATTATTACAATTTAAAATCATCAAGACAGAGTGGATATCTAGTGGTGCCAATTTATTATTAGGTACGATGATTTTCTTTTTCATACCTTCTATAGTTGGTGCTATGGATTTAGCTGAACAATTCAATTCGAAATACATAGCATTAATCATATTAATTATTGCGAGTACATGTATTGTCGCTCTCACTTCAGGTTATGTGGCAGAAAAAATGTTAAAATCCGCTCATAAAAAGGAAGGTGACAACATTCAATGATGATTAAAACAATATCAATGATTGTCTTAACTTTACTCATGTACTTACTGGCAATATTCATACAGAAAAAGTTGAAAATAGCGATATTACACCCAGCGCTAGTATCATCAATTGCTATTATTTGCGTACTGCTCATTCTTGGCTATGACTATGATGATTATATGGTTGGAGGACATTGGATTTATGACTTCTTAAACTGTACAGTCGTGTGTCTAGCCTACCCTTTATATTTATATCGAGATATGATTGTAAAACATTTCAGAGTAATATTAACGAGTGTACTTGTTGGTATATTAACTAATATTGTATTAGTTTTTACAACCCTTAAAATACTCGGTTATTCTAAAGAAATGATTGCATCATTATTGCCGAGATCAATCACAGCTGCAGTTGGTATCCAAGTTTCAGAACAAATTGGTGGCGTTGATACTTTAACAGTATTATTCATCATGTTAACTGGACTTATCGGCAGTATGCTTGGACATTACTTAGTTAGACTAGCAAATTTTCAAACTTCCATTGCAAAAGGTCTTACATTTGGAAATGCATCACACGCTATAGGAACAGCTAAAATATTAGAAACTGATATTGAATCAGCAGCATTCAGCTCTATCGGAATGATACTAACAGCGCTATTAAGTTCTGTTATATTACCATTATT
>X87_Garden_Dormouse__coassemble_235_pt1 | contig 9736 bp, 10 predicted proteins | sample X87_Garden_Dormouse__metabat2_low_PE_004 | metagenome-assembled genome bin X87_Garden_Dormouse | reverse complement strand
ATTTTATACTATATTTAATTTCACTCCTTCCCCTTGTAAATTTTCTTTTTATTTAATTTAAATATATACAAATATTAAATTACGGTCAATGCTTTTTTTATTAAAATTCTATATTTTTTCTATGTACTCTAATCTATTATTAAAGGGATCTCTAATAAAAATCCTTTTTGCCCCTGGAAATCTATCATCAGAATGATATTTAATACTCACTTCGTCACAATAAATTTTAAATGCTTCTAAATTCTCAATATTAATAGCTGGATGAGCTTTCTTTAAAGCATTAAATTCCTCTTCAATACCGATGTGTAAATCTATATCATTAATATTAAACCAAACACCACCGTTACCTTGTAAAGATTTCGGTTTTTCTATTTCATTAAATCCTAATTTATTTGCATAAAATTCTCTTGCTGTATCTTCAGATCCTTTAGGTGCTGATAATTGTATATGGTCCCACTTTTTAAATTTAAACACTTAATTTCTCTCCTTTAATAAAAAATTACATATCTTTACATTATAAATATTTTATTTTATTATTTTCACATGGTAAAATAAGGTTGAGCATAAAAGTTTGAATATTACAAACACTTAATTATAATATAAATATAGAGGTCTATAGTTAGCTTTTCAATCAAATAGCGAAAGTTTTTAAAATTTCTGAATATTCATTGCATTTAGAAAATAAATACGCTATAATTTTAACAAATAAAGTCAAGGGGTTGTTGAAAATGAAACAATATTCACAAGTTAAACACCAAAGTCTAGAAACGTTTGTTAATAACTTAAATGATTTATCAGTTGAACTTGTTATTGACTCTGCACTTCGTGAAAATCGAAAGCGTGAATTAGCTATTTTAATTGATGAAGCACTTGTAAATCGAAATAATGAATTGTTCGATCAATACAGTGAAGAATTAATTCAATTGGAGGATTTACAATCGTGAATTGTCATTTAAATACTAGAACATAAAAGGAGACTACTTTTGACCCAAATCAAAAATAGTCTCCTTTCTTTATAACATTAAATCAATAATATCTTCTTTTTTGATATCACCAAAATAATAAAATGCATCTACATCTTTTAAAGCTTCAGTAATAGATGATTTTTGATGTTGTACTCCTATTAAAGCATCTTCAATATCTTTAACGTCCCCTACACCAAAGAAATCACCGAAAATAGCTGCATGTTCAATATTACCTTTCTTAACATCCAATTTAATTTGAATAAGTCCTCTATCAAATTTGTGACTTCTTTCAAAGTTATATTTAGGATTTTTACCGTAATTCCATTCCCACTTTTGGTATTTATTTTGACTAAGTTCGTTAATCTTATCCCAATCTTCTTGAGTTAAGTGATACTCCTCTACTTCTTCACTACCTTGTTGTTTAAATATTGAAGTTAGAATACGCTGTTTAAATGTTTCAATATCCATAGGCTCTTCAAGAAATTCTTGAATGTTTGCAACTCTTGATCGAATTGATTTAATACCTTTTGATTTAATTTTTGCTTCACTAACACGTAATGCATTTACAACTTCTTCTATTTCACTATCCAACATTAAAGTGCCGTGAGAGAACATTCTATCTCTTTGTTTAACCATTGCATTTCCTGAAATCTTTCTTTCTCCTACTTGGATATCATTTCGACCAGATAGTTCAGCTTTAACGCCCATTTCATTTAAAGCATCTACTATTGGTTGTGTGAATTTAGCAAAATTGTGAAAGCTATCTTCATCGTCTTTCGTTACAAAACTGAAATTTAGATTACCTAAATCATGATAGACTGCTCCACCGCCAGAAATCCTTCTTACAACTTTGATATTATGTTCTTCAACGTAAGATTGATTAACTTCTTCAATTGTATTTTGATTTTTACCAACAATTATAGATGGTTGGTTAATATAGAATAAGAAATAGCTATCGTCTTTAGGCAAAGAAGTGAGTACATATTCTTCCATAGCCAAGTTAATCATTGGATCGGTAATACCATTGTTACTTATAAATTTCATTCATATTTCCTCCTTATTTTTCCCCAATCAGCCTCAATATTATATTACCATATGTTGAATTAATCATATGTATGAAATGTTTGTGATAATATAGAGGTATATTCACATTTTACTTTTATATGTATAGGTAATTTAGTATAATGTTTCTTAGTATTATTTAGGAGGATTAAAATGACAATTGCAGAAGTAGGAAATATCATAGAATTTCAAGATGGCTTAAAAGGACGCGTTGAAAAAATTAATGAAAACTCAGTTATCGTAGATTTAACAATTATGGATAACTTCGAAAGTTTGGAATTACCAGAAAAAACAGTAGTAAACCATAAGCGTTATACTATAATTTCTAATGAGGGATAATAGTGAAAAAACAAATTAATGCTCAATTAATATGGTTTATTTCAAGCTTCGTCCTCTTTCATATTTTATTATTTATTATGAAAGGTGAAAAAGAAGTGTTCTGGTATTTATATACTGGTATTATGCTAATTGCTGGAATAAGCTATATATTTTACCAAAGAGAAATTAAATCTAAACGATTATTACAATCTATTGGGTACGGTTTAATAGGCGCAATATTTTTAGTCTTATTGCAGCTTTTATTATCACTCATTTATAGTGGTCTGTCTTATGAAGCACTATTTAAAGAATTAATGCGCGCTGGTGTTTTCTATAAATGGCAAATGCTTGTAACTATTGTAATCGCAATTCCTTGTCACGAACTATATATTAGAACAATATTACAAAATCAATTGCAACAAAAACTATCTCAACCTATTATTGCAATTGTAATCGCCGCATTAGCTTCAAGCTCATTATTTTTATACTTAGGTAATATTCCTATCTTTGTATTTATTTTATTAGCTCAATTAATATTGTCTACTTTATATTTTTACACGAAACGAATTATTACATCATATATAGCTCAAGTAGCAGCTATTATCATACTCGTAATTATATTTAGTTAAAATATTTTGAAACATACAAGTTTAAGTCAAAATTTAAAACAACAATCCATTGCCAAATTAATCAATGGATTGTTGTTTTTATTTTATGATTTCAAAATGATGGTCTAGTTCTATTCTACCTTTAGTTTCTGATAATTCTTCTATTATATATTCAATGACTGTCTTTTTAGACATAACATAATCATTTCCTGAAATAATATTTTTTACATTTCTATATAAATAATCTGTCATGACAACTATATATTCACTTTCTAAATCAACATCTTCCATAACTATGCGGTGACCAATTGGTTTATTTATATTAACTGTATAGTTAAACCCTTTCCAAACGGTCATCAATGTAGGTTCAAGAATCTCCTCGTTATAATAAACTTCACCATTTTGATTACTTAATGCTGTAGCCGTTCTCTCAAGAATACGTTTTATTTCTTTGCCTGATAAAGTGATTTTGATTGGCTTATCCGTGTGAATATAAGAATGATAGACATCTTTATTTTGAATTTCACCCCTTAAACCTTTACCTTCAGGATTACCTATTTGTGCACAAACAAAATCCACATTGTTAAATGCTCTCTGCATACTATTTTGAATGCATTGAATAAATACATGTGGCTCTATAAACAAATCTTTTATATCTTTATAATCTAATATAACTGGCATGTCTACTACAGGTAGTTCTGCCCAGTGTTGTACAGCTTTTTGATCAAAATAAGTAAGTTCTAATAAGTCTCTATCTTCAGGATAACTTGAAATTTCAACATGCTTAATAGAAGTGTCTATGATTTCTACAGAATTTGTTCTTTTCTTAAATTGTATAGACATATCAATGATATTAGTCGCATCTTTTCCGGGTTGGATAAAGTGAGTTTCAGCCACTTTCATATCAACTACATGCTCTTGATGCCCTGTTATAATAACGTTCACACCTTCAGTGCTTTTCATCATATTTTCGGCATTATGACTATAATAAGCTCTGTAATTACTTTTATCTGTATAAGTATTTAATCCACCATGATACAGCATAATTAAAAAGTCAGGGCTTTCTTTCTCATGTAAATACCTCACCCATCTCTTAGCTGATACCATTGATTCTCCAACAGTTACTTCGTTCTCTAATTCTACATTTTTATTCTCCATTAAACCGCTTGAAGTAAATCCTATAATTCCTATTTTAATTCCATCTACATATTTTATAGTGTAAGGTGTTGTAAAATAAGGTTCTTTTGTTTTGCTATGTTCTATATTAGCTGCTAACCAAGGGAAACGGCTTAAAGCAATTGAACGATTTAAAAAATCTAACCCGAAGTTAAATTCATCTGGGCTAACCCCACTCGCATCAAATTTCATATCATTCATAATCTTAATCATTGGATTACGTTTATATGGCGCAATTTGAGCATAATAAAATGCAAACATTGAACCAGATAACATACCACCATTATCAAGCAATAATACATGGTGATTTGTCTTACGCTTATGCTTAACATAAGTAGCCATTTTTAATATATTACCACTTATTCCTGTCCTACCTATTTGTCCATGTAAGTCAGAAGTAGCTAACAAATCAATTGTCACAGTTTCATTAGTATTCAATGTTTTTCCCCCTTTTACTTTTATTTTACCATTTTTAAAAAGAGTTATGTTTTTTTCTGCTAATTTGGTAGAATAACATCAACAGAGGTAGGAGACGTTTATGAAATCATTTAAAAAAATAATCATTCTAAATATTATCTTTGCTTTAACTGTTTCAGTATTAATTGGCTGGGTATTAAATAAAAATTATACCACTAGAATACATCAAAGATTAGATGCTACAAAAGAGATCATAGATTTAAAAATAGGAACTTTCATTACTCAAGCAGATAGTATTTCAGAGTCTTTAACGACTATATTATCTAATACAAATAATGAAGACTTTATAAATAAATTTTTAGAAGATAATCATACGAGATACACATGGATTGATCACATTTACATAATAGATAATCAAGATAATATTGTATATGACTCTAAAGGTAAGGGATATACAGATATAGAAGAATATCAGACTTATAAACATCGTTTTCCAGTTTCTAATAAAGACGAATTAAGAACTAAAAAGAAATCTCTTAAAAATTCAGATATACTACTATTAACAACTCAACTAAAAGTTAAAAATAAAGATTATACATCAGCTGTTGAAATTAATATGAACGCATTTCAAGATGAGATAAAACTTATTTCAAACCGATTTAATATTAATATTCAATCGATTAATGGAACAGAAATTTATCAAATTGGACCTGAATTTAAAAACTCTAAATCCATCAACTATGTATATAAAGACTTACCATTCTTGATAAATATTTCTGGACAATACTTTTTCATTTCAAGAATAGTAATTCCAAGTCTATTAATATTTTTAGTTATATTTTTATTATTAACAATCGTTGCATTAGTGTATAAAAGTCGCTTAGAAAGGATAGAACATGAGCGTTTAATAGAACAAGCAAATAATGAAAAACTTAGACTAATAGGGACATTAGCTGCAAATACTGCTCATGAAATTAAAAATCCCTTAACTAGTATCAATGGATTTATAGAATTAACGAGAATGAAATATGATAAAAATAAATTAGATACACATTTCAATATAATAACCGAAGAGCTAGAACGTATAAATGATATCGTTACACAGTTTTTATATTTAGGTAAACCAACAAACCTAGAGTATAAAAATATTAATATCGTACAAACAATCCAAGATGTGGAAGCATTCTTAGAGTATGAACTTGAACAGAATAATATCAACGTTATACTCAACTTACCTGATAAACCTGTTTATTCATATTTATCAGAAGACCAATTGAAACAAATATTGATAAACTTATTCCAAAACTCTAAAGACGCTTTACTACAAACAACAAATGCAAATATAACTATTAATTTGAACATAGATTCTAACAACAATATAACACTAGAATTTAAAGATAATGGTACGGGTATTACAAAAGAAACAATCCAAAACATATTTGAGCCATTTTTCACAACGAAATCTTCAGGAAGTGGCCTCGGCCTATATTTAAGTAAGAAATTAATAGAAGATTGGAATGGAAAAATATACGTTCATTCTGAAGAAGGAGAAGGAACAACATTTACTATTTCGTTACCAGTTTCTAAAAACTAAATATATAATAGACCTCTAATAGCATTAGCAGATCAAAAATAAAAAGGAACTTTTCGTTAAAATTTCTAAACGAAAAGTTCCTTTTTTAATACTAACCTATTTGGATACGTTCTTTAGGATAATGGAATTTATCTGGCGTCGATTTTCCACCTAACATTACAACGAAACATAATAATCCTACGCGACCGATAAACATGAGTATCATGATTACTATTTTCGATCCTAATTGCAATCCATCTGTAATACCCATGGACAAGCCACATGTACCAAATGCCGACATGGTTTCAAAGAAAATAGATAATAAATCATGTTTACCATCTTCGAACCTCACAATGGCAAGTACACCGACAAATGTGATAGCTAATGCTAATGAAATAACGGCAAATGATCTTTGTATATCTATCGGATGTACCTCCCGATTAAAAGCCTTAATTGTCGTTCGTCCATTACTAAAGTTAACTAAGTATAATACTAGTATAGTAAAAGTTGTTGTACGAATACCTCCACCAACAGAACTTGGAGATGAACCGATAAACATTAAACCCCCTAAGAAAAAGTTGGTGGCTTCTGAAAATTGAGTTAAATCTATGGTTGATAAACCGGCGCTTCGTGTTGAAGATGATTGAAACATCGCATAAAACAATGATTTATGCCAAGTAGCTCCTTTAAATGTATTTGAGAATTCAAATAGGTAAATGACTATCGTACCTAATACAAATAAAAATAAATATGTAGCACTCGCAATTTTCGTAAACAATGAAAATCTAAAGTTTGGTATAGTATTTTTCATATAAGTTTTAACTTCTATTAAAACAGGGAAACCTATTGCGCCTAGCATAATAAGCAACATTATAATCGTTTGAACAAAATAATCATTCGCATATGGTGCTAACGAGTCTCCAGTAATATCTAGTCCACCATTCGTCGTGGCAGAAACTGAAGCAAAGATACCTTGATGTATAGCTTCATTCACAGACCCAATATCTTTATAAAAATAAAAAGATAATAAAATAGCCCCAATAAGTTCTATCATTAAAATCGTTCTTACAATATCTAATATTAATTTTACAACGCCATTCATTGCAGTTGAATTACTATCTAGCATAATAAGCTGTCTTTCTCTAAGTCCTATATGCTTACCTAATATAACCCAGAGCAATGTCCCTATAGCCATGACACCAATACCACCAATATTCAGTATGACTAATATAACTGCTTGTCCAAAAGTCGTAAATGTTTCTCCAATAACTACAGGAGTTAGTCCTGTAACACTGACTCCAGACACTGCTACAAATAAAGTATCTACAGGCTCAATATTTACACCTGGTTTTACAACATAAGGTAAATTCAATAATAAAAAGGCGACAATTATTGCGGCCAAATAATACAAAACAATACCTTGTTGCGGCGTCATTTTTTGAAAAAAGTATTTAATAATGGACACAAATTGTCACCTCTATTTATTTTAAAGTTAATGTCTTAGTTATTTCTTTACCCTCTCGGATAAGTTTAAGCTTAATTTCTTCACCTGACTTATGATTATTATACAATTCTTTACGGAATTCAAGGTTATTTTCTATTTTCTTGCCATCCATTTCTACAATAACATCATGGAATTTAACGTCCGCTTTTTGAGCATTGCCTTTTTCATCAATACCAGTTACAACCATACCAGAGTTATATTTACTAGGCAGTGTTATTTGCGATTGTTCGTCAGATTTTAAAGTTTTATAATTTTGAGCCATAATGCCCATTTCTGGTCGTTTAATTTTACCATCTTTTTCTAATTTCTTGATATATTCAGCAGACTCATTTGAAGGAATAGCAAAAGCCATACCCTCTACATTAGGCATATCAATTTTTAATGATACTACACCAATTAAATTACCTTGTGCATCTAATATAGGCCCGCCTGAATTACCAGGGTTTACAGCTGCGTCAGTTTGTATTGCTTTTATTTCCCAATCATATTCGTCATCCCCATTAAAATCAATAGGAACGGTTCTATCTAAACCAGAAACTACACCTGTAGAAATACTATTTTGGAATTCCGCCCCTAATGGGCTACCAATAACAATAGCTGATTCTCCAAGTATTAAGTTATCAGAGTCTTCAAATTTAATTGGTTTAAAATTAGCATCTTTATCTGTGGGAATTGTAACAACAGCAATATCAGACCATTGATCCGACCCTACTACAGTACCTTTATACCTTTTACCATTTTCACCACTAATAACTGGTGATTTATCATTAGATATAACGTGTGAATTTGTCACTATGTATGTTTTATTATTTTCTACTTTATAAATTACACCTGATCCTACACCGCTATTTTCTTCTTTCTCTTTTTGAGAGGATTCAGTTTTACTTGAGATATCTGAATCCTCATGAGAAACACCAACTACAGAGTTTTTAGACTTCTCAACAGCTTCCATTACATTTGTTATTGGTTTTTGGAAACCTTTTTGAGATTGCTTCTCTTCTATAGATTTACGACTTTCATTTGGTGGGTTAACATTTTGGAATATACTCCAAACTAATATGAATATAAGTATAATAGCTAATACAATAGCGATTATCGGCCAATGCTTTTCAATTTTCGATAAGATGATATTAAGTATATTTTTATCATTTTGAGATTTCTTTTCTACCTTTTCATCATGTTCGGCGCCGAGTTGTTTATTTATTTCGAATTCATTCTCTTGCTTATTATTCAGCTTATTTGATTGATTATGTACTTTCTTATATTTGATTTCTTCTGAATCATCTAGATTTTGGTTATCTTTTAGATTTTCAAATGAATCTTCAGTATTTTCTGTTGAGGAAACATCATCTTCAATAGATGAACCTTCTTTAGAAAATTTATCTTCATGACTGGATTCTAATCTTTCATCATCTAAATCTAACGTTGGATGATCCTTTGATTCTTCTTTCTGCTTTTTAATTTCTTCTTTTGTTAATTTTTCAATACGTGCCTTTTGCATATTTTCTTTAACACGTTGTTCGTTTTTCTTTTGTTGTTCTTTTTCATGAGCACGTCTTCATTCGTCTTCTTTACGTTCTTGTCTAATTCTTTCCTCACGTTCTGAATTATGAAAGAATTCACGTCTTTGTCTCTTATATTCATTTCTAGGAATGACATGTTTCTTTTGTGACATTTCTTGTCCTCCTCAACCAAAACACTTAATGTATCTATTATGCCATATAATGCAAAATTATTTAACCTAAATCCATTGCATTCAAGCAAATTTGCACATAAAAATTTATAATAAATTTACGAAAAATTAACATTACCTTAAACTTGTACTTTTGGCTATAGGTAAAATTTTTATATAAGCTCTTCTTTGTTGATAAAAACAATTGGTTAGGACGTATTTCCTAACTCATATTATTCCCTCAAGCGTCAACACTTCACTAAATCGTAGATAATATTACGATAACGGGCTTGTTTAAAAGCACTAGCTCGTTAGAAAATGTAACGGGCTTGTCTCGAATTTCTTGCACGTTAGAGCAGTATATCAACTTCATATTTATAAAAAAAATAAAGCACTTCGCATAATTTAATTAATAATGACAAAAACTAAATTAACGAAGTG
>X87_Garden_Dormouse__coassemble_234_pt1 | contig 9742 bp, 9 predicted proteins | sample X87_Garden_Dormouse__metabat2_low_PE_004 | metagenome-assembled genome bin X87_Garden_Dormouse | reverse complement strand
GTCTTTTCATTAGAATAATTTATCTAATGAAAAGACCTTTTATTTTTGTGAGTTTCGTTTTCTTTTTAGTTGCAATTGATATCTCGCATTCATCTTAATCAATTCATCTTTAAGTGTCACCATTTGTCTATATCCCATAAAGTGATAGATTCGCTGATTAATATATTGATATCTTTCTGAAAAGTTCATAGGTACTACTGGATATTGTTCTATATTACCTATATCAAACTCTTCTATTTCATTGATTTGTTTAAAATAGTCCATAATCAGTTTGTAATATTGATCTAGAAGTTGTCGTGCTTTATCAGTTTTTAATTGCTTTTGCTTTACTAACGGTTCTATTTGTTCTTCTAGTTCTAGAAAGTCGTTTTTATCTATCATGCGCCATCAACCTTTACTAATCCTGCTCTTAATCGTTTTTGCCCTTCTCTACAATCATCTAATAAAGGACATACTTCACATTTTGGTTTACGACTTACACAATGGTATCTTCCGAAGAATATAAGTTGATGATGACTTTTCGTCCAACGTTCTCTAGGGATAATGCTACATAGTCTATCTTCTACTTGTCGAACATTATCTTTAATTCTACATATTCCTAATCGTTTTGAAACACGTTCTACATGTGTATCCACTGCTAGTGATGGTTCTCCAAAAGCAACACTCATGACTACGTTAGCTGTTTTTCTACCTACTCCAGCTAATGATTCTAGTTCTTTATGTGTTTGTGGAACGATACCATCATAGTTATCTAATAATGATTGGCATAATTTCTGTATGTTTTTAGCTTTATTGCGGTATAAACCTATCGATCTAATATCATCTTGTAATTCTTCTAAACTTACATTTAAATAATCTTCAGGTGTTTTGTACTTTTCAAATAAAGATTTTGTAACTTTATTGACTAAGACGTCTGTACATTGGGCAGATAGTAATACTGCAATTGTAAGTTCGAAAGGATTATCATGTCTAAGTTCGCATTCAGCATCAGGAAACATCCCGTCAATTACATCAACCATTTCTAATGCTTTCTTTTTACTTATCATAAGGATTCTCCCCATTCACCCAATCAAAAGTTGGGATTAAATTAACATTATGTTTTACTTTTTTACTTTGATTAAATTTTTCACTTTCTTGTTTAGAAGAAGAAACTGTTGTGATGTTTTTCTTTTTCCAATTTAATAAAATTCTATCTATATATTTAAAACTCAATTTTTCTAAACTGTGTGCTTCGTTTAGAGCACTCATAATCAGCTCGTTAGAATGTTTGTCACTATCAATCCAGTGATTGAGTGTTTGTACTTCTAGAGGTGTTAAAGGTCTACCAAAAGTAGATTCAAATTCTTGGAACAAATTTTTGAATTGAATATTTAATTTTTCATTTTCATTTTCTTGAGTACTTTCGTTTAAAACTAAAGCAAGTTGTTCATACAATGGTTCGAATGATATAAACTCATTATATTTATGCTGTTCGTCTTTTTCGATTTTAATATCTATACATTTCAGCAAAGATAATTGGTTAACTATGTGACTAACTTCTTGTATAGATAAACTCGTTCCTTGTTGAACTTCTTCTAAAGGTGGTTGTAGACCACTGTTATTTTCTTTATCCAATAGTTTAATTAAAATAACAAATTGTTTTTCATTTAAACCTAAATCTGCGTAATGATTAAATAAAGATCTTTGTATTACAACCGGTTTTTCTTTTAACATTTGGCTCGTGTACATGTTTATTTCACCTACTTTGTAATAGAAGAGTCTGAGACATAAATAAATGTCCCAGACTCATTCATTATATTAGCCATAACTGACAGGATTGATAATACGCTCATATCAAGCTTTTCAAATCTAGTTATCCTGTCGAGGTGGGGTTTAAATGAGATTTCTGTCCCACTTCCTATGGATATAAGCGATTTAATAATCTTGGGAATGGTGATGTTTCTCTTACATGTTCTACGCCACTTAACCAAGCTACTGTTCTTTCAAGGCCTAATCCAAAACCACTATGAGGAACACTACCGTATTTTCTTAAGTCAGTGTAGTATTCGTAAGCTTCTGGATCAAGACCGTATTCTTTAATACGTTGATTTAATAATTCTAAATCATTAATTCTTTCTGAACCACCAATAATCTCACCATATCCCTCGGGTGCAATTAAGTCAGCACATAATACTGTATCAGGGTTTTCTGGATTTGGTTCCATATAGAATGGTTTAATTTTAGTTGGATAGTTCACGATGAATACTGGTTTATCGTAGTGGTTAGCGATAGCCGTTTCATGTGGCGCTCCAAAGTCGTCTCCCCATTCAATATCAGTAAAGCCTTCCTCAATTAAGAACTCAACTGCTTCGTCGTAAGTAATACGAGGGAAAGGAGTTGTAACTTGTTCTAATTTAGAAGTATCTCTTTCTAATAGTTCTAATTCTAATTGACAGTTTTTAAGTACAGATTTAATTATGTGATGTACATAGTTTTCTTGTACTTCTAAACTTTGATCGTGGTTCATGAAAGCCACTTCGCCTTCAATCATCCAGAATTCAATTAGATGACGTCTAGTTTTTGATTTTTCTGCTCTAAAAGTTGGTCCGAAACTGAATACTCTTCCGTGTGCCATTGCAGCAGCTTCTAAGTATAACTGGCCACTTTGTGATAAGAATGCATCTTCATCAAAGTATTTAGTATGGAATAACTCACTCGTACCTTCTGGTGCAGTTCCCGTTAATATAGGTGGATCTATTTTTGTAAATCCATTGTCATTAAAGAATTCATATGTCGCACGAATAATTTCGTTTCTAATTTTCATAACAGCATGTTGACGTTTAGAACGTAACCATAAATGTCTGTGGTCCATCAAGAATTCTGTACCATGATTTTTTGGTGTGATTGGATAATCATGTGATTCTGAAATAACTTCAATATCACTTACTTGTATTTCATATCCAAATTTAGAACGGTCATCTTCTGTAATTGTTCCTGTGATATATACAGATGACTCTTGGTTTATAGATTTTGCAGTTTGGAATACTTCTTCCGAAACTTCAGCTTTAACTACAACACCTTGCATAAAGCCTGTCCCGTCTCTTAATTGTAAAAACGCTATTTTACCACTTGATCGCTTGTTAGCAATCCAAGCACCGATTGTCACTTCTTGATTGACATAATCTTTAGCTTGTTTAATCGTTATGTTCATTATTATTTCTCCTATTCAAATAAATTACCTATTGTTATTTTATCAAATAATACATGGAACTGCTATCTGTTTGAATATTTTCTTAGCTTATCTGTAAATTTATCTATGTCGCCTTCTATAACAGGTATTTCTCCTAAAGCATTAATGAAAAATTTACTATAAGTACTATCTAAAATTCTTCTGTCAAAGCACACAAGTAAGCCTTGATCATGTTTGTTACGAATTAATCTGCCAATACCTTGTCTGAATTTTGTTACTGCATCAGGCAAAACAAAATCTTTAAAAGGATTTTCAAATTCATCTTTCATCAGATGATATCTTGGGTCGTCTTGATGTATAAACGGTAATTTTGTCATCATGACACATTTTATTCCGGCAGATTGATAGTCGAAGCCTTCAAAGAATGACAAAGTACCTAACAATATCGTTTTATCAAACTGATTAAATTGTTGTACTAATTTATAGACGTGCGAATGTTGTTGCTGCATTAAAATGACATAATCACTAAACATTTCTAGTTCTTCCATATATCGATAAGCTTGATACAACATTGAATAATTGGTAAATAAAACTAAACATTTTTGATTGGTTTCAGTTACAAAAGCTGATAAATAATGCACGATTGTTTCAATGTATTCATCTTGGTCTTGGTATTGATATTGTGGCATGTTTTCTGGAACGAAACATGATGCTTGATTTTTTAAATCGTATATATCATTTAGGAAATAGCTTTTAAATGCTATATCATCTGGAAACATTGATTTAAACGAGTTAAATGATTCATTAACTGTTAAAGTCCCTGAAATAAATATATTACTATTAAACTGTTCTATGAATACTTCATTTAATAAATCTTTCACTTCTTCTTTTTTTACAAATAAAGAAAGTGTTGATTTCTGGGATAATTTTTTTATAGAAACAAACGGCACTTGCCCTGCTTTTATCATATTATAAATTTTAGTATATTGATGATAAATATAAATAAGCTCTTTTCTAAATGCTTTTATATGAGCATGTGTATAAGATTTGAATCTTGATAATATTTGATTTATTGTACTAATTTGCTTCTTGAAAATTTCGGAAATCTCATCAATTTCTAAATCATAAAAGTAATGGATTTGATTGTCATATTGTTGCTGATTATGATGTTTTTCGTTAATTTGATCCATTAAATTATCAAATAAATTTTCATTTTGTTCATGCAATAAATCTATATCTCGTTTTAGTTGATAAATATCAATCGGTTCAATTGGATATTGTTCTATAACTCTTCTGTTTTCTAACTTATCCAACCTCTTAAATAATTTCTCTTGTTCATTTTTACCTAATAAACCAAGGTGATATTTAATGTGTTGATAGCTTAATACATCAGTTACTTGATTTAAAGCGTAGTCTTGTATTCTGTGCGCTTCATCTACAATTATGTGTTTGAATAATTGGTATACAGTGTCTTCTGTACTATGTTGAAGTAAGTGTGCATGATTAGTTATCCCTATTTCTACATGATTCGCACTTTCCTTAACAAATTGATAGTAATGTATATCATTTTTAAAAGGTACATAAGTAGTTCTTTTTTGTTCGAAAAATACTTTTTGTCCACCTTTTAAGTGCAATTGTTCGATGTCTCCAGTTTCAGTTTCAAGTATCCATACTAAAAGCTGCATTTTAAGAATGGTAGCTTCATAATTGTCAGTGTCATCTTGTAAAATATTCAAAATTAAACCTAAAGATATATAATGATCTTTACTTTTAATAATCATAGCTTTCAAATCAAGATTGAGCACATCTAATACTTTGTTAAATTCTTGTTCTAATAGTTGATTTTGTAATAATTTAGTATGTGTCGAAACGAGAATATGTTCGCCAGTTTCTAAATAATATAATAAAGATGCAAGAACGAAACTCATAGATTTGCCACTACCTAGAGGCGCTTCAATCAACGCATTTTCATTATGCAGTAACGAATCAAATAACTGTTGAACAAGTTGATATTGTTCTTTACGATAATCAAATCCGAACTTTTCTAAAATTCTTTCATACGCTTCATCAATAGAAATCGTATCTTTACTACTAGATTTCTTTATAGGTTTTTGCTTTAAATAATATATATTTTGATATTTTTTAATATTATGCAGTGATTCTTCTTTACCTTGAGAAGTTCTTACGATTTCGAAAAGCACATCACTTAAGTTATATTTTAAAGATTTCGATAAATAATATAATTGTTTAATTGTGTCTATCGGTAATGATTCTATTTTTTTAATAGCTTTAATAAATAATAAGGCTGTTGCTTTCGCATCTTCATCTGCACTATGTGCTTGATTTAAATCTACTTCTAAAGATTGGCTTAATTCACTTAATTGATAACTTTCTTCTTGTGGGAAAGCAATTTTAAATAACTCCATCGTGTCTATCGCTAATTTTGGTTCAAATTCGATTTGATGTTTTTCAAAGTGAGATTTTAAGAAATTTAAATCAAATAAAACATTATGCGCAACAAATACACAATCTTTTAGTTGTGCGTAAAGGGATTTGCTAACTTCTTCAAAATAAGGTGCTTCAAATAAGTCTTGTTCTGTTATGTTCGTTAAAGCTTGTATAAAAGATGGAATTTCTAAATCTGTTTTTACATATGTATGATATGTATCCACGACTTTGAAACCTTCTACAAAAGTTATACCAATTTGTATAATCTCGTCATATTGTATTTGATTACCAGTTGTTTCTAAATCTACAACCGCGTATCTTTGTGCCATATTATCTCTCCTATATTTCGATATCTGCACTCATAAATTGATAAAGTTCACCATCTTGAGATATCACTGTTAAAAAGCCATTATCTTGAATATCAATTGCTCGCCCTTTTATTCTTTTCTTACCTTCAGTATATATCAGCTCACGATTCCAAATCATACTTTTACTTTTATATACCTCTTTTATATCGGTAAATTCCCCATTTAAAAATTGTTCATATTTATCTTCGATGGAAAGTAATAAGTTCTCTAAAAATTGATATGGCTCAATATGACTTTCTTTTTCAATATGTAAACTTGTTGCACGATCCTGCTTTGCCTTCTTAAAATCTTCTTCGGTTTGATTTAAATTTAAGCCTATTCCACATATAATTGCATTTACACCATCAGTATCAGCTATCATTTCTGTTAAAAATCCACATGCTTTTTTTTCATTGATATATATATCATTCGGCCATTTGATTTTACTTGGCAACTGGTAATGCTCTTCGATAACTTCTTGAATTGCTAGACTAATAAATAAATTAAATGTCGACATTTTTTGAATTGGTATGTCTGGTCGTAATACGACTGACATCCATAATCCTTTGCCTTTTAATGATGACCATGGTCGATTGAAACGACCTCTTCCTTTCGTCTGCTCATCGCTCAATACTATGAAAGAACCATCATCTTTATTGAGTATCGACTTAGCTAAGATTTGAGTAGAATCAACTTGTGGTTCTACATATGCTTTATTTAATATTTTGTTATTTTGAATATCTATATTAACAATATCTTCTTGCCAGTTATCAGGAAGTTGATTGAGCTTATAACCTTTATTAGATATAGATTCTATTTCATATCCGTCATTACGTAATTGATCCATCACTTTTTTTACCGTTACTCTTGAACAGTCTAAAGCTTCAGCTATATGTTGACCAGATAAATATTCATTTTGTTTGTATAAATAACGAATTATTTCATGCTTATATTTCGACATGTTCTCTCATCCATTCTATTAATTCATACCGTTTATTGTTCACTTTATTTAATACAACAGCCTCTTCCAGCTGGTTTAAAGCATGTTTAATCCACGGTCCACCAGTTTTATTAAATTCGGTCATTAATATTTGGCCATTAATATTTAATTCCGATTTATTGTATATAGGTAGTTTACCATATATTTCATCTATTAATATGTTATTCATAATAACTGGTTGATATTCAATATTTAAAATTTCATGATATTCTTTAATAAGATTTAAAATATTTTTGACTTGAACATCTCCATATTTATAAACGATTAAAGTTAATTGTTGTTTGCTAATATTCTTTTTGGAAAATGATTTAAGTAACTCTACATAAGCTATGATTTGTTTTCGTTCTAAATTACTAATTTTGAGTGTATTTAGTGAAGTTGTGTCGACTTTATAAATGAAGCATAAGGCTCCAATCCATAAGTCAAAGTCTGCGTCAGTAGGCATAAAAATTTCATCATTCTTAATTTGTTCAAAAAATGGTATATGTTGAAAAATTGATAAATAATCAATTGTTCTCTTTGATTCTTTTATATAACTGCCAGAGATAAGCTTTTTTAACTCTACTATTATGCGTTCTATTGAAATGTTACTTAATAAATGAACAGTGTCTTTCATAGCATTTTGAGTGTCTATTTCAATATCAAAACCAGTTTGTGCTTGAAAACGAATACCTCTCATTATGCGTAATGCATCTTCATTCATTCTATCTAATGGTGTACCTACAGCTTTAATAATGTGATTTTCGATATCTTCTTTGCCGTTAAAATAATCATGTATACCATAATTTTTATCCATGGCTAAAGCGTTCATTGTAAAATCACGTCTAGCAACATCTTCGTATAAATCCGTTACAAATTGAACTGATGTCGGTCTACGATGATCTACATAATCTCCATCTTTTCTAAAAGTTGTAACTTCATATTGTTGTTCATTACTTATAACCATAATCGTTCCATGTTCTTTACCGATTGGTAGTGTTTTGTCAAAAATAGACTCTACTTCATCTGGTAAGGCACTCGTCGTTATATCAACATCTGAAATTGCTTTATTCATTAAAAAATCACGTACAGATCCTCCAACAAAAAAAGCTTTATGGCCATAATTCTCAAGTTGTTCGATTATCCATTTAGACTGTTCGAAAATTTTTGTGTCATTCATATTAATCTCCTAACATGTTAATATAACAATTTTCATATTGATCAGCGATAACTTTAGATGAAAATCGCTCTTTAACATCTTGTATCATAGCTTGTTGCATTTTGTTATACAATTCGCTATCAGTTAATAAATCAATCGCTCGTTTACTTGCTAAGTCAGTATCACCAACGTCTACAGTATATCCTGTAATACCATCTTTGATTACTTCTTTTATACCGCCAGCGTTTGTCCCTATAGGTAAAACACCAGTAAGCATAGCTTCTAGTAGTACGAGACCAAAACTTTCTTTTTCACTTAATAGAAGTGTAATATCAGACATTTGATAGAATGTGTTCACTTTATCTTGTTTACCTAAAAACAGTACATTATCTTCTATGCCCAATGATTTTATTTGCTCTTTAGCATCCTGAAGTTCCGGACCGTCACCGATTAAAAGTAACTTTGATTTAATTTCTTTATTTATTTTAGAAAATGTTTCTACGACATCATGCACGCGTTTTACTTTTCTAAAGTTTGATACGAACGTAATCACTTTTTCATCTTCTTTAATGCCATATCTAGATTTTAATTCTTTATTGTAAACTTGGGGGAAACTGTCTTCTTGAACGAAATTATAAATTGTTTTGATTTCTTTATCTGGTTGTATAATTTCATAAGTTTCCTTTTTCAAGCTGTTACTAACACTTGTAACGACATCACTTTTCTCAATGCCAAATCGGATCGCGCTTTGTAAAGAAGTGTCATATCCTAATACAGTTATATCAGTACCATGTAATGTCGTCATAATCTTAACATCTTTACCAGAAATTTGTCTTGCTAATATTCCACATATAGCGTGTGGTACAGCGTAATGCATATGTAAAATGTCTAAATCATAATCATTGATAACGTCTGCAATTTTAGCGCTTAATGTTATGTCATATGGAGGATACTGAAATACTGAATACTGATTAACATCAACTTGGTGAAAAGTCACGTTTGGCACAGGTTCTTTCATCCTAAAGGGCATATTAGAAGTGATAAAATGTATTTCGTGTCCTCTTTTAGCCATTTCTAACCCTAATTCTGTGGCTACTATGCCAGAACCACCCATAGAAGGATAGCAAGTTATCCCTATTTTCATGTTAATCCTCCTTACTATTTTCATCTATGCGTTCAAAACGATCTTTATCTCTCGTATTAAATTTTTGCATTGTATTTTCAAAACTTTGATTTAAATCTATATCTAGAGAGTTAGCAAGACAAATTAAAACAAATAAATTATCTCCTAATTCTGCTTCTATTGTATTATCTTCTTCAGTAGATTTTTTCTTTTTCTCACCATGAGAATGATTAATTTCTCTAGCAAGTTCACCCACTTCTTCAGTCAAACGAGCTAAATTTGCTAATGGAGAAAAATAACCAGTCTTAAACTGAGAAATATATGCATCTACTTCCTTTTGCATTTCATGCATATCCATTGTACTTCCCCCTAATATTTATATTTTGTTTTTTTGAGCCCACTTAATAAAATTATAAAGGATTTATATACATAATGACAATGTAATAAACTTGGCATAGTAGAGTTTACCGCAAAATAGCACCGTATAAGGTATAGAAAAACTTAGATTGAGAAGTGA
>X87_Garden_Dormouse__coassemble_232_pt1 | contig 9828 bp, 8 predicted proteins | sample X87_Garden_Dormouse__metabat2_low_PE_004 | metagenome-assembled genome bin X87_Garden_Dormouse | reverse complement strand
AGTACAGCTAACCATTAATTAATATATCGGTAAGCCATAAGTTCTTGTAACATTCTTATTTCTTCTTGTAGTTTGGCACCGATGTTAGTGTCGCGTACTTTTTTACGTTCGAGTTCTTCGTCTACAACACGTCTGACAGACAGTTCATCTGCGCCGTTCAGAAGTACGTTTTCTTTTGTGCCAAAGTGTTTATGCGCCACTAGTTGCATGCCGAATGAGTTATAAAGTAATGTATAGCCAGCGATACCTGTCGTTGATTGGTACGCTTTTGAAAAGCCACCATCGATAACAATCATCTTACCATCTGCTTTGATTGGGTTTTCACCGTCTATTTCTTTAACTGGTGTATGACCATTTATGATGCGTCCTTGTTCTGGGTCTAAACCAAAGTCTTGCAACATGTTACGACACATTTGACTGTCTTCTCTTAAGTAATAGTAAGGATTTTTTTCTTCCTTGTGCGAAGCTTTATCTTTAATGAAATATCTTTCAAAAGTAGTCATGGCACGCTTTCCAAATAATGAAGAATATTTACCTGTCCATAAGTACCAAATCAAGTCTGTTGATAAATCATCTGTTTGTTCTTTATTTGCGAATGAAACTCTAATGTGTTGTTCGAATTGATCGAGTAATTCGCGACCGTTATACATTTCACCGTCGATTTCCATTTCTTCCATTTTTCCATTTTCATCTACTGGTATGCAGCCATGTATTAATAAATTACCATTATATCTTAAGTATAAGTTTCCTTTTTTCATTAAGAAGTTCATATGACGTTTTAATTTTTCAGACTCTTGCACTGATAATAGAAGTTTATTAATCACTTCTTCTTCTTCTCTGTTTAATTGTGCAGGATTATTACGATCTACAGTTTCAAAGCATGTATTTTCAAGTGGATAAGTTTTGCCGTAAATCGTAACTTCATTGTTATCGTAATCTACTTTTTCTAATATAAGGCGTTCTTCCATATCGAATGAAGGTCTACGTTTAATAATAGGGCTTTCTAATTTGAATTGTATAATTGCGATAGCTTGATGTATCTTCGTTATTTGTAATTTTTCTTCTGCGGATATTGCTTTGTCTGCATGTTCTTTTGGATGAAAGGCAGAATTATCTTTATAATATTTTTCAGCTAAATTGACTAATGGACGTAAATTAATACCGTATGCGTCTTCTATAATGTCCAAGTTATCGTAACGCGCACAAATTCTTAAAATATTTGCTAAACATACTTTTGAACCTGCATAAGCGCCTATCCAAAGTACGTCATGGTTACCCCATTGAATATCAACTGAATGATAATTAATTAATGTTTCCATAATTTTATCTGGGTCTGGACCACGGTCGTAAATGTCACCGACCACATGTAAGTGATCCACGACTAAACGTTGTGTTGTATATGCTAGACCGATAATTAATTTATCTGATTGTCCAAGTGAGATGATTTTTTGAATAATTGTTTCATAGTAAGTAGTTTTATTATTATAAACGTTACTTTTATACAGTAGTTCTTCAATTATGTATACAAACTGTTTCGGTAAAGCTTTACGAACTTTTGAACGTGTATACTTACTTGAAGCGTAAGAAATCAATTCAATCATTTGTTGGATTGTTTCAATGTACCATTCGTTTAATGCTTCTTTAGATGAAAATTGATTTTTAATTAATTTAAGTTTTTCTTCAGGATAATAAACTAAGGCAGCCAGACTGCTGATTTCATCTTCAGAAAGTCTGTCTTTAAAAATATCATTAATTTTAGCTCTTACGTTACCAGATCCATTTCGGAGCACATGTTGGAAAGCGTGGTATTCACCATGTAAATCACTAACAAAGTGTTCTGTACCTTTTGGTAATTCCATTATAGATTCTAAATTTATGATTTCAGTTGCTACTTTCTCTTCAGCATCAAATTTTTCTGCTAATAAGTCTAAATATTTTTCTTTTACATGTTGATTGATGTTCTCTGTCATTCTAGTCACTCCGTTCGTATAATTGATGAGTTAAAACTTTAAATAATAGACATCATTTGAGATATAGTATAACACATTAAATAATTTGATATTAAGATTTATACTCACGATATTTAGGGTATAAATATAATGAAATGGAGGTTGATTAAGGTGAGTTGTGATATCAATAGAATTTATGAAGATTACGATAAAGACAATGTTAGAGTGCTTGTCGATAGAGTATGGCCACGTGGCATCTCTAAAGAAAAGGCAAATCTAGACCATTGGATAAAAGAAATCGCACCATCTGATTCACTGAGAAAATGGTTCGGACATGATCCGGAAAAATTTGATTCATTTAAGAAAAAATATAAAGAAGAACTTAAATCAGGTGAACAAAAAGAAGCACTCGATCAACTCAAAGACATTTATAAAGAAAATAACGGTAATGTTGTATTATTATATGGTGCGAAGGATGAAAAACATAATCAAGCAGTAGTTCTAAAAGAATTTCTAGATCATCAATAATCAATAAACACCCTCTAATGTATTGTATTAATCTATACATTAGAGGGTGTTATATTTATTGTATTGATTTTCGTAAGTTATGATATAGCGTTTCGGCTTCTTCTAAATGTGAAACGCCATGTACATTCATACGCCCATCTGCAAAAAATGTCATCTTATAATCTTTGAATGAAATCAATTTGACGTAATCATTTTCTTTCAAAACATCACCTGGGAAATAATGCGCTAAGTTAAATGTCTTTTCTTTAAATCTAAATAAAAATGCATCTCCGCACAACGCTTCTATTGATGACATATGTTGCTTATCTAGGATGTTGTAATGACCATGTACACAAACAGGGCATTGTTGATTTTTCAGCATATCTATTTGAGTACTACGTGTATTCATTTCGAAACAATCTAATGTTATAAGTTTCTTAGAAAATCCTTTCCCAGCAATATAACGTAATACTTCGGATACTTCAAAGCTTGCTACTTGATTAACGACTGGTGGTAAGACACCGTTTATAGCACAACTTTCTCCTGTTTCTGGAACATTCTCTAAAATGCATTTTAAACATGGTCCTTCGAAATCAATTGCATATACTGTTCCTTTACTCCCGACAGCTGCACCATAAACCCAAGGGATTTGTAGTTTATGACATACTTCGTTAATTAAAAAGCGTATATCAAAATGATCCATGCCGTCTACTATGATGTCTGGTTGATATTGTTTAATCACTTCTTCAATGTTAGATGGTGTCAGCTCTTTATTCACAGCATTTAACGTTACATGTTGATTAATCTTATTGATTTTATCGCGTAAAGCGACAACTTTAGGTCGCATATCATAAGCATCTGATTCATCATATAAAGCTTGTCTATGAAGGTTAGAGATTTCTACTATGTCCATATCAACAACTGTTAAATGATGTGCACCAGCTCTTGCAAGTTGTTCAGCAACGTGACTACCTAATGCACCTGCACCCATAATCATTATCTTAGCTGTTTGTAATTGATGCTGACCATTTTCACCAAATGGTTGGAACTTTGTTTGTCTATCATAGCGATCCATTATAGAAAACCTAAACCTTCAGTAGGGCTAGATGCTTGTGCAGTATATTTTACTGGAATTCTACCCGCTTCATAACTTAATCGTCCAGCATCAATGCCTAATCTCATTGCTTCAGCCATTTTTACAGGATCTTTAGCACTGGAAATAGCAGTATTTAATAGAATTGCATCAGCACCTAGTTCCATCGCATAACAAGCATCTTTTGGAGAACCAATTCCAGCATCAACAATGACAGGTACTTCAGCTTGCTCAATAATATATCGCAAATTAAGTGGATTATTTATGCCTCTACCAGTACCGATAGGAGAAGCTAAAGGCATAATAGCGTGTACGCCAAGTTCTTCTAAACGTTTAGCTAGTACTACATCACATGAAATGTATGGACATACGATATAACCTTTCTCTAATAAAATTTCACAAGCTTTATAAGTTTCTATTGGGTCAGGTAGCAGTGTTTTGTCATCTCCAATTACTTCGACTTTAATCATGTTACAAAGGCCTGCATGTTGTGCGATTTCAGCTATACGCACAGCTTCTTCTGCAGTATGTGCACCGGCAGTGTTAGGGAATGTAACAAACTGTTTTAAATCAACATTAGCTAATGGGTTTGGCAATGATTTATCATATAAATTCATTCTTCTCACAGCGAACGTTAATACATCAGTTTGTGACGCTTTAATCGCTTCTGATTGTGTTTTTTCATCTTCAAATTTCCCTGTTCCTAATAATAATCTTGAGTTTAATTCATATGGTCCTATTTTTAACATTTTATCCGCCTCCAACAAATTCTAGTAATTCTAGTTGATCTGATTCTCTAACAATTGTTTCGTTGAAATTTTCCTTTTTAATCAGTGATCCATTGAATTCTACGATGATTCTTTCTTGGTCTAATTCAAGGGATGATAATACCTCTGTAACAGGTAAATCTTGTTCAAAATTAAATTCATCTCCATTGATAATACATTTCATAATTCAACACTCCTTTTTGCTTTAAATCTTTCTAATATAGATGGTGTATGATCATTGATAATCCATTCGGACATTAACTTACCAATAATAGGTGAGAGGAGTATGCCATTCCGATAATGTCCAGTGACAAGAAATAGTCCGTCATCAACTTCGTCCATGATTGGCCATTCATTTTCAGTGTAAGGTCTGATGCCAGACCACTTGTGAATAACATTGCTTGATTTTAATGCTGGAACATACTGTGCTGCTTCATTAAATAACCAGCTTTCACCTTCTTTAGAAGTGCCTACTGAAAAGTCATTCATATAACTAGTAGCACCAACAAGAAATCTATTTTTAGCTTTAGGTACGATGTAACAACCATTGGTCATAAATAAAGTTTGTTTTAAATCTACTTGTTTATTTTCTAATAGAAGAACTTCTCCTTTAACTCCAGTTATTTGAGATGCGACAGTGGAGTCATGGATTAATTCATGACTCCAAGCACCTCCAGCTATTACAACTTTTTTAGCTTGAAGCACATCATGGGAAGTTTCGATATTATAATAATCACGTTTCTTAGTTATGTTTGTAACTTCTGTTTTATAAAATCGATCAACTCCTTTATTGGTAATAGATTCAAGCAATGCCTTTGTATATTTAGAAGCATTGATTTGTCCATCATCTGGTATATAAATTGCTTGGTTATGAAAATCTATATAACCATTGGATAAGCTTTGCAATGAAGATTTATCGAGCGCTTTTACATGTTCATCATGCTGACTTAAAAAAGTATACTGTTTATTTAAATGAGCAATATCATTAATATTAGAAGCCATCTTAATTAATCCATGTGATACAAATTCGATATCGATATTAGTCTCATCGTATAAATCTTCAGCTAAATCTTTGAAGTAACGTCGAGAATGTATAGCGAGTTCATATAAAGGTGAATAATTTTCAAATTCATTTTGAGCGCCAAGCATGCCACCAGCTTTATAAGAAGCATGTAATCCTGGTACATCTCTATCAACAACTGCTATTGAACTATTTGATTTGTCGGAAAGAGCGCGTGCAATAGACATACCGATGACGCCAGACCCTACAATTAGAACGTCATACATAAGATTCCCACTCCTTTCTTAATGATTTAATGGCAGAATTTCCAGCATTTCTAAAGAAAGAAATCGCACATACACCTTGAAAACCTTTTGGCAGCTTTTGTATTGTATGCTCATCAATTCCGCCTATAGCGAAAATAGGTATATCGACTGAAAGTACATTTTTAACCTCTTCTAAAGACCTAGGTTTTGCTCCTTGCTTTGAAGAAGATTCAAAGACATGACCAAAAAATACAAAATCCAAATTGTTCTTTTGGGCTTTTGTCACGGTCTCAATGTTGTGAGTAGACATACTTACTGAAATGTCTGGATGTTGTTTTTTAAATAAAAAAGCTTTTGCATCATTTTCTTTAAAATGTACATACTTTAAATCAAAAGTTGCTACTAATGAAGTATGTGTGTGTAACATTATTTTATTTTTTGGAAAACCGTGTGTTATTAAATAGTCGATGGTTGCAAATAAGTTTTGATGATTCATAGGTGTTCTTAACAACAGTAAATCTATATGTTCTGATATTTCGATGTAATGATTTAAATCTTCTTTTGTTAAAATTTGATAAGGTGTTATTGCGATAAACAATTGAATCACTCCAAATAAAAAAGCGCTATTTTTCTTAGTAGAAAAATAGCGCAAATTAGCTTCAATAGGTACGCCACTTTCCTACGCCAGTACGAACTGGATCAGGTTCTGGGAATCCTAAAGTCACTACTTCAGTCTCAGCCTTTGATAAAGGCACTTCCAGTGGTCATTTATTTAATTATTAATGTCATTGTACAATTAAAATGGAAATTATTCAAATTGAATAAATAAAAATTATAATTTAACTGGTCCTCCAGGTCCTACTGGAAGGCCTAATAAGAACCATATAAGCATGATTACGGTCCAAACGACACCGATAATAATACTGTAAGGTAATAAGTGTGCGATTAAAGTACCGAGTTTAATATTTTTATCATACCTTTGTGCAATGGTTAATAAGAATGGTAAATACGGAATCATTGGCGTAATAGGGTTTGTAATAGAATCGCCTATACGATAAACCATTTGTGTAAATGCCGGATGATAGCCTAATGTAGCAAACATCGGTATAAAAATTGGTGCTAATATAGCCCATTTTGCTGAAGCGCTACCCATAAAGATATTAATAACAGACGTTAATATAATCAACCCAATAATCAAAATAACGCCGTTTTGGTTTTTTAACAATTCTGCCCCATTAATAGCCATCACTTTGCCAATATTACTCCAATCAAAATAAGCTAATAATTGAGCTGCAAAGAAGATAACTATAATAAAACTACCCATATCTGACATGCTATTTGTCATTAATCTGCCTATATCTTTTGTAGACACAATACTGCGACTCATATATCCATATACTAAACCAGGAATAATAAAGACTAGAAGAAGAATGACTCCAAAGCCATCCATTAATGGAGACTCAACTAAAATACTGCCTGTATCATTATTTCTTAAAATACTATTTTGAGGTATAAGTATAACGACAATAAATAATAAAAATACAATGACTGAAATATTCGCATATGTTAATGCTTTTTTCGCACGTTGGTTGAATGTTTTTACAGACTCAGCATGCAATTTATCAATTTGGCTATTTTGAAAACTAGGAATCGTAAACTTCTTAGCTACATAGAAAATGATAGGGGTTAAAAGAAATGTTGAAATAGCTGTGAAATACCAGTTCATTGCAATATTAATAGAAGCTTCCCCAGAGAATAATTTTAATGCAGATTGCGTAAATGAAAATGCTAGAGCATCATCTAAACCGATTAATAAATTAGCACCATAACCAACTTCTACTGCAGCATAACTAATCACTAAACCTGCAATAGGATGATAACCCATCTTTATAAATATAACTGCTGTTAAGACAGGCATAATCATTGGTGCCACACCACCAGCAGCATTTCCCAAAATAGATATAAAAATTAAAAAAGGTATAACAAACTTTTGAGGTGTTTTATCAACAACGCTATTAAGTAAATGTTCGAAATATCCTGTTTTCTCAGCAATTCCCATACCTATCATTACAACAAGAACCATGCCTAAAGCAGGGAATGTTGCAAAGTTTGTAATTGTTTCAGAAAGAATTTTTTGAATGCCTGAAACGCTAAGTAAATTTGTAATATGTATCGTCTTACCATTGGTAGGGTCTGTAGCTGTTACATTTAAAACAGATAATAATGAAGAAAGTAGTAACATTATTAAACACAAGCTGAAGAATAAAATACTCGGATCGGGTAATCTATTGCCAACTTTTTCTACTCTATCTATAATTCTCAAGAATATATTCCGAAAAACGGCCATTCTATCACTCCTTATCTATAAAATCAGAAAATTCTAACAAGGCATTATTATACCAGTGTTAGTAACATTTATATAGTGCATGATAGGAAAAATATTTAGCCATGTTAAAGAATTATCAACTTTAAAATTTAAATTTGTATAATTATGTAAAAAAGGTTAAAAAATTAACTTTTACAAAAAAATTATATGATTGAACATGAATAAAAACAAAAATAATAAAAAATTACCTTGACATTGATAATCATTATCAATTAAATTAAAGGTTGGAAGGTAAGTTTTATAAAATTAAAAAAAGGAGGTATATTATGCAATTCACAAAGAAAGTTTTAAGTTTTTGTCTTATAGCTTTACTAATGATATCGACAGTTTTAAGTACAAAGGCATTTGCTGATACGAAAGATGGTACTTATGACGTGGATTATACTGTCCTAAAGGATGGTACTTCAGATGTGTCGATTGCAAATGATTATTTTAATAAGCCAGGGAAACTTGTAGTCAAAAATGGCGAGAAACATTTACAGTTGACGATGAATCACAGTCACTGGATTAAAGGCATAACGGTAGATGGTTCATCAGAAGAAGTAGTAAGCGAGGATAAATCAGGGGATGTGAGAACATCAAACTTCAAAGTTAAATCATCTTCAGGCAAAATTAATGGCACTATTACTGTTTACATTAATGAAGAAGTAGATGGCAAACCATTCTTATATGACAATAAATATAAAATCATATTTGATGTCAAAGAACCATCTGGTGCAAGCAGTGATCAAGGTCAAGCAACTACAACACCTGCAAAGAAAGATGACTCAACATCAGGAACAGTAACAAGCAAATCTACAGATAAAAATAGTAATTCAACGGGAACTACTACAGCATCTACAACTAAAGATGTGAAGAACCCACAAACAAGCGCTGGAACACCTGCAGTAATCTTTACCCTTCCAATTTTTGCAGGATTAATCCTTGTCGTAACGTTTGTGTTTAGTAGAAAAATGAAACGAGGTCATAATTAATGAAGAAAGGTGTTAAGTCACTATTAGCTTTTTCATTAATATTCTCAACGTTTTCTTATACATCATATGAGCCGCAAAGCCATACAGCTGTGAACAAAGCTAAAGCAGCGGAAACAACAACGTCAGAAAAAGAGAATATAACGATTGATTACACTGTAAGCAAAGATACATCAGATGAAGTTTCTTATATGGATCAATACATGGAAAAACCAGCAAAAGTTTCATTTGAAAATGGTGAAACTTATGTTGAGATGACATTAAAAAGTGCTTCATATTGGAAATCATTCGAATTATTAGATGGTGCAGACCCTATTGATGTTCAAACAGTAAGTGAAGATAAAGATTCAGATACAAAAGTTATAAAGTTCAAAGTTAAACCTGGAACTAAAAAGCTAACTTCTAAAGTACACATTGTTGTACCAGCTGTTAATTATGATAATAAATACACAACTTATGTGAATTTTAAAGAAGCAATACCTGAAGCTCCAACAAGTACGGAGCAACCAAGTCCAGAGGAACCAGAAGATTCTAAAGATAAAAACTATCTAGAAGATTATACAGATTTAAATGTAGATTTATCATCAGCTGAAGAACGTAATTTTACTGTTCTTAAAGAAGATGGTTCAAATACTTCATCGATGGATAGACAGATGGAAAAGCCAGGTAAAATAGCAAACGTAAACGGTCAAAAAATGTTTGTGACAACAATTACAAGTCAACAATTTTGGACAGATTTCCAAGTGAAAATTGGTGATAGTTATCAACGAGTAACTCCTATTTCAGTTGACGGTAATAAGAAAGTAGTCATGTTTCCTTTAGTAGATAATCAATATGTTTATGATGCAAAAGTGAGCATTAATGCACCTGGATTTGGAATAATGAAGCA
>X87_Garden_Dormouse__coassemble_228_pt1 | contig 10083 bp, 5 predicted proteins | sample X87_Garden_Dormouse__metabat2_low_PE_004 | metagenome-assembled genome bin X87_Garden_Dormouse | reverse complement strand
TAATAGACCCCTCATTTTTTACTTATTGAATGAATATATATTTTCTTTACCAAAAGTATATAAATTACCGTAATTATAATATTGAGTATTATTAAAATCATTTTTAACGATATTTTTAGTATCAAATATAATTTTATCTCTCATACCTTCGAATTCATTATCTGTTAATGTTTTAAATTCAGAGTGATCGCTTAATATTAATACTAATGAAGCATCTTTCACTGCTTTTTGTACATCTTTTTCAACAAATGCCAACTCAACGTGAGGGTCATATGCTTCTATTTCTAAATCTGTTTCTTTTCTTAATTCATTGTATATATCAAACGCCGGAGATTCTCGTACATCATCTACATCTCCTTTATAAGTTAAACCAAATACAACAATTTTATTTCCATTTACTTCGTTCAATATTTTTTTAGATTCTTCTATAACGTATTGAGGCATTGAGCGATTAATCTTTCTACCTTCTTGAATTAAAGTAGTAGTTTCTGGGTCTTTCGCAATAATAAAGTAAGGATCCACCGCTAAACAATGACCGCCCACGCCTGGCCCTGGTAAATGAATATTTACTCTTGGATGTTTGTTAGCCATTTTGATAACTTCTAGTACGTTAATATCTAAGTTGTTACATACCATAGCGAGTTCATTTGCTAAAGCTATATTTAAGTCACGGTACGTATTTTCCATCAATTTACTCATTTCAGCAGTTTTAGCATTCGTTTCAATCATTTCTCCTTGAACAAATGTTCCATAAACTTTTTTACCTGCTTCAACACACTCAGGTGTCATACCACCTATTATTCTATTATTATGTACTAGTTCATGTAGTATTTTTCCAGGCAATACACGTTCTGGACAGTGTACTAAATATATATCTTCACCTATTGTAAAACCTTGACTTTCAAGGTACGGTTTCACATGATCGTCAGTTGTTCTAGGTGCTATTGTTGACTCGACTATTAAAGTATTACCTTTTTCTAAATAAGGTACGATTGATTTAACAGCGCTCATGACAAGCGTAATATCACAAGATTCATATTCGTCATTATTATTAGGTGTCGGTACTGCGATGATGAATGTATCTGCTCTTTCTGGTTCTAAACTTGCTTTAAATTTATCTTTTGCAAGAACTTCTTCATATGCTTCTTGTAAACCTGGTTCTTCAATATGAATTTGTCCGTTATTTAATTTATCTACTGCTTCTTTATTGATATCTACACCAACTACATCTACACCATGCTTTGCAAACATAATTGAAGTTGGTAAACCAATATATCCAAGACCTATAGTTGTTAATTTCATATTATAACCATCCTTTAATAATAAATTGTTAAGCTATTACTTTTGTAATGTTAAATACATTGTAACGATTATAAAAGCAATAAACAGTCGATTAACAGATACTTAAGGAAGGGTTTACAGTCTTTTATCAAACTTTACAATTGCTAAACAATATAAAGTAAATAAATCACGAATATAAATAAAAAAGACTAGGAAAGTTAAGTCCCAGTCTTTTTTAAATATTTTTCTATATCTTCTTGAATTATCGGACCAAATGTTTTTGAATAAGTATTCGTCATGTGGCCTTTATCCATGTATACGACGACATTACCGATTACAGGTACGAATTGTCCGTTTTTCTTAAAGTATTTTGTATAATCTACATATTCTGTGTTTTTAGGTTTTTCTTTTAATTGATCCCATTTTGATGTTTTCGGCAATCTATTTTTTGCATTCATTTTTTTGATTGTTTCTTTTTCACCGACCTTTTCTAATGTTTCAGGTACATTAAATTCATATCTGGGATTATCTCTTATTGCTAAAATAGGCTTCTTAGTATCAGTTATGTTATTAAATTGTTCAATTTGTAATGGATCTACTTTACCATTTATATCTGAACTGACATCTGCAGTTGTTACAACTAAGTCGATATCTTGTTTCTCAATTTCTTTTATTAAATTCTTATTCCATTCTGTACAGTCTTTATCAGCATCATTTGTTGTAAGTACACATCCTGATTTAGTCATATTTAATACTCGATAATTTTTTTCTTTTGCTGCTTGTTGTAATGCGCCTAGCCAATGTTCAGCATGTGAACTTCCGACTAATGCGATTGTTTTATCATAATTTTCTTTTTCTCCATATTCTCCAACGAGTACTTTGGATTTACCAATTGCTTGATGCACTTTATCTTTAGATGAATCAGGTGTTTCATCTCGAATATCTGAAAAGTTTGGTATATGTTCACTTTCGTTGTTACCTTGCATTTTTTTATCTATGGCCATAGCTCCTGGATAAGTCTTACTTAATGCTTCTTTTTCTTTATCAAATGGAGAGTTTAAAATGATTACGTATAACGCTGCTAATACACATATATTTACCGCTAAACCTACTCCCATTTTTTTGAATGAATTTTTATCATTTTGATTTGTTCTAATAGGTTTTTCAATATAGCGTGTCATTAAATATGACAACAGCCATGATAGTATAATAATGCATATTCCTATAAAAACCCCTGGTCGATTATCATTATGATATTGATAAAACGATAAAATAACCCAATGCCATAAATATAAACCAAATGATAAACCACCAATTTTAACCATTGCTGGTGAACCTAAAAATCTTTTTACACCGAATTTAGTTTCGTGATTTCCTGAAACTAATATGAATACGGCACATAACATTGGCCATAAAGCGATATAACCAGGAAACATTGTAGATACGTCAAATAATATTCCTGTTAGTATAAGTCCAAATAGACCGACCCAACCGATTATACTCGCGATATATCTATTCACTTTAATTTTGGATAAATTAATTGCTAACAAACCACCTAAAGAAAATTCCCATACTCGTGTAAAAGTATGAAAATATGCCCACGGTTGGTTTACATGGGTTAAATAAAATGAATATATGAGAGATGTTACAAATATAGTCCCTAAAAATAAATTCATGATATTAATAATATTTAAGTTTTTCTTCTTTTTATATAACAAAAATATTGAGCTAAATAAAATAAACCAAATAATATAAAATTGACCTTGTATTGACATGGCCCAAAAATGTTCAACGGGTGTTTTCATCTGATCTTTATCTAAATAATCTGTACTAGATAAAGCGAGTTGCCAATTTTGATAATAAAATAAAGAAGCGAATATTTCTTTAATTGTTTTTCCTAAAATAGATTGTGGTAAAAAGAAAAAACTCAGAATTGCTGTAACACATATCACAGTTAATACCGAAGGGAATAAGCGCTTTATTAAACCTTTAATATAGGGTAAAAATTTAAATTCACCTTCTTTATTGTATCTTGAAATAATAGAGGTTGTGATTAGAAACCCTGAAACAACAAAGAAAACATCTACGCCTCCGGACACTTTACCAAACCATATATGATATATGGCAACGAGTAGAGCTGCAACTACTCTTAAACCTTCTATTTCTGGCCTGAATTTACGTTCTATGACAATCGGGTTATTAACCATATTCAAAACTCCTTAAAATATTATACAAAGGTAAGTATATCTTTAAGAAAATTGAATATAAAGGTTAATATATAAAATTTACAATATCTTAATACTAAATTAAAAATAGAACAAAATAAAAATATTTTTTCCTAACAAATATCAACAAAGCAATAAAAAAGTCCGAGACATTATTCATGTGCCGGACTTTTTTTATTATTTAATATCTAATGATTTAATAAATTCTTTAACATCTTCTGACATTTCTTCGTTGTTTAATGCAAATTGAATTGTTGTTTTTACAAATCCAAGTTTCTCTCCAACATCATGACGTTCCCCTTCAAAATCATAAGCAAAAACTTGATCATCTTGGTTTAATCTTTCAATAGCATCAGTCAATTGGACTTCTCCACCTGCTCCTATTTCTTGATTTTCTAAGTAATCAAAAATATCGGGTGTTAATACATATCTACCCATTATAGCTAAGTTAGATGGTGCTGTCCCTTCAGCTGGCTTTTCAACAAACTTCTTTACTTCATACAATCTGTCTTTCGTTAAAATCGGGTCTACAATACCGTAACGGTGTGTATCTTTATAATCTACTTCTTGTACACCAATGACTGATTTACCTGTTTTATTGTATTGTGTTATAAGTTGTTCGATTGCTGGTACTTCTGACTCAACAATATCATCACCTAATAGTACAGCAAATGGTTCCCCGCCTACAAATTGTTTAGCAGACCATATAGCATGACCTAATCCTTTTTGTTCTTTCTGTCTTACATAGAACATATTAGCTAAATTTGTAGCATGTTGAACTTTATGTAATAATTCATGTTTATCTTTTTCTTTCAGGTTAAGTTCTAGTTCTAACTGATTATCGAAGTGATCTTCAATCGCTCTTTTATGTTTACCAGTCACAATAATGATATCCTCTATACCTGCTCTTACCGCTTCTTCAACGATATATTGAATTGTTGGCTTATCTAATATTGGCAACATTTCCTTTGGCATTGCTTTTGTTGCTGGTAGAAATCTCGTTCCTAAACCTGCTGCTGGAATTATAGCTTTTTTAACCTTCTTAACCATAGTCATTCTCCTTTAACATCAATCAATAACTATTTTATCTCTTTTATATCTTTTATAAATTGTGTATATATAATATTTTCGTCAAACTCTTTTACTTTTTGCTCAGCATGATTGATTATATTTTGTATATTTGAATCTTCATAGTTTTGCATAATATGAGTTAAACGATTGCTAAAACTTATTATATCATTTTTATCTATTAAATAGCCATTCACTTCATTATCTATAAGAAATTCTGGACCATAACAATCGTGAAATCCTATTACTACACTTTGTTGTAACATCGCTTCTAATATAACTAACCCGAAACCTTCAACTCTCGAAGGCACTGCAGTAATTTTACTTGTAGATAATACTTTAGATAATTCATTAGTTGTTTCTTTAATCTCTACAATATCTTCAATATTATATTCATTAATTTGTTTCAAGTATTGATTCTTTTCTTGACCTGATCCATATAAATGTAATTTATAATCCAAGTCTCTCATTGTTTGTTGTATATTATTGATACTTTCAATTAATAAATCGAAGCCCTTTTCATGTTCAAAACGTCCTGCCGCTACAATCAGATTTTCTTTTGGCATACTGTATTTATGTTCTTTTAATATATTAGGAACAATAATAACAGGTGTATGTTTCAACTCTTGTTGATAATCCAATTGATCCTCACTCGTAAGCGTCGTGACAATATCTAAGTTTTCATATCCTTGAATTAAATCATCTTGATATGCTTCTTCATGAGCATGCAAATACATATGTTCCATACCTACTTTAAGAATGTTACGAGGGGCAAATTCTGCAACAAGTAAATTATAACTTGCCCTTGTACCTATAAGAACATCTGTATCAACACGTTTTATAGCTTTTATTAATTTCTTTTCAATATAACTTGAAAACTGATAAAATCCAGGTTCATATTTATTAATAACTTTTGGTCTTATAAATGATGTATATTTATTAATTCTATTCATTACTACATTTTGTATACCTTTAATTGACCTCTTATATTCTATTACAGGTATAATTTCAATTTGTTTATTTAAATTAAAGTATGGATTTGAAGCTGCTTTAAAAACAGAAATAATCTTAACTTTATGCCCTTTTTCACTTAGTACATTTGCTAAATTCGATATTGATTTAGTTGTACCGCCCATATGATAAATATTATGCACGATAAATGTAAAAGACTTCATGTCATCACCTATTTTTATTCATATGTTTATCAATTATACTTTGTATTGTTTCATATGAATGATTACTTTTATTAATATATTTGCTATTTACTTTAATATAATGTTGATTTGATATTGCTTCAAACATTTTATTAGATTCAAAATATTGATTTTGATTAACTGTATTAAATACTTCTTCATATAAGCCACGATGATATTTATACGATTCAAAGTCAGGTGTATATAAGTATACTTTCTTATCAATCGTCAATGCATCAAATATAATCGAAGAATAATCACTTATTAACATATCAGCAACAAGTATTAATTGCTGCGTTTCATAATCTAATGGATCAATATAATTTGTTTTTTTTATATTTTTATCTTCTATATGACATTTATAAATAATATTATAATGATCAGTAATTTCTTTTGGAAACTCCAATAAATATTGCTCTTCTTTATTATCTCTCCATGTAGGCACATATAATATCGTTTGTTTATGATTATTTAATTGTAAGTCTTCTTTTATTTGACTAATCAATTGGTTATCCTCATTATGCTCTATCAAAAATTGATTTCTTGGATATCCACTGCTTATTATTTTAGTTTCTTGCATAGGAAAAGCAGTATTGAATACTGAATTAATCTCTTTAGTATCAGTAATGAAATAGTTATGTTTAATCAACTTATTATATTTACGTGCTCTATAATTATATATATTTTTATTTTGATGAAGTTCATTACTATCTAAAAATAGCTTTTTAATTGGCGTACCATGCCACAATTGTATGATAGTGCCATTTGGTTTTAAACCGTCAGGTATATAGCTTTCTAGTACTAATACTTGTGCTTGTTCAATTAAGTTTTGAGTTTCAGAATGTTGGGGAGAAACAAAACTTTCACCTTGCTGTTCATCTGTAATGAAATATACAGTAAAGTTCGTATGATTTTTTATATATTCAAATAAATATTTAGAATTTCCTCTGTAGCCATAGTCAAATCCTAAAAATACAATATAAGGTTTAATAGCATCCTTATTTTTATGATATATATTAACTGCATTTTTCTGTTTCATTAATGATTGATGATGCATCTTCAAATAAATTTTATTAGGTAATTTGAAATACGAACGGTACATTACCTTATCTATCATTCTAGCATTATTAGGTAAAGTTGTATTCTTCCTATTAAATTGCGCCTTTTGATTGTTAAGTAATAACCATTTATTTAAATAAAAATGATTAACATAATCATCATCTTCATAATTATTTAAATCTAAATAATTATTTGAAGATTTCTCATCAAAGTCGAAAATGACATGACCATTGATGAATATATTTTCTAATTCAACAACAGCTTTAACACATATATCAAGAAGGCTCGCCCACTCATGACGGTCAAGCAACCATTTCAAATCTTCTACTTTAAAAATAATATTCGGATATAGAACATTATTACTAAACCACTTATTCGCAGTTATTTTTTCATCTCCAAAATAACGACAATCATTTATGTAATAACCATTCACGGTAAAATCTACAACAGCAGAATAATTATCTAAATTTAAAGTTTCTAGAACATCTTTATTAATTTTAGTAGCATTTTCTTTTAATATGACATGTGAAATATCAGAAGAAAGTTTATTAATTATTTCTATGATTTTTTCATCATTGTTCAATTCAATTATTTTAATCATATTACACCTCAACCTATTTCATACTTTTAATAAAATTGACTTACTCTTAACAATGAAACACTAACTAATGAAATAATACCTTTAATTAGATGCGAGTACAAACAGGTTATACGATACACACAATAAAAAGCAGAAAAAATTCAATCAATACGAATTTTTTCTGCTTTTATTTTTAAAATAATTTTTCTACAATTCGTTTTGCTGCATTACCTTTTTCAAATGAACAGAATTTGTCGTAGAATTTATCATATTTTTCTTGATAGCTTTTATTTATTGTTTCAATGTTTTTAATAGAATCAATTAAAGTTTCATTGTCTTTTAGCAATGGTCCGGGTGCTTCATCTTCAAAATTCATATAGAATCCTCTTAAGTTATCTTTATAATGATCTAAGTCATAAGTGAAAAATAGTAATGGCTTTCTTGTATTCGCAAAGTCAAACATTACTGATGAGTAATCAGTAATACATATATCACTGATTAAATATAAATCGCTAATTTCTTCGTAATCAGCAACATTATAAATAAAGTCTTCTAATGATTTATCTATAATTATTTTATTGCTAATTATGATATGAGGTCTTAGCAATAACACGTACTCGTCACCTAGTCGTTCTTTCATTTGATGTAAATCTAATTTTAAATTGATGAGATGTTTTTTAGCAGCAGAAACTTCATCATCTCTAAATGTTGGTGCATACAATATCACTTTTTTATCTTTTGGTATAGATAATTTTCGTTTAATTGTCTTTCTCTGTTCTTCTATTAATTTTTCATCTTGGTAGAATATATCATTTCTCGGATAACCCACTTCTAACATTTCTTTATTAAATCTAAATGCTGATTTAAAGCATTCTGTAGCATATGGACTTGGAGAAACTAAATAATCCCATTTAGAAACTGACTCATTAATACGATCAATATAACCTTCGTCTCTACCTTTAAACTCGTCTACATCGTTTAACATCTTCTTAAGTGGAGTACCATGCCACGTTTGAATAAATACAGTTTGTTTTTTCTTTTTAATGTAATAAGGGAAGTTTTGATTGTTTATCCAATATTTCGCAATCGATAAGTATCTATAATAGTCTGGGCTTAACCTTTTAACTGTAATGACATTTTCATCGTCAAATGGATAAATTTTATTTGTTACCCATACAATTTTGTATCCTTTGTCTAATTGCTTAATTTGATCATAAATCATTTTCGGACTATCCGTAACTTGTTTTCCTAAATTACTTTCAATTACGATTAGCTTTTCATCAATTTTTGCAAACTTCACTAAAAACTTATTCATATATGACATTGCATCAAAATATCGTTTGTTTTTTCTAAATCTCATAAATATATGTTGTGATAATATATCATATTTAAGTATATCTTTTATTTTATTTTTACGCTTAAAATCTTTTGCTGCTTGGTAAATTCTCTTAGAGTTATCAGTATCTTTATGTTCAATAAAATTATTAGCTTTTTTAATAATAGATGCTTCATTTACGAAATTATTATCAATATATTCTTTTGTCGCTGCTATTACATCTTCTGCTTCATCATATATTCTACCAGGTAATTCTTCATCTAAATCAAGATGCGATGGTAATTCACCTATAAATCTATCTCTATCAAATGGGTAATAAATGACTGGTTTTTCTAAAAAGCTAAAATCAAATGCTACACTCGAATAATCCGTAATCATTAATTTACTTTCTTTAATTAATAATTGTACATCTACTTCACCTTGTCTAATAACTGTAATGTAATCAGGTATATTAAATAAATCAACAAATGCTTGCATGTTTGGATGTAAACAGAAAATTATATCTATATTTTGTTTGTTTGTTATCTGTTCCCATTCTGGATTGTTTAATAAATCATTATAGTATTGTAGATAATCTGATTCTAATAAACTATTGATGTTAGTTATCCAATCTCTCCATGTCGGTATAATGAGTATTTGATTCTTTTGAGTTACATTATCCTTAAACAATTCATCAAATCTAGATAAGCCTGTTGATTTAATTTGGTAGTCATCAAATAATAAATCTCTATTTACAATTTGTTTCTCTCTTGGTGAACTTGTTATAAACATATCGACATTAAAGTCTTTTAACTGTTTACCATTAATCTGAGTTAAGTTTTTAGTACCTAGCACACCATGTTGCAAGAATATACGTTTGGCTCTGATTTTTTTGATATAATTTGCTTCGTGACTTGGGAACAACAACTCTGTATGATGCGTACTGCATATTATGTCAGCTTTAACCATTAATTCAAAATGCTCTTTTGATTTAAAGTATATGACGTTACCAAATGGTTCTACATTCTTTCTTTCTTCGGAATCTTTATCTATCACGTAATAAACTTCTTCATTTGGATGTTGAGTTCTCATATATTTAAAGAAATGATAACCATTATCTTGAGCTTTATAAGACTTTTCACCAACGATCCATATTTTATTTTTGTTAAATGCATTTTTTATTAAAGTTGGATAATCGTGCATTAATTTTTTATATGCATTGTAATCTTCGATGTCATATTCATTTATTCTAAATGATAAGTTTCTACCTTTCATTGTAAAGTAAGGTACTGCTGTTTTAATCTTATCATTTTGTTCTATTGATATTTCGCCTTTAGATAATCTCTCCACGAGTATTCTAGG
>X87_Garden_Dormouse__coassemble_227_pt1 | contig 10090 bp, 11 predicted proteins | sample X87_Garden_Dormouse__metabat2_low_PE_004 | metagenome-assembled genome bin X87_Garden_Dormouse | reverse complement strand
CTCTAATTTCTCATAGATGATATTGAATTAATTTTTATCTATTTTAAAAGCTTCATTTCATATAAAAACCCCTAATTCATTAATGTTCTAATTAACGAATTAGGGGTTAATTTTATTGTTGATTTTCTCTACTTCGCTCTTTATGAAGACGGTAGCGATATAGACCTAATACAATTGCTGCTATTATTAAGCTTTCTCCTACTGGTAAGAATACCGCAAGGAACGTCAATAATAAACAACCTAAAAACAGTAAAATATAGATAATTATGTTTTGCCAAAACTTTAATTTTCTAGCGAAGCCTAAATTATATACAATAGCGCTTAATACAAATATTGTTAATAATAAAAGCCACATACCAAGTTCTGGATTTTCATCTACTCTAAATAATTTACCAAAAAATGAAAGCCTTTCTTCTGGATTAACACTTACATTTTTAGCGATAAAGAGCATCTATATCACTCCTCTTCTTGTTCAGCCATTTTCTGTCTCTTTTGAGCGCGTTCTCTTTCAGCTTTGTCTAAAATTTTCTTTCTTAAGCGAATAGATTCAGGTGTAATTTCAACTAATTCATCATCGTTCAAGTATTCTAATGCTTCTTCTAAAGTTAAAATTCTAGGTTTCTTCATTGTTGTTGTTTGTTCTTTTGTAGCAGAACGTATATTGTTAGCTGCTTTAACTTTTGTAATGTTTACAGATAAATCGTTCTCACGGTTATTCTCTCCAACAATCATACCTTCATACACTTCTGTACCAGGTTCCATGAAGTTTACGCCTCTGTCTTCTAAGTTTAAGATAGCGTAAGTACTTGCTGTACCTTTGTCGATAGATACAAGTACACCATTTCTTCTACCACCGATACGGCCTTTAATGTTTGGACGGTATGAATCGAATGTATGGTTTATAATACCGTAACCACGAGTCATAGACATAAATTCAGTTGTATAACCGATTAATCCTCTTGCAGGTACTAAAAAGATTAATTTTGTTTGTCCATTTTCGTTAGATTGCATATCTAACATTTCACCTTTACGTGAACCTAATGATTCAATAACTGAACCTGTATATTCATCAGGCGTATCGATTTGAACACGTTCATATGGTTCACATTTAACGCCATCAACTTCTTTAATAATAACTTGTGGTTTAGAAACTTGTAATTCAAATCCTTCACGGCGCATGTTTTCAATTAATATTGATAAATGTAGTTCACCACGTCCAGCTACTACCCATGCGTCTGGAGAGTCAGTTGGTGTTACACGTAATGAAACATCAGTTTCTAATTGTGTTTCTAATCTTTCTTCAATTTTACGTGCTGTTACATAAGTACCTTCTTTACCAGCAAATGGAGAGTTATTTACAGAGAATGTCATTTCTAATGTTGGCTCATCAATACGCAATACAGGTAATGCTTCTACATTATCTTGTGGTGTAACTGTCTCACCAACGTTGATGTCCTCCATCCCACTTAATGCAATTAAATCACCAGCATAAGCTTCATCAATTTCTACACGATTTAATCCAAAGAAACCGAATATTTTTGATACTCTAAAGTGTTTTATTGTACCATCAAGTTTTACTAGTGATACTTGTTGTCCAACTTTAATTGTACCTCTGAACACACGTCCGACACCAATACGTCCAACATAATCGTTATAATCTAATAATGCTACTTGGAATTGTAACGGCTCATCTCTATTATCAATTGGTGCTGGTACATAATCTAATATTGTTTCATATAGACACTGCATGTTCTCATCTTGATGATCAGCGTCTAAACTTGCAGTACCACTTATTGCTGAAGCGTATACTACAGGGAATTCTAATTGATCGTCATTCGCATCTAACTCTATAAATAAGTCTAATACTTCATCTACCACTTGTTCTGGTCTAGCTGAAGGTTTATCAATTTTATTAACAACGACAACTGGTTTTAAATTTTGTTCTAACGCTTTTTTCAATACAAATCTAGTTTGAGGCATCGTTCCCTCATAAGCGTCAACAACTAATACAACACCATCTACCATTTTCATAATACGTTCAACTTCACCACCGAAGTCTGCGTGGCCTGGTGTATCTAATATATTAATACGGTGATCTTTATATTCAATTCCCGTATTTTTCGCTAAAATTGTAATACCTCTTTCTTTCTCAATATCATTTGAATCCATTGCTCGCTCTGCTATATGTTCATTCTCACGAAATATTCCTGATTGTTTCAATAATTCATCTACTAGTGTTGTTTTCCCGTGGTCTACGTGGGCTATTATTGCAATGTTACGTACATTTTCTCTTAAATTAGTCATGCAAAAAATTTTCCTCTCCAATTTAAATTTATTCGGCTTATATTTATAACTTGATAATTATAACATACATCACTAGAAAAATAACCATTATCGAACACTTTTACTCAAATTTCCATTTATTTTATAAAAATGGATTAATTGCTGATAGTTGATTTTTCTAGAAATGTAACGCATAATATAATAATGAAAACGGTTAAAGGGTGGATATAAATGAAAAAATCTAAAGCAATTTTTGTTTTACTTGCTTTAATTGTAACATTTTTCCTTTTAGTGTTTAGTTTTGCTTTAGCAGAGGGATCTATACTCTTTATGTTGCTAGCGGTTATATTAATTATTGCAACTATGGGTTACGGTTTTACACTTAAAAAGAAATATCGCGAAAATGGATGGCTATAAATTTACCGACACAATCAAGAAAAGATGCGACTTTGTTTCGCATCTTTTTTTTAGCCATTTTTCTTAAATCTTTCCGTATGAATTTCTTCTAGTAATGCTTTATGTGGTAAGAAATATTGAGTCAGTAATTCATCATGTATTTGTTTATTTCCGACCACAATTGAATTAGCTTCTAAAATATTTAAAGATTGTCCTAGCAAGTTTGTTACCACTGCCCCTACCTCTTCTGCAATAATTAATCCACCAGCAAAATCCCAAGGGTGTAACCTCATTGTTAAATAAGCACTTGTAATACCTCTTGCTACATGCACAAAGTCTAAAGCAGCTGATCCATAGGCACGTGTACTTCTAGCTTCATCTATAATTGGCATATAAATTTTAGATAACTTTTCTTTCGTCAGCCATAGAGGGTTTGTTGAAATCAAACTTGATTTCAATTCAGTATTTTCTATCTGCTTAAGTTGCTTGTCGTTTTGCCATGCCCCTTTACCTACTAATGCATGATACATTTTATCATTCATTACGTCATATACAAAACCTGCGTATTTTTTACCATCAATATATATACCTATTGAAATCGCAAAGTTTTCTTTTTGATGTACAAAATTTAAAGTGCCATCTATTGGATCCATAATCCACAATACACCTTTTGTATTTTCAATATCTTTACCGTGACCTTCCTCACCTAATATAAAATGTTCAGGGTAAGTGGCTTTTATATTATTAAACAAACGCTCCTCAGTTTCTTTATCCATGTTTGTGACGAGATCGTTTGGGTTTGATTTTGTTTCTATTTCTAATTCTTCATCAATTGTTTCTCTGATGTGTCTTCCAGCTTCTTTAATAATTTGATATGCAAATTTATAAATTTCCATCACAATACCCCCTAATTTATTTTTTATATTAGCATTGTTCTTTATATATTCAAATAGAATTATGATAAAATATGTATATAGTATTACCGTTATAAGGAGGACAACTATGACTAAGTATACGTTTAAACAAAAAGATTTTAAAGTTTTTAGTGTTGAAGGCTTAGAAAATAGAATGGCTGCACTAGATGAACAAGTAAGACCGCAATTAAATGCTTTAGGGGAAAGATATAGTAAATACTTAACAGAACAAACAGGTGATGAGTTTTTCTACCACGTGGCTAAGCATGCACGTCGAACTGTTAACCCGCCTAAAGACACATGGGTTGCTTTTGCTACAAACCAACGAGGCTATAAGATGCTGCCTCATTTTCAAATAGGTCTATTTGAATCACAATTATTCATCATGTTTGGTGTAATGCATGAGAATAAAGATAAAGGTTTAATGGCTGAATTCTTAAATAAAAACATAAATTTATTAGAATCATTACCAAAAGATTATTCACTATGCTTTGACCACTATAAAATTGATAAGACACCTATAAATGAACTATCCACTGATGATATAAAACATCATATCAAACGTTTAAAAGAAATTAAAAAAGCAGAATTCTTTGTAGCTAGAACTTTGGATCCACAATCCGAAATACTTAAAACTGATAAAGCATTTACAGAATTTTTAGATGAAACATTTGATGAATTAATAAAGTTTTATAGCTAATCATACTACAACTGTATATATAATAAAATCAGGTTGAGACATTATAATGTCTCAACCTGATTTCTTTTAAACTTAAGAACAACTCATTCTATATGATTATATATCAGTTATTAATAAATATATGGGTCATCATCTTTGTTCTTTTTATTTTGTTGTTCATCAAATGTTTGTTGATTTTGATTAGAATTTAAATTATTTTCATTATCATTTACATCATTTTGAAAATTCACATCTTCAAATTGTTGATTAGATTTATTTTTCCTAACGAATAACATAATCGCTGCGATAATTAATAATAAGAAAGAAATAATGTTAAGAGTGAATATAGATAATAGTCCTGCAACGATAGCTAATACTCCTGATAATATTCTTTGTTTCTTAATAAAAATAATAGCTACAATTGTTAAAATTAAGCTAATAGCTAATACGATTAAACCATAATTTGATACGCTTGCAAATGTATCTAATGCTTGCTCAGCTGAAATATTTTGTGCTGTACCTCCAGCTTGTTCAACTTGCTCATTATAAGTATTTTCAAATTCTGATTTAAATTGGTTTACAAAATCCGGAGAATTTACAAGGGATTTAAAAACAAAACCAAATATTATACCTATTAATGATACTACTGCGCTAATAATCATTAAAGTATACTCTACTGTTCTTTTCATTATTTGCCTCCTAGAATTTGTCAAATATTATTATCTCAATGATATTTATAATATTCAACCCTTATTATCATTTTTATTTAGTTCTTCCGCTTCTTGTACTGCTTTTGTTTGTTTTCTTTGTTGTTCCATTCTTTTTTCATAATTTTTTCTACGTTCAATAGTGGCATTAGGTTTAACTTTTTTAGGTTTTTTCTCTTTCTTACTTACCCCTGATGTAACTTGATAATCATCGGGTTGCGTAGTTTGATAGCTATACGGATCATCTGATCTTTGACCGATTTCTCCATTTTCATCAACTGCATCAACGTCTTTTTCTTCACTTTCTGTTGCATCAGTCTCTGTTGTCTCTGTTTTTTCTTCTTCAGCAACTGGCTCTTTAAAACGTTTATTTTTTTGATGTTTTCTAGTACGAGACAATATTTCATCATTACCAGAATCTTGTGCTTCATTCTCATTAATTTCCGGTTCTGTTTCTACCTGTTTTTCTTGTCTTCTTGGTTGTACAGGTTCTTGTGGTGGTATAGGTTTTCTTTCTTCTGGTTGTTTTATCGGTTCATTGTACATCGGTTCAGGTCTTCTCATACCTTCTACTGGTAAGATTTTATCTTTTCTAATAAATAGTAGAATACTCGTAATAAAGAAGAATAACGGAACTAATACAATAAATAATGGCAGTGTTACAACTGAAAGTAATAAGAATACTAGTGCAGAGAATATTCTCCATCTCATAAGTACTAAACCTATAAATGAAAATATTAAAACGATAATCAAATAAATAATGAATAACCATATTCCATTTTGGATATTCAATGCTATCTGGCTAGATGTCAGTATTTGTCCATTAGATGTTATATTAATGTTTAATTGTTCTATCAAAGTTTCAAGTCTATTTATATTTGTAGGATTATTTAAAACGACTAAAGCTGCAAATAATGATAAAGCCGTTACGCCTAATGTAATAATCCATGCAAACCAACCGAAAAATTTCTCAGCGCCTCTTCCTACAGGCTGTCTCACATGTTCTACATATGAATTCATTATATTTTCCTCCTCTACAATGAATTGGTTTTAATTATATCAAAAAAAGGCCATTGTTTCTCACAAAGACCTTTTTAAATATTAATTTAATGACATTTTGAATTTTAAAAATGCTTCGTTGTATTTTGCTATGTTTTCTTTACCTAAATCTTTATAAACTTCTAATTTATTCCTTACTTTAGAGTCAGGATAAAATCTTTCATCTTCTCTAATATTTTTATCTAATAATTCATAAGATGCTTTATTTGGAGTAGCATAACCAACCCACTCAGCATTTTGTTTACCTACTTCTTCTTCAAGCAAGAAGTTAATAAACTTATGAGCACCTTCAACATTTTGAGCTGTTTTAGGAATAACTAAGTTATCAAACCATAAATTGGAACCTTCTTCAGGTACAACAAAATCTAATTGTTCATTTTTATTCATTATATCAGCAGCCATTCCGCTCCATACTACAGCAACATCTGTTTCATTTTGGCCCATCATGGTGTTGATTTCATCGCCAACAACACCTCTAACATTTGGTGCTAATTGAACCAATTTATCTTGTGCTTTTTGTAATTTTTTCTCATCGGTTTCATTTAGGCTTTCATTCATACTATTAAGCGCAAATCCAATACCTTCTCTTGCGCCATCAACAATTAAAACATCATCTTTAAGTCGTTTGTTCCACAATGTATCCCAACTCGTGAAATCTAAACCTTTTGTTTTTTCTGGATTATACAGTATACCTACAGTTCCCCAAAAATAAGGGATAGAATATTTATTGTCTGGGTCAAATGGTAAATCCATAAAATCTTTATCTAAATTTTTCATATTGGGAATTTTCTCATGATCAATTTGATATAATAAATGTTCTTTTTTCATTTTTTGAACAGTATATTCACTTGGTACAGCAACATCGTATGCAGTACCGCCGTTTTTGATTTTAGCCATCATCGCTTCATTCGAATCAAAAGTTTCATAAACAACTTTAATCCCTGTTTCTTGTTCAAATTTCTTAGTTAGTTCTGGATCTATATACTCGCCCCAATTATATACATAGAGTACATCTTTTTTCCCATTTGAAGGAGGAGGATCGATTAATTTTGTTGAAAGGATTAATAGTGCACCAACAAATAATGAGATGCCTAATAATTGCATTAATTGTTTCATCTCATAATTCCTCCCTTTTTACTTATCCTTTGTTGTTGACTTCTTTTTATGAAGTAATAACCTACTATGATAAACATAACTAATAAGAACAACAATGTTGAAATCGCATTAATTTCCATCGTAATACCTTTTCTCGCCATAGAATAAACTTCGACTGATAATACACTAAAGCCGCTTCCAGTTACAAAGAAACTCACTGTAAAGTCATCTAATGAATATGTTAATGCCATAAAGAATCCACCTATTGCCCCTGGTAATATATGAGGAATAATTACTTTTATAAGTGTTTGCCAAGATGTTGCACCTAAGTCTTTGGCAGCGTTAATCATGGATGGATTCATATCATATAGTTTAGGTAGAACAAGTAATACAACAATTGGTACACAAAATGCGATATGCGATATTAACACCGACCAAAAGCCTAACCCCATACCAGTAAAATGACCAATAACTGTAAATAATAATAAGAAAGAAGAACCAATAACAACGTCTGAACTTACCATAAGGATATTATTTAATGTTAATAACCCCACTTTAAGTTTCTTGTTTCTCATATAATAAATACCGATAGCACCGCAAATTCCAATCAAAGTAGAAATACTAGCTGCAAGTAATGCTACAGCTATCGTGTTAACTATAATTACAAGTAACCGTTTATTTTGAAATACTGAAGTATAGTGATCAAATGTAAAACCTTTAAAATGTGTCATATTCCCTGCACTATTAAAAGAATAAAAAATTAAAAAGAAAATAGGTAAGTATAGAAAAATCATAATAATTGTGAAATAGATTTTCCCTGATAATTTCATTTCTATACCTCCTTATTCTCTGATTTAGATTTCGTAATAATTAAAATAAAAGCCATCGCCAATATTAAAAACACTGCAATTGTAGAACCCATCCCATAGTTTTGAGTAACTAAAAATTGTTCTTGAATTGCTGTACCAAGGTTAACTACTTTATTACCTGCAATTAATCTTGTAATCATAAATAATGAAAGTGCAGGAATAAATGTGATTTGTATACCTGTTTTAACACCTTCATAAGTTAAAGGCATAATAACCTTTCTAAAAGTTGTAATGTGATTAGCACCTAAATCTCTTGAAGCTTGAATTAGATTTTCTGGTATTTCTTCCATAGCATTAAATATAGGTAATAGCATAAATGGAATATAAATGTATACCGATACAATAATAAACGCTGTGCTCGTAAATAATAAATCAGTAGAAGGTACATGAAATATATTCAACATTTTATTTAATAATCCATCATGGCTAAAAATACCGATAAAAGCATATGTTTTTAATAATAGATTAATCCATGTTGGTAAAATGATAAGCAATAATAATATTTCTTTATGTCTAGCACTTTTTAAAGCTAACGCTAACGGATAGCTCACTAACAAACAAAAGAATGTAATCAAAATAGCATACCATACTGAACTTAAAGTCATTTTTAAATAGCTACTTGTAAAGAAATTCGTATAATTCTCTAATGAAAAATGGCCATGAATATCGAGTAAAGAAGCATAAAATATCATGGCAATTGGAACGATGATAAATAAAATAATCCAAATCATATAAGGTACGAGTAAAAATGATTTTATTTTATGCATGAACATCATCCTCGTAGCTTTCTATCCGACGATCAAATTCTTCTTCTGTTTCACCAGGTAGCATTATATGAATAGATTCAGAATCAAAATCTAATCCTACTGTTTCACCGATTACTGCCTTTTTAGTCGTTTGTATAATCCATTCGTTACCTTGTTCATCATAGCAACAAATTTCATAATGCACGCCTCTAAATAGCTGTGAGTCTACTACTGCAGATACTCTACCTTCACTTGGAGATTTGATGCTTATGTCTTCTGGGCGTATTACGACATCTACTTTAGCATCTGGCTCAAATCCAGCATCTACACATTCATAGGTAATACCATACATTTCTACTTCATAATCTCGTTTCATGATGCCACTTACGATATTAGATTCACCGATGAAATCTGCTACGAATTTATTTACCGGTTCATCGTATATATCAACTGGTGTGCCACTTTGTTCAATCTTTCCATCTTTCATTACAAAAATATAATCGCTCATTGCTAAAGCTTCTTCTTGATCATGCGTTACAAATATAAATGTAATACCTAGCCTTTGCTGTAATTCACGCAATTCATATTGCATTTCGGTACGCAGTTTTAAATCTAATGCAGATAAAGGTTCATCTAACAATATAATTTCAGGTTCATTTGCTATAGCGCGAGCAATTGCTACACGTTGTTTTTGTCCGCCACTCATTTCTGATATTTTTCTTTGTTCATATCCTTCTAGTTTCACTAATTTCAATGCTTCTATCACTTTATGTTGTATATCTTTTTTGTTTAATTTTTTTATTTTTAATCCAAAAGCTACATTTTCAAAAACATTTAAATGAGGAAACAATGCGTAATCTTGAAATACTGTATTTACTTTTCTATTATTTGCAGGAATTTGATTAATGATTTTATCATTAAAATATATGTTTCCACTTGTCGGTGTTTCAAATCCAGCAATAAGTTTTAAAATAGTTGTTTTGCCACAACCTGAAGGGCCTAATAGCGTGTAAAACCTACCTTCTTCTATTTCAAAACTAACATCGTTTAATACATGGGTATTATTAAAATTTTTATAGATGTTTTCAAACTTAATAATTGATTTTGACATTGTTTCCCCTCCTATAAATAAGATTCTGTAGCCACAATTAGTACTTCAGCATCTTTCTCAGTTTCATTGAAGAATTGATGAACTTCTTGAGCTTTAAAGTAAAAACATTCACCTTTTTTAGCTTTATATTTTCTTTTCCCAATTTTCAAAGTAATGGTACCTCTTTTAACATAGGCAAAAGTTTCTGATGAAGATGGTGAGAATGATTTATATCGACACCCACCTTTAAGC
>X87_Garden_Dormouse__coassemble_226_pt1 | contig 10097 bp, 10 predicted proteins | sample X87_Garden_Dormouse__metabat2_low_PE_004 | metagenome-assembled genome bin X87_Garden_Dormouse | reverse complement strand
CCATTTTCATAAGTAAATGAAATGTTTTTTAATTGGATCATATGTATAACCTCACAATAGATAATAAAAAATTGTTAAAACGACTGCTAAAACTAGTATAGATACGTCATACCATTTGAGCCTTAACTGTATAATTGCCGTTTTCGGACGTGTAATATTTAACCCTCTGGTTACCGAAGCAATCGTAAGCTCATCAGCAATTTTAATCACACTGTTTAAGACAGGAACCATTCTATACTCTATGTATGTAATCGGCCTATCGAGTGTATTGCGCAAAGATATGTTACGCATTCTCATCGCATCATCAATATATGAAGACTCTTCTTTAATAGTAGGCAAAAAGCGAAACATGACAGCAATAGGGATTGTTATTTTGCGTGAACACTTAAGCCTCTCAAGACCTTCGATTAATTCTTCTACTTGCGTCGTGTTTAAAAAATAATACCCCATCACAACAGTTGGCATAAAACGTGTAACAATACCTGCCGGAACAAAAATTAATATATCGTATATCTGACTTTCTCCTCTTATAAGAAAAGCTTCGGCATACCACCCTAAAAATATAATTAAGCAAAACACAGTACCTTTAACAATTTCTTTATTAGCTACAACTAACAAACTAGGAATAAGCAAGATAACTAATCTCGCATAGATACTGTTTCCCGTAATGTTTCCTGTAATCGCAATAAAAGATATAATAATCATTAAAAAAAGTTTGGTACGAGGGTCTACTGTAAAGAAAACTCGTTTTTTGTTCATTTATATCATCACCGCACGTATAAAATATATTGCAATCAGTAGTTAACCCACCCATAAAATCATCCATAATCTAAGACAAAATAAAAAAATAATTTATACCTTAATAAATCGTAATCATTACGTTTTATATTATCACGATAATTACTAGTAATGTCAAGGCCATTAGTAAATTAATGGTTATCTCCACTTATTTGCTTAAATGAGTATTAGAATTTAAAATTGAATTAAGTATAAGAAATGAATTCAAAAAATTTCTGTTTGAATTCAAATTTTTAATGGAGTGATATAAGTATGAATCGTAATATTGAACAGTTAAAAGACATCATTGATGCTTCTAACAAAATTACATTTTTTACAGGCGCGGGTATATCTGTAGCAAGTGGTATTCCTGACTTTCGTTCTATAGGCGGTTTATACGACGAAATTTCAGAAAAAGGTTACTCACCTGAATATTTATTAAGTGACGATTATTTAAAAAATAATCCAGAGGGTTTTATTAATTTTTGCCATCAGTACTTACTATTTGCTGATAAAAAACCTAATATCGTTCATGATTGGATAGCACAACTTGAAGAAGATGGTCGTTCATTAGGTGTGATAACTCAAAATATTGATGGTCTTCATTCGGATGCTGGTAGTGTAAATACAGACGAACTACACGGTACGTTAAACCTGTTTTATTGTACGCAATGCGACCAACAATATTCGAAAGTTCATGTTATAGATAATGATTTACGACATTGTGAAAATTGTGGCAGCCCAATTAGACCTGACATTGTTCTTTATGGGGAAATGTTAGACCAAGGCACTATATTTAATGCACTTCATAAAATAAAAGAAGCAGACACGTTAGTCGTCTTAGGTTCTTCACTCGTCGTTCAACCAGCAGCAGGACTTATTTCGAATTTTGAAGGACAAAACCTTATCATTATTAATAAAGAGGCTACCCCTTATGATAGCGACGCCAATTTAGTTATTAATGAAGACATGGTATCAGTCATTAAAAAACTTAAAAATATAGAGTAAATCATATAGTATGATTTATAATTAATATTTCAATACAAAAATTCCTTATCAATAATTGATAAGGAATTTTTTCGTGTATTAGTTCTATAATCTACTATTCATCAGTTCTATATATTAATTTTGAATATTATAAAAAAAGTAATCATATTATATAATTATTACACTTTATTAACTCGAAGGAACAAAGCAATTACAAGTGTTTATTTCACTCTATACCCATGATAAATTTGTATCAGTTATTTTAAGAAAGGGAAGGTTTAAACATAATGAAGAAATTATTAACAAGCTCTATAGCAACTATAGGGATACTAACAATGGGAATATCACAATATGAAGCAGATGCAGCAGAGCAAGATACCGCATCTAATCAAGCTACATCAGGTTATGAAAATGGAGCTTACTATACAATAGATTCTAACGGGAATTTTCATCACACTTTAGATGGAAATTGGAATCAATCAATGTTCGACAATAAAGAATATCAATCTTATGAAATAGATGAAAATGGTGCTTACCATTATTACTACTTTACTAAAGGCGGACAAAACTACGCACCTAGTCAATCACATAACTCGATTGAAAATAATGGTTACAATGTTGAACAATCAAACGTGAATAATGAAGCGTCAAATAATAATGAAACTTCAAACAATAATACAACTTATCAAGACACAAATGTTAATGAAAATACGAATGCAGAATATAAAGCACCTTCAAATGAAACTGTTTCTTCACTAGAAGATACTCAGTCAAATGCAGCTCAGTCAGAAGACACTAATCAAAATTCTGATCAAGCACAAGTAAATAATAACGAGAATTCAGAGAGTGCAGAAAATGTAACTGAGAGTTCTCAAAAATCTGAAGGCACTGATCAAGCTTCATCAAATTGGTTATCTAAAAATGCTAAACTTCAAGAGTATGGCCAATATCATGGTGGCGGTGCACATTACGGCATAGACTATGACATGGAAGAAAATACACCAGTATACTCACTTGCTGATGGAACAGTTATTCAAAGTGGATGGAGTAACTATGGTGGCGGAAACCAAGTTACAATCCAAGAAAAAGATAGCGATTATTATCAATGGTATATGCATATGAATAAATTAAATGTTGAAAAAGGCGACGAAGTAAAAGCTGGTCAACAAATTGGTGAATCAGGTAGCACTGGTAACTCAACAGCACCTCATTTACACTTCCAACGTATGAAGGGTGGCGTAGGTAACGAATACGCAGTTAACCCAGAATCATATGTTAATGGCAACCAATAAAATATAATATATAAATAAAACCACGTTTTTAGTAAAAATGTGGTTTTATTTTTTATTTAGTTTTACATGAACCCTTTTAACATTCCATACCAATACATCCTTGGTAATAAATCTTTTTTAAATATATACATACTTCTTCGTTCTTTAGCTTGATTAAAAGGCATTGTTTCTTGCGTTTTTTTATTATAATCAAATTCAGCTAATATTAACTTATTATAACCGGTCACAATAGGACATGAAGTATAACCATCATAATGATTAGTCAGCATATCATTATTCATAGCTTGCATTAAATTGTGTACCACAACAGGTGCTTGTTTTCTAATAGCTGCACCTGTTTTAGAAGTCGGAACATTAGATGCATCACCTAAAGCAAATACATTTGAATATTTTTTGTGTAGTAATGTCGTTGGATCAACGTCAATCCATCCGTCATTATCTGAGAGTGTACTTTCCTTTATTACGTCTAAAGGGCCCATAGGCGGCGTAACATGTAACATTTCATAATCCAATGATTTTTTATTACCTGTATGAATATGTTCAAATGTAGCCACTTTCTTCTCTCCATCAATTTCAATAAGATTACAATTATAATCTACAATAATATCTCTTTTTTCAACAATTTTTTCTAATTCTCTATTATATTTATCCACATCAAACAATGTATCTTTAGGTGTTTCATATATTACATTCGCTTTTGAGCGAAGATTATATTTTCTGAAATAGTCTTCAGCTAAATACATGATTTTCATGGGCGCCCCTCCACACTTAATAGGTGTATTAGGGTGCGTAAAAATAGCATTCCCACCTTTAAAATTAGAAATCTGTCTCCATGTTTCATTTACATATTCGGGTGAATAGTTAGAGCAAACGCCATTTTTACCGATATTTTCTTGTAAGCCTTTAATAGACGACCAATTAATCTGTAATCCTGGTGCAACGATAAAATAATCGTAATTGACTGTAGTGTTATCTCCTAAAGTAATACTATTATTTTCAGGTTCAAAGCCGGAAACAGCTTTTTTTATCCACTCAACACCTTTAGGTATAACATCCTTCATATTTTTACGAGAACTTTTAAATTTTGAGGCTCCAGCGCCTACTAAAGTCCATAAAGGTTGATAATAATGATATTGAGCCGGGTCAATAATGCTTATATTGCCTTTGAAATCTGGCTTTTGTCTTAAAATTCTAGAAGCTACTGTGATTCCAGCTGTGCCTCCGCCTACAATTACAACTTGATAATGTTGATTCATTTCCCCACATCCTTAAATTATTTTAATGATGATGGTAAGTCTTGGTAGCCTTCTCTAACGTTCACAACATTTGTAAATCCTTTATATTCTAATATACCCGTTGCAATAGAACTTCTAACGCCCGATTGACAATGGACATATATTTTATCATTTTTCTCAAAAGGAATTTCTTCGTTTAAAAGTTTACCATGAGGAATGTTGACTGCTTGTTTTAAATGTCCTTGGTCCCATTCTTCATTGTTACGTACATCCAGCACATGCTCTTCTTCACCATTCATTTCATCACTATGAATAGATTGTGTCTGAACTTCCGGTTTTGGTAAACGATAACCTAAGACGTTTTCGAATCCTATTAATTGTAATGTATGCCTTGCTTGTTCAACAGTAGCTTTATCGCCAATTAAATCTATATCTTCATCAAAGTCTAAATACCAGCCGATTTGGTTAATAAAGTTTTTATTATAAGGAATATTGATGGTTCCTTTTGTATGACCTCCGTGGAAAGCTTCTTTACTACGTATATCAAATGCAAGTCTTTCATTATCCAAACTAGGATAAACATTATATGGTTGATACGAGTTCGTACCAAATTGATTAATTTTTTTCATTTGAGCAAAATGATGAGGTGGCGCTGGTTGGTTTGATGTTAATGTTTCAATAAATATTGCTTCATCCGTTACATTAAAAGCCCAATTGTTTATTTTTTCATAACCTAACGTAGACATAGGAACTGCCCCTAATGTTTTACCGCAAGGACTACCTGCTCCATGACCTGGCCAAATTTGAATATAATCTGGTAAGTCTTTAGCATTTTTTATAGATTGATACATTTGTTTCGCTCCGATATCTGTAGAACCTTTCATTTGAACAGATTTTTCTAATAAATCAGGTCTACCTATATCGCCAACGAAGATAAAATCACCACTAAATAATCCCATTGGAACACTGGAACCCCCGCCTTCGTCAATAAGTAAGAAGCTAATACTCTCCGGGGTATGACCTGGTGTGTGCAATACATCTAATTTAATTTTACCTAAATATATAACATCGTGGTTTTTCACATAATGCGTTTGTTCTGGCATATTTTTATAACTTAATTCGTCATCACCTTCACCAGATACATATATTTTTGCGTCTAACTTCTCTGCTACATCTCTAATACCTGAAGCAAAATCAGCATGAATATGCGTTTCAGCAGCTTGAGTAATTGTGAAACCCTCATTCTCTGCAACTTCCATATAATTTGTTAAATCACGTATCGGATCAATAATCATTGCTTCTCCTGTACGCTGACATCCAATTAAATAAGATGCTTGTGATAAGTGATTATCATAAAATTGTTTGAAAAACATAGAAAGCCCCTCTCTTTAATATATTTGCTTTATTAAATAAATAAATTATGACTTGCTTGTTCAGTGTCACCGATATAAGTACCTACACCACCATATTCAACTTCGTCTCTTAATTCTTCTTTTGTAATACCCATGACATCCATACTCATCGTACATGCGATTAATTTAATATCTTGCTCTATCGCTTGATTAATAAGCGATGGTAAAGAATCAACATTTTTCTTTTTCATTACATAACGCATCATGATATTACCTAATCCAAACATATTCATTTTTGATAATGGCATGCGTACTGGTGTTTTTGGCAACATCAAATCAAACATTTTTGCGATGCCTTTTTTATTAACATTAACTCCATGTGTTTTTTTCAATGCATTAAGGCCCCAGAAAGTGAAGAAGATGCTCACGTCTCTACCTGCAGCTTTAGCACCGTTAGCGATAATCATTGCTGCTACTGCTTTATCCAATTCACCACTAAATAAAACGATTGTAGTACCTTTAGTAGTATGGCTTACATCTAATCCTTTCGGTTGTTCTTTTTGAATGATTGCGTTGATTCCTTGGTTACTCTCATCAAGTTTTACAAGTGTGTGTCCAGTTTGTTTCACCCAGCTTTTAATATCACTAAGAAAACCAGAATCTGTGACTGTGACTTCTATTTGATCGCCATTTTCTATATTTTTTATTTCTTTACTAATATTAACAATAGGGCCTGGGCACTGAAGACCACTAAAGTTAAATTGTTTACGATTTGGTTTAATTTTTAAATTTTTATTTTCTTCTGCTGTACTTTCATCATTGATATGTTGTTTTTCGTAAGCAATATAACCACCATCTAAATTAACAATATCGTAACCTTGTTTTGCTAAATATTTACTAGCTTTGGCACTTCTATTACCACTTCTACAGTAAATATAGTAAGTTCTATCTTTATCTTTATTAAAAGTTTCAATACGCTCAACTGGGTGTAAGGTCGAACCATTGATGTGCCCAATTTCATATTCTTCTTGCGTTCTTACATCGATTAATTGACCTTGCTTTGCTAACTTTTCTAATTCTACGTTTCTTAGTTCGTTGATATGTTGTTCTTTATACTGTTTCATATTCTCCTCCTCAAAATACCCTCAAGGGTATGTTAACAAGGGTAGTCTTTTCTGTCAAATACGGGTAGGGGTATTTGACAATCTATATTAAATTTATTAATATAAGCTTATTCAATTAAAGTCGGAGGAAACGAACATGAATTATGATAAAAAAATGATAAATCGTATAAATAGAATACAAGGTCAATTAAACGGCGTTATTAAACTGATGGAAGAAGAGAAAGATTGTAAAGACGTAATCATGCAGCTCAGCGCTTCTAAAAGTTCAATTCAACGTTTGATGGGAATTATAATTAGTGAAAATTTAATAGAATGTGTAAAAGAAGCTGAAGATAATAATGAAAGTTCTCAAGAATTGATTAATGAAGCAGTTAATTTATTGGTAAAAAGTAAATAATGGATATAATAAACATGATTGTTATGTTATTAATTGGAGTGTTTGGAGGGTTTATCTCTGGTTTGGTTGGTATAGGCGGAGCGATTATTATTTACCCTGCCATTCTTTTACTACCACCATTATTTGGAGCACCTGCTTATGGCGCATTCATTGCATCAGGCTTAACTTCTAGCCAAGTATTTTTCAGCACACTGAGCGGATCATTAAAAGCCAGAAAGAAAGCTGAATTCTCTCCCAAGCTTGTAATGAACATGGGAGGAGGAATGATTATCGGTAGTACTTTAGGAGCGATTATAGCTAATTTATTTAGCCCTACTTTTATAAATATTATATATATAGTCTTTGCTATATTTGCACTAATATTAATGTTTATTAAAGTTAAACCTGCTTCTCAAGTTACCAATTTTAATATTCCTTTACTCATTATTATAGGGTTCATTGTTGGAGTCATTTCTGGAATTGTTGGAGCTGGAGGTGCCTTCATTATTATTCCTATATTGTTGGTTTTATTCAAGTTACCAATGAATACAGTAGTAGCTAATAGCATAGTAATCGCTTTTATATCCTCAATTGGTGCCTTCGTAATTAAGTTTATACAAGGCTATATCCCTTTTGAAGATGCAATATTTTTAATAATCGGAAGTATACTCTTTGCTCCTATAGGATTAAAGGTTGGCAATAAAATACCTAGTGTTATACAAAAAGGCATTGTAAGTATCTTAATCACTATCGCAATTTTACAACTTATATTTTAGTTAAATTTAAACATAATACTATAGAAAAAACTCTTTCAAAGTTATCTACCTTGAAAGAGTTTTTATTTATATTAATATAATTTTATTCGCTACATAATCTTCATTTCTAATTGGTGTATTTGATGTGTAAGCAACGTATTTATTGGAGTCGGTATGCCTAATTCTTCTCCATATGCTGAAATTTGTCCATTAAGATAGTCTATTTCTGTTAATCGACCTTTGTTATAATCTTGATGCATTGATGGATAATGAAGCCCTTGTGTTTCTTTAGGGTAAGCCGCTTCAATTTTATTTAATAGTAATTTACCGTCTAATTCAACATTTCTTGCTCTAGCTACAGACACTATTTCTTCAATCATTGGTATAATCATTTCACGTGAATGTTCATAGCTGCCAAATTCATAAATAGTTTTATCTAATATCGTGCACAGTGGGTTTAACACACTATTCAATGTTGCTTTGGACCATATCGATTTGAAGATATCATCACTTACTCGTGCATTTAAATTTGCATCATTTAGTAACTGAAGTATCGCGTTAGATTGTTCATCGACAATACCGTCTGAACGATGAAAGTCTATATAACCCCCACCTTCTAGCAACAACTGACCGGGACCTCTTAATCCAGCTGTCCACATTACGACAGCAAGATAAACCTGTGACATAGGAACGAATTTTGATAACCTCTCTCCATGACCTAAACCGTTCATCATGCATAATATTGCAGTATCCTTATGAATTGAACCAGCCTCTTTTAAGCGTTGCATCATTTTTTCAGAGTTCATCGCCTTTGTTAAGATGATAATCAGATCAAATGAATCTGATACATCCTTAGACAATACTGCTGGAACATCGACTGTATAAACATCCGTTTCAGTTTTAACCTCAACACCATGTTTGTTAATACGTTGAACATGTTCTTCCCAGTCATCAATTAGTTCCACATCATAACCAGCCTGTTTCAAGGAAACACCGATTCGACCACCCATTGCACCTGCACCAGCTATAGCTATTTTATACATATTGTACACTCCTCATTGCCATTTTAATGATAAACATCCAGAATAAAAGTACTATTCTTAAATGTTATATCAATAAACTATTTTTCTTATATAATATATTTACCCATAAACCACATTTTTTAAAATTAAAAAGAGAATATATTTATAAAGAACATAGACTACAATGAGAGTTGCCCATATAATTTCAATAATTGATATGACATTGACTAAATTCGTAATTGTATCGTTTAAATTGAGATTTTGATTCACATTATAAAGTGATGCTGCAGTTGTCACCCATGGGAACGTCAGCGCTGAAAAGGAGACTTTAAATCCTTCTTTCATGATTTTAGGTAAAAATATTAAAGTAAATAAAAATAACAATTGCGAAAGTACTAAAAATGCCGATACATAAGCAACTGAGTAACTTGAATGATTTAAAATATAACTATTTAAGCAAAGAGCTGCCGGTGCACTCATAATAATTACCATTGGAAACTGTTCCTGATTATATGTTTGCCATGCTTTAGTAAATAATACATACCCAAGTATTAATATTAAAAATATTGATCCAAGAATAATCGCTATGTTACCTATACTAGTATTGAACGCAGACGATGTTTCACCAATAACGCCTATTCCAACAAACATCACAAACCAACTCGTATTTGGCCAAGACTTATAATTTCTAAATGCGTAAAATCCAATAAATATTATGATAAAACTCATATGTAATAAAATAGATACATACCAAATAACATTTAAAATATATGTGCCCACTAAAAATTGAGTTTTAACAATAGACACCAATATCATTAACGTCATAGGTAGCGCTGGAAGAATAGCAAATGTATTTATATTTTTAAGTTCTTTTAAAAACATGGTTGGATAAACAATCCATTTTAAAGTGACAATTAAAAGTATTGCACAGGAAATAATAAAGAAAGACAAGCCAAATAACGTTAAGTTTAAATTATAAAATAAATTACTTAACGCCATAACACCTAAAGCCAATCCACATATTGCGATTGGGGTTCTTTTCAACCCTGTTTTTAACATGTTCAATACCCTCTCATAGATAAATTCATAAAATTATATTTTACCATATCTTTATATAACTGTTTGCTAACATAGACAAACAAACGCACCTTTTACATCACAGTAAAAGGCGCATTAT
>X87_Garden_Dormouse__coassemble_216_pt1 | contig 10457 bp, 11 predicted proteins | sample X87_Garden_Dormouse__metabat2_low_PE_004 | metagenome-assembled genome bin X87_Garden_Dormouse | reverse complement strand
CAAATTTATGTTCTGGATCCTTTGTTATATATGAGGGTATTATAGTGACTCTAACAGGCAAGAAATTTGGGACTAGCACGTTACATTTTCTTACGGGCTTGTGGTTGTAAACAAGCACGTTAGCACATTATTCTTCATCGTTATTTGGATTTATATACTAAACTCTTTTTATATCCAACCTTTTTCTATAGCAATTTGCCAAGCGTCGAAACGGTTTTCCGCTTCTAATTTTTCTATGATTGTCGATGTGTAATTTCTTATCGTCCCATCTGACAAAAATAGTTCTTTAGAAATCTCTTTGCTCGATAATCCTTTTCCAATCTTTTTAAGTACTAGTTGCTCTTTAGGATTTAAAGGGTTTTTATATTTAAGCATAGAAGTCATTAATGTTTCGCTATATTCCTTTTTACCATCCATTACATTTTTTATAGTTGTAACTAATTCATCTATTGAACGCTCTTTAAGTACGTATGCATCAATATCATTTGCAACTGCACTTTCAAAATATCCGGGGCGCTTAAATGTAGTCACGATAATAACTTTCGTATCCATATTAGACTCTTTAATTGCTTTTAATACTTCTAGACCTGTCATTTTCGGCATTTCTACATCTAATATCGCTACATCTGGTTTCTTTTCTTTTATTAATGTGAGTGCACTTTCTCCATTTGCAGTATCACCCAAGATTTCTAATTCATCGTTTAATTCCATAAGCTGTACCATGGCTTTTCTCAACATTTCTTGATCTTCAGCTATGACAATTGAAATCATAATGTATCATCCCCCTTTTGGTAAGCTAATTGTCATTTTAAAGCCATCATCTATATTATTCACTTCAAAATCCCCATTAAATACATTGATTCTTTGCTTAATGCTATTAAAATCATTATCGTTTATTTTTTTCATACCTTTGCCATCATCTTCAATAACCATAATAATATTTTGATCATTTTCTATAATTGTCCCTGTTACTTTTGTTGCTTGAGCGTGTTTTATCACATTATTTATCGCTTCTCTTAAAACCATAGATAATGCTGATTGCTTTGTAGGGCTGAGTATACTAGCACGAATTGCATGATTAAATTCAAACGATAAATTTGCATTTTTTAATAATGTGTCCATTGTTTCTACTTCTTCTTCAAAAGATTGAAGTTTCAAGTCATCAACTATCGCTCTTACTTTTACTAGAGCTTCCTTAGATAATTCATTAACTGATGCCATTTCTTCTTTAGCTTGTTCGATATCATTATCAGCTAACTTCATCGCTAATTCAGACTTAATACTTAAACTAGCAAATACATGACCTAAAGTATCATGTAAGTCTTGACCAATACGATTTCTTTCTTGTTCAGCAATTAATATATTAATATGTTCGTTTTTACTATTAATTTCTTCTTTTAACTTATCAGCTTCAATAGCTTTAAAGTTACCTAACAAAAGCAAAATAAAAACAATACTCATAGGAGAAAGAATAAACAAATAATCTTTATAATCAAGTACAACTATCGTTAGGCTCAATGAAAATGCAATGAAATACATAAGCACTTCAATAGAATTTAGCTTTACCTGAAAAGCATAAGGTATAATGAATGCCCCATAAAAGAAGAACATAATATCAAAAGCATGGAAAAATGCCACAAAATATATAATTCCTAAAAAGTGAATCAATAATAATACTCTTCTTAATTTAACCTTTTCCGTTAAATCTTCATAAATCATAATCAAATAACTTAAAATAAAAAGGATGGTAACAAAAATACCACCCCATAAAGGACCTTTATAGCCTAATACAGTTAAACTCAGTATTGGAAAAATCAAATAAACGGTGTTTGCAGTACCTATTGGATTCGCTTTAACTTTATCTAATATGGACAATTAAATCACTTCCGTTTTTTTACGTATAAATAATGCTGTACTTATAAATATTATACAATAAACTATTAAAATAAATAGAGATTCATAGTGAAAGCTACCGCTCGTTGTAAAAGAAAGTGAGAGCTCTCTTAAATTATAAGTTGGTGTTAAATAAGAAATTTCTTTTAGCCAATTTGGAAATTGGTCTGTAGGAAACCATAGTCCTCCTATTACAGCAAGACCTAGATACAGGATATTCGCTATTGCACTAGCTTTTTGAATATCTTTAATTTGTGATATGAGCACTCCTATAGATAAGAACATGCTTGATCCTATCCATAATAAAATAGCTGATCCTATCCATTCTCCTATAGACATCTCAACACCTTTATACAACGCTCCAGTTACAAATAAAGCAATTATAGACATACAAAACATGCACATTAATTTCATAATTTTACCAGCATAATAATGTATTGGAGATAAAGGTGTTTTAAACAGATTTTTAGCCCAACCTAATTTCTTATCTTCAATCATTTCAAGTGGGAAAGTCATGATACAGAAACTGCTTAAACTAAAAGTCGCCATGCTAAACATATATTCTTTGTAAAACTTTGCTTCATATTCCTTTGGTAAATCTAACATAGCTGTGAAAATTAAATAAAAAACAAGTGGTAACATAATTGAAAGTATTAAATATGCTTTCTTTCTAGACAATAAAATGAGTTCAGATTTAAAGTAAGCCCATAACATAGGACATCAATTCCTTTCTTCATCTTTTTTGAATATAGTATCCATTAATGACTCTTTCGTAATTTCAATTTCGTTAAAATCAACATTATTCTCTATCAATTTTTTTATTATCGGATTCACATCTTCAGTTTTTATATTCAAAATGTCTTTTAGTTCTTCAATTTCAATATCTTTAAGATTTTCAATGATTTTTTTGTTTTTTAAAGGAATTTGGATATTTGTTTTATGGTCACTATGACGAATTTCACGTGGCGTGCTATCGACTATAAGTTCACCTTTATTAAGTACTATGACACGGTCAGCCATTCTTTCCACTTCTTCAATATAATGAGATGTATAAAATATTGTTTTTCCTTCTTTTTTCATTTGGTCAATTACTACCCAAAAATGCTTTCTCATTTCAGTATCCATTGCACTTGTAGGTTCATCTAAGATTACAAAGTTAGGCTTTCCAATGATGGATAATGCAAAATCAAGAATTCTACGCTCACCGCCAGATAATTTGGAAGCGAATTGTTCTAATTTTTCATCATTAAATCTAGTAATTCTTTTAAAGTCTTCAATTGAAATTGTTTGTTTATAAAACGATTTATATAAATTAAATAATTCTTTTACTTTCATCACATCTAGAAATGCTGACGTTTGAAATAATATGCCCATATATTTTTTATCGAGTTGGTATTGGTCACTTTCAATCGTTCCATTGTTTGGCTTTCTATCACCAATAATCATATCTATTAACGTTGATTTTCCTGCACCATTCGGCCCAATTAAAGCTGTACATTCACCTTTATTAATTTGAAAAGAAACATCATTCACAACTTTTTTACCATTATAAACTTTCGTTACATTTTGAACTTTAATCACTATGGCCACCACCTTTTATAAGATTGGTTTAAGTATAAATTATATTAGCTGTATGTATAAGTACAAATTGTCACGAATACACTATGACAATTGTCATAAAGTTAGTACATTTCATACTTCTCACATAAAAAAACCAACCTATCGAGTGATAGATTGGGGGTTAAACTCTTATTTATTTCTTGCTCATCATATAATAAATCATAACAATCACAATTAAGATTAATTGTGGTATAACCGTCTCATATGTTGGATATAATCCTATAAGATCTATAAATGGTAAATGATTAATTGTGTGTTGAGGCAAAATATTGAGAATTTGTAGCGTGTGTACACTTACGCCTAATATTTTAAATGCTAATAGGAATATAAATAGTGACATAATAAAGAATAGTCTATGTATTGGTATCCATTTTGTAATTTGATTAAAGAATACGGCTATTAAAATTAAAATAAATACTGCTACTAATATTCCAAGTATGAGAGACCATGTTGAAATCTTACCTACTATACCTAAATAGAAAATAATAGTTTCCGCACCTTCTCTAAATACTGATAAAAACGCTACTAAACCGAATGTTAGTAGACTACCTGTAGACATCGCTTTATCCATGTTTTTATTAATAAATTTTTCCCATGATTCTAAACTTGATTTTGAATGTAACCAAGCACCTACAATAACCATCAAAATAACCGAGCATATACCCACTATACCTTCTGTTAATTCACGTGTAGATCCTAAATTTTCAAATATTGCCTTAAATATGAATGCTAAAGCTATACTTAATATAATTCCTAGCAAGCTTCCACTCATTATCCATTTAGATGCTTTTGTTTGTTCTGCTTTACGAGTAACTGTTAACAAAGCCATAATAATTAGCAATGCTTCTACACCTTCTCGTAAAAGGATTAAAGCTGCGTCCCAAAATGTATATCCTGCTTTAGAAATAGTTGATTTAATTTCTTGATTCAATGTCTCAAGTTCTGCTTGTATATCATCTTTATTGCTTTCATTTATTTGCCCTACATATTGTGGTATTTTCTGTTCTATTTTTGTGTACAGTTCACCATTTCTTGTGCCAATTTCATTTTCCACGTTTGGCCAAGCAACAATAAAGCTTTGTAAATCTTGTTTTGTTTTACTTAGTTTATTATTTTTGATATTTCTGATTGCTTCATCTAGATACTCATTTAAAACCGTTACATCTTGGTTGCTAGTTTTTGCATCTGACTGCTTACCTGCATGATAGTCATCAAGTTCTTTTTTGAGTTGGTCTACTTGCATTTGGGCACTACCTTGCTCGATTTTATCTTTTGTAAGTTCTATTCTAATAAACATCAATGCTGTTTCTATTTTACCGTAACGCCCAATATCTTCTTCTCTCACAATTTTTTCGTTGTTTGTCCAAGTTGAATTCAATTTATTATTAATTACCACCGCTTTGTCAAAGTCTTTGTTAGAAATAGCTGTACCCATCTCTTTAATCAACGGTTGCATTTGATTTTGCAATTTATCTCTTTTTGCTTGTTTGTCTACTGGATTTAATACTTTTTCATAATCTATCAAATCTGTTGTTAAAGTATTAAGCGATTTTATTTTTTCATCATTTGAGTTACTTTTTTCGATATTTTCTATATCATTATTAATTGTTTTAACTAATTTATGATCTTTTTTGTTAACTTTTGACCAATTTTCTTTAATATCCTTAAAGTGTGCTTCAAAAGCTTTTGTATCCTTGTCTTGGAGTGCTGTTTTGGCATCTGTCACACTAATATAAATATTACTTAAACTTATTTCCGCTTTAACAGTTATAGGGATAACTAGGCACATTAATATGGTAATACTAAATGCGATTAAATAACGCTTCACCTAAATATCCTCCTTCTTGAACACCAGGTAAACATAGAAAAATACCTGAACCTCTATGTGTGATATATTCATTCAATTTATCTTGAGCGCCCATTTTGCTTTGAATTTTAATGAATTGTTCCGGTGCTCTTTGGAATGATAAAAATAATAGCCCTGCATCAAATGCGCCAGTTTGTTCATTAATACCATCTGAGTATGAATAAGAACGTCTAAGCAAATTAGACTTCGCCTGTTTTGCTAAACTGACATGTGATTCATCCTCTATTAATTTCTCTCCATTTTTATCTTTTATATTTCTATCAAACTCGTCAAATTCTTTCTCTTTACCTAATGGAGCTCCGGAATGTCGATACCTTCCAAATGTAGCTTCCTGTTCACCAAGTGCCGTTCTATCCCATGTTTCTAACAACATTTGTATTCTTCTTACAACTAAATATGAACCGTTTTTCGCCCACCCATCTTGAATAAACACATACTTATCTAATTCAGTTTGATTATGTATAGACGGGTTTCCAGTGCCATCTTTAAATGAAAATAAATTTCTGGGCGTTTCCATTTTTCCATCTTTTACTTTGATAGAATTAAATCCAGATTGACTCCATTTCATAGAAACTTCACCTTTAGCTACTCTTATCAAATTTCTAATAGCATGGAAATTCACTTGTGGATTATCAGAGCAAGCTTGTATACATATGTCTCCGCCAGTATATTGTTTATCTAATTGGTCTTTAGGAAAATGAGGTAAGTCTTTCAACAATTCAGGTTTATGCTTTTCAAGGCCAACTTTTTCGAAAAATGATGGACTTATACCAAAAGTTAACGATAAATGATTAGCATCTATACCGATTGTTTCTCCGGTATCTGGACTTGGTAACATTTTATTTTGGCCTAACTCTTTTACTGGTTCCCCATTCATTAAATGAACGCTATAATTCGTCCAAGTTTTAAACATTTCTTTAACATCAGAAACAGACATTTTATTAATCGTTAACACTACAAAATAAATATGTTTCTGCAAATCAGTTGTAATACCTGATTGGTACTTACCATAAAATTTCACTTTATTTTTTACATCTGTTTTATCTTTTGCAAAATATTGAGAAGCTAACAAGGTTCCACCGACACCGGTAGAACCTAAAATGAGGCCAGCACCCCCAACTCCAGCAAGCTTCAAAAAATCCCTTCTTGCTATATGGTTGTCCTTGTTAGTCATAAGTTATCACTCCGTAATGACTGCCATCTGACTTAATGATTCACCTAATTTATCAACTGCTTCAGATAATTTTTTCGTATCCTCTTTTGATAATTTAGTATAGTCGACATAGCCGCCATCTTTCGTTTCATATTTTGCTAATAATTTGTTAACGTTATCAAATCTTTCTTGCGTTGTTTCAGCAACTTTTTTATCTTTTTCAGTTACTTTATCTTTAAAGATTTCAAAGATTTTTTCTGCTCCTTCAATATTTGCTTTGAAGTCATATAAATCTGTATGTGAATAAATTTCTTCTTCACCAGTTATTTTTGAACTTGATACTTCATTTAATAAATCGATAGAACCTTGCAACATTAATTTTGGTGTTACGTCTACAGTATCAACTTTTGCTCTTAACTCTTTTACATCTTTAAGTAATTGGTCTGCAACAGGTCCCATATCTTTTGTAGAGTTTTCTTCCCATAAAGTTTTTTCTATTTTATGATAACCTGACCATTCGTTTTCCTTTTTCTCTTCCTTCATATCAGCTAAGCGCGCATCAATTTTAGGATCCAGTTCGCCAAAACTTTCCGCTACTGGCTCTGATCTTTCATAATACATACGCGCTTTTGGATAAATCTCTTTAGCTTTTTCAACGTCGTCAGCTTTAACAGCCTCTACAAACTTTTCAGTTTCAGTTAAAAATGTATCTAATTGTTTCGTTGTGAAATCTTTATATGCTTTTGTTTCTTTAGAAAAATCAACTTTTGTAGTTTCTTTCGTTTCTTTATCACTATTAGTTTCCTTTTTCTCATCATCATTACCACAAGCAGTTAATATTAAAGTACTTGCTAAAAGTGTTGTTGCTATTCTCTTCATGATTGGATTCTCCCCACCTAATTGATATTCATTATCACTCTTTTAATTTATTCCTATCTTTACTATTAGTCAATAAGAAATTTCAATAAAATGTAAATTAAATTGAGGGTAATCAAGGTAAAAAAGCATAAAAAAATAGGCTGGGACATTTATTTATGTCCCAACCTGTCCAAACATTTCATATTAGTCTTGTTCTTGTTCTAATATTTCTTTCGTTTTAGCATCAATCGTAAATTCTGTTGTGTCTTTATTTCCTTCTTTTAAGTCAATAGAATAAACAAGTTTACCGTTTTCTCTACTTAATGACCATTCTTTTAAATCTCCTGATGCTTTATCTTGAGCTACTTTTAAAGCATCTTCGAATTTAGCTGCATCAGATAACTTAAATGTTTTGTCATTGTCGTCGTCATCTTCTTTTTCGTTTTCAACGTTAGTAACAGAATTATCTTCCGCATTAATCAAGACTTTATTTTCATCTTGTCCATCTAATAATTCAACTTTATAACTCCACTCACCAGTTTCTTTTTCGAATGATATGTCTTTCAAACCACCTTTTTCTTCTTTTTGAGCTGTTTTAACTGCTTCTTCAGGTGATACTTTCACATCATTCCATTTTACAGTTTTTTCAGTTGCTTTATTATCAGATTTATTATCTGACATTGTAGAATCATCTTTATTGTCATTATCTTGACTGTCATTTTCTTTTTCAGTTTGTTCTGATTTTTGATCTTTTTGATCGTCTTTCATATCGTCGTCATCATTATCATTTCCGCAAGCAGATAATACTAGACCTGAAGCTAAAAGTAATGACATCCATTTAAATTTCATAATTATACCTCCTCAAGTTGATTACTATTTATATATTCACAGTTTCTTAATATTTTAAACATTTATTTATTTTATTAGACAATTATTGAATTATCAGTTATATTAATAGAAACAATAAAATAGCTCGTAAGTCTTATTAAGAGTAGGCGGAGGGAATTGGCCCGATGAAACCTCAGCAACAGGCGTAAGTACTGTGCTAAATCCAACAAGTATCAACTTGAAAGATAAGAAGATTCTCTAAACAGCTCTTCTTAATCTTAAGATGAGCTGTTTTATTGTTACTAAAACATTTAGGAGGCAATATTATGAGAACAAGAGACGACATTTTATCAGAATTAGTGGAGTTAAAACAAAACCCACCACAAAGTTTTTCAGGATCTATGTATAAAACAAATAAAAAAAATGCTTTGATTGGTGAACTGGTGGATTTAGAGAATGAACAAAATCCTGAACGCTATAAGCATAAATCACAATTCAATGAGTTCGATATTCATATTACGATTACTAAAAAATAATTAAAAACCCCGCTAGCGTATAAGCAGAAATCTTTATACGTTAGCGAGGATTTTTTATTTACAAAGGATTAAATAAATATTTGAAGATACTCAGGCTAACCTTTTAATGTTTCACCTTCTGCTTCTAATATAATTTGCATTGCTACTAATTTAGCAATATGATTACCACTTGCAGCAGAATCGATAAGTTGTGAAGGCATTGCACCATTTGTTTCACCAGCTACAAATAACCCTGGAATAGAAGTTTCTCCAAAATCATCTTTTTTAATACCTCCATTTTCATCTCTTTCAATTTGAAGTTCTTCTAAAAATGAAAATTTTGTATCCCATTCAACTGATATAATCGCACCATTCCTAGAAATTCTAGTACCATCTTCATATATCACTTCATTTATCATTCCATCTTCATGTTTAAATTCCGATACTTTACCTTGAACAAGCTTTATATTTTTCTTTTTTAAAAATGATTTATCATCTTCGGTTAATTCTGAAAAGTCTTGTGAACTTATAACTAAATCATTAGTCCAATTGCTAACTAATTTAGCCATATGCATCACTAGTTCTGGAGATACATCTACGAGTAATGATTTATTTCTTAATTCATAACCGTCACACCAAGGACAGTAAAATGCAGATTTTCCGTAAATTTCTTTCACACCTTTTATATTAGGTAATGTCTCTCTTAATCCAGTACATAACATAACTTTCTTAGCTTTGTACGTTTCATTTTTCGTTTTCACTATGAAAGTATTGTCTTCTTTAGCAATCTTTTCAACTGTATCTTGCACGCGCGTTACATCTTCATATTTATCAACATCCGATTGTGCTTTTTCCCTTAATTCTTCTGGTGTTACACCATCTTGTGTTAAAAACGCATGTGAAGTCTGTGTCACTTTATTTCTCGCATTATCATTATCTATTACCAATGTTGTTTTTAAAGCTCTTCCTAAAGTTAAAGCACTCGCTAATCCAGCTGGACCTCCACCTACTACTATACAATCAAACATATTTATACCACCTTTTTCACATATATTAAAGAGTCTTAATATCTATAATTAGCTGTTAAAAAAAGATTTAATTTACATTAAATCTTTTAACGTCTTCGATTTTAAAGATTTCGTCATTTCATCCTCCGCAGAGTTTAAAATAGATTGAACTTTACATTCCGGACCATGATTAAAACTATCTTCTATCATGCTTCTATGACCATCGATTGCAGTAATGATGTCATATATTCTAATGGTTTCCCAATTATTCACTAAATAATAACCACCCTTAGCACCAGAAGCTGATTTAATCACACCAGCTTTGACAAGTTGAGTTAAAATTTTAGATAAATACGTAACAGAAACATTTAGCACGTCAGATAACCTCTTTACAGTTACAGGCTGATTATCACCATTGCTTATTAAATATAGTAATGAATGTAAAGCATAATCTGTACCTTTAGATATCTTCATGTTACACCTCTGTATTATAGATATTGTGTGTCTATAATATCATATATATAATTATTGTCTATAGATAAGCTTAAGGATTTAGTGAAAATAAAAAAGTCGGAGACATTAATTTTGTCTCCGACTCTTCACTTATCAAAAATCTTCTAATTGTTCAAATTGCGACATATATAAGTCTTTATATTTACCGCCTTGTGCCATCAGTTCATCATGGCTACCCATTTCCTTAATTTGTCCTTGTTCTA
>X87_Garden_Dormouse__coassemble_209_pt1 | contig 10731 bp, 11 predicted proteins | sample X87_Garden_Dormouse__metabat2_low_PE_004 | metagenome-assembled genome bin X87_Garden_Dormouse | reverse complement strand
CTTCATGAGCTTTAAAGTAAAAACCTTCACCTTTTTTAGCTTTATATTTTCTCTTCCCAATTTTCAAAGTAATGGTACCTTTTTTAACATAGGCAAAAGTTTCTGACGAAGATGGTGAGAATGATTTATATCGACACCCACCTTTAAGCGTTATAATGACTGGTTCCATTTCAAATTCATTGGAATCTGGGACTAACCAATTAATTTTGTATCCTTCATCATATTCGTCATATAAAGTTTGCTCTTTTGCGGGATAATGTATACGAGCTTGATATAGCTTTTCATTGAAAAACTCGCTTGGTTCAACACCTAATACATCTAATATATTTAAAAAAGTTTCCATAGATGGCGATGATAAATTTCTTTCTAATTGTGAGATATATCCCTTTGATAAATCTGTTCTTTCACCTAATTCTTCTTGAGTTAAGTTCTTTTGATATCTTAAATTTTTAAGTTTTTCTCCTATATTCATAAATCCCCCAAAAAAGAGTTGTATGTTTACTTTTACTAAACAATAAGTTTAGTACCTTTAATAAAATAACAGAAATTATTTTATACTTCAACACTTTTTTGGGGGATGAGAAAATTTATTTAATTGTGATACTTGTTTCAGTAGTACTATCTTTTAAAGCTTTTACTGCTTTGTATCCATCATAGCCACTCGCTTGTTTGAATTCTTTATACATGTTGTTTTCATCTGCTTTACCAGGAACAACTTTCTTAAAGTTTTTGTATGCTTGTTCAAATGATTCTCTATTAGCACTTGATTCGTAAGCATCTTCGATATGATTAAAAAATTCAACGACTTGCAATATTTCTTCTTGTGACCAATCAACATCAATTGGATAACTATATTCCATATTATTAATCTCCTTATAAAAAAAGAATCACTGCGTTAACAGTGATTCTTTAGTATTGTCAAATATTATAAAGTATGGACAGGCGTACCTAGTGCTACTTCCGCAGCTTCCATAGAAATTTCACCTAATGTTGGGTGAGCATGAATAGTTAATGAAATGTCTTCTGCAGTCATTCCACTTTCTATTGCTAATCCAAGTTCAGCAATAACATCTGAAGCATTAGCACCTGCTACTTGAGCACCTACTAATAATCCATTTTCTTTTAATGTTACTAACTTAACAAATCCATTTGTTTCGTTTAGTGCTAAAGCACGGCCATTTGCAGCAAATGGGAATTTAGAAGCTTTAACTTCTAAACCTTCTTCTTTAGCACTAGCTTCTGTATGACCTACAGTAGCTAGTTCTGGCTCAGTGAAACATACTGCTGGAATACCTAAGTAATCAACAGCTGATTTTTCACCAGAAATAGCTTCAGCAGCTACTTTAGCTTCATAACTTGCTTTATGAGCAAGTGGAGGACCAGCTACGATGTCACCAATTGCAAAGATATTTTCAACTGATGTACGAGTTTGATCGTCTACTTCAACTAGTCCGCGATCACTCATTTTCAAGCCTAATTCTTCTAGACCTAATTCGTCAGTATTTGGACGACGTCCTACAGTTACTAATACATAATCAGCTTCGATTTCTTTTGTTTCTCCACCAGCTTCATACGTAACTTTCACGCCATTATCAGTCTCTTCAGCAGATTTAGCCATTGCTTCAGTTACGATATCAACGCCTTTAGCTTTAAGACCTTTTTTAACGATTTGAGTCATTTGTTTTTCGAATCCGCCTAAGATGTCTTTTGCACCTTCAAGAATTGTAGCTTCAGAACCGAAGTTAGCGAAAGCTGTACCAAGTTCAGAACCGATATATCCGCCACCAACTACAACTAATTTTTTAGGAACATCTTTAAGCGCTAATGCACCACTTGAATCGATAACACGTTCACCAAATTTGAAATTAGGAATTTCAATTGGACGAGAACCTGTTGCGATAATTGCATTTTTGAAAGTATAAGTTTGAGAAGCTTTTTCAGTCATAACTTTTAAGTTATTTTCATCTACGAAGTATGCTTCACCTTTTACAACTTCAACTTTGTTACCTTTTAATAATCCAGCAACTCCGCCAGTTAATTTATTAACTACGCCGTTTTTGAATTCTTGAACTTTGTCAAAGTTTAATGCTACTTTTTCTGCAATTACACCCATATCTTCTGAATGTTGTGCATTATGGAAACGGTGAGACGCTGATAATAAAGCTTTAGATGGAATACAACCAACGTTTAAACAAACGCCACCTAATTCGCCTTTTTCAACGATTGTTACTTTTTGTCCAAGTTGCGCTGCACGAATTGCTGCAACGTAACCACCAGGACCTGCTCCAATTACAATAGTATCTGTTTCAATAGGAAAATCTCCAACTACCATTTTTACCCCTCCATTAATAATAATTCTGGATTATTTAATAATCTCTTAATATGGTTCATTGCGTTTTGACCAGTAGCACCATCAATTTGTCTGTGGTCAAAGCTTAATGATAATGATAACACAGGTGCTGCAACAATTTCTCCATCTTTAACGATAGGTTTTTGAGCTATACGGCCAATACCTAAAATCGCTACTTCAGGGTGATTGATTACAGGAGTGAACCATTGTCCACCAGCTGAACCGATATTACTGATTGTACAAGTTGCGCCTTTCATTTCATTAGCTTGTAATTTACCATCACGTGCTTTTACAGCTAATTCGTTAATTTCATCTGAAATTTGGAACATTGATTTATGATCAGCATTTTTAACTACTGGTACTAATAAACCGCGATCAGTATCTGCAGCTATACCTATATTATAGTAATGTTTATGAACAATTTCACCATTTTCTTCATCAAATTCAGTATTTAATGCTGGGTATTTCTTAAGCGCTGATACTAATGCTTTAACAACATATGGTAAGAATGTTAATTTAGTACCTTGTTCCGCAGCAACTTCTTTGAATTTTTTACGGTGATCCCATAGTTCTTGTACATCAATTTCATCCATTAATGTTACATGAGGAGCTGTTTGTTTAGAGTTAACCATTGCTTTTGCAATTGCTTTACGCATAGCAGGTATTTTCTCACGAGTTTCTGGGTAAGCACCTTCTGGTACTTGTGCAGTTTGTGTTGCAGTATCTTCAGTTGAAGCTGATTGAGCTTCTTCTGTTGTACCTTGTTCTGAAGTGCTTCCGCCATTTAAGTATGCTTCAACATCTTCTTTTAAGATACGTCCATTTTTACCTGAACCTGAAACTGCTTTAATATTTACATCGTTGTCACGTGCAAATTTACGAACAGAAGGCATTGCGATTACGCGTTTAGAATCGTCAACTTCTTCAGATTTTTCACTTTCTTGAGCAGATTCTTCTTTAGTTTCTTCTGCTTTTTCTTCTTGTTTAGGTTCTTCGTCGTCATCATGACCTTTGAACTGAATACCTTCAGCGTCAGGAGCATCAATTTTAACAATTGTGTCACCAACAACAGAAACAGTTCCTTCTTCGACCATAACTTCTTCTACTTTACCTGAAACAGGTGATGGAATTTCTACGACTGATTTATCATTTTGAACTTCACATAATACATCGTCTTCTTGAATTTCGTCGCCTGCTTTAACAAACCATTTTACAATTTCACCTTCGTGGATACCTTCACCGATATCTGGTAATTTAAATTCAAATGACAAGATTTTTTCCTCCTAAATATAAATCTGTATTTTTAGTACAAATTAAAATTCTAATGTTTCTTTAGCTTGTGCTACGATATCTTTTTTGTTTGGTAACCAAACACCCTCAGCTTGTGTGAATGGGTAAATAGTATCAGGAGCTGCTACACGTGCAATTGGAGCCTCTAATGATAGAACTGCTCTTTCAGAAATCTCAGCAACTACAGTAGCACCAACGCCAGCTTGTTTTTGAGCTTCTTGAACGATGATTACACGGTTAGTTTTTTCAACTGATTTTACGATTGTTTCAACATCGATAGGTTGAACAGTGATTAAGTCGATTACTTCTACTGAATAACCGTCTTTTTCTAAATCTTCTGCTGCTTTAAGAGATTCTTGAACCATTGCACCGTAAGTAACAATAGTTAAATCTGTACCTTCACGTTTTACTTTCGCTTTACCGATTTCTACTTCGTACTCTTCTTCAGGTACTTCTTCACGGAATGAACGATATAATTTCATGTGTTCTAAGTAAACGACAGGGTCGTCACTACGAATAGCTGAAATTAATAATCCTTTAGCATCATATGGGTTTGAAGGAATGATTACTTTCAAACCTGGTGATTGTGCCATTAAACCTTCTAAGTTATCTGCGTGTAATTCTGGAGTGTGAACACCTCCACCGAATGGCGCACGGATAGTTACAGGTGCAGCTTTTGAATCACCTGAACGGAAACGGTGACGTGCAATTTGTCCAGCGATTGAGTCCATAACCTCAAATACGAAACCAAAGAATTGGATTTCCATGACAGGACGGTAACCTTCAAGCGTTAAACCTAAAGCTAAACCACCAATACCTGATTCTGCTAGTGGTGTATCAAATACACGATCTTCGCCGAATTCTTTTTGTAAACCTTCTGTAGCACGGAATACTCCGCCGTTTACACCAACGTCTTCACCGAATAATAAAACATCTTCGTCTCTTTTTAATTCGTTTTGAAGCGCATTGTTAATCGCTTGAATCATTGTCATTTGTGCCATGACTTACTTCGACTCCTTCTCTTTGTAAATTTCATATTGTTCAGCCAAGTTTTGAGGCATTTCATCGTACATAATTTCCATTAAATCAGTAACTTTTTGTTTAGGCGTATTATCTGCCTCTTTAATAGCTGTTTTAATTTCTTCTTTTGCTTTTTCCATTACTTCGTTTTCTTTTTCTTCAGACCATAAGTTTTTAGCTTCAAGATATTTTCTGAAACGTACTAATGGATCTTTCTTTTCCCAATCTGAATCTTCATCAGATGTTCTGTAACGTGTTGGATCGTCACCAGCCATTGTATGTGGACCATAACGATAAGTTAATGTTTCGATTAATGTTGGACCTTCACCGTTAACAGCACGTTCACGCGCTTCTTTAGTGATTGCATAAACTGCTAAAGCATCCATTCCGTCTACTAATACGCCTGGAATACCAACTGACACTGATTTTTGAGCTAATGTCTTAGCTGCTGTTTGTTTATCACGTGGAGTTGAAATCGCGTAGTTGTTATTTTGAATTACAAAGATAGCAGGTGCTTTATAAGCAGATGCGAAGTTAATACCTTCATAGAAGTCACCTTGTGATGAACCACCGTCACCAGTATATGTGATTGCTACATTTTTCTTCCCGCGTTTTTTAAGACCTAATGCAACACCAGCTGTTTGAATAAACTGAGCACCGATGATGATTTGTGGACTTAATGCGTTCACACCTTCTGGGAATTGGTTACCAATAAAGTGTCCACGTGAGAATAAGAACGCTTTAGTTAATGGTAAACCATGCCAGATTAATTGAGGTACATCACGGTAACCTGGAAGTACATAGTCTTCTTTCTCTAATGCATAATGTGAAGCTAATTGAGAAGCTTCTTGTCCTGCTGTTGGTGCATAGAAACCTAAACGACCTTGTCTATTTAAAGAAATAGAACGTTGGTCAAGGACACGAGTCCATACCATTCTTTCCATTAATTCAACTAGTTCTTCGTCAGATAAGTCCGGTAATAAGTCATTATTTACGACATTTCCTTCTTCATCTAAAACTTGAACCATTTCAAACTTAGACTCTATTTCATTTAAAGTCGCTACTGCATCGAATTGGGCTTTTTTTCTCGGAGCCATTCAATTCACCATACCTTTCCCTATATTAAATAATCATTTCTTAATTAGTTTAACACAAAACTGTTTTACTGTTAAATAAAAAATACTTACATAATAAAAAGCCTTTGATTCAAGGCTTTTATACGTCTGTATTACAACATCATAACAACTGTACTAATACATATCAATTATTTAAAATCTGTGCTACATCTTGTTTTTCTTGTTGAACTTTTTTTAATTGATTTTGATAATCTGTAACAACTTTTTCTGTTTTTTTATTTTCTTCAGTTAATTTTTCCGAACGTTCATCTGCACCTTGTTGTGTTGCTTTATCTTTCGATAAATAACCGAATAATTCTTTTTCTGCTTTTAGAACACCTTTATATCCTTTTATTACTTCTTCATGTGTTTTATATTTTTTATCTAAGATATTTTTTAAATCTTTAGCTTCTTTTATCTGTTCATCGTCTTCTATCGCTTTATAGTCTTTTTCGGATGTTTCAAATATCTCTTTTGAATCTTTCATTGCTTTATCTTCTTTATCGATTATCGCTTCACGATCATCAACGCTTTTTGTAATTTCTTCAGCAATAGACTTAAATTCATCACCTTTAGCTTTATTTAATTTTTCAATTTTAGCTACTTTTTCTTTTTCTGCTTTTGTCATTTCTTCATTTAAATCTACGATGACCTTCTCTTTTTTATTTGCTTTTTCTATTTTTTTGTAAAATGATTCTAATGAATCTGTTGATTGACCACAAGCTGTTAATAACATAGTGGCTGTTAAAGTTAATGCGCCGATTTTCTTGCCAATCATATGTATTTCCTCCTTACTAATCTATGTTTATGTTACTCTGTTTTTTTTATTTATACAATTAATATTAGATGTAAATACGATGAATTTTTGATATATTTTATATGAGGAAGGTGCATGAAAATGATAACTATGGAAAATATTATACGTGACGGCCACGAAACACTTAGAAAAAAAGCCGATGAAGTAGCAATACCTGTATCTAAAGAGGATCAAGAAACTTTAAACGAAATGTTAGAATTCCTTAAAAATTCTCAAGATGAAGAACTAGCAAAAAAATATGGACTTCGCTCTGGAGTTGGTCTTGCAGCTCCTCAAATAAATGTTTCTAAAAAAATGTTAGCCGTTTATATCCAAGATGATGGAAAAGGAAATAAACTTGAACTTCAACTCATTAACCCTAAAATTGTGAGCCATAGTGTTCAAAAAGCATATTTAAACGGCGGTGAAGGTTGTTTAAGTGTTGACGAATCTATACCAGGATTAGTGCACAGAAACTTTAAAGTGACGATAGAAGCTTTTGATATTGAAGGCAATCCATTCAAAAAAAGGTTTAAAGGATATCCAGCAATTGTCCTACAACATGAAATTGACCATTTGAATGGCATAATGTTCTATGACTATATTAATGAAGAAGATCCATTTAAAGTGGTAGACGATGCTGTAGAAATTAATTAACAATACAAAAAGAGAGTCTGGGACAATTATTTATGCCCCAGACTCTTTTTCATAGTTTTAAATTATAGTTACATAAATTCATCTCTACGTTCTATAAATTTAATATTTTCTTCTCTTAATGATTTTTGAATTAATTCTAATTCATCTAGATTCAACCACTCTGGATCTTTATTATGTCGAATGTAGTGTGGATCTTGTTTTACATTATTTACTGTTTCATCATAATTATAAATCATAACAACTTCATTTTGGCGAATATTAAATTCAATACCTTTAAAATGTTTATCTGATCTATTTTTTTCAGCTTTTACAGTTTTTATAATACGTTCAACTTTATCCATAACATTCACTTCCTATTCATCTATCAATCCTAATTTCACACATGCATCGTATATGCCATTCTCGTCTACACTTTTAGTTTCATAATCACAAACTTCTTTTAAAGCGTCTACAGCATTTCCCATAGCTACTCCACAACCAACTTCAGTTAACATTTCAACATCGTTCGGTCCATCGCCAAACGCTACGACTTCATTTAATGAAAATCCTAACTCTTTACTCAACTCTTTAATGCCTTCTGCTTTAGAACGATTGTTAGGTACAACGTCTCTGCTTAAAGTATGCCATCTATAAAACTTTAAAGATTCAAATTGGTTATCATATTTATAATCTTCATCAGCAGTATGGAATATAAGCGCTTGATATACTGGATGATCTAAATAATATGTATTGTGATATTGTGGATAATCCATTTTCAAAGTGCCTAAGCTTTCTGAAATATGAAGATTGTTTTCTTCACTTGCGTATACGTTTGTGTCTCCAAAGAAAACTAAAGGATGATTATTTTTGTGTGCTTTTTCAACGATTTGTGTTAATTCTTCCTTATTCAATGGATATTTACCTATTACTTCTCCATCATGAACAACAATTTGTCCATTTAATGAAACAAACGTTTGAATATCAGTTTCTTCAATTACGTGCTTAAACATGTAAGGTGCGCGTCCAGTAGCAATTCCAACTATGTGACCTTTTTCTTTTAATTTTTTTATTGCGGTTATTGTTGATTGAGGTATTTCTTTATTTTCATCATAAATTGTACCATCTATATCTAGAAATATTAATTTCTTTTCCAACTATCATCGCCTCCTCCGTTCTATTCTAGTCCATTCTGAGTATATATGAAAGATTTAGTTAAATAACTTTATTTATATCTAATTATCATGTAAAATGAACTTATTAAAAAGGTATTTATATATTTAATTTAAATACCTCTCAAAATGAACGGGACTCAAATTTCAAAAATTGACTAACCCTAGCCTTAAACTAGGGCTTTATTTATGTTAATCAACTAGGAGGATTATATATATGGCAATATTTAAAGTATTTTATCAAGAAGACAAAAGTGAAGTTATTGTACGTGAAAGTACACAAACTAAGTATTTCGAAGGACAAACAGAAGAACAAGTGAGACGTTATTTATCAGATCGTAATTATAATATCGAATTTGTCCAAAAATTAGAGGGCGCTCATTTAGATTATGAACAAAAATCAGAACATTTTAATGTGGAGAAAATCTAAATGAAACCCATCCAAAAAAATGAAGTAGGTGTATATGCACTGGGAGGACTCGGTGAAATAGGTAAAAACACGTACGCCCTCGAATATCAAGATGAAATAATCGTAATAGATGCTGGTATTAAGTTCCCAGATGACGATTTGCTTGGTATCGATTACGTGATACCTGATTATACTTACTTAATACAAAACAAACATAAAGTAAAAGCTTTATTCATTACACATGGACACGAAGACCATATTGGTGGCGTCCCTTATCTACTTAAACAATTTAATGTTCCCATATACAGTGGTCCATTAGCTTTAGGTTTAATTAGAAATAAATTAGAAGAACATCATTTACTAAAAACTGCACAACTCAATGAAATAACTGAAGACTCTGTGTTTGAATTTAAACACTTTAAAATCTCATTTTATTTAACAACACATAGTATACCTGAAGCATACGGCATTATAGCTGATACACCTCAAGGTAAAATTGTTCATACTGGTGACTTCAAATTTGATTTCACACCTGTTGGACAACCAGCAAATATTGCTAAAATGGCTCAATTAGGTGAAGAAGGCGTACTTTGTTTGCTTTCGGATTCTACTAACTCTGAAGTTCCTAACTTTACACTAAGTGAAAAAGAAGTTGGACAAAATGTAGATGAGATTTTCCGTAAATGTACAGGAAGAATTATTTTTGCGACTTTCGCATCAAATATATATCGTGTACAACAAGCTGTTGAAGCTGCCGTTAAATACAATCGTAAAATTGTAGTATTCGGTCGTTCAATGGAGAACAACATTAAAATTGGTACTGATTTAGGATATATTAAAGTACCACCTGAAACATTTATTGAACCTAATAAAATCAATACTGTGCCTAAGCATGAAATATTAATTTTATGTACAGGTTCTCAAGGTGAACCAATGGCTGCTTTATCTAGAATAGCTAATGGCACACATAGACAAATCAGTATTATACCTGATGATACAGTAGTATTTAGTTCTTCCCCTATTCCAGGTAATACAAAGAGTGTTAACAGAACAATAAACGCGCTTTATAAAGCTGGAGCAGATGTTATCCATGGTAAGTTGTCGAATATTCATACATCTGGACACGGTTCTCAAGATGAACAAAAATTAATGCTTCGTTTAATTAAGCCGAAATATTTCATGCCGATTCATGGTGAATATAGAATGCTTAAGAAACACAGTGAAACAGGTGTTAACTGTGGCGTTGATCCTGATAATATATTTGTATATGAAATCGGTGATGTATTAGCACTTACAAAAGATTCTGCACGATACGCAGGACGCATACCTTCTGGAAGTGTGTTCGTAGATGGAAGCGGAATTGGAGATATAGGCAACGTTGTTATAAAAGACCGTAAAGTATTATCAGAAGAAGGTTTAGTAATTGTAGTTGTAAGCATTGACTTTAAGACAAAGCAATTGCTTTCTGGTCCTGATATTATATCTCGTGGTTTTGTATACATGAGAGAATCTGGTCATTTAATTTATGATGCACAACGATTAATTAAAAAGTCAGTAATTGAGAAATTAAATAATAATGATAAAGTTGAATGGCATCATGTTAAAGCAACAATAACAGAAGCGTTACAACCGTATTTATACGAAAAAACTGCTCGTAAACCAATGATTTTACCAATCATTATGAAAATCAAATAATAGAGAATAGGATATAATCCCTTTTCTCAAGTCAAACACCGCAATCCGTTGATTTCTCTTTCGGATTGCGGTGTTTGTTTATTTCGTTTTAAAAAGTATATAGTCTTCTATTTTTGTTATAACTAACAAAGATTTGAGTACATAAAATTAAATCATAGAAAATATCGCGCTAACGGGCTTGTTTAGATTCACTAGGTCGTTAGAAAATGTAACGAGCTTGTCTCAAATTTCTTGCACGTTAGAGCGGCATA
>X87_Garden_Dormouse__coassemble_205_pt1 | contig 10762 bp, 8 predicted proteins | sample X87_Garden_Dormouse__metabat2_low_PE_004 | metagenome-assembled genome bin X87_Garden_Dormouse | reverse complement strand
CCAGAAGGGTTATACTTCGAAAAATCAATGACTTTTTTCTGCATTTTTTCTCCTTTTAAAACTTTTTCAATTGATAATGGTAATCATTACCAATTAAAATAATTATTACATCAACTTGAAAAAAATGTCAATTTAAAAGGTGGCTAATATTTTATTAATATAGAAAGAATTAAATTTTAAAGAATAAATGAGAGGAATATTGTTCGAAGAAAGTAAGGGAATATTGTTGTTTATTAAATTACAAAAGAGTACTGCAACTTCCCTACAACCGCCATTTTCATATTCAATATTTAATGTGAAAATATTCACAAATAATTCATAACTCACCCGGTACAAATCGATAAAAGTATTATAATAATAGTAGATAGAGAATGTTACATTTAGGAGGTAAATCAATATGAAAGCAATCGTAGTTAGTAAAGAACACAAACCACAGGTAACTGAGAAAACATTACGTCCATTAAAGTATGGTGAAGCATTATTAGATATGGAATGTTGTGGCGTTTGCCATACTGATTTGCATGTAACACATGCAGATTTCGGAGATGTGACAGGAAGAGTATTAGGACACGAAGGGATTGGTGTAGTTAAAGAAGTTGCAGATGGCGTGACGAGTTTAAAAGTAGGAGATCGTGCTAGTGTCGCATGGTTCTATGAAGGATGTGGTCATTGCGAATATTGTACTTCAGGGCGTGAAACATTATGTCGTTCAGTAAAGAACGCAGGGTATTCTGTAGATGGTGGAATGGCTGAAGAATGTATCGTTAAAGCAGATTATGCTGTGAAAGTACCAGATGGTTTATCATCAGAAGCTGCTAGTAGTATCACATGCGCTGGCGTTACAACATACAAAGCTATTAAAGAATCAGGTATACAATCAGGACAGTGGATTGTCATTTCTGGTTTAGGCGGTTTAGGAAATCTTGCATTACAATATGCGAAGAAAGTATTTAATGCCAAAGTTATAGCCGTAGATATCAATGACAGTCAATTAGAATTTGCAAAACAATATGGCGCTGATATCACACTGAACCCTAAAAACGAAAAAGTCAGTGAATATATACAAGAGCATCTAGATGGCGCACATGCTGCAGTCGTTACAGCAGTTGCAAAATCAGCATTCAACGACGCTGTTAATGCTGTACGAGCAGGAGGTACTGTTGTAGCAGTAGGTCTACCTACAGAATCTATGGATTTATCCATCCCACGCCTAGTATTAGATGGCATACGCGTAGTTGGTTCACTAGTAGGAACACGCCAAGACTTAAAAGAAGCATTCCAATTCGGAGCAGAAGGACTTGTCGTTCCAAAAACACAAACACGCCCGATGGAAGACATTCAAGACATATTTACAGAAATGGAAGAAGGTAAAATTAACGGACGTATGGTGATAGATTTCCGTTCGTAAGTAAAGTTAAAAAGCCTGACTAATATAAATATATTATTATAAAAAAGGACCTTTTCGTTAGATTTTATTCTAATGAAAAGGTCCTTTTTTTGTTTAAAAATTATGTACATTAATTTTTAAGACTTCTTCCACTTTTCAGGTGTAAAAGCATCCGGTTTAACTGAAGCTTTTATACGCATTAAAATGTAATATGCAATCATCGTAACGACTAAAGATTGAATTGCCGGTAAACCCATTTGATGGATATATTGAGTGTAATAACCAACAAGCATACCTATTATCATGGCTATTGTAGCTATGATATTCCAGCCATTAATACTTTCCCATTCTCGATTACGAATAGCAAAAAAATCAATAAACATAACTCCAGCGATAGCAGGATAAACAATAGCTGTGAAATTTAAAAAGTCCGTGAAATATTGCAAAATTCCTGCTATTGCAATTGCTATAGCTATTAATGTACCTAATAAAGTTAATAATTGTCTACCTTTATGTGAGTTAACATTAAGTAAATTTGCAAACGCCAATCCCATACTGTAATTATTCACAAGTTGACTTGTCCATGTAGCGAACCATAAGATTAAAAATCCCCAAACAGGAAAACCTAACCCCATCATTACTTGTACTATATCAGGATCACCAACACCTACTGACATTACCGCCCCAACTATAAACAAGGGGACACCGACAGCTACTATACCTAATGGTATTAAAATATTATCTTTCCAAGTAGGCTTTGCGTACCTTGTATAGTCTGCTGCTATGACCCATTGCGATACGTTTACACCAATTATTAAACTAATTGCAGCCATCACTGTCATTTGAGGCTTTGGTTGCCAGCTTAATAAATTATGTAAACCTGTATTGCTTAGTGCAAAGTATATGCCTCCTATAACTAATAATAAACCTGCAGGTACAGCAATGTAATCCGTCCACTTCATTGATTGATAGCCAATAATTGAAGGGATGGCAAATAGTAGGCCTGCTATAATCGTAATAATTGCCCAAAGAAACCAATCTTTTTGGTAATTGACACCAAACATTGCTGATATAGCGTTACCAGCTACTGCTGTTTGTAAAGCCCACCACCCTAAAGAGACTATAAATATAGTTCCACCTGCTATTAACCTTGCTTGTACATCACCAAAACTATTCTTTGCTATGACTGACGATGGTCTTCCTGTTTTAGCGCCTATATATCCGCTAATGGTATTTCCTATCCACTGAAATACAACCATTGCCAACAGTGTAATCCATACAACATGAATCAATTTAAACGATCCCGCTAATGAAGCTCCTACCATAAGAACAGGTATTGTAAACTCTAAACCTCCAAAAATGACTGCAGGAGTGGACCAATGTTGTCGTTGAGACTTTGGAACACTTTCTAAAGGATTATCCGCTTTAGAAAAACTATTATTTTCACTCATAGATTCCCTCCATTAATGACTTATTTATAATTGTAAATTTCTTTTGCTTGCTGCAGAGTTATATATTCATTTTTGATATCTTTTTCTATCAACTTTTTAGCTCTTTTATGTGGATCGCCAAACCCTCCACCGGTTGCTGTTCTTAATATTACTTTATCTCCTTTATTTAATGGATACTGATTATACTTACCAAATGGCCCATCTATTTCACCATTTGATTTCTCTATTAAAAATTCATTATTTGATCCTTCATGTCCACCATCAGCTCCCCAAGTGTTTTGTTTATGATGCCCAAAACTACCTGTAAAGAATTGTCCATCAGTTAATGCTTTATAAGTTCGAATAACACCAGGACCTCCTCGATACTCACCTGCACCTCTACCATCTGTTCTCATACTATATTCTTCCACTTGGACGCCATAAGTATTTTCTGCAATTTCAACAGGTACATTGAACGTTTCTCCATCTGACACACAAAATTGACCAGTATCTCCATCAAAACTATTAGAAGCACCCCATCCCCCTACGGATGGTTCAACAATGAGGAAGTTTCCATCTTTATCTGGATGTTTTCCTCCCATTATTACAACACATACAGACAGTAAATGACCCGCCGTTAATCTGTCAGGAATAACTGGTGCTAATGCTTTCCAAATTGTTTCTGAGCCATATAACATAGACTCCCAATACATAGAAACTGGTGCAGGACGTTGAGCTGAAATGATTGAACCTTTATCTGTAATAATTTTTAGTGGTCTAAAGGCTCCATCATTTACTTCTTGGGATGGATTTGTAATTGCTAAAAAGATTGTCCTAACTGCCGATACTAGTCCTGTATAAGAACTATTAATTGGACCTTGTACTTGTTTAGAGGACCCTCTAAAATCACAAATAAATTCATCTTTTGTGATAGTTAATTTTAATTTAATTGGTATTTGTTCATCTGAAATACCATCATCATCAATTAATTCATCAATTTCATAAATTCCTTGAGGTAATTTTGATATTTCATTTAATGTAGATTTTTCACCTTGATCCAAAAATCGCTCCATACTTTCAAGAATAGATTGCGTTGTATATTTTTTACATAAACCTTGAATACGTTTTTCACCTGTTTTAAGCGAAGCAATTTGCGCTCTCATGTCACCAATTGATAACTCAGGAAAACGAACATTTGATTCAATCACTTTAACTAACGCCTTGTTTTCTGCACCTTTGTCATATAATTTCACGCATGGAAATTGAAGTCCCTCTTGATATACATCAGTAGAATTAGTAGACATTGAACCTGTATCTTTTCCACCTACTTCTGTCCAATGTGCTTTATTAGCAACAAATGCAACCAGTTCACCATCTTGGAAAATTGGTAAAACAAGTCCTACATCACACAAATGTGAACCTCCGCCTTCGTATGGATCATTAATTAAAAATACATCTCCTTCATTAATGTCATCTCCATACGTTTTCAAGGTTTCTTTTACCATGAAAGATAACATACCTATAAAACCTGTAACGCCATTACCAAGTGTTACAAGCTCTCCTTTTTTATTAGTTAAACCACATGCGTAATCTAACACCTCGTATATAATTGGACTCATTGAAGTTCTTGCTAAAGCTATGAACATTTCTTCACCAGTAGAAATTAAAGAATCTTTTATCACTTCATATGTGAATGGATCAGTTTTATAACTCATAATTATCTCCCCCAATATGAATAATCAAGTTTCCATATGAATCTTTAGTGACTGCATCTTTAGAGTTAATCGGTATTGTTGTAGACTTTTCTTCAATAATTGCTGGACCTTCAATTTTTTCTCCGATTGCTAAATAATCTCTATCATAAACTTTTACCTTTTTCCATCCCTCATTCTCAAAGTAGACTTCACGCTCCTCTTTCACTGAATCTCCTTTGGGTACAGTAATCTCTTTAATTGTTGGTTTTTCAATTTTACCTATTACACTAACTTTTAAATTCACTATTTCAGTTCCATTTTCCTCAAGTGCATAAGTATATAATTGTTCGTGCTTTTTATGAAATGCTTGGATTATATCATTAAGATTATTTTCATCCACTTTATCAAATGGCACTGTTACTTCTACAGGATGGTCTTGCCCTTCATATCTCAAGTCCATTAACTTTGTAACTACTATTTGTTGATTATTTACATCTTCATTTTTCAAAGTACTAACTGCTTCATCAACTAATTCCACAAATTTATTGTTAATTTCTTTGTAATTTAAATCTTTAGTATTAGTAAGATGTGTTTGAGCATAATCATGTCTTAAATCAGACATTAACATCCCCCATGAAGCAAACACACTTGAAGTAGAGGGAACTATTACTTTCTTCACGCCTAATTCACGAGCTAAGTCTTGAGAATGCATAGGTCCTCCTCCACCTATAGCAACCATCGTGAAATCACGTGGATCATAACCCTTTCTAACAGATATTAACTTTAATGCATTTAGCATGTTTGAATTCGCTATTTTAACAATTCCCATAGCTGCTTCATCTAGTTCTACATCCAAATGATCAGTAATTGATTCGTGAAATTGTTTTTTAACCTCTTCAATTTTAGTATCTGTATCAAAATTAGAAATATTTAACCTTCCTAATAACAAGTTTGCATCAGTAGTAGTTGGTTCTATTCCACCTTTTCCATATGCTATCGGTCCAGGTTCAGCTCCAGCAGATTTCGGGCCAACTTTAATAGATCCACCTTCATCAAACCAAGCTATAGATCCTCCACCATTTCCAATTTCAACAATATCTACTACAGGTACTTTCATAGGGTAACCAGCATAATTATTCGTTCTTTCCAAATGATAATCAGTTGTAACTTTGACGTTACTGTTTTCAATCAACGAACATTTCGCTGTTGTACCACCTATATCTAAAACAATTAAATTATTCTCTCCAATCATTTCTCCTAACACAGCGGCACCAAATATACCTGAAACTGGACCAGACTCTACCATATTTATGGGCGCTATTTTAGCGTGATCAAAAGTGCTTGTTCCACCGTTTGATTGCATTACATAATTTCTGCTACTTGAACTATTCTCTATAATATTTTTCTCTAAATTAGATAAATACTCATTAGCAATTGGTTTAACATAAGCATTCAACACCGCTGTAGAGGTACGTTCGTATTCTCTCCATTCATTATTCAATTCAGTAGAATAAGTAGTTAAAAATTCAGGGTATTTTTTATTAATATACTGAGCTATTTTCTTTTCATGTTCATTATTTAGATAACTATGTAATAATGAAATAGCTATAGCTTCAACATTTTCTTCCTTAAAATAATGAATAATTTCATCAATTTCCTCAACATTCAACTCTTGTATAACTTCACCTTTATAATTCAGACGTTCCGTAACTTCACGGCGAAGATGCCTTTCAACAATTGGAGTTGGTTTTTTATATCTAACATTAAATAAATCTGGTCTATTACCACGTGCAATTTCTAACACATCTCTAAAACCTTTAGTCGTTATAAGACCAGTTTTAACACCTTTCTTTTCAGTTAAAGCATTAATAACAATAGTTGTTCCATGAATAAACATGTCAATGTCTTTTAAATTAATTTTAGCTTGTTCAAGCACATTGAATATCCCAGCCTCAAAATTTTTAGGAGTTGTATCTGCTTTACCTACGATAATATTTCCATCGTTATCTAATGCAACCAAATCTGTAAAAGTACCGCCAATATCTGTTGCAACTCTCATTTCCATTCTCCTTTCAAATTTAAAATATTTTAGGTGTAACTACACTTAATATAACTGCAGGATTTTGAGATTCATTAATATAATAATGATTCAAACTGGAAGGATAATGAATAATCTCACCCTCATGTACAATATGCTTAACATCATCAAGATAAAACGTTAATTCACCCTCGATAATGTAATACATTTCTTCACCATCATGTCTAGAAACTTCACTACAATCATCTGGATAAATAGTAATAATAAAATTCTCTAATTTTCTATTTTCAAAATCACTAGAAACACGTTTGAAATTTTGATGAGATCTATTTATCTTAAATGAATCAATTTCATCTGGAATAACATGAAAATTCGTTTCAATTTTAGGTTTAAAAAATGAAGTAATATCAACATTCAAAGCATCCGCTATTTTATTCAAAGAAGTAATCGCTATAGAAGACTCCCCTCGCTCTACTTGTGATAAAAAACTTGTAGATAAGCCGGTTTGACTACTCATTTTTTTAAGTGTTAATTCCTCTTTCATTCTAAAATACTTAATCATACTCCCGATTTCTTCCATAAAAATAACCTTCCTTTTACAGTATTAGTGTAATTTAGAACAATATAACACAAATAATACTTAATAAAAAGAATTTTCGGAAAATTCTAAATAAAAAAACTAGCCACATAGGTTAAATAGACCGTCTGTGACTAGTTTTATTTTAATATTAATGTATTAAAACTTTTTCTTATAATTAATCAAGTATATTAATTTGGTTTAATAGATTTTCCAATGTATCAACCATTTGATCTGGTTTATATTTACTGTTTAACAATTTTCCTTGTCTTTTGTTATACCATATTACTTTCCATCCAGCTTTTTTAGCACCCACTACATCATTTGCATACGAATCTCCAATATAATATGTACTCTCAGGTGTTATTCCAACTTTTTTCTCAGCATATTTAAATATGTCTAAATCTGGTTTGGATATGCCTATGTCTGCAGAAACAATTATATTATCTTTAGGTATCCAATTTGTCAGTTTTAAATTTTTTATTTTCGACCACTGTCTATCTGTTTCACCATTAGTAATTATACCTAGTTTAATATTTCTATAATTACAATTATCCAAAAGGCATTTTACTTTATCATCTAAAAATATACTTTTTTGAAACTGTTCATATTCCTTTTGAAATAATATTGCTTCTTTATCAGTAATATTTATACCAAAATGTTTTAGTGCCTCTTTTATACGATAAATATGCATATTTTCTAATGTCATTTCATTATTTTGAGTTAATAAAAAAACTTCATCACTATGCTTTCTAAATTTATAAAATAATATATTCTCATCTACACTTAAATTGCTATATATTTTCTTCATTGCATTGATAAGTGGTTGTTTAGTATCATACAAAGTATCATCTAAATCAAATATTAAGTTCATACTATAAAGTCTCCTCTCATTACATACGATAAAGCACTATGCAATAATTACATAGTGCTCTAACATATTTTATTATTTAATTGTTTTTAATTTTTTCAATCTTGATGTTACTCCATCTAAATTATAGCATTCTGCGTAATCTCTAATGGGTCTTTTTATGTGATCTATAACAAATCTTTTACCATCTATCCCATTATCACTTAAATTTTTAAATAATTTTTCTATTTCTAACTTTACTTCTTTATTATTGAAAGTATAATGACCTGCAATATCTATAATTTCATTCGATAATTCTTTATCTTTTAATACTTCTTCTATCGTTAAATCTTTTTGTTCTCCAATCATCCATTTTCTCCATCTTTCACTTTTTATAGATTGATTTAGCAGAACATTAAATATATCAGACGGTTCCGTTACTAAATTATTTTTTGTTAATTTTTCTTCTAACTTAGATAATTTTATATATGCTCTTGTTTCTTCTGTACCATATTGTGGAGCTACGTTAGTAGCAGTTATTTTAGATGGCAAGTGCTCTAGCAATGAAACATCATCTAAATAATCCCCATTATGCTCTTTTAGACCTACACCATATTTTTTAGCCATTTCAGCTAATTCTAACGCATTTTGAAAGTTAAATTGCCCTGCTTGTACTGTTTTTCTCGTAAGTGTTCCAGTTTGCCCTACTATGAACGTTGGTAGTGGCAAACCTCTACTTTCCAGTTCTTCTCTTAATCTTATTATAAATGTTTCATATGTTTCTGTGGAGGTTAACCCGCCATTAGTTTCTTCAGTCCCTACTTCATATCCTATTTCAGGTAACCCTCTATTTTTTCTTTCTTTTTCGCAGAACTCAATAAGTTCTACAGTGCGTTCAATAACTGTTTCTAAAGGTATAACTTTTCCAACTTCAAATGGATCTTTAGTTGGATCAATCATCAGTAAATTAAATCCAGCTTCCATGTCAGCAATATACGATTTTTTCCCTAATTCCATTGCTAAATCAGCATCAAGATGATCTTCTCTTTCTTGATCACGTTGCCAAGGGCCACCATGATCTCTACACATATAAAAGTAGTTATCATAATCTATTTTTTCACTAACCTTGTTTACTGCTTCCATAAAGCTAAACTGATTCCAGCCATTTACGTAGCCTCCTCCAAATTCATCTGAATCTACTTGATTTCTACTAGCTATAAACATAACTGGGAAATCTTTTTCTTTCGATACTTCTAACGCTGCTTGAACACAGTGTGTAGACATAGGCCCAATTCCTAATAAAGTAGCACTTTCGTCACTACTCTGCAATTCTAATAAACCTTTTACTAAATCTTTAATTGGTAATCTATTCATATTAATCTTCCTTTCAATTAAGATACATTTTTTTCTTCATTTAGTTCATTAGCTTCTATATTTGGCTTAGAAAAATGTAAAATTATAACTGACACTAAAACTCCGACCAGCATAGAAATTACATACCATATCTTTCCATTTACTAAAGGTAAAATTATTAATCCACCGTGTGGAACTAATGCTTCTACATGATTTATCATCCCTAAAGCTCCACCAACAGCACTTCCCACTATAATGGCAGGCAAAACTCTTTTAATATCCTTTACAGCAAATGGTATAGCTCCTTCTGTAATACCTATTAACCCCATAAAGAAAGCTGAGATACCTAAGTCTTTATCTTCTTTTGTATATTTTTTTCTATCAATAAAAGTTGAAATAGCTAAAGCTAAAGGCGGTATTGCTACGGCGATTCTATGAGCGCCATTGGGCCCATATACACCTTCTGCCATTAATGCTAGAGTAAAGGCTGTAGCAGTTTTATTAATAGGGCCGCCCATGTCAACTGCTGTCATAGCACCAATTATTAATCCTAGTATTAATGCACTACCACCTTGCATGTTTCCAAGTACATCTACTAACCAATCCATAGCAGCCGCCACTGGTACTGCAATAACATATATATATATTATTCCTAAAACAAAAGTGGTGAATATTGGTACAATCAAAATAGGCATTATAGTCTTTATGGTTGCTGGAACTTTCCACGTTTTACACCAACGTACTAAATAACCAGTAGCCACACCCAAAATCATTGCTCCTAAGAATCCTGTTTGTACATCCCCATCTCCGATAGGGTTATTGGCTACATAACCTAATATCATACCCGGCGCTATTCCTGGTTTCCCAGCTAATGAATATGCAATATAACCGGACAATAATGGAATCATCATTGCAAAACCCGCTGCTCCAAGGTCATTTATATTTTGCATAAAAGGATTATTTACTTGTAAACCTTTATTTGTAGCTTCACCTGTAGACAATGCTAAAGCTAAGAATATACCGCCAACCACTACTGCTGGAAGCATATATGAAACACCTGTATTAAATGCTTTCTGTATATCTTTCCAGACACTATTTTTCTTCTTCATGGCTAACGCCCCCCGTTATAATTTTTCAGATTGATCCAAAATTTCATCTGGATGTTTTATCATATCTCCTGGATCAACGGTTAACACTTTACCTTGTTCTTCCTTTTCTTCAAATCTTTCCTCACCGTCAATTCCTATTGCGATAGCTAAAATAACAACGTCTGCTTCATCTACTTCTTCTTGTTCTATTTCATTTTCAATACCCATACTTCCTTGAGTCTCCACTTTTACTTCATAACCCCTTTTTTTACATTCTTTTTCGATTGCTTCTTGCGCCATATAAGTATGTGCTACCCCTGTTGGACATGCTGTAACTGCTACTAC
>X87_Garden_Dormouse__coassemble_203_pt1 | contig 10794 bp, 10 predicted proteins | sample X87_Garden_Dormouse__metabat2_low_PE_004 | metagenome-assembled genome bin X87_Garden_Dormouse | reverse complement strand
CTGCCAATACAAAAAGAGAGTCTGGGACAATTATTTATGTCCCAGACTCTTTTAACATAACTGAACTGATTTTTAATGTGAAATATCTGAAGTTGAAATGCCTGTCGCTGATTTAACTTGCACTTCTTGGAATTTATCATGAGATTCTGATTTGCCTAAGAATGTCCCTAAAAATGCACCAATAAATCCTGCTGGAACTGATATGATTGCAGGGTTTGATAATGGGAATATTGGTGACATTGTAATAAATGCTGTTCCTTCTGGATTCATGACATTTGGACTTAATATTACGAGTACAAGTGACACAATTAAGCCAACAGCTATACCAGTAATTGCACCATGAGTATTAAATCTCTTCCAAAATATTGTGAATATAATAACAGGTAAATTTGCGCTTGCTGCGACACAGAATGCTAATGATACTAAGAACGCTACATTTAAATTCTGTGCAAATAAGGCTAGTATAATAGATACAACTGAAACCGCTAATGATGCTAATTTTGCTGCTTTCATTTGCTCACGCTCACTAATTTTCCCTTTTTTTATCACTTGCCCGTAAATATCATGCGCGAAAGCAGATGCTCCAGTCAATACTAATCCAGCTACTACTGCTAATATCGTAGCAAATGCTACGGCTGAAACAAATGACATTAAGAAGTCTCCGCCTAACTTTGCAGCTAATAATGGGGCTGCCATATTACCAGCAGGGTTAGCGTTTATGATTTCTTCACGTGTTAATAATGCAGCCGCACCAAATCCTAGTAATATCGTTAAAATATAAAATATACCAATAATCCATGTTGCCCACATTACAGAAGATCTTGCTGTTTTGGCATCTTTAACTGTAAAGAATCGCATCAGTATGTGAGGTAAACCTGCTGTACCAAATAGTAAAGCAATAATTAGTGAGATATTATCTAAAGGCGGTTTACCTTGTGAGCCAGGGTTGATAAATTCACTTTTAAAAGCAGGTGATTTAATATTGTGCATTTCACCAAACATAGTAGAAAGATTGAAATTAAAATGTAATAGCACTAAAAATGAAATAATAATAGTACCAATCATAAGTAATACGGCTTTAACCATTTGAACCCAACTTGTTGCAGTCATACCACCAAACAATACATAAATTGTCATCATGATACCGACCAAAATAACAGCAAGTGTATAAGGTATACCGAATAGCAATTGAATAAGTGCACCAGCTCCAACTAATTGAGCTAACATATAGAAAATAACAATGGTAATGGAAGATACTGCTGCCATTGCTCTAACTTTTTTAAGCTCAAATCGAGCTGCAATCATATCTGCTAAAGTATATTTACCTAAGTTTCTTAAAGGCTCTGCAACAATGTATAACACAATGAGATACGCGGTTAAATAACCGATACTATAGAAGAAACCATCAAATCCCCATAATGCGATGGCACCCGCTATACCTAAAAATGATGCAGCTGATAAGTAATCACCAGCAATTGCTAACCCATTTTGCCAACCTGTTAACCCGCCTCCAGCAGTATAAAAGTCATTTGCTGATTGCGTTCTTTTAGATGCAAAATATGTAATAAACAATGTAATACTAACAAATAGTATAAACATAACGACGACAATTACATTCATTTGTTTTGCCCCTCTCTATGCGCCATTAATAATGCTTCAGCATCTTTATCAAAAGATTTAGCTTTACGCATATATAAAGTGACAAGTGTCCATACCATAATGAATAATAATAATGCGTAAATCCATGCCCAAGAGATATTCCAAAATGCAATATTATTCAAGATATTTGTATATCCAGTCAATACTGGAAATAGCAGTGTAGCAAAAATAAAGAATATAGATATAGGAAATATAAAGTTATTTCTTTTTTTCACAAGTTCTTTAAACTTTGGATCTGCTGCTAAACGCTTGAAATCATGCTCAGCCATACTTATAACCCCCTTGTTTTTGGATGTAAAAATACATCTTAAGTTTCATTTTATTGATTGTTCACAAAGTTGTCAATATTTTATTGATAACGCTTACATTAATAAAAATTCATCAAGAAAATGTGAATAAAGTATTTAAGAGAAAAAATACAATATAGATATATGAATATTTAGAAAAGTTTGATTATAAGTATTGACGTTAAAGGTAAACATCAATATAATTCTTATCATAATAATAAGAATTCGGAAGGGATAAATGTTATGATAGAATTTAAAAATGTGAATAAAATTTTCCAACAAAAGAATTCTGAAATACAAGCACTTAAAGATGTAAGTTTTAAAGTAGAAGAGCAAGATATATTCGGTGTTATCGGATATAGCGGTGCGGGGAAGAGTACTTTAATTAGGTTAGTGAATGTATTAGAAGAAAAGACATCTGGAGAAGTATTAGTAGACGGTCATGATGTGAATAAATATTCGAAGAAAAAGTTACAAGTCATTAAGAAAAATATAGGAATGATATTTCAACATTTTAACTTGTTAAATTCAAAGACAGTTTTTAATAACGTAGCTATGCCTTTAATTTTACAAGGTAAAAATAAAAATGACATTAAAGATAAAGTGAATGAATTGCTTGAATTTGTTGGTTTAGAAGACAAAGGTAAACAATATCCAAATGAATTATCAGGTGGTCAAAAACAAAGAGTAGCAATTGCTAGAGCATTAGTTACAGATCCTAAAATCTTATTATGTGATGAGGCAACAAGTGCGCTTGATCCTGCAACTACAGATTCAATTTTAAAACTGCTAAAGAGAGTTAACGAACAATTTGGAGTCACAATATTATTAATTACACATGAAATGAGTGTTATCCAACAAATATGCAATAAAGTAGCGGTTATGGAAAATGGTGAAGTCATTGAAATTGGTCCTGTATTAGATGTGTTTAGTCACCCCCAAACATCAACTGCTAAAAACTTTGTATCAACTGTGATAACTACAGATATATCTTCAAACTTAAGAAAACTTATTCCTGAAGATAAAACTGCTACAGACATTAAATTATACATAGATGGTGAACAAGTGACACATAGTATTATCAATGATTTAATCACTAAATTCCACGTACAAATAAATATACTGTTTGCATCAATGTCAGACATTCAAGGTACACCAGTAGGTTATTTAACACTACGTTTGAATGGAGAACAAGAAGCAATTCAAAATAGTTTTCAGTATTTAACAGATTTAAATATTGAATATGAGGAGGTTGAAGCATAATGTTTGGATCATCTTTAGATTCATCTCAACTATATGACGCTATATACCAAACGCTATACATGGTTACTGTTTCTTTAGTAATCGGTGCATTAATTGGTATTCCTTTAGGTATTTTACTTGTTATAACTAGAAAGAATGGTATTTGGCCAAATGCTTTTATATATCATGTGCTAAATCCAGTTATTAATATATTCCGTTCGGTACCGTTTATTATTTTACTTATTGCTATTGTACCTTTTACTAAAATGATTGTGGGTACATCTATTGGAACTTCTGCAGCAATAGTACCTTTAACAGTCTATGTTGCGCCTTATATTGCAAGATTAGTAGAGAACTCACTGTTAGAAGTGAATTCAGGCGTCATAGAAGCGGCACATTCTATGGGAGCATCACCGTTTCAAATTATTCGACATTTCTTATTACCTGAAGCACTAGGGTCTTTAATTCTAGCATTAACAACATCTATTATCGGTTTAATTGGTGCTACAGCGATGGCCGGTGCAGTAGGTGGAGGCGGTATTGGTGACTTAGCTTTAGCTTATGGTTATCAACGTTTTGATACAATTGTTATTGTCATTACGGTCGTTATTCTAGTCATTATGGTACAACTTATCCAATCTTTAGGTAATGTATTGTCTAAAATTGTAAGAAGAAGTTAAAAAAAGTATTGACTTAGAGTAATATGATAGGTATTATCAGAATTAATCAAATAAAAATTATCAAGAGAGATTGAGGGATATGGCCCGATGAAATCTCAGCAGCGGACTCTATAAAGAGAACTGTGCTAAATCCATCAAGTTTTAAACTTGGCAGATAAAGTTAATCCCTTTTGAGCTAAGCTTAAAAGGGATTTTTATTTATATACATAAGAAAAGGAGCGAATAAAATGAAAAAAGTATTAACATTATTAATGACATTAGTTTTACTATTAGCAGCATGTGGTGATAAAAAAGATGATAAAAAGGTAACAGTGGGTATCGCTTCAAATGATACTGCTGTATGGGATAAAGTAGCAGAATTAGCTAAAAAAGAAGATATTAATGTAGAGGTTAAACAATTTTCGGATTATAACGTTCCCAATAAAGCATTGTCAGACGGTGATATTGATTTAAATTCATTCCAACATTTTGCATTTTTAGATCAATTCCAAAGAGCAAATAAAGGAACAGAAATCACACCAATTAGAACAACTGTGTTCGCTCCACTGGGTATTTATTCTAATCAAATAAAAGATATTAAAAATTTAAAAGACGGTGCTAAAGTTGTTATACCAAACGACGTTTCTAACCAAGCTAGAGCTTTAAAATTATTAGAAAAAGCAGGGTATATTAAATTGAAGAAAGACTTTGGATTAGATGGTGGTCCTAAAGATATAGTTGAAAATAAAAAGAATTTAAATATTAAAGCAGTCGATGCTCAACAAACAGCTAGAGCGTTAGATGAAGTAGATATCGCTGTTATAAATAATGGTGTTGCATCTAAAGCAGGATTAAATCCTAAGAAAGACCCTATCTATTCAGAAAACCCAGATGCAAATGCTGCTAAACCATATATCAACTTTATAGCTGCAAATACAAAAGATAAAGATAATAAAACTTTAAAAAGAGTTGCTGAGCTATACCATTCAGAAGAAGCGAAAGAAGCTCTGAAAGAAGACACTAAAGACGGAGAAATTGTAGTTGATTTAAAACAAGAAGAAATTAAAGAAATACAGGATTCATTAAAATAAAAAAGATTCGGCTCCCCCAAGCCGAATCTTTTTTTGTTATTTTTTTAGAGAATTTAAATATAGTTGACCTTTTTCATGGTCATATTTATTTTCCCATTTTGAAATAACGACTGTAGAGAGTGCGTTTCCTACTACGTTAACACACGTTCTCATCATATCTAATAATCTATCGATACCAATGATTAATGCTAAACCTTCTGGATTTAACCCCATCGATCCTAGAGTGGTAATTAATACAACAATAGAAGTACCAGGAACAGCAGCCATACCTTTAGACGTGATCATTAAAGTGAACATTAGAATAAGTTGTTCTACTAGACTTAAATGTACGCCATACATTTGAGCAACAAATAACGCTGCTATAGATTGGTACAAAGCAGAACCATCTAAGTTAAAAGTATATCCTGTAGGTACTACAAAGGATACGATATCTTTTGGTGCACCGAATTTTTCCATTTTTTCCATCACTGAAGGTAAAACAGTTTCAGAACTTGATGTTGAGAAAGCAAGTAATAAATCATCTTTCAATATGCGAACAATTGAAAAAATGTTAATACCACAAATTTTGGCTACTATGCCTAAAACAACAACAATAAAGAATATCATAGCACCTACAACAACAGCTAATAGCTTAACTAATGGAATTAATGCAGATAATCCAAATGTCATAATCGTTACACAAATAAAAGCAAATACACCATATGGTGCAAGGCGTAGAATTCTATGTATCATCCAAAATACAGCTTCTAGTGCACCTCCAAGAACATCCTTAACAGGCTGTCCTTTCTCTCCAATTGCAGCAATAGCTAATCCGAAGAATACAGCAAAGAATATAATTGGGAGTAACTCTCCTGCAGCTAAAGCTTCGAATATATTAGTAGGAATAATGCTTACAATTGTATCTATTATATGATTTCCATAAGTAGATTTTTCTGCTGCATCAGCAGTGCTTTCATATGTAGAAATATCGCCTTTAGGCAATTTATCTGCATCTAATCCTAAACCTGGTTTAAATAAATTACCGAATATAATACCTAAACCAATAGCAATAGTTGTAATGATTTCAAAGTAAAGTAATGTTTTCCAACCATATCTACCGACTGTATGCATATCGCCAACATTAGATATTGATAATGCTAATGAACAAAACACAATAGGAATTACAATCATTTTAATAAGGTTTAAAAATACATCACCGACTGGTTGTATAAATTTAATAAGTTGATCTTGTCCATTTAAAAAATAGCCTACAACAACACCTAATATTAAAGCAATTAATATTTGAGTAGGTAGACTTATATATCTTCTTCTTGGTTTTTTAAGGTTTTCTTTCAAAAAATTTCCTCCTTTAAAGCACTATAGTTTTTAATACAAAAAAATTATGCGATTCCATCTTAGGAATTGCACAAATGATGTTTAAAAAGGGGACGTATAAATATATGTATTCTTGAGTGTAAAAGAATACAAGTTATTTTATCATGATTAATAATTAAAGTAATGAGCCTCTTTTATCTTTAAAAAGAAAAAAAACACTTTTTTATACAAAAAGTGTTTTAATTATTTCTATTTAATGAAGCGAATAGATAATGGCGGTAAATAAGTTTCACCTTGATAAGCTTTAACTGCGCCAATAATGGTGAAGATAAATACTAAAATTGCTAATATTGGAAGTAAAATAATGCCAATAATAATCAAACATAGTACTCCAGCAACTATTCCCCATATTGTATAAGAAATAAAGAAGTTTAAATAATCTTTACCGATTCGATCTACAAAAGAAGATTCATCTCTTTTAATCAACCATATAATTAAAGGTGCAATTAATGCAGTAAATAGACTCGTTAAGTATATGAGCATCCCGAATAAACGTTCATCATCATTAGTAGATGTTTGATTATCAATATTTATATTATTTTCTTCATGAATTGTAGATTCTTGAAAAGGGTTCTGTTCACTGTTCGTCATATCATTTCCTCCTCGCTTAACTATTGGTATTATTATACATGTTTTAGCGGTGAACTACTAATCTTTAAGGAATAATAATGAAAAATATTCGATTTTGAAAGTGCATGCTTTCCTATAGTATCTTTCTAACGTGCTTGTTTAAAAACTCTAGCCCGTTAGAAAATGTAACGTGCAAGACTAAAATATCTAGCCCTTTAGAGCGATATATCAAATAAATTCAATATAAAATCACATTAAAAATAGGGGAAATGAAGCTCTAACGTGCTTGTTTATGTACTCTAGCTCGTTAGAAAATGTAACGTGCAAGACTAAAATATCTAGCCCGTTAGAGCACTATATCAAATAAATTCAGTATAAAATCACATTGAAAATAGGAGAAATGAAGCTCTAACGTACTTGTTTATGTACTCTAGCCCGTTAGAGCTTTAAACATCCTTTTTCATCGCATAAAAAAGAGTCCAGACATTATTCATGTCTGGACTCTTTAAAAAGTATTCAAATTTTAGTGAATGTAGTTGTAAGAACCAGCTTCTGAAGCTGAGATAGTACGAGAAGATACAACACCTTCGCCTTGGTAGTTCATTTCAGAAACTTCGATTGAACCGTCTGAGTTTACATTTTCAACGTATGCTACGTGACCAAATGCACCAGCAGATGATTGTAAGATTGAACCTTCTTTAGGTGTATTGTTTACTGTGTGTCCATCAGCTGCTGCGTTTGAAGCCCATTGGTTAGCATTGCCCCAAGTTGAGCTGATAGGATCTCCATCTTCCATTTTTTTATCGAAGATATAATAAGTACATTGTCCAGCTGTGTATAAGTTAGCTGATGAACCTGTAGTTTGTGTTGCTGTTTGAGTGAATGAAGAATTAATTGATCCATTCATGTTTGAAGTATTGAAATTTTGGCTATAGTTACTAGTGTAGTTGTAATTATAGTTTTGAGTTTGAGTTTGTTGTACATTTTGGTTTTGGTCAAATGTATCAGCAGAAGCTTCTCCATTCCCTATAATTGTTGTAGCTAATCCCGTAGTTAATACTGCAATCGTTGTTAATTTTTTCATTTTAAATATTCCTCCGTAAATTTCGTATATGTTTAATTTTATAATTTATATTTTAAGTGTGTGTCGTTTTCCGACGACAAAATATACTCTAACAGATGAAATTGAGTTTGTGTGTATTTTCATCGAGTTGTTACTTAATCATAACCTTATAAAATCTTTTAGTAATATTTAAATAGAAATATGACATGCAGTAATATAGGATATAGCCCATCAATATAGGGTTTTTTAATGAATTGTGAGAATACTTATGTCATTTTCTTGTAATAATTCATTTATATCACATGTAAAACAAAAGAAGTAGTTGGTAAAATATACAACTACTTCTTTTATTATAAAAAATTGTAAGAAATCTTCATTTATTAGAAAGGGGTTTGATATATGAAGAGGCTACCAACACTTTTTGAAGCAGTATCAACTATTGTGGTCATGGGGATAATAGTTTTAATAGGTTTTGGAATTTTACAATTCCCAATACAACCATTGCTTATTTTAGCAGCTATATATGCTGGCTTTATAGCAATAAGAGTAGGCTTGAGTTGGGAAGAAATACAAGATGGTATTACTAAAAGATTAGCTACTGCTATGCCTGCAATTTTTATTATTATTGCTGTAGGTATATTAATTGGTACTTGGATGTTTTCTGGCACTGTACCTGCACTTATTTATTATGGTTTAGAAATGATAAATCCTACATATTTCTTAGTAACAGCTTTTATTATTACAGCAGTAACTTCTGTAGCGACTGGAACTGCATGGGGATCAGTAGGTACAGCAGGGATTGCATTGATGGCTATAGGAAGTGAAATGAATATACCAGCAGGCATGATTGCTGGTGTTGTTATAGCAGGTGGCGTGTTTGGTGATAAAATGTCGCCGTTATCTGATACTACTAATTTAGCCGCCCTTGTAACTAAAGTAAATATATTTCACCATATAAGACATATGATGTGGACTACAGTTCCAGCATCAGTAATCGGCCTTGTAATATGGTTCTTTGCAGGTTTACAATTTAATGCTGAAAATGTTGAAAGTAAACGTATTAATACTTTATTAGGCAATATTGATACAGCTTTTAATTTAAATTTTTGGGTTTGGGTACCTGTAATTGTCATTGTTATAGGCATAAGTATGGGTAAGCCAACAGTGCCAATGATGCTATTATCAAGTGCAGTAGCTATGGTTGTTGGTATATTTAACAATGGTTTTGATTTAGTTGATGCTTTTAACGTTACAATGAATGGTTTTGATATAAGTATGACATCTTTATCAAATAATGATGCATCAAATTCTATGGTAGAACTTGTAAAACGTGGTGGCATAATGAGTATGACAGAAATAATTGTTACAATTTTTTGTGGTTATGCTTTCGCGGGAATTGTAGAAGCTTCTGGCAGTTTAAAAGTAATACTGTCAACAATATCTAGTAAAATAAGTAAAGATTCACATCTTATATTTGTAACTATTGCTGGTAGCTTAATTTTAGTATTTGCTGCTGGTGTTGCATCAGTTGTTATTATTATGATTGGTGTATTATTAATGGATGTGTATGATGAAAGAAGTTTAGACAGAGTCAATCTGTCACGAACGCTAGAAGATTGTGGAACTATGGTATTACCATTTATTCCATGGGGTACATCTGGCATTTATTATAGAGATTTATTACATGTATCGTTAGGAGATTTCTTCTGGTGGGCAGTACCATGTTATCTATGTGTTATCTTCGCGGCATTTTATGGTATGACAGGTATTAGCATAAAAAAAGTAGATACTAAAGCATAAAAAAGAGCAATCATTATGATTGCTCTTTTTTTAAAATATCTTAGTGAATGTAGTTGTAAGAACCTGCTTCAGTAGCTGAGATAGTACGAGTAGATACTACTCCAACTCCACCTGCATAGTTCATTTCAGAAACTTCAATTGAACCGTCTGAATTAACATTATCAACATATGCTACGTGACCGTATGCACCTGATGTTGATTGTAATACAGCACCTGATGAAGGTTTGTTATTTACAGTGTAACCTGATTGAGCAGCTGCGCTAGCCCAGTTATTTGCGTTACCCCAAGTGTTACCTAAGTCAGGACGCTTGTCGAATGCATAGTATGTACATTGACCAGCTGTGTATAAGTTAGCGCCTCCGCCATTTGATGGACGAGAAGTTGAAGTAGTTGTAGTGCTAACTTTTGAACTTGAGCTTGAAGTTGTAGTTTGGTTATCTGATGTTGGTGCTTGTGTAGTTGAAACGCGAACGTTATCTTGGTTTGAAGAAGCAGTATTTGTAGCTCCTAAACCTCCACCGTTTGGTGCAGCATTGAATGCTGGTTGTGAATAATTTGTATTAGAAGAAGCTTCAGTATTATTTGAGCTAGTATTGTTAGCTACTTGTTGTTGAGCTTCGTTACCGTATGATTGAGTTGAAGGGTTCCAGTTCCCTTTCCAAGTGTAGTGATAGTTACCTTGTTGATCAATTGTGTAGCTGTATTCATAAGAATGTGGATCATTTGGGTTATAACCTTGGTTATTTTCTGCCGCATCTGCGTCATGTGCCATAAATGTTGCAATTCCTGCTGTTGCAATTGCTGCTGTTGCTATTTTTTTCATAATGTAAAAATCCTCCTAGATAATTTAAAAATGTTTTCGTATATGTTTTGTAATTTATAAGTTTTTTTCTCTGCTGTTTATCAACAAAATCTACTTTAGCAGAAATTGAATGCTTTGTGTTGAATGTTAAAGCTTTGTAATTTAATTTAAATATCTTAAGATTTCATGTAATAATTCTGAACACTTTTATATGAGTTTAAAATGCTTTAATAACAGTATTTATAAG
>X87_Garden_Dormouse__coassemble_201_pt1 | contig 10902 bp, 15 predicted proteins | sample X87_Garden_Dormouse__metabat2_low_PE_004 | metagenome-assembled genome bin X87_Garden_Dormouse | reverse complement strand
CAAAATACAGGCCGATAATTTTATCGGCCTGTATTTAATTATTATTTTTTAGTTGTTGTATCTGTGCCAAAATATTTATCAGATAAATCGGCTAGTGTACCGTCTTCTTTGAGCTTTTTAAGTTCTTTATTTAGCTCATCGCGCAAGTCTTTATTTTCTTTTGTGAATGGGAAACTTGTGCCAACAACATTAAATGGTTTACCTACGAACTTAATATCTTTTCCACGTTTGTTTTTGTCTGCAGATAATACTGAGTCTGAGTTTACGTAACCGTCTATTCTTCTATTCTCTAAGTCGAGTAGGGCGCCTTCACGATTTTCATATGTTTTTGTTTTGATGCCATATTTATTTTCTTTATTAAAGTTTTCAAGTGCTTCTGTGTGATTTGATCCTAATATACCTGATACTGTTTTTCCTTTTAAGTCATCATAGTTATTAATATCTTTATTTTTAGATGAAGTCACAATTTGACTGCCGATATATGAATACGGATCAGAGAATAAATATTTTTCTTTGCGCTCATCAGTAGTTGCAACAGCATTAGCAACTGTATCTACTCTTCCTGATTCCAATTGACCCATAATGCCTGAAAAATCAGCTTTTACCCATTTAACTTTATATCCTGCTTCATGTGCAACTTTTTCGAAAGCTTCTATATCATAACCTACTAATTTACCGTCTTTTTCATAAGAATTTGGGTAACTTTGTCCTGTTGTACCTGCAACAATGGTACCTTTATCTTTACCGGATTTACTTGAATCATTTGAACAACCGGCTAGTATAATTAAACCAATGATTAATAAAGTGAATATTTTTTTCATTCAGCAAACTCCTTTGTGTATAAATTGGTGTAAAGCGTCAGTGTTTATAATTTGGTAAAACTGTTTGATATTCTCCCAATGTATGGGAGAAGAATGTTTTAACTTATTTAAATGTTCTTCTGGAGCTAATGGGTTATATGGACTGCCCTTAGGTGTATCTATTCTTTTCTTATAAATAGTCCCATCATTCATTTTGATTTTTACAATTGTAAATCGATTTTTGGGTAATGCAAATTTATTGGGAACAATTGTGTCATCATACAGTCTATGTACCTTAGCCATTAATTCATGTATTTCTGACTGAATAGGATTGTTTAAGAATTGTTCAGGGTTTAAATGCTTGCCTAATAGTAATAAGGAGGACACATATTCTGCACTAAAAGCTCCTTCTTGACCAGTTGTTGGATGAGTGTATTTAAGTGCTGCATCTCCATTTGAAGGGAAAATAATATCAATTGTTTCAATTTTATCTATAGGAATGACATTAGTTGCTTTAATACTATTAATAGCATCGATCAAATGATAATTAGCAGAGCAACATGGATAGAGTTTAAACCATAAACCAGGATTTGTTATTGACCATTTTTTTCCGAATTTTTCTATTAGTGTTTCAGGCATGTGTTGTGAATTTCCAAAAGTACCGTAAAAATCATCTAGCATATTTTGGTTACCTTTTAAAATTTGTTTCTGTGCCACTCTTGTTGACCAGTAGGCTTTTTGTGCAGCTAGTCCAATATGTAATGCTTTAATATCTGAACCGAATTGCCCACGTAATCCACTAGCTTGAGTAACAGCAATACCGATTGCATTTGCAAAATCATTAGTATCCAAGTTTAGATAATAACTACAAGCTACAGTAGCACTTATTAAACCAATTGTAGAACTAGCATGCCAACCATTTTCATAATGCTCAGAACCTATTGTTTCTCCTATTTGTGTCGCCATTTCAACACCTATAATATAACTATCGATAAAATGATTAAAAGTTTGGTTATTGTGTTCTGATATTGATAGTAAGCTAGGTAAAATAATTGCGCTAGGGTGCCCCCTCATACTTGAATGTACATCATCAAAATCTAGAATATGTGCAATAAATCCATTTATTAGCGCTGCATTAGAAGAAGTTACTTCACCTTCGTAGCCTATGATTGAGGATTTTCCTTTACCATCTTCATTAATAGCAAATTGTATAAGTGAGTGAACTGCTTCTTTATTTTGTGCAGCAAAACAAGTCGAAATAAAATCTAGAATGCCTGTTAATCCATTATCGCGATCTTTGGGCGTAATATATTGAGAACGATTGTATATCGTATTGATGAGTTGTTTAGTCTTTGTCATTGAATAACCTCTTCATCATTAAGAGTATCTACTTTTTTAATGAAAGACTGGGTACGATTGTGAGAAGATGGGTCGAAAATTTCTTCTGTCGTACCACTTTCAACTATTTCGCCATCTTCCATAAACACTATTTTATCGGCAACATCTTTAGCAAATGACATTTCATGAGTGACGAGTATCATTGTTTTCTTCATAGATGCAACGTCTTTTATAATTTTTAATACGCCTGATACTAGCTCCGGATCTAACGCTGAAGTTGGTTCATCGAATAATAATAATTGTGGATTCATAGCCAGTGCACGAGCAATACCTACACGTTGTTGTTGGCCCCCTGATAATGTGGCAGGATATTTATCTTTGAATTTTAATAAACCAACTTGTTCTAAGTATTTTTCTCCAATTTGAATTGCTTCTGGTTTAGATATTTTTTGAGTGGTAACCAATCCTTGTGTAACATTTTCTAATACTGATTTATTTTTGAATAGGTTATAATGCTGAAACACCATTGTTGATTTTTGAATGAGTTGTTGTATTTGTTTTTTCTTATAACTTTCAGCATTTATTGAAACATCGTCAATTGATATAGTACCTGCATCTGGTGTTTCTAACCAATTAAGACATCGTAATAAAGTTGACTTTCCTGATCCAGAAGGTCCGATAATTGCCAAAACTTCCCCTTTGTTTAACTCAATATCTATACCTTTTAAAACAGTTGTTTTGTTGAAAGATTTCTTGATTCCTTCGATTTTAATCATAGAACCTTCACCTAACTTTCATATGGTTTGTTTAATTTTTTCTCTAATAGACTTTGTAGATACGTATATATAATAGTAATCAACCAATAAACAATAGCAACCGCTAAGAATGTTTCTAAATATTTATACGAAGCGGACGATAATAATTTACTTTTCGCAAAAATTTCAGTTACTCCTAGTGTAAATACGAGTGATGTTTCTTTAATTAAGCCAATAAAAATGTTACCTGATGCTGGTATAGCGTTTCGTGTAGCTTGAGGTAATACAATTTTTATATAAGTTTGTGTTTTACTAAGGCCAATTGAATGAGCGGCTTCGAATTGTCCTTTATCAACTGAAGTAATTGCAGCTCTAAAGATTTCAGCTAAATAAGCAGCATTTTTAATACTAAGGCCAATTATTGCGGCAGTTAAAGCATCAATTACACGCATCCCGGGTATAAGTTGTGGTAATCCATAATAAATTAAAAATAGTTGTACTAAACTTGGTATAGATCTAAAGAATGATATATACACAATGGCTATTTCTTTCAATACAGGAATTTTTGCGCGTAATATTAGCGCAATGATTAAACCGCCAATTATAGATAGAATTAATGAAACAATAGCTAACATTAAAGTTATAGGTAAGTAAGGCATAAGCTTTGGAAATGTTTCAAAAAAATATATTGGGTCAAAGTTCAATTGTTTCACCTTCTTCAAATTTGACTTGAGTAAACTTTTTCTTTAATTCTTGTTCACCTTTGAATTTCTGTTTATTTAATATTTTTATAAAATATTGTGTAATGTGCCCTTTTTTTAAATCCTGTTTCCCGAATTTTTGATAACCTTTATTTAAATACATATTACTTAGCCAAGGATGGTTAGAAGCTGTACCTAAAGTTACAGCAGGTGAGTTTAATTCGTTGAGTAAAATGTTTTGTTCTACATATGTTAATAATTTTGAGCCAAAATGTTTGTTTTTATATTTAGGTGAAGTAGCAAACCACCAAATGTGTGGAAAGTAATAAGGTCCAGGATTATTACTCCATGGCATGCGTAATGAAATCGTACTCACTATTTCATTGTTTATTTCTAATACATAACATAAGTTTTCTTCTAAATTTTTAGTTATAGATTCTATTGTCGGATTTGCAGATTGAAAATTAATACCTAAAGTGCGTATAGGTTCATATGCAAGAAACATAAGTTCTTTTAATGCCTTAGTATCTTTTTTGTTTGCTCTTCTAATAGTTTGTTCCATATTGCACCTCTATTCATTATTCAACCCCAGTTTTTCTCTTAAAGTTCCCTTGTTATAAGATGTTTTGTATAATCCTCTTTTTTGCAAAATTGGTATAACTTTTTCAATAAATAACTCAAATTGAGAGGGTAATATAGGAGGCATAATATTGAAACCATCTGCTCCAGATGAGTTAAACCATTTCTCCATCTTATCGGCTAGTTGATTAGGTGTTCCCACAAATATATGGTGACCTCTAGAACCAGCAACTTTTTTATAAACTTCTTCTAGCGTTAAGTCTTTAGCAATTGCTTCTTTATGAATGACTTCAAAACGACTTTGTACACCATCACCAACTGTTAAATCTAATTCACTAAATTTTTTGTCTAACGGGTATTGAGATAAATCAATATTCCCTACATAAGGTGATAATATATTTAATCCTACGTGAGGCAAAATTAAGTCTTGAATTTCTTGATAATTTTGTTCAGCTTCTTCGACTGTTTCACCTAAAATCGGGAACAAACCAGGCATGATAAAAATGTCATTTGGATTTCTGTTTTCATTAATCGCTTTATTTTTCAACTTTTGGTAAAAGTCTTTTGCATCGGTTAATTGGCTTTGTGCAGTGAATATAACATCAGCTACTTTTGCTGCTAAATCAGTTCCAGTAGGTGATGATCCTGCCTGAATTAATAATGGTCTTCCTTGAGGTGAACGTTCAATATTTAATGGTCCTCTTACTTTAAAATGTTTACCTACATGGTTAATAGTGTGCAGTTTTTTACCATCAATAAATTCTCCTGTTTCTTTATTTCTAATAAGTGTATCTTTTTCCCATGAATTCCAAAGTTTATTTGTTACATCAACAAATTCGTTGGCACGTTCATATCGTAATTCATGCTCCATTAACTTAGTTCCATTGAAATTTTCTGCGGTAGATGGAATGGAAGAAGTGACGATATTCCATGCTGCTCTCCCATTACTTATGTGATCTAAAGAACTAAATTGACGTGCGATATGAAAAGGTTCGCTATATGTAGTAGAAGCTGTAGCAGCTAATCCTATATTAGTGGTATGTGTTGATAATACTGATAATAAAGTTAGAGGTTCAAAGCGACTCAAGATATTTGGATGTGAACTCTCAGAGACAAATAAGCTATCAGCAAGAAAAACTAAATCAAATAAGCCTTTCTCTGCTAGTTGAGCCGTACGAATTAAATGATTTAAATCCATAGGTCCTTGTTCATTAACATTTTCGTGGCGCCAACTTGCCACATGATGACCATACCCCGCTAAAAAAAGTCCAAGTTTGATGTGTGTATTCTTAGTCATAATATCCTCCTAAACATTCTAATCCGATAGTTTTAATATGCATTAAAGATTACCACTTTAAATAAGCTAGTGTCAACGCAATTCTGATAAGTATATTCGGGATTAAAAGGTGGAAAAATAGAGTAGTATTATAAGAATAATTAAAATATTAAATTAACCTTATCAAATAAAGATTTTTTTAGTAAAAAGATGAATAGATACAATGTCGAAATTTAATAAGAATAAATAAAGTCATAAAATGTATACAAGAAGTTTTATTTACTTTTGAATTTTAACAACAAAAAATCGTTGAATAGGAAATATATGCCAAAATGATGTTTGAACAATTCTTCAGTGGGAATACTAATAATATAATATAGAAATGGAGGCTTTATTCATGACAGTAGTAAAAACTTATAATAATGACGAAGCGTTACAGAACGACATTAACAAACTAAAAGATGTGAATATTGATCCGTCAAATGTTTTTGTATTATCACACGATGATGATCGTACGGCACGTATTGTAGAACACACAGATTATTCTGGTATTGACTACAATAACAAAGACTTAGGTCAAAAATTCGACAAGCAAGGTGACGAATTAAGAGCTAAATTACAAGAGCTTGGATTATCAAAAGAACAAGCGGAAGAAAACGAAGAAAAAATGGACGAAGGTAAAGTATTTCTAATTGTCAAAGATGACAAAGCAAAAGAAGTATTAGGATAATTAGCAGAACCTCTCATATAGCAAAAGCCTATCTCAATTTGAGATAGGCTTTTTTAAATTATAAATGTCAAAAGTATTTGACATACATCTCTGAAATGTTAGCATAAAAATGTAAAATACTTTTGACATTAAGGAGTAGTAATTTATGATTGTACTGAAGTGGATAGCTTTTATTATTATCACATTTGTGATGTGGCAATTTTATTTTAAATTTATTACGATTGATACTAAAGAATTTAGTAGAGAAAAAAGATTAGACGAACGAGCACTAAGAATGAGATTAGAAGTATTATCAAGAACATTTGGATTCATGTTTCTTATCATTATGTCCTACATTGCCTTAAAAATATCAGGGCTTAAAGGTGATGCTAATAATGTATTTACGGAAAATCTTGAAATAGTATTTTTAGTTGTATTACTTGTTAACTATTGTATAAATGTAATAATGGTAAATAAAAAGTACAATTGAAAGCGGGAAAATAATGAAAAATAGAATTAGGGAATATCGTAAAAAATTAGGGATTTCACAGGATACATTAAGTAAAAATGTAAAAGTAACAAGACAAACAATAAATGCGATAGAAAACGATAAATACGATCCTACATTAGCTTTGGCATTCAAATTGGCTAAAGAATTTAATGTAACAGTAGATGAATTGTTTTCATAAATAACTTTAGGAGGAATCAAATTGAAAAAGCAAGACGAAATGGAGAAACAGCATTTTTATATCGCTTCAAAATGGACAACAGCATATTTTTTAATTGTGCTAGTGATATACAATTTATATACAAAATTCACAACAGGGGAATTTGATGTCGTGTGGCTAATTCTATTAATAGGGCTTATTTTATTCACAAGTATTCTAACTTTTTATAAATATAAAACGAAGATATAATATAGCACCTTTAGTGTATTATGTGTATAATGTATAAAAACTTAAAGTGGTGATTTTTCTTGAAGAAAAACTTCTTATTCATAATTTTATTTACTTTTTTCAGTATTATAGGAAGTAAATTATTTACTTTCGCTTTATCTTTTCACGTCTTAAATATTACTGGAAGTGTTCAAAGTTTCTCGAATATCATCATTATTTATTCTGTTGTTTTTATACTAGGTAGTACACTTATGGGTTATTACATAGATAAAATTAATAAAAAACTTTTTATTATATCAATGCAGTGTATTTCAGTAATCTCAATTATTGGAATATATGTAATTCCTAATAGTCTTAATCAACTTATATACATATATATCATTGTTACCATACTTACAATCACAGATATAGCGGTAACTTTGGCTTTTAATAGTGGACTTCTAACTTTAGTAAGTGAAGAATATTTAGATAAGACCGTTTCGTATAGAAATGTCATACAAAATATTATACAAATTGGCGCACCAGTATTAGGCGGTATTATTTATGCATATTTTGATATAAAAACTTTTACGATTATTATGCTGATAACTGAATTAATTTCTTTATTGTTCGTATTATTTATTAGCTTTAATAAACTAAATGTTGAAAATGAAATAGAAGAAATGAAAGATACATTTTTTAATAGTTATAAGACAGTTTTTAATTTTTTAAAGATGAAAAAAGATTTATTTATAATTATTTTATCAGGGGCTATTATTAATTTTATGTTTGGGTTTATAACAGTTGGCATACCCGGGAGTTTTGTTACTTTATTTAATATGAATTCTAAACAACTAGGGTTAATTGAGACTGCTATGCCAATAGCAGGAATTATATTTGGAGTTGTGTATCCTCGAATTAAAAATAAAGGATCATTAATATTTAATATGCAATGCGCAATGATAATACTAGCTTTAGGTCTTCTTATATTATGTACGCCTTTAACAATAGGTTTAACTAGCCAGCTTGTAGTCATTATTTATTTTGTAAGCATGTTTATTATGGGTATAGGAATCATATTGAGTAATATCCCAATCAATATTTATGTTCAAAAAAATGTACCCGAAAATATTAAAGGAAAATATCTTGCTTTGCATCAAACAATGTCTCAAATTATGATGCCTGCAGGAATTTTAATATCGGGTATATTATTTGATATTCATAATTATTTCTATTTAATATCATTCTTGCTTACGACGTTATTAAGCATAGCAATAGCTTTTTCATACCAATATTTAAAAAGATATGATGGTGCAGTTTAGAACACTAAAAACTTATGTTTTATCCTACTACTTGTTCTATGCGATAACGTAGTTCATTGAAGTCTAAAATACGTGCTTGTCTATGAACTTCTTTTTCGTTATAAAAAAGCATAACAACAGGAGACGTGAACAAATTCAATTGTCCTACTGCTTCTGGTACGTCATTTGCCACAATTTCATAAGCGGGTATATTATATTCATTTACTATATCTTGAACGATAGGGTGGTCTGCTTTACATACAGAGCAGTTTTCACTTGATACATAAATTAATACAAAATCATTCGAATGAATGATAGTGTTGAATTCATCGAAATTTTGAATGATTTCCATATTATCACCTTCTGATTTGATTATAATAACAAGTATTGTAACATGATATATGATAAGGAGTGGAAAATATGTTTGGTAAAACAAATAATCCCAAAAAGGATAAAAGATTTTACATAAAATCTAATGAAAATTTAGGTACGTTAGGTAAAGTAATTGTGTTAGTTGACAGTGAAACAGGCGTGAATTATTTACAGTTTGCTAACGCAGGAAACTCAATTACACCATTGTTAGATGAAAACGGAAAAGTGATCGTTGATAAAGTTTAAAATATATCATAAATTGGCACCTTTATATTGGCTATATTGAAACTATAACAGGTCTCATATATGAAGAAAGGAGATCAAATATGTTTATAGCATTTATAATATTAATTATTTTGACCTTCTTGATGCTTCTATATTCCTTAGCGATTCTTATGGGAAAAGATAGCGATGTGTACTCGATGTTATCTAAAGAAGAGAAAAATCTTTCTGAAAAAAAGAAGATGATTATTTATTTTGTTAGTGTCGCATTGTTATTTGGATGCTTGTTATATTTCTTTTATTTTTTCACTTAAATAATTGAGTGATGATTGTTTTAAAGGTTCCAAAAATTGAATGAATATAAAAAAAGAGCGACTTAATGGTGACTATTAAAAAGTGGGTAATCCTATAATAATAGGTAGATTAGGAATGTTATTACATGATTCGGAAGTGATATGTTTGAATAATAATCTTTTAATTAATACTAAATATGGCAAGGTACAAGGATTTCAAGAAAATAATATAAATAAATGGTATGGTATTCCTTTCGCTAAACCACCGATTCACGAATTGAGATTTAAAAGAGCTCAACCCCCTGAACCTTGGCAAGGAACTAAAGAGTGTACAAAGATGGGTAATCGTCCATATCAATTTACTGATGAAAAAATTTTGAAAAAGATGGGTCTAGCCAATGAAAATATTCGTTCAAGTGAAGATTGTTTAAATTTAAATATATGGGCGCCTAAAAGTACTAAAAAAGCGCCAGTTTTTGTATGGATTTATGGTGGAGGTAATCATATTGGAGAAGCATCTTCACCAGCTTATTCATTAGAAAGTTTTGCTGAACAAGGTGTTATTGGTGTTTCATTTAACTATCGTCTTGGCCCTCTAGGATTTTACAATTTTTCGAAATTAGATAGTAGTTTTGATTCAAACTGTGCGGTGTCGGATATGATATTGGCGATGCAGTGGATTAAAAACAACATTGAAAACTTTGGTGGAGATTCTAATAATATAACTATTGCAGGTGAGTCTGCCGGAGGTACAGCTGTTTATTCATTACTAGCAGCACCTAAAGCTAAAGGAACTTTTCAGAAAGCTATAGCAATGAGCGGACTATCTGGTAATATTACAACTCAAAAAACGCATGATTTAAATAATGAAATATTCTTTGATAAATTAGGATTAGATTCGCAAGATATTTATAAATTAAAGGAAATGCCAGTTGAAAATATGATTAATCCATCCAAAGCTGTGTTTGAAGAAAGTTGCTCTGTAAATCCAGGTATTTTTGTGACAGGTCCAGTCATAGATGATTTAATACCTAAAAAACCATGGGATGCTTTGAATGAAGGTATAAATAAAGATGTTAAATGTATGTTTGGTACATGTCGTGATGAGGGGACACTTTTTTATTCTATGCACGCAATCCCTAAAAGTTGGAGCGAAGTAAGTACGATGTTATCTAGGAATAATCGATTAGATAAATATCCATATTTTAAAGAATTGTATGGGAATCAATCTGAGAAAAAAGCTATGTTTGAAATAGGAAGGGATCGCTTGTTTTGGGCGAACACAATTAAATGTGCTATAGCTCAAAGTAAATATAATGATGTTTATGCGTATCGTTTTGATTATTCAAATCCTCTAAAAGAAATGATTGGTCTAGGTGCACATCACGGCGCAGATGTAAGTCCAGCTTTAAATACGCAAATTAGTAATAAAAATCGTATTCTTAATACTGTTAAGAACAGAGGTTTAAAAAAAGTTAGAAATGTATTACATGGTTCATTTGTTAACTTTGCAATTAGTGGTAACCCTAATGGAGGATTACCTTTAAAATGGCCGAAATATACAAATGATACTCAATCGACGTATATTATTAACACAAAATGTTCAGTATTAAATAATCCTAATTCTAATTATTTTGCAATTTGGGATGATTTAAAACTATATGAGTAATTATTGGCAATA
>X87_Garden_Dormouse__coassemble_200_pt1 | contig 10910 bp, 10 predicted proteins | sample X87_Garden_Dormouse__metabat2_low_PE_004 | metagenome-assembled genome bin X87_Garden_Dormouse | reverse complement strand
ATTAATGACTTGGAAAAAGCATTAAATCAAGTTTCATAATCAATATTTAAGGGTGAGACATTGAATGATGTCTTACCCTTATTTCAATTTTGCGGTTCGATATTTTATTTTATCGACCTGTATTTCGTGTTTGCGGTTCGATAATTTCATTTTATCGAACCGCATTTACCTATCTACAAAAAACGCTGAGCTACTTAGTATGAGTTTCTTTATTATTTTTGCTAAAATTTAATTATATAAAATATTAAAGGAGTAACTTACGTATGAAGCAATCAGTGTATGATTTAACACAACAACATCGTTCTATAAGGAATTTTAAAGATGAACCATTATCAGATGAAACAGTAAAACAATTAGTAGAAGCTGGGCAAATGGCTTCAACTTCAAGCTATGTTCAAGCTTATTCAATTATAGGTATTCGTGACCCAGAAATTAAGAAAGCTTTAAAAGAAGTATCCGGACAACAACACGTAATAGACAATGGCTATTTATTCGTATTCGTCATAGATTATTATCGTCATAGCCTAATTAATGAAGAAGCAGAAGAAAATATGCAAGATAGTTTTGAATCTGCTGAAGGTTTATTGGTCGGCACAATTGATGTTGCTTTAGCTGCTGAGAATGTCGCATTAACTGCAGAAGATATGGGCTACGGCATTGTATTCTTAGGTTCTTTAAGAAATAACGTTGCACGTGTAAGCGAAATTTTAGACTTACCTGAGCATGTCTTCCCTCTATTTGGAATGGCAGTCGGTGTACCTTCTGAAGATGATCAAGGTTCACCTAAACAAAGATTACCTTTTGAACATGTGTTCCATGAAAATAAATACAACGCAGATAAAGTTCAACAGTTGAATCAAATTAAAGACTACGACAAAGATATACAAACATATTATGAACAACGTACGAATGGACAACGTTCTGAATCATGGTCACAACAAATTGCTAAAATGATGAGTAAAAAATCACGCCCAGATATTTTAGAACGTTTAAATCAAAAAGGATTTATCAAAAAGTAATATAAATATTAAAAACGCCCAATCCAAAGTTTGCGGATTGAGCGTTTTATTTTGAATGCTTGTTTTTTACATTTTCTTCAATTATAAAATATTATGAAACTTGTTCTTCAATTTTTCCATCACTTAGTTTTATTACTTTATCAGCGAATTCAAAAATTCTTTCATCATGAGTAATCATAATTCCTATTGATTGATTATTTTTAACATTATCTCTAATCATTTTAACCACTTCTATTGCACGGTTAGAATCTAGACTTGCTGTTGGTTCATCAGCTAAGATTAATTTAGGTTCATTCATCCAAGCTCTCATGATAGCTACACGTTGTTTTTCTCCTCCTGATAATTCATTCGGATAAGATTTCAATCTATGTTCTAACCCTATATCTATTAATAATTTCTCAGCTCTTTTTTTAGCTTCATTCTTACTCATTCCGGCCATTTGTCCAACGTACATAAGTTGATCAGTAACGTTTAAATAAGGTATTAAATGTGACGATTGAAAAATAAATCCGATTTGATTTAATCTCATATCTGTTAATTTTTTATCTGATAAATCAACATAGCTTAAATCATCTAAAGTTATATCTCCAGAACTTTTATCTAATAAGCCACCTATAATAGATAATAATGTTGATTTTCCAGAACCTGATGCACCATTTAATACAATGAGTTCACCTTTGTTTGCTGTAAAATTAATATCATTCAATACTTGAGTTTTTGCGTCTTTTTCACCAAATGATTTTGTAACATGTTCTACTACTAATCCCATTATTATTCTCCTCCTATAGCTTCTAGTGGTTCTATTTTCATTACTTTAATAAGTGATAATACTGCACCGATTAATGAAACAACAATAAATACACCAACCATCAATAACATTAAGTTTGTATTTAAGTAGAATGGCATTGTCACTGGCATTACAGTATTTAGTCCTAAGATAATTGCAATAGCTATTGCCACACCTATTAACGTTATGATTAAAATTTGAATCATTAATGAAGAAATAAGTTGTTTGTTCTTAGTACCTATTGCTTTCAAAATACCAAACTGGCTTGTTTTTTGAATTGTCATAACATAGAAGAATGCTGTAATCACAATCGCAGAAATTACGAATAAAAATACAATCATAAGATTTAAAGGTTGTTGCTCTGCATTATAACTTGGTATTGCATCCATCAAATCAGATTGTGGAATGACTTTTACATTTTCTAAATCATTAATTTGATTTTTTTGATCACTATTTAAATTATCATAAGCGATTAAAGCAATATGATTGCCTTTCAAATCATCCATTCCCGCTTCATTCACATAAGCCATTGAAGTATGTGAATACATTAAATTATCTGCAAATCCTACAATTTTAAACGTTTGATTTTCATCAGATAATTTAATTTTGTCACCAATCTCAAATCCTTCAGCTTTTAATTTTTCATTTAATAGAACTTCGTTACCGTTACTAGGTAATTCTCCTTCTGAAGGTTTAGGCTGAATGTTATTTGTAAGTTGTGTAAACATGATGTCTGCTTTACCATCATCTGTATTAATTTTTTGCATTGCAGTTCTAATCGTGTCACCTTTTGCAATGTCTTGTACTTTTGCTTCATTTTTACCCGAAATGTCAGATTGTCCTAAATTATTATCCGCATCGTTAGCAATTACATATTCACTTTTATTCCATTGTTCTACTCCAGAAACGTTCTCTTTAGCTAACCCTTGTGCTAAAGCTGAAATAAATAACACTAAAAATGCTAATAAGAATAAAATCAATGTTACAAGTAAGTATTTAAATTTGTAATACTTAAGTTCTTTTAATGCTAGTTTCATGCTTATCCGTCCTTCTCTCTTGAATTTATATATATATCATATCCTTGCAATGTGAACTGAATATGAACAAATGAGAGAAAAACAAAAAATAAATAATTAAATTAAAAATCGTCATAAATAGCTACACCTTTAGTCAATTTGTTAGTGTAGTTACACGCCTCTTGATACAATGAAGTTAAATATTACGAGGAGGACTTAAGATGATTAAATCTATATGGCAAGGCAACAAAACATTTACAGCACAATCTAAATTCGGTCATGATATCATTTCAGATGCACCAACCGCATCCGGTGGTGATGATAACGGGCCATCTCCAGTTGAATTGATGTTAAGCGGATTAGCAGGATGTACTGGAATTGATGTGACAAACATAATGAAAGAAAGATTAGCAGATGTAACAAAATTTGAAATCACAGTAGATGATGAACGAGAAGACACTACATCCCGTGCAGTAAAAAACGTTACACTTACTTTTGATGTTGAAGGAGAAGTAGATTTAAAAAAATTAAAACGCGCAATCTCTTTAAGTGTCGAAAAATATTGCACAGTTGCACACTCACTTAAAGCATCTATAGGTCCAAAATTATTCTATAATGGTACTGAAGAAGAACTTTAAATAAAAGCTTCTATATTTTACTACTCTCAAAATATAAAATATCGAAATCATATATATTTATAAAATAAAAAATAACCATTCTAGATACCTGTCAAAAGTATTAACTAGATGGTTATTTTTTTGATTATTATTACTAATTTACGCTAAATATCCCTATTTAATATTCCTCAAATACGGCGCTCTCCAAATGTAAAACGTTGCATAAGAGCTCCACTTTTCCCAATCTTTATTAAGTTCTATCATAAATTCTTTAGAAGGTTTCTGTTCTAATTCTAAAATTAATTTTAAAGCATTTTGCAAACCAACATCTCCTACAGGATAAGCATTTTTTATACCTAATGATCTCATCATGACGTAGTGTGCTGTCCATGGTCCTATACCTCTTAAATCTGTTAGAGCTTTCTCTATTTCTTCTTTATCTGTTAGATTTAACAACATTTTTTTCGTTATAATTTGTGATTGAATTTTATTTGCAATATCTATAAGATATTCTGCTTTTCTACGTGAAAATTTCAGCTCCATTAATTCTTCAATTGTGACATTTGATATTTTTTCTGGTGATGGATGAATGTAATATTGTCTGCCTTTATATGGTATTGATTCACCATATTTTTCAACTAACCTTCGTTTTAATTTATAAGCAAATGATAAATTGATTTGTTGTCCTATGATTCCCCATGTAATAGCTTCGAAAAATTCTGGAATTCTAATTATTCTTAATCCATATAACTCTTCAATTAATGGTGCTAATATTTTATTATCTTTAACATCATTATAAAATGAAGATAAATCTGTTGAGAAGTCAAACCATTCTTCTATATATGAAATAAGTTTTTCTACGATTAAAGGCGTAATCAAATCTTGATTTAAAATTTCTACTTTTAAGTAATGTGGTACGTATGATACGTGTATTAATATATTAAGGTTATTTATTTTAACTGCTTTATAAATTTCTCGATCAACTACGCTAAATAAAATTTCATTTTCATTTCTTTTAAAGTATTCTAAACATTGTTCAAAATCGAAAATCTCTGGACATTCTATTCGAATTTCTTCCACTTCAACCCAACCCCTTTTATTTAACAAATACTAAAGTTTTAAATCTTTGTTTTTAGAAAATATGTTATAATCGAAATCTATTATCAATTAGGAGAGATACATATGTCTAAAAAATTACTTGTTTTCTTAGCTACCATTTTACTGATTTTAGCTGGATGTAACAACAAAGATGACGATTCATCGAGCAACAAGACTCATAAATATAAAACAGACGAAGGTAAAACAATCAAAATTCCAAATAATCCAAAACGTGTTGTCGTATTAACAACTAACCAAGGAAACTTCCAAAAACTTGGTATAGATCCAGTCGGTGTGGATGCAGATTTTCCTAAATCTAAATTTGTAGATGATAAAGATGCTAAACGCGTAGGTTCGGAAGATATAGAAGCAGTAACGAAATTGAAACCAGATTTGATTATCACATATAATGCAAATCCTCAAATTAAAAAGTATGAAAAAATTGCACCTACAGTTCCTTTCGACCATAGTAAACGTACTTTTAAAGAAGTTCACGTTGAAATAGGTAAATTGTTAGGTAAAGAAGACAAAGCTAAAGAACAAGTAAAAGAACTAGAAGATTTAATGACTAAAGAAGGAAAAGACGTAAAAGAAAAATTAGGCAAAGATAGCACAGTTTCTATAATGGAAGTCGGGCCTAAAGAATTAACGTTAATCGGAAATAACTTTGGTCGTGGTTCGGAAGTTATCTATCAAGGCTTTGGGTTTAAACACCCTAAATCAGCAGAAGAAGATATTCCTAAAGAAGGTTGGTTATCAACTTCATTAGAAAACTTTAGTAAATATTCTGGAGATTATTTATTAATCCCTACCGAAGATGGTAAAAAACCAAAATCTTCACTAATTGACGGAAGCATATGGAAAAATACTAAAGCTGTCAAAGAAGATCAAGTTTACTATTATCCAAAAAACTTGTTTATGTATTCTGACCCGATATCTATAGAAAAACAAACGAAATATTTAAAAGACATGCTTACAAAATAATAAAAATTTAAAGAGTTCGAGACATAAATCATTGTCTCGAACTCTTTCTTTATATTGGCAGTAATGGACTGGATAATTATGTTACACGTGGAACTCGTCTTGCAACATCTACGATTTTATTTACTAAAACAAAAAAAGGGTGGAACTACGAAATCTTTTTATCAAAATAAGATTTCTGTCCCACTCCCCAATTTTTATTGTACGCGCTCGTTTACGTAATCTTTGAAAGCTTCTACGTCGCCTTCTTCAATATCGATCATTGCTACTTTTCCTTCTGGAAATTCGATGAATAATACACCTTTGTCTTCAATCGTTACCGCTTTAATATCTTGGTAACTGAAAACTCTTCTGTATGGTTCACCGTTCATATCGACACTCATTATTACGCGTTCATTTGTAGTAATATAAGCACCTTTAAATTGTGATTGTTCTCCTACTTTATAAATAATTGTACCAAGTACACTTGGTCCTAATTTTTCAGTAGGATATAATTCATTTACATCTATTTCATTTAATTTCATGATTTATACCTCCATTTTATCTTCAATACTATTGTACGAGAATACATGACCATGAAACAAATATTATGTTTACAAACTTTAATTTTCTAATTCTTTATATGCTTTTCTTCTTGAAAGTACAATCGTTACTACAAATGCAACAATTATAGCTATTGCCATACCTATAATATAGTTTAACCAACTACCTGTCGCAATTGAAATAAATCCAGGTAACCCAGCTGTACCTAAAGCAATTGCCTTTACTTTAGTCGCTGCAATATAGCACGCTCCTGCTCCTGAACCAACAATAGCTCCTATAAATGGATAACGTAGTTTCAAGTTAACACCAAACATAGCAGGTTCTGTGATACCTAATAATGCTGAAATACCAGCAGCTGATGCTACACCTTTTAATTTTTTATTCTTAACAATAAAGAAAGCTGCTAACGTTGCTGCCCCTTGAGCCACATTCGACATTGCTGCAATTGGGAAGATAAATGATCCGCCAGTTTTTGCAGTATCAGCTATCAATGTAGTTTCAATTGCAATAAAACTATGGTGCATACCAGTTATTACAATCGGACCATATAGTAGACCAAATAACAATCCTCCAATTGCTCCACCTGATTCGTACAACCAAGTTAAGCCATCAGATAATAAGTAACCACCTGAACGCGTGATTGGTCCTACTGCAGCAAAAGTGATAAATGCAGTAAAGAATATTGATAATAACGGTGTTAATAGATTATCTAATGTTGAAGGAATGACTTTTCTAAACCCTATTTCTAATTTAGCAAGAATATATGAAGCTACCAATATCGGTAAAACTTGTCCTTGGTAACCTACCATTTTAATAGATAAACCGAAAAATTCCCACGTCGGAATTTTTTCGCCTTTCGCTAAAGCTTCTGGGTACTCATAACCGTCCATTAAACTAGGATGTACCAATATCATACCTAAAGCAGCACCTAAAAAGGCGTTACCTCCAAACCGTTTTGCAGCACTAAACCCGATAAGTACTGGTAAGAATACAAATGGCGCATTAGCAAACACGTTAATCATACTTGCTAAACCTGAAAATTGATCATGTACTTCTATAAAAGATTGATTATCATAAAATAAATCTTTTGCTGTTAAGATATTGTTGAGTCCCATCAATAAACCACCAGCAACTATGGCTGGAATAATTGGAACAAATATATCTGATAACATTTTCACGAATTTTTGTATTGGATTTAACTTTTTAGAAGACTGATTTTTCACTTCTGAAGATGTTGAAGCTTCAAGTCCTGTTAATTTTTCCATTTCATTAAATACTTTATTAACTGTTCCTGAACCAATAATGATTTGATATTGTCCACCCGTTGAAAAAGTCCCTTTTACAACTTCCAGATTACTTAACTTATCTTCATCTACTTTACTTTCATCTTTTAATACTAATCTTAACCTAGTCGCACAATGTGCAATAGCATCTATGTTCTCTTTACCGCCTATCGCATCAATTATGCTTTCAGCTTCCTTTTTATAATTCATTTAATTCACTCCTCTATAATGGTACCGGTTCCCAAAGCTTATAAAAAATAAAATATTCACTTTTGATTGTAACCGGTTCCATTCACTTTGTCAATATCCAAATAATGCATTATTTTGCATCTCCAATAACTACAAGATAAAAAAGGCACTGCTTCTTTAGTTGATTTTTTTCAACCTTGCAGTGCCTTTAATAAATTATTATTTTAGTCGTTAAGATTTATATAGCCGGCTCTTATTTTATTACCTTTTTCATCAAAAGATTCCACATATCCATCTTCTCTAACGTTGTAAGAACCTAATAATTTCCCGTTCTTATCAGTATATGAGAATCCAAAAGTATCATCTTTTTTCTCAGGTTCTTTCCAAATTGTTTTGTCAGTATCTACTTTATCAATACCTTCAAATGCTTCTACTGCATCAAAGACATTATCTCGAGTGATGACTGTATTTTCATCATTGCTTGAATTTGAGAATTCAAAGTCATCAGGATATTGCATAATATATCTTATTTCATCATCTTCATTACTGCCTTCTGTATAAACTGCTATTTGATAACCGTTATTCGGCGTTTTATTGTAAATAACGAATGAGTGTCCTTGCCCTCTTCTTAAGTCTTGTGTAGGTTCGCCATGAAAATCAACAAACTCTTTATAAGACACATTCTGATTCGGTATAATACTATATTGTTCAATTGGATTCCCTGCTCCTAAGTAATACATAACCATAAAGTTTCCATAAACATAGCCTTCTCTTCCTAAAAAGTTTCTTATATCATCTTCTTCACCATATTTTTGTTGAACTTCTTTTTTATTCATATTTTTTATTAGACCTTTGTAGCCTGTAACATGATTAGCATTCATATAATTATCGGAAAAATCTTGTGACAATATATCAATATTAGGAGTAGATTGTTTGTTGTTTTCATTATTTGTGTCATTATTCTCCGATTTATCCTCCTGTTTAGCATTATTATCTTTGGCTGGTTCGCCTATCGTAATACTACAACCAGATAAAATTATTATTGATGCAAATAAAAATGACACTTTATTTTTCATCTCGTTAAATACCTCCGAATCTTTATTAATATTTAATTTATTATTCCCATTATACCAAATAATATTCAGAAAAATTTGATAACTAGTGAATACTTTTATATAATTACCATTATTAAGAGAAAGGAGTATTATTACAATGAGTGAACGAATTTATGGCAATACACCTTGTTTTTTAGGATCACAAAATTTATCAAAGAGTAAAGATTATTCAACTGATGTATTAGTTTATGGTGTTCCATTTGAAGGCCCGTGTACTTGGGGAGACTACACAGGTTGTGAATTAGGTCCTAAGCAAATTAGGCTGTCTTCAGCAAGATACAGTGGTTATCTTCCTGAATTGGATCATATTGATGTACACGAACATTTAACAATCGGTGATGTAGGCGATGTTTCAACAGTACCTCATGACGTTGATGAAACTGTGCAAAACATAGAGAAATTTGCCGAAAATTTATGGCGTTCTGAAAAGTTTCTAGTAGGTTTAGGCGGCGATCATGGTATAACTTATCCAATTTTAAAAGCCTTAACTAACACTGGAAAACGTGTAGGTATCATCCATTTAGACGCACATTATGATAATATGCCGAATTATGAAAATGAGCAATTCGCTCGTAATACACCTTTCATGAGACTTTATGAAACTGAAGGTATTCGTAATGAAAGCCTTATTCATACAGGAATACACGGTCCAAGAAACCAGCCTGAAACAGGAAAGTTCGCTAAAGAAAATGGCGCAGTTACGATTACAATCAATGATATACGTGAAACTGACGATTTACGCAAATTCGCTAAAGATATATATTTGCAAGCAAGTAATGATGTAGATGTTGTATATTTAACGATTTGTAGTGATGTGTTGGACTTTGCTTTTAATCCAGGAGGCCCTGTAGATGGCAATGGTTTAACAAGTTATGAATTATTAACAATGATTTATGAATTTGGAAAATTAGGTTTAGTTGGTATGGATTTTGTAGAAGTCTATCCAATGCAAGACGCTAATCAAAATTCATCTCACTTTGTATCTACAGCTGTGCTTTACGTATTAGCAGGACATATAAAACATTTAAATAAAGCTTAATGTTTTTGCAAACGAAGGGAATGGTTTAAATCGTAGAAAAGAAAAGGAAAAGTAACTTTGGTATATTCGGACCAGGTATGATTATAACCGCTTCTTTCATAGGTCCTGGAACTGTTACAACGATGACTCAAGGGGGAGCAGGCTTTGGATATAGTCTGCTTTGGGCAGTCTTATTCTCTATTATCGCGACCATTGCGCTTCAAGAAATGGTTGCACGTTTAGCACTCGTTACCAATGAAGGCTTAGGTGAAGCAATCCGGGATATATTCAATCATCATTTACTAAAACTCATCACAGTATGGTTTAGTATGATAGCTGTTGCTGTTGGTTGTGCTGCATACATATCCGGAGATTTGCTAGGGACTTCTTTAGGTGCCGCCTATTTAATAGGTGTGCCTGAAAATGTTATCGCACCTATTATTGGCGTTATCATTTTATGCATAGGTTTAATTGGTAGTTACGATTTAATCGAAAAAGTCATGACTGTTCTTGTATTAGTAATGGGCGTTATTTTTATAACGACAGTTATTGTTATACAGCCAGACTTCGGTGCAGTACTCAAAGGAGCATTTGTACCAAGTATACCTAATGGCTCTTTATTAACAGTTATCGCGTTAATAGGTACAACTGTCGTACCTTATAACTTCTTTATACACGCGAGTTCTATTCACGAACGATTTAACGGTATTAAAGATTTAAAGGCAGTACGTATAGATACAATCGTTGCGATAGGTTTAGGTGGTATCATATCCGCTGCAATACTGATCACAGCTGGTACATTAATTGAAGGAGATGAAGTATCAAGTCTTGTTCAACTATCTGAGCCTCTTAAGCCAATTCTCGGAGATTTCGCACCATTATTTATGAGTATCGGACTATTTTCAGCCGGATTATCCTCAGCAATAGCCTCTCCAATGGGCGCAGCAGCAACAATAAGCAGTTGCTTACGTTGGAAAGGTGGCGTTAAAAGCAAAAAATACCGCTTCGTATTCGCTGTTGTTATATTTATCGGTATTATAACTTCAGCACTAGGATTTGAACCACTTGAAGTACTGTTACTCGCACAAGCTTTAAATGGCGTTATTTTACCAATCATTGCGATTTTAATATTTATCATTTTAAACAAGAAAAATATGATGGGAAAATTCGCAAATGGTATCGTGTTGAATATTATCGGGCTGTTTGTAGTACTTGTAGTATCATTCTTAGGTATTTACAGTCTA
>X87_Garden_Dormouse__coassemble_199_pt1 | contig 10980 bp, 11 predicted proteins | sample X87_Garden_Dormouse__metabat2_low_PE_004 | metagenome-assembled genome bin X87_Garden_Dormouse | reverse complement strand
TTTTGTATTATTCATTTACTAATTTCTTTTCAAAACGATTTAAATCATTGTCGTGTCCGATAACAATTAAAATATCATTAAATTCAATACTTTCATTTGGATCTGGTGCTACAATAATGTCTTTACCTCTTTTTACAGCTATTATATTAATGCCGTAATTAGCTCGGACATCCAATTCCAGTATAGAATTACCTGCAAGCTTTTCTCCTGCTTTTATTTCAACAATTGAATATTCATCCGATAACTCTAAATAATCTAATACAGATGCGCTTGCAACGTTATGTGCAATTCTTCTACCCATATCTCTTTCTGGATGTACTACGGTATCTGCACCAATTTTATTCAAAATTTTCGCATGATAATCATTTTGAGCTTTAGCTGTTACTTTCTTTACACCCAACTCTTTAAGAATTAACGTTGTTAAAGTACTTGCCTGTATATTCTCACCTATCGCTACAATGACATGATCAAAGTTACGTATACCTAAACTTTTCATAACCGCTTCGTCAGTTGTATCTGCTATAACAGCATGTGTGGCAATATCACTAAATTCATTCACTCTAGCTTCATCTGAGTCAATGGCCATTACATCCATATCTAGCGCGTTTAATTCTCTAACAATACTACCACCAAAACGCCCTAAGCCAATTACTACATATTCTTTACTCATGATACGCCTCCATACTTATCCTGAAATTATTTTTTACCTTTAACGTAATCTGCATCAAAGATAAACAATCTTAATAATAATATAAGCGATGGAACTAGTAAAAGTAAACCTAAAATAAATGCTATGACTAACATAAGCGCCATTTGTTCATTTACGACAGCTTTATCAATATTAATATATGGTTCAAGTATATAAGGTAATTTACTTAAGCCGTATCCAAAGAATGCTGTTCCGAATTGTAACAGAATCATCGTAAATGCAAAACCATGCGCCTTTTTAAGATATATCAATACTACAGCAATAATGAAGAATACCATACTTAAAGCAAATAACCACCAATAATTTTCAATCGCATTGGTAAAGTGTCTTTCATTATGTTGTCTTAATGATAAGAAAACAAACTGACAAATAATAATCATTGGAAGTGCCCAAATTAAGAACCATTGTCTTAATAAATGATAAGCTTCAGTATCTTTAGCTTTATTAGCATAGTACGTTAAGAAACCTGATGAGATATAGAGTACTGAGATAATAGCTAAGAACACTACTGCCCAAGCATAAGGACTTAATAATAGTGTCATCCATTCTAAGTGAACACCACTTGATGTTTCTTTAATATATCCACCTTCAGCAATTGTTAAAATTGTCGATAATGATGCCGGAATAAGCAAACCAGTAGCACCATACAAGAACAACCATGATAATTTACTATCTTGTCCGTAGTTTTCAAATGCGTAGAAACTACCACGAATTGTTAATAATATTAGAGCTATACTTCCTGGTATCAATAATGTTGAACCAAAGTAGTAAGCTGAATCTGGGAAGAATCCAACGATTCCTACAAAGAAGAATACGAAGAATACATTTGTAACTTCCCAAACAGGGTTTAAATATCTGGAGATCAATCCATTTATAATATGATCTTGTTTAGTTAATTTCGCATGGAAAGAAAAGAATCCTGCCCCGAAATCAATTGCACCGATAACAATGTAGCCATATAAGAAGAGCCAAAGTACTGTGACACCTATGTGTTGATAATCCATTATACTTCACCCCTTCTTTCTATAACTTTATTTACATCATCTGTTGCTTTACTGTGACTAAACATTCTGATTAATACATAACTTGATGAAATACCGAGTACTAAATAAAGTATAGCAAAAGCAATAAACACTAGACTTAAACCATCAGCGTTTGTAGCAGCTTGTGCCACTTTTAAATAGCCCCTTAAAATCCATGGTTGTCTACCCATTTCTGCTAAGAACCATCCACATTCAATCGCTAGCATTGCTAATGGTCCAGTTAGCACAGTTAAGTATAATAATGGTTTGTTAAATTGCGACCATTTTTTCGTCCATTTTAAAACAACAAACAGTGCTGATACAACAAAACAATAAACTCCAAAGAATACCATTAAGTCAAAGAAGTAATGTATAATGAGTGGTGGTGTTTCATCACTCTTAAAGTCATTTAAACCTTTCACTTCTGTATTAAAGTTATTATCAGATAAGAAACTTAAAGCACCAGGAATTTTAATAGCGCCTTTAACTTCTTGGCTCTTCTCATCTACATAACCAAATAATACTAAATCGGCCTTGGATTCACTTTCAAAGTGCCATTCCATAGCTGCTAATTTTTCAGGTTGTTCATCATGTAAAAATTTAGCTGATAAATCCCCTGCAAGCATTGATAATAAACTCGCAACCAAACCAACTATCATTGTTAATTTAAGTGCTTTTTTATGATATTCTCTATCATCGATGAATTTATTTTTAATAAGTCTATAAGCTGCTATACTTGCTAAAATAAATGCGGCAGTCATAAACGCTGTTGCTACAACGTGAAATGAACGTACTCCAAATGAAGCGTTAAACATAGCTGCAACTGGATCAATATTCATCAATTTACCGTTGATAAAATCAAATCCTCCAGGCGTATTCATGAAAGAGTTCACTGATGTAATGAAAAACGCTGAGAATGTCCCACCTATAATAACTGGTAAGTTAATTAAAAAGTGTGTCCATCTTCCTTTAAATCTATCCCAAGTGTACAAATAAATACTTAAGAAAATTGCTTCAAAGAAAAATGCAAATGTTTCCATAAATAATGGAAGGGCAATAACTTGTCCACCTAACTGCATAAATGATGGCCATAATAATGATAATTGTAGCCCGATAATTGTTCCCGTAACTACACCGACTGCTACAGTTATTGTGTAACCTTTTGACCATCGTTTAGCCATTGCAATATACATAGGATTATTTTTCTTAATCCCTATGAATTCTGCGATAGCAAACATTAGCGGTATACCTACACCTATCGTTGCAAATATAATATGAAAACCTAATGTCATTGCAGTTAGTAAACGACTTACAACTACTGCATCCATAATATTCCTCCATTCAACGTATGTGATTTATATCACAATTTAAATTCATTATACAACAAATTATTACTTAATAAAATCTAAAAGTTTTAACAAATCGTGACAAATTCATGTCATCATTATGCTAATCCGTTGAATAAGCTAACAAATCATTATAATATGACTATATAAAGTAGAGGTGAATTCAATGAAAAACGTCATAATTTATACACAAGATCAATGCCCACCTTGTCAATTTGTAAAACAGTACTTTGATCAAAATGAAATTGACTATACAGAAAAAAATATTAAAAACTCAAAATTCAAATCAGAACTTATCGACTTAGATAGTTTTTCGACTCCAACTGTTTTAATTGATGATAAAGTATTCTACCAAGTAGATATTGAATCATTTAATAAAGCACTAGGTATAACACAATGAAAATAAATTTCCCTACTTCTGATATAGTAACGCTCAAGCACACATTTTACACTGAACTCAAATCTAACTTAAAAATTGTCCATATAACAGATTTGCATATTGGTTATTACTCTGGCTTAGAATCATTACACCAACTTGTGATCAAAATTAATAATATGCAACCTGATATCATATGTTTAACTGGTGATTGCTTTGATGATATCGGCAAAATTAAATTTGACCCTTATCTAGTTATACCTTTATTCATAACCCTTAAATCAAAATATGGCAAATTTTTTGTTCCAGGAAACCATGACTATGGTTCCAATAGTATCAGTACTGTTATAAAAATCATGAAACTTTCAGGGTTTAATGTTTTATTAAATGAAACACAAGTAGTCAAAACCTGTGCTGGCAATCTTTCTATTTACGGCATTGATGATTTATGTTTCGGTCAACCAAATTTTAGTAACTCATTTTATGACAAAGATGATTATATTGATTTTAGAGTTTGCTTAATGCATGAACCTGATAAAGTTCGATTACTCAACCCAAATATAAATCTCGTTTTATCTGGCCACACCCATGGTGGACAAATACGACTTCCTGTATTCGGTGCGTTGCATACACCTGCACTTGGTAAGAAATACAAGCAAGGTCTATATCAAATTAGACATAGACAATATCTTTATGTTAATAAAGGGATTGGTATGACTAGGTTACCAATTAGAGTATTTTGCAATCCTGAAATTGCTATATTTTATTTAAAAGGTAAATAATTTTTATAAAAAAGAGGGATTTCTTAATAATTAAGAAATCCCTCTTTATATATAAAATTAAACTCAATTTATGCTAATTCATTAACTAATTCTACAACTTCTTCAGAAGTCGCACAGTTAATAGCTCGATTAGCTAATTCTTGCATTTCTTTTTGGTCTAATTCTTTTATTTGTTTTCTAGCTTTTAAGATACTTGTTGCGCTCATAGAGAACTCATCTAGACCTAATCCAAGTAATAATGGAACAGCTGTGTTATCGCCAGCCATTTCACCACACATACCAGTCCATTTACCTTCTTTATGTGAAGCTTCAATTACTTGCTTAATTAAGCGAAGAATTGCTGGGTTATATGGTTGGTATAAATACGAAACGCGTTCTGACATACGGTCAGCAGCCATAGTATATTGAATTAAATCATTAGTTCCGATACTAAAGAAATCTACTTCTTTAGCAAAGATGTCAGCTAATGCTGCAGTTGCTGGTATTTCTACCATGATACCTACTTCGATATCATCATCAACTTTAACACCTTCAGAAACTAATTTTTCTTTCTCTTCAAGTAAGATTGCTTTAGCATCTCTGAATTCTTGGATAGTTGCAATCATTGGGAACATGATGTTTAACTTTCCATATTCAGATGCACGTAATAATGCTCTTAATTGTGTTCTAAAGATATCTGTTTGATCTAAACATAGGCGAATAGCTCTGTATCCTAAGAATGGATTCATTTCTTTAGGCAAGTTTAAATAAGATAATTCTTTATCTCCACCAATGTCTAAAGTACGTACGACAACACGTTTGCCATCCATTTCTTTTAATACTTTGCTATATGCTTCAAATTGTTCATCTTCTGAAGGCATATTGTCTCTTCCCATGTATAAGAATTCAGTACGATATAAGCCGATACCTTGTGCACCGTTATTTTTAACACCTTCTAAATCATTCGGTGTTCCAATATTAGCAGCAAGTTCAACATGAACACCATCTTTAGAAACTGAATCATCATTTACTAGCTTAGCAAGCTCTTGTTTTTCAGCAAAAAAGTCTTTTTGCTTTTGTTCATAAGCAAGAACTTCATCTTCGCTAGGATCAATGATTACGTCTCCAGTTAATCCGTCAATGATTAAGCTATCACCATGTTTAACACGGTCAGTTATATCTTTTGTACCTACTACTGCAGGTATTTCTAAAGAACGACTCATAATTGCAGAGTGCGAAGTTCTTCCACCAATATTTGTAGCAAAACCTTTAACAAACTCTTTGTTAAGTTGTGCTGTATCAGATGGTGTTAAATCTTCCCCTACAATAATAACGCTTTCATTAATCATACTAGGATTTGGTAATTCTACTCCTAAAATATGAGCTAATATACGTTTAGATACGTCTCGTATATCTGCAGCGCGCTCTTTCATGTACTCATTATCCATATTTTCAAAAATACTAATGAAATTATTAGATACTTCTTGTAATGCAGTTGGAGCGTTCACTTTATTATTGCGTATATTTTCTTCAATTGGATTTAATAACTCTGGATCTTCTAACACTAATAAATGTGCATCGAAAATTGCAGCTTTATCAGCACCAAGTTGCTTTTCAGCATTATTACGAATTTGAGTTAGTTCAACTTTTGATTGATTCACAGCAGCTTTAAACTTTTCAACTTCGCCGTCTACATCGCTGATATTTTCACTTGAAAATGATAAATCAGGTTCAACTAGTAAATAAGCTTTACTAATAGCTACACCATCAGATGCAGCTATACCTTTTAATATTTCAGACATTATTTTGTTAAACCTTCTTTAGATAATACGTCTGTAATAGCTTCGATCGCTTCTTTCTCATCACTACCCTCAGCGTAGATAGTAATTTCAGCGTCTTTACCAACACCAAGGCTCATTACACCCATGATTGATTTTAAGTTAACTTTTTTAGCGTTATATTCTAATTGAACATCTGAATCAAATTTAGATGCAGTTTGAACTAACATAGTAGCTGGTCTTGCATGAATACCCGTTTCGTCAATAATTACGTAAGATTTTTGTTCCATTTTATTGTCTCCTTCTAAAGCCATTATTTAATTTGTATAAAATCAAATTTTATCTATACGAATAAAGAATATCAAAAAAATAGATACAATTCAATCAAATTACATAAGTATGCAACATTTTGGTGCATTTATTATTAATCTGACAAGTTTGCATATTCAACTGCAATTTGTGTACCAATTTTTGCATTATGATAAACCAGTTTAATATTCGTTTCTAAAGATTTACCTTCAGATTGTTTAACAATTTCTCCTAATAAGAATGGCGTTGAGTCTTTACCATGAATACCTTGTTCTTCTGCTTTTTTAACTGCATTATCAATGATTCCATTAATAAATGATGGTTCTAATTGATCTTCTTCTGGTACCGGATTTGCTATAACAATGCCTGAATCTAAGCCTAAATCCCATTGAACTTCAGCTAATTTAGCAATTGTTTTTACATCATCAATTCTCGTGTTTAATTTCAATCCACTTTCACGAGTAAAGAATGCTGGTAATTCATCTGTTTGATAACCAACTACAGGTACACCTTTAGTTTCTAAGTACTCTAAAGTTTTATCTAAGTCTAAGATAGATTTAGCACCTGCACAAACTACTGCTACTTTCGTTTTTGATAGTTCATCTAAGTCAGCTGAAATATCCATCGTTTGTTCAGCACCTTTATGAACCCCACCAATACCACCTGTTACGAAGAATTGGATGTCAGCTAATTGTGCACAAATCATAGTTGAAGCAACAGTCGTTGCACCAATTCTCTTAGTTGCAAGTATTTCAGCAATGTCTCTTCTTGATACTTTTGCTACGTCATCAGCACTTGCTAGTAATTCTAATTCTTCATCATTTAAACCGACTTTAATAGTGCCATCTATAATAGCGATTGTTGCTGGTACACCGCCGTTATCTCTTACAATTTGTTCTACCTTTTTAGCCATGTCCACGTTTTGAGGATAAGGCATGCCGTGTGAAATAATTGTAGATTCTAAAGCAATAATTGCTTTACCTTCCTTTTTAGCTTGTTCTACTTCTTCTGAAAATTGAATATAGTTTTCCATTATAATTCCTCCATGTCTTTTATAAGTTGTTTCTCATGTAAATCTTGTCTAACTGTAAATGGTGTTTGAATAGTTTTTGCTGCATTTGCTTTAGCAAGTTTAACAATTTGTTCTATGTCATAGGACTTAAGCCAACCGTAAATCAAAGCTGATGTAAATGCATCTCCTGCCCCAGTTACATCTACTACTTGTTTAACTGGTGTTACACTAAATTCTAAAATACCTTCCTGTCCTTCATAAAAGATTTGTTCTTTACCAGAAGTGACAATGATATTTTTTGCACCTTGTTTGCTAATTTCAGAAATATAAGATTTTAACTGTTCATCAGTTTCTGCTTTTTTACCAACATAAGCTTCTACTTCATCTTTATTCATAATAATCCAATCTACTGCATGTAAATTATGTGGTAAATGGTTCATTTTCGGCCCTGAAACAGCAATGATGATAAGTTTGATACCTTTCTTTTCAGCATAAGCACATAGAAATTCTAATGTTTCTCTCGGACAATTTAAATCAACAATCATACATTTAGCTTTATTAAGCAAATATGTGTTTTTTATCATAAATTCAGGTGTGATTTTATCATATACAGACATATCAGCTAGACCTAAAGTCATGTCGCCATTTTGATCTAACAAAGCTGTATAACTACCTGTTGCTTCACTCGAAATATTTTCAACGTAATCAACATTCATAAATGGAGATGACAAATCAGAAATATGTTGCCATTCTGCATCATTTCCAGCAGTTGTTAACAACAATACGTCTTCACCTATACGTCCTAGATTTTCAGCGACGTTTCTTGCAACACCACCTATTGACGTTTCTGATGTTACAGGATTAGAAGTACCTTGAATTAATTGCTCAGTAATATGGAATTTACGATCAATGTTAGCGCCACCTATACAAACAATTGGATTTTGTTCGTTTAAGACGTAAGCTTTCCCTTGAACATATTCCTTCTTAACTAAGCCAGAAATGATATTTGCAACTGCTGGCCTTGATAAGCCAACTTTCTCTGACAATTCTTGTTGAGAAATAAACGGGTTTTCTTTGATTAAATTTAAAATTAATCTTTCATTCTCGTTCAAAATTTTCACCTCACAAACATTTGTTTGTTTTACAAACTTTAGTTCACAATTAGAATTATAAACCGTTTTCATTCATAATGCAAACGTTAACTTAAATGTAATTTATTTTACAAAAAAAGACTGCCAACTCGTCTTAAAGACTTGTTGACAGTCACAGGATTAATTATGATGGACGTAAAAAATCATTTATGACTTTCTCACATTTTTTAATGTGATCTTCGCCCATTTTTTTCATTAAATAGTAACTTATTGAACCCGCTACTGCTTGTCCAACAAGAGGTACCCATCTAGATTGCTTCGCAGCTTCTCTTTTTACAACCGATTTAAAAAATACTTTAACCATAGCATTCGTTACTTTTTGACCTATGAATTGACTACCTTTCATAGCTGCTGAAGTTAAAACTTTTTGTTTTAAATCATCTTGCATTTTATTGACTTGCTTATGGCTCAATCCGTAAATCTTATTAATATCTTCTATGATGTCTCCCATTAATTTTATATCCATACCTACGCCTAAACCAGGTATCGGCACAACATTAGCGGCAGATGACATTAATGATTTTTTTTGAACGAGATCTTGAGCTCTTTTTCTTCGTTCCAATAATTCAGTTTCTGTTGTTGGTAATTCAGAACGTTTTTTTATTTCTTCAATACCTAACGCTTTATTTCCAGCTTTTGAAGTGATTTTGTTTATAATTCCCATTTTAATCATTCTCCTCACAGTTCATTATTAATTTAATGAATAGTAAAATATACCCTTTTTTCGAAGAATTTAACCATTTATCTGTACAAAAACAACTTTCAAGTACTTACTTGGTTTATAATGAGGGTGCGTTTTGAAGTCTTTAGGTAACCCCATCACATCGGAAATTGTATAATCTAGCTCTAATGAATCCAACGTTTGATTTATCATTTTTTTAAATGCTTTTTGCGGAAACGCACTTGAATTTGTACTTAATACTAAAGTACCTGTTTCATTAAGTAATGAAGCAGCACCTTCAATTAGTTCAGGATAGTTTTTTTGTACACTAAAAGTCTTTTTCTTATTACGAGCAAAACTTGGTGGATCAATGACAATAACATCATAGCTTAAACCATGTCTTAAAGCGTATTTAAAGTAATCAAAAACATCCATAATAAATATATGGTTATTATTTAAATCCATGGCGTTTAATCCAAAGTTTCCTTCAGTTAATGTTCTAGCTCGATTTGCCAAATCAACACTTGTTGTACTTTTAGCATTTTCACTTGCTGCAACTGAAAATGCACCAGTGTAACTAAATAAGTTCAGTATATCTTTATCTTCGCTATAATGGTCGCGTATTTTTTTTCGTACTTCTTTTTGATCTAGGAAAATACCAGTCATTGGTCCGTCATCTAAATTCACATTATAAAATAGATGATTCTCTTCAATTACATAAGGAAATTCTGGCGCGTCACCTTCTACGAAATCAGAAGATGTTTCCATTCCTTTAAATCTCCTTTTTTCAAAGATAGATTTATATTCGAAAACTTCTTGAATAGCTGGCAAAATTCTATCTTTCAAACGATAAATACCGACTGAGTACCATTGTAATAACAAATGCCCATCGTAGTTATCAATTGTTAATCCACCAATTCCGTCACCTTCAGCATTAAATAACCTATAAGCATTAATGCCATCTACATTTTCAAAATATTCACGTTCTTGAATTGCTTGTTTAAATAACTTAACGAAAAACTTGTGGTCTATTTTTTCAGTGGAATCTAAAGATAATACCCAACCTATACCTTTGTTTTGCTCACCATAATAAGCAGTAGCGATAAAGTTTTTCCCAGCATCTACTAAAGCTACTAATTCACCTTCATCCATACTTGGCATTTCAAAAATGTCATCTTTGTCGACTAATGGATATCCTCTAAAATATTTATCTTCTTTACCATTTTTAAGCATAATTTGTTTCATTGTTTTTGGCCATCCTTTCGAAATGTCTCACATATTATAACGTAAAATAGACAAAGAAAAAAAAAAAACAGAGTATCCCCCTTTAGAATACTCTGTTAACCGAATTTTATTAATCAAAATTTCCCCCAGAAAGTTTTGATCCCCTTGTATGTAAACGCTTACTAAATTTAGTATAAATCATTAGATTATTCCGTGCAATACATTTTTAGAATTAATTCTATAAAAATATTTACTTATTACAACTTCTCTTATATAAATTTCTAATAATGTACCAATTGATAATCTATAAAATACTTTGTCCTCCAAATTGTTAATCCAATAAAAGGTGGTCTACTTGGATTATTGAAGGAGTTAATCCAATAAAAGGTGCTCTACTTGGATTATTGATGTAGTTAATCCAATAAAAGGTGCTCTATTTGGATTATTGCGGTAGTTAATCCAATAAAGGTGCTCTACTTGGATTATTGCGGTAGTTAATCCAATAAAGGTGTGTCTAGTTGGATTAATGTCGGAGTAAATCCAACAACAATATCAACTCTTGTTTTTTTGATCAACCTCATCCAAAAAAGAGCTAAGGATTTGTATCCCTAGCTCTTTTATATTATTAGGA
>X87_Garden_Dormouse__coassemble_198_pt1 | contig 11001 bp, 7 predicted proteins | sample X87_Garden_Dormouse__metabat2_low_PE_004 | metagenome-assembled genome bin X87_Garden_Dormouse | reverse complement strand
ATTTTGAGAAAGAAATTTATATTTTAGAATCTTTTTTACGTATAGTTTTACGAAATACAATTAATAGTATGACACCTATAAACATTGCGACCATACTCGTTTTAAATAATGGCGGTTGATAAGTAATGATAACTTTCTTTTGACCTTTTTCAACAGGAATACTAGACATAATATAATTTACTTTCTTTATATCTACAGGTTTCCCATCAACGGTAGCTTTCAATCCTTCTCTATAAACAAGTGGCATGACGAGATGACCAGAAGGGTGTCGTTTCATATCAATTTGGTAGTGATTATTTTTATTGTGAAACTTAATATCTTGATTTTTACTTTGCTTCACAGCATTTTTTAAAGTTGAATAATCTTCTCCTTGAATTGATTTTAAATCGAAATGATAAGTGCCTTTTTTAAGTTTGATATGCACAGTATTTTGAGCCCTTATATTTGCTGTAGTTGTATGGCTCGGTCTTACATAAGTATATGATAATTTATGCCTGAAAATTTTATGTTCATTCACTTTAATGTAATAATTTTTGTCTTTTGGTTTCTTGATCTCAGCATCTATCATAAAATATAAATCTTTATATTTTTCTGAAGTGTCTTTAGGTAGATTAATTGTTAAACCACCGCCATCTTTTGTAACAGTTAATTCTTTATTGTCTAGTTTTGCATTGTTATACGAAATTTTAGACGAATCAAGTAAATCTTTTGGCTGTTTAATTTGTTCTTTTGATTCTTTATGATTATCAATCATTCCATTTAACATAGCATGTTCTTTAACTAGTGGTGTATTTAAATTTTTATCATTAAATACTTTATTAACAACTCGAGCACTAGGTAGTTTTTTTGTATTTTCATATATGCGATTAGTTCTATCTTGATCCTTATACGAATCAATTCTCTCAGTGTTAGTAGGGTAATGTAAGTCGTTCTTATCCTTGATTACGTAATCGACGTTAAACAAGCTGTTTAAGTTACTTCTTTCTGAAAAGCCAGCATAATAACTATTGCTATTTTTAGGCATACTCACAAATAAATCTTTTTCATAAAACTTTAATATATCTGCATTGTATATACTGCTATACAGTTTTGTGCTATTAAAGTTATAGTACATAGGTGAATTGACTGTGATTGGGCGCAACATATCGATTCTTCTTAAATCATCTATTTTATTTTCTTTTAAATGATTAATTTTAGAAGCTGTTTTCTCTGTATATATATGAGAATCTTTAATGGAATCCTTCTTAGGTGTATATTTTGAAAGTATTTTATTTTGATAGTCATAAATTAAAGCAAATTGACTCGCCATTAAAACGATACAAATAAGAATATTAATATATTGGTGTTTATAAGTTATTTTAAACAATAGTAAAATGCATAAAATAGGTACAAAAATTAACCAATAATAAAATGTTTGTTGCCAAATAGCTGTTACTAAAATAGCGGTAATAGGTAATATTGACGCTAATAAAAACTGTTTGATCGTTATTAATTTAATGTGTTGTACTACCATAGCGGTTAAAATAGCAGTAGATAACGCTAGAGCGTAAACCCATCTTCTTTGAGGCATTGAGAACCCGTTAAAAAATGAATCGAAATATGGTGATAGTGAGCCAATAAGACATATGATTGTAGCTATAGCAAAGAGCTTAAAATAATACTTTTTATATAAAGGGCGTAAAAATAAAGCAGTAACAGATAAGAAAGAAATAGTAATATAAAATCCACCATATAATACATTATATTGTTTTATAAATGGGATTATTAAATCAACATTATTATTCATGATACTTCGGTCATTTTCTAAGTAAGAGAAAACACCTTGAACGAATCCAAAATTACCAATTAAAAAGGCAATAAATACTGAAACGATTGTATAGATGAATTTTTGCTTTATATTTACGATGTCTTTTTCATATTTAAATATAATTCTATATAACACATAGAATGCTAAAATGATAAATTGATAATAAGTAAAATAAAAATTAGATGTTATTGTGATTGCAATAGCTATAATGAGTACTGTAGGTTTTTTTTGGGTAAATAATCGCTCAATTCCTAATAATGCTAAAGGAAGATAAAACATAACATCACTGAAAAACGACCATGTAAAAGTAAAGTAATAATACACAGTTGACCAAGCGTATAAAATACTTCCTGCAAAGGCTAATACTCTATTTAAATGATATTTTAATAATAATAAGTATGTAATAAAAATAATACATGCACATTTAAAGATAGCAATCACAATTTGGTTGGTTAATACAGTATTTAGCAGGTCCTGTGATTGTGAAAAAAATTGATAAGCTAGAACGAATACAATTCCTATCCAAGCAAATGGTGAGGTAGCGTAATAATAACTTAGATCAGAGAAGTAGTCTCCTCCTAATCCAAAATCAATATCATAAAACATTGTAAATAGTTTAGCATGTTGTATGAGATATATTTGAAAAGGTATCATTTGTTTTAATCCATCACCAATACTTGTATATAAATAATCATAATTCATATATTTATAGATAGTTGGTATATAAAAAATTATCGCGCAAAATAATGTAATGAATATTAAATAGATGATTTTTTTCATTTTGTCCCTCTTTGTTATGTGATATATAATTAGTTTATTATTCCCATATAATGGTATCATCAAACTTTTATAGTTTGAAAAAGCATACATATGAACAAGTTTTAAATTGTATATGTATGCTTTTGATACTAACTTTTATTCACTTTTCTTGTATATAAACATGATAATATTATCGAAATAATGGATACGAAAATCATAGTTTTAAAGAAAGGTGGTTTATATTGTATTTTAATATGTTTACTATTTTTAGACACGTTTACACCAGTCATAATATGATTCACTTTCTCGACTTGAACTTCTTTATTATCTACAGTAGCAGCCATACCATTTCTATAAGGGATATTAATGACTGCCATGCCACCACTGTGATTATTTAAATCAATATCAATAGCGCCATTTTCTTCTTTATAAGAATAATTTTTCTTTTTGTTTGCGGATTTTAAAGTTTTGTAATCTTCTCCATACAATCCTTGTAATTTTAGATTATATGTTCCGTTCGTTAAAGCAATAAATATTTTACCATCACTAGTAACAGGTACCCTATATAATAAATCATCTTGTAACATTCTATACTTTGAATCCTCAAACAAGCGATTATTAGAATAATCATTGATTTGAATAGAGAAGTTAGATTGTGGTGGTTTTCTCTCAAGATGTAGCATTAAATACATATCTTTATATTTTTTAGCAATCTCTTTAGGAAGTGTAATTGTTAAACCATCACCATTTTTAGGAACAGTTAAAATATTGTTTTTATATTTTGAATTTCGCTCTGTAATATTCGTTTGATTTAATAAATTAGGTGCATTTTTAATTTGTGAATAATCACTACTATGACTATCAGTAATAACGCCATTTATCATCGCATGTTCTTCATCTAAAGGTGTTTTAAGTTGTTTTTGATTATAATACTTATTAGTAACTTTAACAGCAGGTAACATTTCTTTGTTTTTTAATATTTGATATTTACCGTCATCACTTACAACTTTAAAGTTAGCAGGTGATTCTTTTTCATAACTTTTCTTCATAAGGTATTTAGTTGACCATAAACTATATAAATTAGATCTATTTTGCATATTACTATAACGGCTTAAAGATTCATTTTTCAAATTAATTTTAGCTTTGGAAAATAAATAATCATATAATTGACCATCAAAAATACTTGAATATAAACTCATACCTTTAAATTGTTGGTACATAGGTGTATTGTCTTGTTCTAAAACGCGCCAAGCAATTCTTTCATCACTTTGTGTATTTTGCTTGATGTCATCTATATGAGCACGTTGTAATCCACTATCAAAAGTACTCGCTTGAATAAAGAATGTATTTGCTCTTCTTTCATGGTCTTCATGATAGATTTGGTTTTTACTATGTTCTTTGGATACTAAAAATGATAGTAATAGAACGCCAAAAACATAAATAATCATTATTAAAGTTTTGTACGATTTCATGATTAACACAAATAATCCAATAATAAATAATACTGGTAACATCCAAATCCAAATAACATAATCTTTAGTGATCAAATAGCTAGATAATATAACAATGAAGCTCGGAATACAGGTGAATATATATGTTTTTAAGGATAAGGATTTAAAATAATATATATATTGTGCTATAAGCCCACTAGAGAAGAAAGTAAGTAAATAATGCCATCTTTTCTGAGGAGCTGAGAATCCGTTAAATACACTATCTATAAAAGGTGTAAAGCTAGCGATAATGAATAGAATTGTAAATATGCTAAACATCCGGTAGAAATAATTTTTATAAAGTTTAAAAGTTAACAAAGCTTGAATAGTTAAAAATAATACGACAATTAAATAGTTATCGTAAAAAATATTGTCGTGTTTTGTGAAATCAGATAATAAAGGTATTTCACCTTGATAAGTCGCTCTATTATTGCCTATAAAGCCTCTTGCTGAATGGAAAAATATCATAATACTACAGCCAAAACCTAGTATACTTGCGATGAAAAATACTTTGAACTGTTGCCATTTAAGTACTACATCGTCTTTATGTTTAAAAGTAAATCGATAAATAAAATATAAAATTCCTATTAAAACTTGATAATAAGCAAAATAGAAATTATTAATAAAAGTAAGAGCAACAATTAAGATAAACATTCCAATTTTTTTATTTTTTAAAAATCGTTCTATACTTAATAAAAGTAAGGGTAATAAAATAAAAACATCACTAAAAAACGGCCAGTATACTGTAAATCTAAAGTATATAGGTGACACAGCAAATAGAAAGGCTGATACTACAGAGCTTAAACGATTTAAACCGATTTTTTTAGTGTAAAAGTAGACTGATATCATAATTAAAAAAGATTTTATAATAGATAATACAATAGCGTTTTGTGCCCAAAAAAGCATGCGCTCTGTATCAAAATTAAATATGAATGAGCTAATCCAGATAACAATGACATTTATAATAAATAAGATATTAGTAGAGAAATAGTAAGCAAAATCAGTTAACATATCTCCACCTAAACCTAAATCTGTTGTGTAGAAGAATGAGCCTTTTGTCCAATGTTCATATAAAAACATTTGTATAGGTAACATTTGTTCAATACCATCATTTGGTCCAGTGAAAATCACGCCATCTTTAAAATATCTATATATGACATAACCATGTCCTAAAATAGCTAATAGCCCAAGCAAAAGAATAAATTTAATTGTAGATTGTTTAGTATGTAAGAATTTTTTAAATCGTTTTATCATATAGGTCACCTGTTACTCATTCATCTATATTGTTATTTTTCATATTCGTTTGATCTATTATATACTTTGGACGATTTTTAGTTTCATAATATATTCTACCAATATATTCTCCTATAACACCAAGGCTGAATAATTGTAAACTACCTAAGAATAAAATGGCGGAAATAATCGTAAAGTAACCAGGTTCTTCGATTCCGTGTAACACGATATTTATAAATGTGATTAAAATGTACAATAAACATACCACCATTGTAACTCCACTAAAATAAAAACAAATCCTTAAAGGTTTATTATTAAAACTAATTACGCCATCCATTGCATAATCTAATAATTTAAAGAAAGAGAATTTAGATTTCCCTTGATTTCTATCTTTATGATTAAATGTAATAGTTGTTTTAGAAAAGCCTACCCATTCAAATATCCCTTTTGAAAATCTATTATATTCAGTTAAATTTAAAATAGCTTGTAAAACATTTTTAGAAATTAAACGAAAGTCACCTTCGCCACTTTTAAACTTAACATCAACAATATACTTAGAAAGTTTATAAAAAGCATTGGCTGGAATACGTTTTAAAAATGATTCATTTTCTCTATTTCTCGAAGCTACAACTTGATGATAGCCTTCTTCATATAATTTAATGAATTCAGGTATCAATTCAGGAGGATGTTGCATATCTGAATCCATAATAATTGTTGCATCACCATTTGCGTGTTCTAATCCGCAAAACATTGCTGACTCTTTACCGAAGTTCTTGGAGAAAGAAATGTATTTAACATTAGAATCAGAATTCGCTAAAGTTTTCATCATATTTAATGAATTGTCTGTAGAACCATCATTTATAAAAATAAGTTCAAAGTCATATGGTAAATTAACAAAGACGTTCGCAACTTTTTCATGTAAAATAGAGATATTAGTATCCTCATTGAAAACGGGTACTACAATTGAAATTAACATAACAAACCTCCTATATAGATATGGTAAATATATCACATTTCTATAGTTTAGAATAAGAAAGGATAATATAAATGACAATACAATGGTTTCCAGGTCATATGGCCAAAGCTAGAAGAGAAGTAACTGAACAATTAAAAATGGTAGATGTTGTATTCGAACTCGTTGATGCTAGAATACCACTTTCGTCAAGAAATCCAATGATTGATGAAATCATAAACCAAAAACCTAGAGTTGTAATACTCAATAAAAAAGATATGTCTAAACAAAGTGAAACAGATAAATGGACACAATACTTTAAAAATGAAGGGTTCTTTCCTGTTCAAATTGATTCAAAACACGGTAAACATTTAAATGAATTAATGAAAGCTGCAAAAGCTGCAACTAAAGATAAATTCGATAGAGAACGTAGGAAAGGGTTGCGTCCTAGAGCAATCAGAGCGATGATTGTTGGTATTCCGAACGTAGGAAAATCAACGCTCATTAATAAATTAGCCAAAAAAACGATGGCTAAAACAGGAAACACACCAGGAGTTACAAAAAAGCAACAATGGATAAAAGTCGGTAAAGAATTAGAATTGCTAGATACACCAGGTATATTATGGCCAAGATTTGAAGATCAAGCAATTGGTAAAAAATTGAGTCTTACTGGCGCAATTAAAGATAGCATAGTGCACTTAGATGAAGTAGCAATTTATGGATTAAATTTCTTGATTGAAAACGACCCTGAAAAATTACAAAAATTTTATCAAATAGAATTAACAGAAGAAAATGATGTTGTAGAATTATTTGACCAAATTGGTAAAAGAAGAGGCATGCTGAAAAGAGGAAATGAAATAGACTATGAAGCAGTTACAGAACTTTTAATTAGAGATTTAAGAAATGCTAAAATCGGTAATTATTGCTTTGATATATATGAAGAAATGAAGGATAGTCTCTATGAAACAAAAGACAATTAAAGAAATATCTATTGAAATCAATGAATATAAAAGCTTTGAAGATGTAGAAACTTCAATTTATAAAGACGATTTAAGAAAAGGTGTTCAAGCAGCTTTAAATAAAAAGCAAAAACAGATAGAACAGCTACAAAAATTAGAAACACAATATTTAAGAATGAGCGAATATGAAAACAAATTGTTAGAGGATAGTAGCGATGCTTTAATATGTGGTATTGATGAAGTAGGAAGAGGTCCACTAGCTGGGCCAGTTGTTGCCAGTGCAGTGATATTGGAACCAGGGCACAATTATATCGGTATAACAGATTCTAAAGCTTTATCTCAAATGAAACGTGAATTATTCGAACAACAAATTCATGCACAAGCTTTATCAGTCGGCATAGGAATAGCAACTGTAGAAGAAATAGACGAACTAAATATTTATCAAGCAACAAAAGTTGCGATGTTAAGAGCTATTGAACAATTAAATGTGAAACCAGATCATTTACTAATTGATGCTATGCAATTAGATATTGATATACCTCAAACTTCTATAGTAAAAGGGGATGCCAATAGTGTATCTATTGCTGCAGCAAGTGTAATTGCAAAGGAATATCGTGATCGTTTAATGAATGATTATAATAGCCAATATCCTGGATATGAATTTGATAAAAATAAAGGTTACGGTACAAAAGCTCATTTAGAAGGTGTAGAGAACTATGGAATAACACCAATTCATCGGTTATCTTTCGAACCAATTAAGACAAAAGTGAAATATTATTCTAACAATTCCTGAAATTAGACCATCCTTGTTTACAATAACGCTTACATTTTCTATAATTGAATAGTAAGCAAACATTAATGTATGTATTAGGAGGATGGAGAATGAATATCCATGAGTATCAAGGTAAAGAGATTTTTCGCTCTATGGGCGTAGCTGTACCTAATGGTTCAGTGGCTTTTTCACCTACTGAAGCAGTAGAAAAAGCAAAAGAATTAGATTCAAATGTATATGTAGTGAAAGCGCAAATCCATGCCGGTGGGCGTGGTAAAGCTGGTGGGGTTAAAATTGCTAAGTCTATTGATGAAGTTCGCGAGTATGCGAAAGAATTATTAGGCAAAGTACTTGTAACACATCAAACTGGCCCAGAAGGTAAAGAAGTAAAACGACTTTTAATTGAAGAAGGTTGCGATATTCAAAAAGAATACTACATCGGTTTTGTAATCGACAGAGCAACTGATCGTATTACATTAATGGCATCTGAAGAAGGCGGAACTGAAATTGAAGAAGTTGCAGCTGCAACTCCTGAAAAAATCTTCAAAGAAGTAATTGATCCAGTAACTGGTTTAATGCCTTATCAAGCAAGAAGAATAGCTTTCAATATTAACATTCCAAAAGAATCAGTTAATAAAGCTGTAAAATTAATGATGTCTTTATATAATGTGTTTGTAGAAAAAGATTGTTCAATTGTTGAAATCAATCCACTTGTAACAACAGGTGACGGTGAAGTTTTAGCACTTGATGCAAAAGTGAACTTTGACGATAACGCTTTATTCAGACATAAAGATATCGTTGAAATGCGTGACTTAGAAGAAGAAGACGAAAAAGAAATCGAAGCATCTAAATATGATTTATCATATATTGCATTAGATGGAAATATTGGTTGTATGGTAAACGGAGCTGGTTTAGCTATGGCTACGATGGATACAATTAATCACTTCGGCGGCAATCCGGCTAACTTCCTTGACGTGGGGGGCGGCGCTACGAAAGAAAAAGTTACTGAAGCATTTAAAATCATATTAGGAGATTCTAAAGTACAAGGTATTTTCGTAAATATCTTCGGTGGAATTATGAAATGTGATGTTATTGCGGAAGGTATCGTAGCTGCTGTTAAAGAAGTTTCATTAGATATGCCTTTAGTAGTTAGACTTGAAGGTACTAATGTAGAACAAGGTAAAAAAATCTTAAAAGAATCTGGTTTAGCAATCGAACCTGCATCTATCATGGCTGACGGTGCTCAAAAAATTGTTAAATTAGTTCAAGAACGATAAGAGAAAGGCGGAGAGTTACGTGAGTGTATTTATCGATAAAGATACGAAAGTGTTAGTACAAGGTATTACTGGTGCAACAGCACTTTTCCATACAAAACAAATGTTAGACTACGGTACACAAATCGTTGCAGGTGTTACACCTGGTAAAGGCGGCCAAGTAGTTGAAGGTGTACCTGTATTTAATACTATAGAAGAAGCGGTAGAAGAAACAGGTGCTACAGTTTCAGTTATTTATGTACCAGCACCATTTGCTGCAGATGCAATCATTGAAAGTGCAGATGCAGAATTAGATTTAGCTATTTGTATTACTGAACATATTCCAGTTATAGATATGATCAAAGTTAAACGTTACTTAGAAGGTAAGAAGACACGATTAGTAGGACCAAACTGTCCTGGCGTTATCACTGCTGACGAATGTAAAATAGGTATTATGCCTGGTTACATCCATAAAAAAGGCCATGTAGGTGTTGTATCACGTTCTGGTACATTAACTTACGAAGCAGTACATCAATTAACACAAGCTGGTATCGGTCAAACAACAGCAGTTGGTATTGGCGGAGACCCAGTAAACGGAACAGACTTCATTGACGTGCTAAAAGCTTTCAATGAAGACGATGAAACATATGCTGTTGTAATGATTGGTGAAATTGGTGGAACAGCGGAAGAAGAAGCAGCTGAATGGATTAAAGCTAATATGAACAAACCAGTAGTTGGCTTTATCGGAGGACAAACAGCCCCTCCAGGTAAACGTATGGGACACGCTGGTGCAATCATTTCAGGTGGTAAAGGTACTGCATCAGAAAAAATCAAAACACTTAATGAATGTGGTGTTGATACAGCAGATACACCATCAGTTATTGCAGAAACATTAATAAACCGTATCAAAAAAGAAGACGGTCTATATGACAAATGCTTAACAATCAAATAATTTAAAAATAATATAGAATAAGTACAGTGAATAACAATCAATATTCGCTGTGCTTATTTAGTGTTTTCTTTTTAAAGAAAAAAGTTAAATATTATTTCATAATCTTAATCTATGCCCTTAAAAATTAGTAATTTTCTATTTTTAAGGGCGTTTTTTATGTAAAAAGATAAGATAGACAACGATAAAAAGAGATATTATAATAAATGTAAAAAAATGACATAAGGAGTGAGCGATGAATAATAATACAGAAGCACTATATTTAAAATCTTTAGAATCTAGGTATGATAATGATTATGAGACACGAAATAAATTAATGGGATTAGAAGGCGAATTAATTGTAAATAAAACATTGGAAAATATTAATTATGTTGTTTATGCTCATAATCTAGAATTTACAGTCGATAAGAAATTTCAGGTCGATTTTTTAATTGTCCATAATAACCAGATAAGTATATTAGAAGTTAAACATTATTATGGAGACTTCCATTTTTTCAACTCTTACATGCAAAGTTCATCAAATAACACTTATCCACTTCCGTTTAAGCAGCTTAATATAGCGAAAAACAACCTCCAAAAACTATGCGATGAAATAAATATTAATCTCCCAATTCAAGAATATTTAATCTTTTCGAATCCCACATTTACGGCTCAATCTACTATTCCAAATAAATCTCAAGTCTTATTAAGATCAGAATTCTATAAATTCTCTAAACTTTTTCAATCATTTCAAGTAGCGAAAGATAAAGCGATATTAAATCAAATACTTCAAAAACAAAAAAGGTTTTCTCAACAATTTAAAAGTATTAAAAAAACTGAATTCAGCC
>X87_Garden_Dormouse__coassemble_196_pt1 | contig 11052 bp, 13 predicted proteins | sample X87_Garden_Dormouse__metabat2_low_PE_004 | metagenome-assembled genome bin X87_Garden_Dormouse | reverse complement strand
ATTAATCAGTGAATACGGTAATCAAAAATTAGTAGCAGCTTTATTACAAGAATTAATTAAATCTAATGATGAGGCTGACGTACAATTATCATTTGAAAAACCATTATCTAAAAAATCAGGTTACAAAGGTAAACAAGGCAACCGCAGTGGTGGCGGTAGTCGTGGTAAATCTAGAACTAGATTTGATGGCAAAAACAAACGTCGTAGCAATGATAAAAACAATAATTTTGACCGTAATAAAGGTAAAAATAATAAACCTAGTAAACCACGTTCAAAAAAACAATTCTCAGGTAGAACATTCGCTGAGCATTCAAAATAATAATTAAAAAAGACGCATAATCTCAAAGGTTATGCGTCTTTTTTTATGATATAATACACCTAAATTGTAATGGAGAAGGAGATAGTATGTATAAAAAAGTTTTAGATAACAAAATGCCAAAGCAATCTATAAAATATGATTATATCGATCATTGTATTTCAATTGTTTTTTTAATTTTGTTATACAGTGTTTTTATTTGGTTATGGCAAAGGTTTGATTGGTGGCATTTTCTAATTTATCCTGTTACAGCCTTATTAGTAATCATAATTGTTTTAGGTTTTATAAATCCAATTATACGATTGAAGCGAACTTCATTTGAAATAAGTGAACACTCAATTGAAATTCAAAAAGGGTTATACTATCAAAAGCGTTCAGTACAGCCTATTAATAGAATTCAATTTATTGAAATTGAACATGGACCAATTTCTAGAAGATTTAATATATATTTCGTTGTAGTCGTAACAGCGGGCAGTAAGATCAGACTACCAATGGTTAATCGAGAATTAGCCGAAGAAACAAGGAAGAAAATCATTACTAAAGTAAAAGAGGTGACAGATGATGTTTAATCCTCAAAAATTACATCCAATCTCATATGTCAGTGGATTGTTACAATCTATAAAATCCAATTTATTCCCTTTAATTATAGGTATCTTTTTAGTAATTAGAAGTGGATTCGATAATATTTTCGAGTTAATATTTCCAGGGGCTATCTTAATTTTTTCAGTATTGGGCACAATTACTAAAAGTATTAAAATATACAAAACAAGATATTGGATTGAAAATGACCAACTTATTATGACATGGGGCGTTTTTTCTAAAAATAGAAAAGAATTAAACATTGCACGTATACAATCTATGGATACATCTCAAAATATAGTCCATCAAATATTAGGTGGTGTTAATCTAAGTGTAAAAACTGCAAGTGATGGTATAGAACTAGATACAGTCACTAAAAAACAAAGCGATGATTTATCTAATTACATAAAAGAAAGAAAAAATAAAATTAAAAATGCAAATAGTAAAGTTAGTGATAATGAAGCTGATTTAAATGATGAACATAAAGAAGAACGAAATGAAAATGAACAAGAAACGATAAATGAGAAAGAAGATGTCGTTTTCTACAGATTATCAGTAAAAGAATTATTGAAGATGAGTTTTACAAGTGGTGGTATTTTAATAGTGTTCGCAGCTTTAGGGTCACTGTATGGCTTTTTAGCACAAGTTATGGATGTCGAAGCATTAATAGATCCGCTTATTAACCAATTTGTTAATTTAACAGTTATTATGGTAAGTTTAGGCGTAATATTTGTTATATTGAGTTATATTATTGGTTCATTAATTGTCTTTGTTAAGAACTTTAGGTATCAGCTAACGTTTGACGGAGAACTTTTAACTGTAAAATACGGATTGTTAACAGTTAAGAAAAGAACAGTACCAATTACAAGAATTCAAGCATTGAAAGAAGAAGAAACACTTTTTAGAAGAATGATTGGTTATACTAAAATTTCTGCAATTATAACGACAGACGGTAATTTTGAAAATGCTGAAGAGTTAGATGTTACACATGTAACGATATTACCATTTTTAAAGAAACAGAAAGCATACAAGTTACTTGAAGAAATTATTCCACAATTTCAATTTAAACCAGTAAAACAAGGATTACCATTACAAGGAATTAGAAGAAGAATTTTTATTCCAAGCTTATTTATTATCGCTATTGTATTACCTATACAAATATACTTATGGTCATACACTTGGATTATAGGAGCGGCAATTATTTTAATCATGTTATTATATGCGACTGTTCAAACTACAAAATCCGGATTTAAAGTATTTGATGATTCGATTAGTATTTTAAATGCATCGCCATTTGAATATGAAACAATTTGGGCAAATAGAGATAAAATTTTAACGTATGAGTTAAGCGAAAATCCTATTATTAAAAGAAAAGATATAGCACATTTTAATATTCATCTTGCATATGGCAATGGAATGTTATCTAAAGGCTTGAGATTTATTAATAAAAAAGACGCTATCGATATTTATAATTGGTATAAGGAAAAGGAGGTAAGTGAAGATGCTTCCTAAACATAAAATGGATCCAAAAGGAAAAACAGTTGAACGAATAGGTACTCTGATTACTTTAGCAATAATTTTAATCATAACAATCGCTATGTTTGTCGTACTTAAATTGTGGTTAACAGATATTTCGAAATGGTTTATATTAATTCCTATTGGAATAGGTTTGATTATTGGTATATATGGCTTAATCATTCAACCATATTATATGTACCGCAATTTCCGTTATGACATAACAAATGATGAAGTAAATATTAAATCAGGTATTTTTATGATTGAAGAATCGACAATACCGATGGGTAGAATTCAGAATGTTGACTTGTATGAAGGTTTTTTCATGAGAAAATTTAACTTAGCTAGTATTTCATTATCTACTGCAGGTGGAAATAGCGGATTAAAATATTTAAAAGTTGATATAGCAAACGAAATTAAACGTTCTATACAAAATAGAATTGATGATAATAAAGATGAATATGAAAATGAAGGTGAAAACGTATGATTCACGGAGTAGGGATTGATTTAATTGAGATTGACCGCATTCGTGATTGGTATAATAAACGACCATCAATGGCACAAAAAATACTCACAGATGATGAAATAGAAATCTTTAATAACATTTCTTTAGAAGATAGGAAAGTAGAATTTTTGGCAGGTAGATTTGCTGTAAAGGAAGCTTTTACTAAAGCAATGGGAACAGGTATAGGAAAAGATTATGGATTTCATTCTGTTAATTGTTTACCTGATTCAAAAGGGAAACCGAATATTAAATGTGAGGGATTTATAACGCATGTTTCCATTGCACATACTCAATCGTACGCGGAAGCATTTGTTGTAGTAGAAGTGGATAATAGTAAGCAAGAATAACAGCGATATGATAAAATACAAATATTATACAAGGAGGTGCTTTGCTGTTGTCCGAAAAATATTATAGGCCAACTTATATCAACGTTGATCTACCAGCGATTCTAGAAAATTATCAAGCAGTAGGCCGTTTACACCCAAATAAAAAGATTATGGCGGTAGTTAAAGCTAATGGATATGGATTAGGAAGTGTGCCAATAGCAACATATCTTATGAATGAAGGGGTAGACTTTTTTGCTGTTGCTACTTTAGACGAAGCAATAGAACTGAGAATGCATGGTATTAAAGCTAAGATTCTAGTATTAGGTGTAATCAACACTCAAGATATTAATAAAGCAGTTCAACATAGAGTAGCAGTAACGGTGCCATCAGAAGAATGGTTATCAAGTGCAATTGAATTTTTAAATGATGAAACAGATAAGCCACTTTGGATGCATGTTAAAATAGATACAGGAATGGGTAGAATCGGACTGAGAAGTATCGAATCATACCAACATGTCATTAATACGATTGAAACGAATGAACGTTTAATTTTTGAAGGTGTTTATACCCATTTTGCATCTGCTGATGAACCAAATGACTTTTCTGAACAACAATATAATTTATTCGAGAAATTTGTAGAATCTTCACATACTCCAGAGTATGTTCATGCTCAAAATTCTGCTGGTGCTTTAAGATATGACGCATCTATTTGTACTGCTGTAAGGTTTGGTATTTCACTATATGGATATTATCCATCACAATATATACAAGAAATTTCAAACTTGAAATTAAAGCCAGCAGCACAACTTGTAACAGAAGTTGTTCAAACTAAATATCTCGAAGCAGGCGATACTGTTAGTTATGGAGCAACGTACACGACCTCAGAAAAAACGAAAGTAGCAACTTTGCCTATTGGTTATGCAGACGGTTATTTAAGAAAAATGCAAAATACGTACGTTAATGTCAATGGTTCTCAGTGCCCTGTAATAGGTAGAGTTTGCATGGATCAAACAATGATTAAAGTACCTGATGATGTAGAAGTTGGAGATAAGGTTATTCTCATGGATAACGATATTGATTCGGAACAGTCAGCTGAAAAAATTGCAAACGCTTTAGATACAATAAATTATGAGGTGCTTTGTAATCTGAAAAAACGATTACCACGTATATATTACGCAGGTGAAAATAGTGAAATTACAAATGAATTACTAAAATGATATAGTCAAAACTAAATACATTTGTTATGATATTAATAACTTAATTTTCATAATTTTAAAGCTTAATTAATCTGGAGGTATTTGTTATGACATCGTTAACACAAAATCGCAATCAAAGTTTAGAACAAACACTGAAAGAAGGATACCGTTATATGGCTGATTTAAATCTCTCCCTTGCGTCTGAAGCATATTATAGTGAATGTGAAGCTTGTGATTCTAATGAGTCACACTTAACTTCTCAACAAGGTGAATAAATGAGAAGAGGAGATGTATATCTCGCAGATCTTTCTCCAGTAACTGGTTCTGAACAAGGGGGAACAAGACCAGTCGTTATTATACAAAATGACACAGGTAATAGATATAGTCCGACTGTTATTGTAGCAGCGATTACTGGGAAGATTAATAAAGCTAAAATACCTACACATGTAGAAATTGAAGCAGCGAAATATAAACTAGATAGAGATTCAGTTATTTTGCTAGAACAAATTAGAACAATCGATAAGAAACGGTTGAAAGAAAAATTAACATATTTATCTGATGCAAAGATGAAAGAGGTTGATTCTGCAATTGCAATTAGCCTCAATCTCACTTTGCAATATAAATTTGATACATTAGGTAATACATAGGATATTGAATATATGTTTTAGAAGAATTATACATCTTTTAAAGCAACAATCGCTTTAGGATTAGCCTAAAGCTTTTTTAGTCTTTTAGAAACGAGGTGACTTTGTGTCAGAGCAGAAGAAGCAATATTATCAACAATTATTGTTAGAATACGTAAATACTTCAAATGATGATATTCTATCAAATTGCCAAACTTATTCTAATGAAGCAATTGAAGATAATGTTTCGCCAGAAGAAATCGTGCAATTGCATTTAGAAATCATTCGCGATCAAAATGATTTAACAAAACAACAGATTGTAAGTTCTTTTGACGTATTAATAGAAGTAATCATTGGCTATGGTTTCACATATAGAGACTATAAGAAATTGTTAAACAAGATTAAAATTCATGATAAGGAAATGGATGTGGCGTCAAGTCTACAACAAACGATGCTGAAACCCCAAATCCCTCAGTTTGATAGCATTCAAATTGGGGCAATTTCTGTGCCAGCACAAAGAGTAAGTGGAGATTACTTCAATTTGATTGACCATAATGATGGCACAATGAGCTTTGCAGTGGCAGATGTTATAGGGAAAGGTATTCCTGCAGCACTTGCGATGAGTATGATTAAATTTGGAATGGACTCATACGGCCATTCTCAATTACCAAGTGATGGTTTAAAACGTTTAAACCGAGTAGTCGAAAAAAACGTTAACCAAAATATGTTTGTCACGATGTTTTATGGACTTTATGAGGAAATTAATAATATGCTTTATTATAGCTCTGCTGGTCATGAACCTGGTTATATATACAGAGATCAAACTGGAGAGTTTGAGGAAATGACCGAAAGAGGAATTGTACTTGGTGTAAATAAACATACAAGGTATAAACAAAGCGAAATTAAAATTGAATTGCAAGATATGATTATAGTATTTACAGATGGCGTTACTGAATTAAGAGATCAGCAAAATGAATTCATCAAAACTAAAGATTTACTTAATATGATAAAAGAACATAAACAGTTACATCCACAAGATATCGTACAAATACTATATGAAGAGCTTGTGAAGCTTCAAAATCCTAACAAACGAGATGACTTAACGATATTAATTGTAAAACGTGTAAAATAATAAGATTAATATTAAATATATAGGGTAGATATTAATGATGAAAGTCTAATATAAGTAGGGGTGTAAGGAAGAATGAATCTTAACATTGAAACAACAGAACATGAAAATTATTACGAAATAAAGGTTGGCGGTGAATTAGATGTATACACTGCGCCAGAACTACAAGAAGTTTTACAACCAATTAGACAAAAAGGAACTCATGATATACATGTAAACTTGCAAGATGTGAGTTATTTAGATTCTACCGGTTTAGGTTTATTTGTTGGCACATTAAAATCATTAAACGAGCATGGGAAATCTTTATATGTACTCGGCGTATCAGAAAGAATTGAAAGATTATTTGAAATTACGGGTCTTAAAGAACTCATGCATGTCAACAAGGGAACGGAGGTAAAATAAAATGACATCTAACTATGATTATATAGAGATGAGATTTCCTGCAGCAGCGGAATACGTAGGACTAGTAAGATTAACATTATCTGGTGTCTTCAATCGTGCTGGTGCTTCATATGAAGATATAGAAGACTCAAAAATTGCAGTATCAGAAGCGGTCACAAACGCAGTGAAACATGCTTATAGTGATAAAGTTGATGGAGAAATACTTATCGGTTATCTTGTATATACAGATAAAATTGAAATTATCGTTTCTGATTCAGGTAAAAGCTTTAACTATGAAGAAGCTAAAAAAGTGTTAGGTCCATATCAAGAAAGTGATAATGTTAATTTCATGAGACAAGGCGGATTAGGTTTGTTTCTTATTGAATCATTAATGGATGAAGTGAGTGTTCAAAAAGACGCTGGTGTTACAATAAGTATGATAAAGTATTTATCTAAAGAGCAGGTGCAAACACATGACGGAAGAGTCCAAAGCTTATAAAGAAGTTTCACCAAATGAAATAAATGCATGGATTGCAGACTATCAGGAAAATAATAATAATGATGCTCAAGAAAAACTTGTATTACATTATCAAAAGTTAATCGAATCATTAGCTTATAAATATTCTAAAGGTCAAGCACACCATGAAGATCTCGTTCAAGTAGGTATGGTCGGGTTGTTAGGCGCAATTAAAAGATTTGATACATCGTTCGAGCGTAAATTCGAAGCTTTTTTAGTGCCGACAGTAATTGGTGAAATTAAAAGATATCTTAGAGACAAAACATGGAGTGTACACGTTCCTAGAAGAATTAAAGAAATTGGCCCAAAGATTAAAAGAGCTAATGAAGAGTTAACGAATGAATTAGGTCGTTCGCCTAAAATTATTGAAATTGCAAATAGGTTAGAAGTAACAGAAGAAGATGTATTAGAAGCTATGGAAATGGGACAAAGTTATAATGCATTGAGTGTCGACCACACTATTGAAGCAGATAAAGATGGATCGACTGTTACGCTGTTAGATATAATGGGAGATTCAGAAGAAGGTTACGATTTAACTGAAAAAAGAATGATACTTGAAAAAATTCTACCAATATTAACAGAGCGTGAACGGGAAATCATTCAATACACGTTTATAACAGGCTTGAGTCAGAAAGAAACTGGAGAAAAAATTGGACTTAGCCAGATGCATGTTTCTAGATTACAAAGAACCGCAATTAAAAAGTTGCAAGAAGCAGCCATGAAGTGAATAAACTATAACGATAGAGAGTCTGGGACATTTATTTATGTCTCGGACTTCTTTATATTAATAATAAGTTAGCAATAATTTCAATTTCGTGATTTATGTTAAAATAAATTATAAACATTTTTAGGAGGCAACTATGAATCAAGAATTGATTAACATTATAAAAAATAACCATCCGTTTTCAGAAAAACAAATTAAAACAGTTCTAGAATTGCTAGAAGATAAGAATACAGTTCCTTTTATTGCGAGATACAGAAAAGAACTAACAGGTGGATTAGATGAAGTCGAAATCAAACTTATAGAAACTGAATATAATTATGCTGTTAATTTACAGAAACGAAAAGAAGAAGTTATACGACTTATCGATGAACAAGGGTTGCTTACTGAAGATTTAAAAAATGATATTTTAAAACAAACAAAACTTCAAAGAATAGAAGACTTGTATCGTCCATTTAAGAAAAAGAAAAAAACGAGAGCAACAGAAGCAAAAAGAAAAGGGCTTGAGCCTTTAGCAACATGGATTATTAAAGGCGAAGATACACATACACTTGAAGATGAAGCGGCTCAATATATTACTGAAGAAGTTAAATCAGAAAAAGACGCTATTAAAGGTGCACAAGATATAATCGCCGAAATTGTCTCTGATGAACCAAAATACCGAAAATACATATTAAATCAAATTGAAACTCAAGGTAAACTCGTAACTGAGAAAAAGAAAAAAGCAGAAGACGAAAAAAATATATTTGAAATGTATTACGAATATGAAGAGCCTATTAAAAAAATCGTACCTCATAGAGTGTTGGCAATTAATCGTGGCGAAACTGAAGGTGTACTAAAAGTAAGTTTCGATATAGACCAAGAAAAGTTAGAGTCATATTTGATAAAACAATATATTGGTGAAAAGCATAAACATTTTGAAGTTATAAAAGAAGCAATACAAGATGGTTTAAAACGTTTAATATTACCATCAATTGAAAGAGAAATAAGAACTGAATTAACTCAAAAAGCTGAAAATCATGCTATTGAAATTTTTTCTGAGAATTTGAAGAACTTATTATTACAACCTCCATTGAAAGGTAAAAAGATATTAGGACTAGATCCAGCCTATAGAACTGGTTGTAAATTAGCAGTAATAAATGAGTACGGTTCATTTGTAGATAAGAATGTAATTTATCCTCATCCACCAGTATCTAAAATAGAACAATCGGAAAAAGTATTTTTAGATATGGTTAATAAGCATCAGATTGAATTGGTTGCTATAGGTAATGGTACTGCAAGTAGAGAGTCGGAACAATTTGTGGCAGAAATGATAAAAAAACATAACTTATCTTGTCAGTTTATAATTGTTAACGAAGCGGGAGCATCAGTATATTCAGCTTCGGAAGTTGCACGTGAAGAATTCCCAGACTTTAAAGTTGAGGAAAGAAGTGCAGTGTCAATAGGTAGACGTGTACAAGATCCATTGAGTGAATTAGTGAAGATTGATCCTAAATCAATAGGTGTAGGACAATATCAGCATGACGTTAACCAAAAGAGTTTATCAGAAACTTTAAAATTCGTTGTAGAAACTGCTGTAAACCAAGTTGGTGTTGATGTAAACACAGCTTCACCATCATTATTAAGTTATGTATCAGGTTTGAGCAATACTGTAGCGCATAATATTATCAAGTTTAGAGAAGAGCAAGGCGCTATAAAACATCATTCTGAAATTGCGAAAGTACCTAGATTAGGTAATAAGACATTTGAACAAAGTATCGGTTTCTTAAGAATTTTAGAAGGTACAGAACCTTTAGACAAAACTGCTATACATCCAGAAAGTTATGAAGCAGCTTATGAATTAATTAAATATGTAGGGTTATCTAAAGAAGATATAGGAACAGATAACTTAAAAGAAAAATTAAATAAAATAGAATTAAATGAAACGAGTGAGAAACTAAATATAGGTGTACCTACATTAGAAGATATCATTTCTTCACTAATTGCACCTCTTAGGGACCCACGTGATCAGTTTGAAACACCAATTCTGAAATCAGATGTTTTATCCATGGAAGATTTAAAACCAAATATGGCATTAAGTGGTACTGTAAGAAATGTAGTAGATTTCGGTGCGTTCGTAGATGTAGGAGTTAAACAAGATGGTTTAGTTCATATATCTAAATTATCGAAAGGTTTTGTAAAACATCCAATGAATGTTGTTAGCGTTGGAGATATTGTAGATGTATGGGTGTTAGATGTTAATCTAGAAAAACAAAAAGTATCACTAACAATGATAGATCCTAATGGAAAATAATGAACTACAAGAACTTGTTTCACAAATTTCGTTGGAGTATTTTCAAAAGCCCTTTAAACATCAAGCAATATTTAATAAACGTTTAAGAACAACGGGTGGGCGATATCTACTTAATTCACATAATATAGAAATTAATCCAGAACAACTTAATCATTTCGGTGAAAAAGCACTAATTGATATTATTAAACATGAACTTTGCCACTATCATCTACATATAGAAGGTAAAGGATATCAACATAGAGATAAAGATTTTAAGCAGTTAATACAATTAGTAGATGCACCGAGATTTTGTAAACCTATTAAAAGTTATGATGAACGAGCTAATTATGTATATACATGTACTAAATGTAAATTGAAATTTAAAAGAATCAAAAAGGTAAATACACAGAAATATAGATGTGGACGATGTGGTGGAAAGTTAAAAATAGTATCAAAAATAAACTAAAGGAAAGTACTACACTAGAAATTTGAAGTGTAGTACTTTTTTTATAAAAAAACGTACAAAAGTTGTTGACGAAATTAGAAATCCGTCGTATGATAATAAACGTTGCTTAAACAAAACGAACCAAAACGTTAAGGCAATTTCAAGAAAGTAAAATTACATTAAAAAGTTAAACTAAATTGTTGACTTTGTAAACATTAAGTAATATAATTAATGACAGTCACTTAAATAAGAAATTGATTGAAAGAGCTGCAAACCATGCGCGGTCGTGGCGGAATGGCAGACGCGCTAGGTTGAGGGCCTAGTGGGAGAAATCCCGTGGAGGTTCAACTCCTCTCGGCCGCACCATTCATCAATTTAAATCGAATAAGCGGGTGTAGTTTAGTGGTAAAACCTCAGCCTTCCAAGCTGATGATGTCGGTTCGATTCCGATCACCCGCTCCATAAAATTTTTAAAATGAACATTGAAAACTGAATGACAATATGTCAACGTTAATTCCAATAATTGA
>X87_Garden_Dormouse__coassemble_193_pt1 | contig 11263 bp, 12 predicted proteins | sample X87_Garden_Dormouse__metabat2_low_PE_004 | metagenome-assembled genome bin X87_Garden_Dormouse | reverse complement strand
CTTTTATATATTCTAATAATTAATTGTATATTTATTTAATGTAACTAATGTATATAGTGAAAGCTAAACAAATACTGTCAAATAAGTGATTCATGGACTTTGATTAAACTATTAATATCAAAATAAATTTTTATAACTTAGTAGAATTATGAACGAATATTGAAATAATAATTTACAAATAGCAATAAATGATATATATAGAAATAACAGGGTATTGTTATAGGTGGATATTTAAATTAATAAAAATTGACAATAAGTTACAACTTTTGAAATAGTCTATGTTTATAAAAAAGATTATTTAGTATACAATATCTTTTATAATTACAAACCGAAATGAGATGACAAGTATGAGTAAAATCGATAGACGTACACAGATGCTTGAAGCAGCAATTCAAATAGTAAATGAACAAGGCACTGATTCTCTTACACTTGATGCTGTCGCAAAACGTGCAGAGGTGAGCAAAGGCGGACTTTTGTATCACTTTAAAAACAAAAAAGCTTTAATTCAAGGATTAGTCGATTATGCAAGTGCCACTTATCGTAATAATGTCGATACAAACGTTCAAGATGATGACGATACTGGTAAATTGTTAAGAGGGTATATTGAAGCTACTAGAAGTCATCGTGACAATAATATTGCTATCAGTTCAGCTGTATTAGCAGCACAAGGAAACGATCGCTCACTTTTAAAACCATTACAAGAAACTTATCAAGAGTGGCAACATTTTATTGAAGACGATGGTTTGAACCCTGTAGATGCAACTATTATTCGACTTGCTATCGATGGCTTATGGTTAACAGAATTGTTCGGCCTTGATGCAATAGATGAATCAAGACGTGAAGAAGTTTTAAACCAATTATCAAATTATACAAATAAGAATTAAACAATTTAAAATATTTAATCTATAGTGGTTAACCATGCTGAGACATTATTATGTCCCAGCTTTTTTTGTGTTTAAAAAAGAATTTGAATAACAGCTTGAAACTTTACCGTCCAGTTGGTATACTAACAAACGTTGAATTTTTTAAAAACATCATTTCAGGAGGATTATAATGAATAAAGTAATGTTAACAGCGGCTATAACTGGCGCTGGAGATACTGTTGAGAAGAACGAAAATGTACCAGTTACACCGGAAGAAATTGCAGATTCAGCAATTAAATGTGCACGTGCTGGGGCAACAGTTGCACATATTCATGCACGTGACCCAGAAACTGGTGGTATTAGTCACGACACAGAATTATTTAGAGAAGCTATACGATTAATCCGTGAATCGGGTGAAGATATTATTATCAATATTACATCTGGTGGTGGTGGAGATTTCATCCCGAATTTACAAGATCCATACACTGCTGGGGAAGGTTCAGACATGCAAACGCCTGAAGAGCGTCATGAACCAATCGGAACATTATTACCAGAAATGTGTACGCTAGACTGCGGAAGTACTAACTTCGGAGATATGGTTTACTTAAGCCCTGCAGATTGGCTACGTGAACAAGCACGCCTTGTACAAGAAGCTGGTGTTAAACCAGAACTTGAATGTTTCGATAGTGGTCATATTCGATTTGCTAGACAATTAATTTCAGAAGGCTTAATTGATGGAGAACCAATGTTCCAATTTTGTCTAGGCATTCCATGGGGAGCAGATAACGACGCAGAAACGATTGAATACTTTAAAACACGTTTACCAGAAAATGCGCATTGGTCAGGATTTGGTATAGGTAGAATGCAATTACCAACTGTAGAAGAAATAGCTAAACGTGGCGGCAGTGTTCGTGTTGGATTAGAAGATAACCTGTATATATCTAAAGGTGTTAAAGCTACAAATGAAGCATTAGTAGAAAAAGCTGTAGAAATATTAAAAGAATTAGATATAGAACCTATGACGCCTCAAGAAGCGCGTGAATTTTATCAACTAAGAGACCCTAAAGGAGGACAATCATGAAATTTGCAGTAGTAGGAACAGGTGTAATCGGAAGCGGTTGGATTACACGTATGCTCGCTCATGGACATGAAGTTGTAGCGACAGACCCAAGTGAAAGTGCATATGAAACAATGTTAGAACAAGTGAAATCAAATTGGCCATATGCTGAACGTATGGGCTTACACCCAAATGCGTCACTTGATAATTTAACATTCACACCTTATTTAGAAGAAGCTGTTAAAGATGCTGACCTTATACAAGAAAATGTACCAGAAGTAGAAGAAATTAAAGATAAAGTATTAACGGATATTGATTTTTATGCACGTCCAGATGCAATTATCGGTTCTAGTACATCAGGTATTAAACCAACAGAATTACAAAGAAATTTAAAGCATCCTGAAAGATTAGTCGTAGCTCATCCTTTCCATCCTGTTTATATTTTACCTTTAGTTGAAATTGTGCCAGGTAAACAAACAAGCGAAGAAACAGTTATTAAAGCTGAAGAAATCTATGAAGCTATCGGAAATGATGTACTTCATGTACGTCATGAAATAGAAGGTCACATTGCAGACCGTCTTATGGAAGCTTTATGGCGTGAATCATTGCATATTGTAAACGAAGGCATTGCTACAACAGAAGAAGTAGATAAAGCATTTACTCATGCAGCTGGCTTAAGATATGCACAATATGGACCATTTATGACTTTCCATTTAGCTGGCGGTCAAGGTGGTATGCGTCACATGTTAAAACAATTTGGTCCTGCTCTGAAGAAACCTTGGACGAAACTAGTCGCACCAGAATTAACAACAGATTTATACAATGCAGTTGTTGAAGGCTGTGAACAATCGTCATTTGGTTATTCAATGTCAGAATTAGACCAAAAAAGAAATGAATTTTTAATTAAAGTTAAAGAACTTGCAGAAGAATATTGGCCAAAAAATAGTGATTATATGAAGAAAAAACAACTCACTAAGACGGAGGTTTAATGTCGTGTCTAACTTTTTCAACTATCAAACAACTGTTCAGAATGAGTGGTTAGATCATAACAACCATATGAATGATGCAGAATATAACCGTGTGTTCAGTCAAGCAACTGATGCTTGGCTTGCTCACATAGGGTTAGATGTTCAAACGATTAAAGATATTAAATATACTGTATTTACGTTAGAAAATCATATTACTTACCAAAAAGAAGTACCTAAAAATGAAACGTTAAATGTCAGTGTACAATTAATAGACTTTGATCAGAAGAGATGTCATGTATTCATGAATATGTTTAATGGTTCAAACGAATTATGCTCTACTTATGAAGTAATGTTAATGGGAATCGATGTCGAAAGTGGCCGTCCTAGTGCGTTTCCAGATAATATTATGGAGCAAATTAAAAATGAGTCAGTTAAGAAACAAGACGATTCATTACCACGTGAATTAGGACGTCAAATAGGCATTAAACGTAAATAAAAGTATAACTAGGACTGTTTGTATGATGCAGATAGTCCTTATTATATGAAAAAAATCACTAAATTAAAGGATGAGTAAATTGTGAAAAAATTTAAATTGATGGATTGGGTTACATTTACAATTTCTTTACTTATATTGCTATCTGTAGTTATACCCTTAATTGCATTTCCAGATGCAAGTAGTCAAGTAATATTATCACTTAATGATCTAATAACCTCAAAATTAGGTGCTGTTTATTTAGGAATTGGTCTAGCTGTTTTAATCTTTATACTTTATATCGCATTTGGTAAATATGGTGGAATTGTACTAGGTAAACCTAATGATAAACCTGAATTTAATACGATGAGTTGGGCAGCAATGTTATTCTGTGCAGGTATCGGCTCTAGTATTTTATATTGGGGTATTATCGAATGGGCATATTATTATGATGGTCCACCGTTTCATATCAAACCACGTAGTGAAGAAGCAATTAATTATGCTGCTACATATGGAATGTTTCACTGGGGACCTATTGCTTGGGCAATATATGTCTTGCCAGCACTTCCAATCGCTTATTCGCTTTATGTAAAAGAACAACCTATTATACGTATTAGTCATGCATGTCGACCACTAATAGGAAAATACACTGACAAATGGCCTGGTAAAATGATTGATGTTCTCTTCATTTTTGGTTTACTAGGTGGTGCAGGTACTACTTTAGGACTGGCTACACCAATGATTGCTGAAGGAGTTGGCTCACTAACAGGTTTAGATGGTAGTTCAACTTGGCTACGATTAACGATACTAGGCATATCAACATTGATATTTGCAGCAAGTTCTTACTCAGGTATTAATTACGGTATTAAAATATTAAGCGACATTAATATTTGGTTAACGTTTATATTATTATTATTTGTATTTATTGTTGGACCAACAGTATTTATAATGGAAACAACGCTTTCCAGTGTAGGTTTAATGTTCCGTGATTTCTTCAGAATGGCAACATGGTTAGAACCATTTGGTGGGCTTGGTAATATTTCAAAAGACAACTTCCCACAATCATGGACAATATTCTACTGGGCTTGGTGGTTAGTATACGCACCATTCGTAGGATTATTCATAGCCCGTATTTCTAAAGGACGTACGTTAAAAGAAGTTATTTTAGGTACACTTGGATACGGTACCCTTGGCTGTACACTATTCTTCGGAATATTAGGTAACTATGGTTTATGGCTAGAGATTACTGGTAAATTCTCTGTTACAAAAGTACTTCAAGAAAAAGAAGGACCCGCTGCGATTATGTCCATTTTAGAGCAGTTACCAATGAGTAATGTCGTTATCGTTATATTCGTAATTACAGCAGTCATTTATTTAGCGACTACTTTCGACTCAGGTTCATACATCTTAGCAGGAGCAACACAAACTGAAGTAGATGACGAGCCATATCGTTGGAACAGATTATTCTGGGCATTTGCGTTATCATTTATTCCGTTAGCACTTATGCTAATCAGTGGGGATGAGATTTTAAATCTGTTACAAACCGCCTCAATCATTGCAGGTGTGCCATTGATTATAATATTTATATTACTGATGGTATCCTTCATCAAAACGCTAAGCAACGATCGTATTAAACTAGAAGAACGCTCTCGACTTCATAAAGAAAGAGAACGTCGTACACTTTCTATCAGGTATGCCAAAAATGATAGATGGTGGGAAAAGAAATAAATATTTTTTAATATAAATTTTGAGCACTAATTCGTTGAATTATATATAACGAGTTAGTGCTTTTTCATTTATTATGATATTTGAATACACTTTAACAACTATATAATAGAAGAAAGACGTCTCAGAATTTAATTGTTGACGTATGAAAATATAATTGTATGATGATAATAACTATAAAAAAACATATGGAGATGAAAAGCATGATAAGAACTATGATGTATGGAAAAATTCATCGTGCGAGGGTAACTGAAGCAAATTTAAATTACGTAGGTAGTATTACTATAGATGCAGATATTCTTGATGCAGTAGATATTTTGCCGAATGAAAAGGTAGCAATCGTTAATAATAATAACGGTGCAAGATTAGAAACTTATGTAATTGAAGGTGAACGAGGAAGCGGTAAGATTTGTTTGAATGGTGCAGCTGCACGTTTAGTTCAAGTAGATGATGTTATTATCATTATGAATTACGTACAAGTTACAAACGAAGAAGCTAAAAATTTATCACCTAAAGTAGCAGTAATGAATGAACGTAATGAAATTATTGAAATGATTCATGAGAAGGAAAATGAAATCATATTATAAAGTGGCTATGTCATGAATATACTTGCCTTAATACTATTATTAATCTAAAAAGCTTTAAAGTTCAGAACTTTTATTTTGAACTTTAAAGCTTTTTGTAATTTCATTTCGTTTCTAGTTATATTTTAATATTATATTGAAATTTCATTCCAAAAGTGAGATAATGTAAGCGATTCCAATAAGGAGTGTGTTGAAATGCTAGGCTTTTCTGTTTATTTAGGAGAACCATTTGATAAGACTTATATTGAAACAATGCTTAATGAAGGTGCCAAATATGTATTTACTTCATTGCAAATACCAGAAGATGATCCAATGTTGTATTTAACCAAATTAAAAGAGTTAAATAAAATAGTAAATGGTAGAGCAGAGATTATTGCAGATGCAAATCCTAAAACGTTTAAGACTTTAGGATTGTCGTATAAAAAGCCTACTACTTTAAAAGATGCTGGAATAGATTTTATAAGATTAGATATATCATTGGAGATAGAAGATATTATATCTTTATTAAATGAAGTTAATGTAGTATGTAACGCAAGTACTGACGCTGTCGAATTGCTCTATCAACTTAAAGCTAAAGATATAGACTTATCAAAAGTGATGGTTGCACATAATTATTACCCACGACCGGAAACAGGTTTAGAAAATGAGTTTTTCATTTCTAAAAACAAAGAAATAAGGGATGTTTTTCCGGATGTGAAAATTATGGCATTTGTCCCTGGTACTAAATTAAGAGGGCCTATCTTTAGAGGATTACCAACACTTGAAGCACACAGAAATATACATCCTTTATATGCTGCTTATCAATTATTAAAATATGATATCGACGTTGTTTGTATTGGGGACACAAGCATAGACTTAGATATCATAAATCAATTTCATGATTATTTTAATAATGGAATCGTAAGTCTTTATATTGAAGAGGAAACACCTGCTTTAAAAGATGTAACAGGGAGAATTTTTCATAATAGGAAAGACAAAGCGAGAGATGTAGTAAGAGCGGAAGAGGCAAGGATGAGTTTTCAAGGGGAAGTTAAACCAGATAATACGACTGAAAGAGTTAAGGGGACCGTTACATTAGATAACTTGAAATATGGGCGATACATGAACGAACTGCAAATCGTCAAGAGAGATTTAGAAGCAAATGAAGCCGTGAATGTTATTGGGCGTGTTTCTAGTAGCAATTTAGATTGTATAAATATGATTGGTGCTGGACAGGCTTTCCAATTTATTAAAAGGGGATAATGTGATGGACATAAAAAAACTAACTACTGAATCAAGAAATAAATATTCATCAAAACTAGATACTTTAACGCCAGAACAATTTGTTGAAGTGATGAATACAGAAGATCAAAAAGTAGCCGAGCAAATTAAGTTAGAGAATAATGCGATAGCCGAATTGATTAAAAGAGCTATTACGGGCTTAAACAATGGTGGAAGGTTAATTTACATGGGAGCAGGAACGAGCGGAAGATTAGGGGTATTGGATGCTGCGGAATGTGTCCCAACGTTTGGTGTCACGCCAGACGTCGTAATAGGTTTAATTGCAGGTGGTCCAGAAGCAATGACGGTTGCAGTAGAAGGGGCTGAAGATGATTTAGAATTAGGGGAACAAGATTTAAGAAATTTAAATATAAACGAAAATGACACGGTTATAGGTATTGCTGCTAGTGGAAGAACACCATATGTTATAGGTGGATTAAAATACGCCCAAAGCATAGGCGTTCCTACTGGTTGTGTAACATGTAATCAACAATCAGAAGTAGGAAATTACGCTGATTTTCCGGTTCAAGTTGATGTTGGTCCAGAAGTTTTAACAGGCTCAACAAGGTTGAAAGCAGGTACAGCTCAAAAACTCATTTTAAATATGATTTCAACTGGTGCGATGGTTGGTATAGGAAAAGTTTATGAAAACTTAATGATTGATGTTAAACCAACCAACAAAAAACTTGTACAACGTGCTATTAATATGATTCAAGAAGTTTTAGGGTGTTCATATGAAGAAAGCCAGAAACTTTTTGAAGAAAGCGATGAACAAGTAAAAGTGGCAATTGTTATGGGCATGCACAATGTGAGTAAAGAAGAAGCCATTCAGAAATTAGAAAAAGCTAAAGGGTTTGTGAGAAATACGTAAACAAGGGGTGTATGTATATGTCTAAAGAAAAAGAAATGGCCAAAGAGATACTTGATAAAGTTGGGGGAAAAGACAATTTAGAAAAAGTCATTCATTGTATGACAAGGGTTAGAATGAGTATCGTCGACTACACTAAAGTTGATATTGAAGGTTTAAAAAATATCAAAGGTGTGATGGGGGTTGTAGAAGATGATATGATTCAAGTGGTAGTTGGACCGGGGACTGTAAATAAAGTAGCCAATGAAATGAGTTCTATTATTGGCGTACCACTAGGCGAAACAATTAAGAAAAATCAAAGTAATAAAGAGAAAGTAGAACAAGAAGCGGATCTGTTTAAACAAAATATTAACAAGAAAAATCAAACACCTTTCAAAAGAGTGTTGAGATCGATAGCTAATATTTTTGTACCACTTATTCCTGCATTTGTGGGTGCCGGTTTAATTGGTGGTATTTCTGCTGTACTTTCTAACCTGTTAACAGCCGGCACAATCGATGGAGCATCATGGGAACAATTTGTTTTAGTATTTAATATTATAAAAGATGGTCTTTTTGCTTACTTAGTCATTTATGTAGGTATTAATGCTGCAAAAGAATTTGGTGCAACACCTGGCTTAGGTGGTGTAATTGGTGGTACAACTATGTTGACTGGCATGGATCCAGAAAGTCCACTGAAAAATATTTTTAATGGCGAACCACTTGAAGCAGGGCAAGGTGGTGTAATTGGGGTTATTATAGCTGTTTGGTTGCTATCTTTAATTGAAAAAAGATTACACAAAATTGTACCGACTGCTGTAGATATTATTGTTACTCCGACGATTACATTATTTATTATGGGGTTAGGAACAATCTTTGTAATCATGCCTATAGCAGGTTTTATTTCTAACGGCTTGTTAGGCGTAATTGATTGGGTCTTAAATATAGGTGGAGCATTTAGTGGATTTATATTAGGTGCAACGTTCTTACCTTTAGTTATGTTTGGATTGCATCAAGTATTAACACCAATTCATATAGAAATGATTAATCAATCAGGTGCTACTTACTTATTACCAATACTTGCTATGGCTGGTGCAGGTCAAGTAGGTGCAGCATTTGCCCTATGGGTTAGATGTAGAAAAAATAAAAAAATCATTAACCTTCTAAAAGGTGCTCTACCAGTAGGAATTTTAGGAATTGGAGAACCATTGATTTACGGGGTAACTTTACCTCTAGGTAGACCATTTATTACAGCTTGTATCGGTGGTGGAGTCGGAGGTGCAGTTATAGGCGCCATCGGACATATTGGTGCAAGTGCAATTGGGCCGAGTGGCGTATCCCTTATACCGTTAATATCTCATAATATGTATGTAGGATATATTGCAGGTTTATTAGCAGCTTATTTAGGAGGCTTTATTTTCACATATTTATTTGGAACGAACAAAGAAATGACAGCACCACAAGAATTGGATGAGGATTAATATGAGCGAACATCAACACGTACTTATGTTTATTAAAGAAAATATGTCTCGTTTAACTAAACGAGAACAGCGTATAGCACAGTACTTTGTCGATTATCCTGAAAAGATAATTGAATTAAGCGCTAAGGAGTTAGGCACGATAACAAACACAAGTGCTGCTTCCGTTATACGTTGTACGCACAAATTAGATTTTAAAGGTTTTACTGATTTGAAACTGTCTATTTCTAGGTATATGCCTCAACATGAAAAAAGTATATATCAAGAAATTAAACAAGATGAAACAGTATCGTCTATTAGTAAGAAACTTATTACACGAGCATCACATACACTTGAAATGACTGAAAAATTAATCGAGAGTAACAGTGTAAATGCCATTATTGATCAATTATATGAGGCAAAAACAATTATAGTTTTTGGTGTAGGTGCTTCAAGTTTAGTAGCACAAGATTTATATCAAAAATTTACTAGAATTGGTAAACAAGTTATTCATTCTTTAGACACTCACTTTTTAGCTACAGCAATAGCTTCACATAATAAAGATTGTATTTTGATAGGAATTTCTAACTCTGGTGAGAATAGTGAAACATTATCTTTAGCTAAAGTTGCACATAAATATAATGTTAAAGTAATAAGTCTGACTCAATCAAAAAGTTCATCTTTATCACAACAATCTGACTATCAATTAACACATGATGCAAGTTCAGAAGAAAGTTTAAGATTAGCAGCTACGAGTTCTCTTATATCGCAATTGATGACGCTTGATATATTATTTTATAGCTATTTATCAAGAGATTATGATGAACATGTAATAACGATGAGTAAAACGAGAGATGCAGTTGAATTATATACAGAATAAATGTTTGATAGAGTCCGAGACAACAATTTATGTCCCGGACTCTCAGTGTATTTAAATAATATGTAAGAACTGAAAAAAGATGAAAGAAAGTAATTTATTACACTTTCTCCGCTTATACAGATTGTCACGGGGTATATATATTATGAGTGGAGGTGCATAATGATGGCAAAATCTAATAAGAAAAATTACACCAGTAGAATTAACAATGTAATTGATGCATTTAGTCTAGAAGATAAGCAAATGAGAAAACTATTAAACTTGCCTAAAGAAAAGTATGAATTGCTTATGCATGGGAATCAAGGTGTTTTAACAGACAAACAAAGAAACGAAATTGAAAAGCGTTTAAATTATTTTGAATCTATTGGTAAGCACGAAGATGCTTTAAAGTATACTAAATATTTTATTGAAAAAACATTGAAAAAAGAGTATAATTTACCAAATAAGTCAATTGCCAAATTATGTAATGTTAAAAAGAAAACAATTAAAAAATTAATAAATTCTAAGAAAATTGATAGAAACGAAGAGAGAAATCTTATACTAAACGTTCTTCAACTTTATGAAACTTTAAAATCAGTCAACTAATTGCTCATCATAAACATCATATTTTAAGAATTAAGGAAAGTTAGCGTGTTATTATGAAACAAGTAGAAATTATAAGAATATTAGATGATACCTCGTTTGTTGTAAATGCAGGTTCAGATAGATATTTAGAACCTGGCTATTTTATAGATGTATTAAAGAGAGATAAATCTTATAAATATATTGCGAAAATAGAAGAAGTATACCCTGAATTATCTTTATGTAAAAGATACGGAGAAGAAAGACTCTTCTATGGAGATGTTGTAAGGATTAGATATCCTGAAGACGAAGATATGCAAATGACCACAAAAGTTATTAAATCTAATAAATCTAAAAAGAACAGAAAAAAGAGAGGATGAGATCGCCGAATCTCATCCTCTTTCCCGTTTAATATGTCTAAAAAAATTTAAATAAGTAACGTTGTAGACTTATATAAGTACTCTAACATAAAATGTATAGATTTTACAGAAAAAAGATATATCATTTAATATGATAATATTATATATTTTTTAAAGAAATCTATAGTGTGAAATAATTATGTGTATATTGGCAAATTACATCTAATAAATGTATA
>X87_Garden_Dormouse__coassemble_189_pt1 | contig 11426 bp, 13 predicted proteins | sample X87_Garden_Dormouse__metabat2_low_PE_004 | metagenome-assembled genome bin X87_Garden_Dormouse | reverse complement strand
GAAATGTATAGTGTGAAATAATTATGTGTATATTGGCAAATTACATCTAATAAATGTATAATAAAGAAAAAATAAAATAAGAATGGACTGAGAATACGTGGCAAATCAATATGAGCGTTCTGCAAAGAAACCTAAATCAGCAGCATTTAAAATTGTAACAACTATTATTATTGTGTTATTAATTGCGTTTTTAATTATTATTGGCTATTTTGTGTATAAGTTTTTTGCATTAGGTAATACGATACATAACCCACTGGATAGAGATAAATCTGAACTTAGAAAGAACGCAGTAGATACTAATGGAGATCCTATTTCGATAGCTTTATTTGGAATTGATTCCGACTCTACAAGATCAGCAGAAGGTGGAGGAGAGCGTTCGGATTCAATCGTTTTATTATCTATAAATCCAGATAAGAAGAAAACTGTAATGGTTAGTATTCCTAGGGATACTAGAGCGGAAATTGTTGGCAATGATTCTGTAGAAAAAATTAACCATGCGTATGCATATGGTGGCCCTAAAATGGCGATTAACTCTGTAGAAAAATTAATGAACGTACCGGTAGACCATTATGCAACAATTAATATGGATGGCGTTAAAGATTTAGTAGATTATGCAGGTGGCGTAAATGTTACAAGTAATGCTACGTTTACGGTTAAAGGAAAATCATATGTTAAAGGCCAAAAATACAAATTAAATGGCGAAGAAGCGTTAGCATTTATTAGAAGTAGAAAAGAAGAAGGCGCTGGTGGAGACTTTGGTCGACAAGAACGTCAACAATTAGTGATTCAAGCACTAGCTAACGAATTAGTTAGCGTAGGATCTTTACCTAAAATTAATCAAATCTTTGATACTTTAGGTGATAATGTTAAAACAGATATGAAGATTGGACAACTAAATGATTTAAGATCTAAATATAATGATGCTTTAGATAATGTAGACCGTAATCAGTTAGAAGGACAAGATTCAATTTTAGATGATGGATTATATTACTTTGTACCTAGTGACGCTAGCAAGAAAGATATAGTAGACTCATATAGAGAAAATCTAGGTTTGGAATAAAGTATAATATTAGAAAATATTAATCTTTAAACAAAAAAATGCACCTCAAATTTTGAGGTGCATTTTTGTATTTAACTTCTTTTTTGAATAATAAGCAATTTGATAGCGTTAGTTTTTAAATAATATGTCTCATCTACATCCTTAGAATTATAATCAGCCATTTCTATATCTGGAGAACAATATTTATCTAATAGAACTGTGTTGAAATAATCAATATTAAAACGTTCGTTATCTAATTTTCTAATTGCTTTGAAGATATTACCGTTATCCTGATCAAATGTAATGTTAGTTACTCTAAAAGTATTAAAAGGTATGTCACGGTAAGAAAGACTAATACCAACATTATTCTGGTAGTTGATATCATTTGGATTATATAGTTCATAATTAAATAAGAGGAAAAATATTTTATTGTGTTGCTCGAACTTAATATAATTTTGTCCTTTTTCGAATTCTTGTTGGTTAAAGTACGTTAATATATATATTAAATAATTAACAGGACTTTTACAGTGGTGTTTTAAATGTAGTGATAAAGGTTGATTTATAGTTGCGAGATCGGCTGAAGTTTCCTCTAATAACCAGAAGCCTAAACCAGACACATAAGTTGTGATGCTTAATAAATGATCTACAATAATAGCAGCATTGAAATAAAAATCACTCATCGTCCTCGAATCACCATGAATGACATTCCATTCTATAGGTACTACGTTTTTATTATTGTTCTTCATGAATTTTAAATTGTGAATAAGCTTTTCAGTATAGTTACTTTTTATTTTCGCTATATCATGATTATTCATTTTGTTAAAGTCGAATAACTCATTAAAGCTATAAGATATTGCAAAAGAATCGACATTTTTACATAGTTGCATATCTATATCAAGTTGCTCGTAATCATGTTTAAATGGATCAGGTCCATTTATCATTATTTGTAAATCAGGTAAGCTTTCTTTAGAGTCATTAATTTGAGATTGTATATGCGTGAGTTCGTCATACTTGATATCAAAGTAAAATTCACCTTGTTTATTAACGAAATAGTTATGTATAACATCTATAAATTCTGACCATTTACTTTTGAACATATGATCTTGTACATCAAAATCATATATTTTTATACATGGCGTTATATTTGTATCTGAAAACATGCTTAAACAAAAAGCTAAATTATGTCGATACTTATGTTTTTCTATATCGCAGAAAAATGATTTTAATGAACAGTGAATAACAATGATAGGCTTACGAGGTATATTTTCTACAGTTTCCAATATTGTACCAAGGAATGGAGTATAAAAATCATTAACGTCACCGATATGTAAATAAGTTTTATGGTTAGCCTTTAATTTTTGTAAAGGTAAATCTTTAAAAGTTAAATGTTTGTACTCATGAACGAGAGACTTATTATGCATCATTTTTTGCAATTTAGAAATTAAAGTTTTACGCTCATCTTCTGTCATTGTCTCAGTTTTTTTACTTATTTTTTTCTGTTGATACATTAAACGATATTGTTTAGGGGTTAATTGAAATTGTTCTTTAAATTGACGATTGAAATTATGGTAACTAGAAAATCCATGATAGTCTGCAATTTGTTCGACTTTAAATTGTGTAAATAACAAGGCGTAAGTAGTTTGGAACAAACGTGTTTCTTTCAAATATTGAGTGAACGTCGTACCTATTTGTCTAGAAAACTCACGTGATAAATGTTCAGGAGAAATAAAGAAAAAGTCAGCTACGAGGTTCAGTGATAGTTTTTCTTGGTAATGCTTATCAACATATTGCTTCACTTTACGTATAAGTCCTGTTAATTCCATTTCTGTTTGTCCATAATAATTTGTTTCTTCTTTAAAACGCTCATACATAATTTTATAAATTTCAACGATATAATGGCTACGTCTGATCTTTATATTCGTTAAATCTGCTAAAATAGCTCTTATAAATAAATCCTTTATTTGATGTTTATATTTATTTAATTGATTTGTTTTTGTAGTTTTCGGTATCCAATATAGGTAAGACTCTTCGCCACTTAAACTTTCCATCATTGAATATCCAATATGTAATACTGCGACTAAGCCGTCGTTTATTACTGGTAAGTAATTGTCATTATCCTGTAAATAAAATAAGTCACCGACGGTAAATGTGTATGTTTTTTGATTTAAAGTTAATATTGCTTTTCCTTCTAGCACAAAACATAATGCACCATAACCTAACTTTTTAGGGTTAATAATGCCTTCTTTATGCAATGAAATGTCGTAATTGTACACTTTTTCACCTCATCTTCACTAAGATATTACATTTTATATCAAATAATGTCATATTTTTATTACATTTTAAACTATTATATCAAAAAAAGTAAGAAAAAGTTGGATTATTAAATAATTTTTATAAGAAAGATGATAATAAATCAAATAAATGAATTGATTTAATCAAAATCTGAAATTAAAACGGTTTACAATAATACTTAATGCTATTGTTGTATTGTAAACTATTAAAAACGGGGAAAATATTAAAATGGAGGTATATAGAATGACAGGGAATTTCAACAAGATTATTCAAGATATGATAGATTATGAGAATAAAATCGCAAATTTAAAAAACGAAAAACGTTTAACATTAGTTGATTTTATAATATTAGAAGAAATCTATAGATCTGAAGAAATTACAATTAAAGAAATACTTAACGGGAAGCTAACAGAACTTCAAACGAAACCTTCTAACATTGGAACAAACTTAGCTAAATTATATAGGAAAGATTATATTAATAAATATAGAAGTGAGCTAGATGAAAGAAAAGTTTACTATTACATGGAAGACGAACAAAAGGCTCAATACGAACAAATAGCAAAAGACATATAAAACAACAATAGGTTTAATTATTCAAAAAGAAACCCAAAGGAAATCCTTTCAAGTGAAAAGATTTTCTTTGGGTTTTTCTATAGAATTTAAAAATGATTTAAAAGGGTATTATAAAATTACTTGATTACAGTACGTGTTGAGCGTTCTACGTAGTGCGCTGAATGAATAGAAACTAATTCACCTTTAGATAAATCAAATAAATTTAATTTTAAAATACTATCCATCGCCTGGCGTACGTTTTCTTCAGTGAGATCACGTTTTGGGTTTTGGATCTGTAATGTGAAAGTTTTATCTGTTGAAGTTTTAAAAGTAAGTTCTAATACGAGTTTCATGAAATTCACCTCCTTGGTAGATTTAGAGGATAGAATTAATCTTCTATCTGAATTGTTTTGACGATATAAGCATCTTTGAACTTTTCGTCAGATAACGTTTCGATAATGCCTTTAAAAGTTTTAACTTGTTCATTTGTTACATTTAATTTAATTGCTTTAAATTTTCTTTGAACATTTTTCACTTTGGCATTCTCATCTAAGTACTGATGTAACAATATGATGTTGATGTCTTTAACTGTTGCCATTTTGCTAACCTCCTTTCACTTTATATATCGAAATGAGATTAAAAAAACGACCACAAATTAGTTAAAAATTCTTTCATGTTACTCAAATATATATTATTATTAATATGTACCTTAATTAGGAAGGATGGACGAAATGCATGCAACAAGTATCTCCAATTAAGAATAAAGATGATATTAGAGCGATGTATGAAGTATTAAAATCACACAGTGAAAGAGATTATTTATTATTTAGTCTTGCTATTCATACAGGTATTAAAGTAAATCAATTATTAAATTTAACTGTTCAAGATTTACTAGATGAAGATAACGACATTATTTCTAACTGGGTAAATGATAAAAAGGATTTGATTAAAGTAGTGATTCCATTGCACTTAAGATCAAGTTTGTCATCTTATATACGTATGGAAATGTTAGGAAAAGAAGACTTTGTATTTAGATCTATCAAGACGAAGAAACAATTGTCTAGACAACAAGCATATCGGATCATTCATGTTGCTGCAGAAGAAGTTGGATTGAAAAATATTGGTCTATACTCCTTAAGGAAAACTTTTGCGTTTCATGCATTTAAATCGGGTGTATCAGTTTCAATAATACAAAAATATTTAGGTCATCAATCGTTGTTAGAAACTTTAAAATTTATAGATGTAACCACAATAAAAAAAGAAACAACAATAGAACTAAATATATAAAAAGAAAGGAGTTCGTGTATGGCTTTAATATGGTTGTTCTTCACCATCTTAGTTGTAATGGCTATTGTCCTTATGACTATGAATACTAAATTTAGCCGCTTTGCTGGTTGGATAAGTTTAATCGCGCCGCTAATAAGTTCCATTTATTTTTTGAGTCAAATTAAATACATATCGAGTGGGCATACTGTTTCTTTTTTTAAAGAGTGGATACCTATAATTGATTTTAATTTAGATTTGAGATTAGATGGTTTATCTTTAATTTTTGCACTTCTTATTTCACTCATTGGCGCAGGTGTATTCCTTTACGCTATTTATTATCTTTCTCATGAAAAAGATAATCTCCCAAGATTTTACACATACTTGCTAATGTTTATGTTGGCAATGTTAGGTGTTGTACTTTCTAATAATACAATTTTGCTATATTCATTTTGGGAATTAACGAGTATATCTTCTTTCTTACTCATTGCATATTGGTATCAAAGAGAAAGAAGCCAAGAAGGGGCACTTAAATCTTTCTTGATTACCGTTTTTGGTGGTATGGCTATGCTCGTAGGGTTGATATTGTTATATAGCATTACGGGTACGAATACAATTACTGAACAAGTCGGTATGATTGATGAAGTGTTTCAATCACCATGGTTTGTACTTGCAGTCATTTTAATCTTACTCGGTGCGTTTACAAAATCAGCACAATTTCCATTTCATATATGGTTGCCAGATGCTATGGAAGCGCCAACGCCTGTTAGTGCTTACTTACACTCAGCTACTATGGTTAAAGCTGGTTTGTATTTATTACTTAGATTTACACCTATTATTGGTCAAAGTGAATGGGTCGTGTATACAGTTGTAACAGTCGGGTTAGTTACAATGTTAGTAGGATCTTTCTTTGCAGTAAGTAAAAAAGATTTAAAAGCTTTATTAGCATATTCTACAATCAGTCAATTAGGTATGATTATGTCTATGATTGGTTTAGGCTTGTTAGCTTTAAATCAAAGGTTTGAAGCGGGACATGAAATATTTATTGCAGCTTTATTTGCAGCTTTATTTCATTTAATTAACCACGCTATTTTCAAAAGTGTACTGTTCATGGGAGTAGGTATTATAGACCATGAAACAGGAACAAGAGATGTTAATAAATTGGGCGGGTTAAGAAAAGTAATGCCTATTACAGCAATTGTAATGTCAATCTCTGCTTTATCTATGGCAGGTATTCCATTATTTAATGGTTTTTTGAGTAAAGAAAAGTTCTTCACTAGTCTGGTAGAGACAGGACAAGTGGATATTTTCAATCAAACGATGTCTTTCGTGATGATAGCAGCAGGATTTATAGGTAGTATTTTTACTTTTGTTTATTGTTTAAAGTTAATAAAAGAGCCATTCTTTGGGGAAATGAAAGAAAAACAATTGCCTAAAGTACCACGTCATGATGGCGGGGGACTTCTTATAGCGCCTGTTTTAATTGTAATATTTGTACCGTTATTTTTCTTTATTCCAAATGTATTAGGAAAATATTTAATAGGTCCAGCGTTACGTGATATATTCCAATCGGATAAAGTAATGGAATATATACCTCATATTCAAGCGTGGCATGGATTTACAACTGAATTGTTTTTAACTATAGGAATATATTTAATAGGTACATTATTAGTAATATGGCCAAATTGGACATTTATTTATAGCAAAGTATCAAAAAATATAGAAATCAATACAATTTATAATAAAGGTATGACTTTACTGGATCGGGTAAGCGCATATTTAATTCAAATTGTAATGAATAATAGATTGAACCAATATTTACACATCATTTATGTAATATTTTTCGTACTTATGGCATATGGCATATATCATGTCGGTATTTACGATATTGCGTATTACCATATTACAGAAGCTTCAACATTCGAGATTATTATATTGATTAACATTGTGATTACAGCGACAGCATTAATGTTTATTAGAGAAAGAATGACAATGACTATTTTAAATGGTGTAATCGGTTATTCGATTGCTGTTGTTTTCATATTTATGAAAGCACCTGATTTAGCTTTAACGCAATTGGTTATTGAAACTATTACGACAGTCTTATTTTTATTAGTATTTTTCCATTTGCCAAACGTGCAGAAAGATAAACCAAATGTTTTAGCAGAAATCGTTAAATTAGCAATCGCACTCTTAATGGCGGTATTTGTCGTAATTTTTGTTATCATGATGCAACAAGATAATCTATTCGATAAAATTTCTTATTATTATGATAACGCTGATGAATTAGCAGGTGTTAAAAATATCGTAAATGGTATTTTAGGAGACTTTAGAGCGTTAGATACAATGTTAGAAGGAATCGTTATATTGATTGCCGGACTAGGTATTTATACACTCGTTAAATTTAAGATAAGAAAGGATGAGCCTGATGAAAGAAAATGATGTAGTATTAGAAACCATATCAAAAATCGCAATATTTATCATTCTGACATTCGGCTTTTATATATTCCTTGCGGGACACGATAATCCTGGTGGTGGATTTATTGGTGGATTAGTCTTTAGTTCTGCGTTTATCTTAATGTTCTTAGCATTTGATGTTGAGACAGTTGTTCAATCATTACCGATAGATTTTAGAGCAGTTACAATTATAGGGTGTCTAGTGTCAATGAGCACAGCGATTATACCAATGTTCTTTGGACATCCAATGTTAACACACGAAGATGGATATATTACGTTCCCACTATTAGGTGAAATTCATCTTTCAAGCGTAACATTATTTGAACTCGGGATATTACTTACAGTAGTAGGATCCATTGTAACAATCATGCTTGCGATAAGTGGTGATAACAGTTGAATTTAATATTAGTCATTATCATTGGTGTACTTACTTTCGTTGGAACGTATATGATTTTATCTAAAAACTTAATTCGTATTGTTATCGGTACAGCTATTTATACACACGTAGCTAACTTAATGATTTTATCAATGAGCGAATTTGGTGGTCGAAATGTACCACTCATAAATGGTGAAGGAAAAGACTATGTCGATCCTTTACCTCAAGCATTAATTTTAACAGCAATTGTTATTGGCTTTGCGATAACAGCATTTTTACTTGTTTTAGTGTATAGAACATTTAAATTGACGAAAGTCAACAGAATAGAGGCGTTACGCGGTGAGGATGAAGACGTAGATGAATAATTTAATACTTATACCATTACTCGTACCACTATTTATTGGTTTAATATTGTTCTTCTTTAAAGAACGATTAGCGTTAACAAGACGTATCGCCATCACTTTTCTAGCACTTACGACGATTGTAAGTGGTTGGTTATTAGTCGATGTCAGTATGAATAAAGCACTTGTTATCAACTTCGGAGACTGGCAACCACCATTTGGGATTCAGTTTGTTGGTGATGAGCTCAGCTTATTATTCACTACTATTTCCTGCTTTGTTGTCACAGTGATTATATACTTTGGTTTTGGTAAGAGAGAAAGGTTAGCTAACCGCTACTTTTTACCATCATTTATATTGTTCTTATTAAGTGGGGTTAATGGTAGTTTTCTAACTGCTGATATATTCAACTTATATGTAATGTTTGAAATAATGTTATTAGCTTCATTTGTATTATTAACATTAGGTCAATCAATAGAACAGTTAAGAGCAAGTATCATTTACGTCGTGATTAACGTTGTGAGCTCTTGGTTCTTCTTAATGGGCGTTGCTTATATATACGGTACGTTAGGTACTTTAAACTTCGGTCATATTGCAATGAGAATTAGTGAAAGTAACCAACCTACCACGACTACTTTAGTCGCAATTATCATGATATTTGTATTTGGAGGTAAAGCAGCGCTTGTCGTATTTATGTGGCTTCCGAAAGCATATGCAGCATTGAATACAGAATTAGCTGCTTTATTTGCGAGTTTAATGACTAAAGTAGGTGTATACGCACTTATTCGTGTGATGGTACTTATGTTTGATCAAAAGCCAGAAGTAACACATTTCTTACTTTACATTATGGCGATACTTACAATGATTATTGGATCAATAGGTGTTCTTGGATTTAAAGATATTAAGAAAATAGCAGCGTACCAAGTGATACTATCTATTGGATTTGCAGTATTAGGATTGAGCGCAAACAATTTAGCAGGGATTACCGGTGCTATATTCTATGTCGGACATGATATGATCATCAAAACTTTATTATTCTTAATCATAGGTACTTTTGTATTATTAACAGGTACAAGATATTATGACCAATTTGGTGGTTTAATTAAACATTATCCAAGTTTAGGTGTCATATTCTTTATTACGATACTATCAATTGGAGGCGTACCACCACTCAGTGGATTTCCTGGGAAATTATTAATTATTAAAGGCGCACTTGAAAATGGTTATACATTTGGCGTTATCGTGATGATTATTTCAAGTATCATTGCAATGTATAGTTTATTACGCGTATTTTTAGTAATGTATTTCGGCAGAGAAAGTGTACCTCAAGTTGGTAAAGTTGTTTTTGTTAAGAATAAATTATATGCAATGATAATATTAACAGTAACAACAATAATATTAGGTATTGCTTCTCAATATGTATTAAATATTTCTGAAATGGCAGCTCAGTTTAACATGAATGAGCTTGAATATTTTAAAGAAGTTATTCCAAATGTAGAAGTGGAGGCTAAATAATAATGGCACAACTATTATTAAATATTTTAATTGCCTTCTTGTGGACTTTATTTCAAGACGAAGATACATTTCATTTATCGACATTTATTTCAGGTTACTTGATTGGTATGTTCATCGTTTACTTAATGCATAGATTTTTCGGACATGTTTTTTATATGAAAAAAGTATGGGTTATTTTTAAATTTATTTGTGTTTATAACTATCAGCTTGTGACATCCAGTATTACAACAATTAATTATATTTTATTTAAAACAAATAAATTGAATCCAGGACTTGTTACTTATGAAACAACATTAAAACAAGATTGGGCTATAACATTATTAACGTTATTAATCATGTTAACACCGGGATCAGTCGTATTAAGGTTATCACCAGATGGACAACGATTCTTTATACATGCGATTGATGTTTCTGAAAGAGAGAAAAAGATACTAACAAAGCAAATTAAGAAGTATGAGAAATTAATCTGGGAGGTGCTTAAATAATGGAAATAGCTATCATGTTTATCATAAAAACGGCATTAGTTATATATGGTATATCTATTGTAATTGTTCTATTTAGAACAATTATTGGCCCTACAACTGCTGATAGAGTTATAGCATTTGATGCTATGGGTGCAATCTTAGTTTCTACAGTAGGTATATTGAGCATTGTTTATGACACCTTCAGTTATTTAGAAGCGAGTTTAATTATTGCTATTTTAGCCTTCTTAAGTACAGTTGGAATTTCTCGTTTCATTGAAGGGGGTCGTGTCTTTGAATCTAAGCGAGATCGTTAGTTTAATTGCAGCTATATCAATATTATTAGGTTCTATAACTGCTTTAATTAGTTCGATAGGTATTGTGAGATTTAGAGATTCCTTTCTAAGAAGTCATGCTGCTACAAAAAGCTCTACATTATCTGTTTTACTTTGTTTAACGGGTGTATTTTTTTATTTCTTAGTAACGAAAGATTACTTTAGTGTTCGTACTTTATTAACTATACTATTTTTATATTTAACATCGCCAGTTGCTGGTCATATGATTATACGAGCGGCATATAATTCTGGTTCATATATGTTTATGAAAGAATTTACAAAAAAAGGAACTTCGTTGAACTTTAGATATGACCGAAAAGAATCTAAAAAAGATAGACGAAGAAGAGCAGAGAAAAGAAGAATTATGAACGAAGCTTTCTCTAAAAATGATAAAGAAACATTCAGTAAATATAAGCAAGTTATGAAAAAAGACGACCCAACTTTAAAATAAAACAGCTGGAACATAAATATCAATTCAAAATAAATAACATCTGATTTCAATGATTTATTCAGTTAGAAATCAGATGTTATTTTTATGTGATTTAGAATTTTGTTCGTGCATGCTTGTCTAGTGTATGGTTCGATCGAGTTAACCGCTGCTAATATAAAAAAACGAGTTAGGGACATAAATCCTTAGATCGTTTTGGATGAAATTGATCAATAAAAGCAAGAGTTGATATTATTGTTGGATTTTTTATCTCATTAATCCAATTAGACACTCTTTATTGGATTTTCTACTTCGTTAATCCAATTAGACATACCTTTATTGGATTTACTAAGACATTAATCCAATTAGA
>X87_Garden_Dormouse__coassemble_185_pt1 | contig 11574 bp, 12 predicted proteins | sample X87_Garden_Dormouse__metabat2_low_PE_004 | metagenome-assembled genome bin X87_Garden_Dormouse | reverse complement strand
CCCTCTTATTTCTTTCTCTCTAATTCAATAATAAAGCTGAAACACTAATAAATGTCTCAGCTTATTATCATTAATTTAATTTTTTATTCGCTTCGTCATCTACCGTTTTGTTACTACTCAAAATAATTATGCTTCTTTAAGAACTTTTCCGCTATAACAGCTGGTTCTTCTTTTTTACCATCTGCTCGGTAATTCAGTTCTTGCATTTTTTCAGTAGATACTTTGCCAATTAATTTTTCTATAGACTTTTTAGCTTTTGGATTCTTCTTCAAATACTCATTTGTTGCTAAAGGACTTGCATCATATGGTGGGAAGAAATGACGATCATCTTCTAATGTCACTAAATCATATGCTGCAATTCTTCCATCTGTCGTATAACCAAGTGCTGCATCGATGCTTTTATTCTTCAATGCATCATATACGAGTCCAATCTGCATTGTGCGTATATTTTTAAATTCAAATCCGTAAGCTTTTGCGAATGCTGGATAACCATCACCTTCACGTTTAATCCATGTAGCATCACTTGCTACTCTCAATTCATCTTTATGTTTCTCTAAATCTGATACTTTTTTCAAATTGTATTTTTCTGCTGTTTCTTTCGTCACAGTAAAAGCAAAAGTATTTTCAAATCCGTAAGAGTCGAAAAATGTTTGATTAAATTTATTTTGAAAACCAGCTTTAACCGCTTTTTCTGCTTTTTTAGTATCTGTAATAGGATCAGAATCTAATGCACCGACTAAATCTGTACCCGTATATCTTGTAGCAGAAATTTGAGCGTCATCATTCATGATTGCATTATGCTCAATAACAGCAGACCCGAGGTTATTTACAATAACAGGTTTAACTTCCCCATCAGTATCATGCTCAATTTGCAGTCGAATCATATGTGCCATAATTTGAGACTCACTTGTCGCAAGTGCTGTAATTTTCACAGTTTGAGGTGAAGCACCACCTATACCAGGCAATGTACAACCGCTTAATAATAGTGTACAAATCATAATTAAAGTAAATTTTCTTAGTTTAATAACTTTTCTCCTCCATAAGTTTTATATTTATATAATATTATATTATCACAAATAATTAATTTTGTTTTATAGCCTACATAGTGGACCGGTTAAAGACTGCCCATTATTATATTGTTTAGTTTATATTCAATATGACAACTGATATAATATGAATGAGATAAAAATAAAACATTTAACATATAGATGCATGGAGGATAAATGAATGGACGACTCATTAAGAAGCATTAGAAAGAATGAACATATACAATTAGCTTTAGATACTTATCAAGCAACGGGAACTGATTTTGATAAGGTTCAGCTAATTCATCAATCCATTCCTTCAATTAACAAAAATCAAATAGATTTATCTGTTAAGCTCTCTCATTTTACTTTTAAACATCCTGTTTATATAAATGCGATGACTGGCGGTAGCGAGCGTGCTGCACTCATCAACAAACAACTCGCTCAAATTGCGAAGGCTTGTCAAATTCCTATGGCTGTTGGTTCTACTCATTCAGCGTTGAAAGACCCAAATGCCGAATATAGCTTTACAGTTGTAAGAGAAGAAAATCCAGACGGTATTATTTTTAGTAACGTTGGTGCCGATATTGGCTATAAAAATGCGCAAAAGTCTATCGACCTCTTACAAGCTGATGCATTACAAATTCATGTTAATGCACCTCAAGAGCTTATTATGCCTGAAGGTGATACTGAATTTGAACACTGGTTAACAAATATAAAAGAGATTAAAGAACATATAAGTGTACCCGTTATCATTAAAGAGGTTGGTTTTGGTATGAGCGCTGAAACTATTCAAAAAGTTAAAAATATCGGTATCCAATATGTTGATGTGAGTGGTAGAGGTGGAACAAACTTTGCAGATATCGAGAATCAAAGACGTCCTTTAAAAGACATGGCATTTTTAAATATGTGGGGACAAAGTACCGTACAAAGTCTAATAGAAGCAAAATTATTGGCGACAGACATTCATGTATTAGCTAGCGGTGGCGTTAAAAATCCTCTCGATGCTATAAAGTGTTTAGTATTAGGAGCAGAAGCGGTCGGATTATCAGGCTACGTCCTTAAACAACTAGATGAATTTGGATTAGAACATACAATTGATAACATGAAGCAATTTATAGAACAAATGTATATCATTGCGAATTTACTAAATGCCTCGAAAATATCTGATTTAAAAGCAATAGACTACGTATTTTCTCCAGATTTACAAAGTTACGTTGATCAACGTACAAAGTCCATTAATGATAAGTTAAAATAAACATATCAGGGACATAATTATGAGTTGTTCCTTTGCTATATAAACCAAACTATGAAGTACACTCCTAAAGTTCGACATCAAATAACTTTAGGAGTTTTTTCTTATATATATAAACATTTATCTTTAAATTTTGTTTTCTAAACCTTTATATATTACCTATGTATACATATTGTTTATAAGTAATATTTCAACATATTTTTTAATTTTTAATATATGATATTAAGTGATAATATAAAAGGCATATATAGAAGATATCTTTTATTATTTACATAGATTTAAATGAATAATATAACGATAAAGGAGAATGTGTTATGACTCATAAAGAAATTCCAGCTCTTTACTATACAGAAGCTTCTAAAAGTGCAGTACCACTCCTTTCAGGTGAACAAAATTTACAAACAGTTACAGCTGAACCATGGTTAAAAATTTCAGACGAAGGACTTCAACTTGAAGGTTTATGTTTCGACAGAGACCATAATTTATTTTTGTGTGAAGTTTTTGGTGGAAAAATATTTCGCGTTGATTTACCCGAGAAGAAAGTAAATACAGTCTTTCAATCTGAAAAAACAAACCCTGCTGCTGTAAAAATTCATAAAGATGGTCGTTTATATTTATGTTATTTAGGGAATTTTAAAGATTCCGGCGGCATTATTTCAGTTGACTCTGATGGCAAAAACCCTCAAAGTATAGTTTCAGATATAGACACTGAATATTGTGTAGATGATTTAGTATTTGATAGTAAAGGTGGATTTTACTTCACTGATTTTAGAGGTTATTCAACAAATCCTCTGGGTGGCGTATATTATGTATCGCCCGATCATCAATCAATCACACCAATCATTCAAAATATTTCTGTCGCTAATGGCATAGCTTTAAGTACAGATGAACGTGTACTATGGGTTACTGAAACGAATGCCAATAGATTACATCGCATTTCATTAGAAGAAGATGGTGTAACAATTGAGCCATTTGGTGCTTCTATACCTTATCACTTTACGGGTCACGAAGGTCCGGACTCATGCTGTATTGATAGTGACGACAATCTTTACGTAGCAATGTACGGTCAAGGTAGAGTGCTTGTATTTAATAAGCGAGGCTATCCAATTGGACAAATTTTAATGCCCGGACGTGACGAAGGTCACATGTTAAGGTCTACCCACCCTGCCTTTATTCCTGGTACAAACCAATTAATCATTTGTGCTAATGATATTGAAAGTGGCGGAGATTCTTGGTTGTTTACAGCAAAAGGATTTGCAAAAGGTCATAATAGTTACCAATTTCATTAATGAATAAATGGAAATTTTAAGGTAAGGTCTTTGAATATATTTGACAGTAGTTTTATAATGGTAAAGTGTTATTAAAAATGAAAAAAATTTGAAAGTGCTAAAGGTGATTGAAGTATGACACAAACAGGATACGGGGAAGCAAATGGGAAAGTTATTTTAATAGGAGAACACGCTGTAACATTTGGACAACCTGCAATTGCTATTCCCTTTAAATCTGGTGTAGTTAAAGCAACGATAACATCATTGAAAGAAAATGAACGTTCTTTTATTAATAGTGATGTATACGAAGGGTTTCTAGATGAAGCACCTGAACATATTAAATTAGTTGTAACCCGTTTCATTAATAAATATGAAATACCCCAACCTATTAATGTTACATTTGAAACAAACTTACCGCCGTCTAGAGGTCTAGGTTCTAGTGCAGCGATGGCAATAGCTTTTATAAGAGCAAGTTATAATTATTTAAACAAGCCTCTTTCTGATGAAAAACTCATTGAAGAAGCAAATTGGGCAGAAAAAATTGCACATGGTAAACCTAGTGGTATAGACACACAAACCATTGTTTCGAATAAGCCCGTATGGTTCCAACAAGGTGAAGTAACGACTTTAAAACCTTTAGCTATAGAAGGATATATGGTTGTAATTGATACTGGTGTAAGAGGTTCTACTAAAAAGGCAGTAGAAGATGTTCACCGTTTATGTGATAATAGTCAAGAATATATGCAATATGTAGAACATATTGGCGTGCTTGTGCACGAAGCGAATCAAGCAATCAACAATAATGACTTCAATCAATTAGCGCATATTTTTAAGCTTTCTCAAGAAAACTTACGCAAACTTACTGTTAGTCATGATCAAATAGAAGCACTTCTTGAATTAAGTCAAAATCAAGGTGCTATTGCTGGAAAATTAACTGGCGGTGGTCGTGGAGGCAGTATGATTGTATTAGCTCAAGATCTTGGAACTGCTGAAAAAATATCAGCCAGTGCTCTTGAATTTGGTGCACACCATACTTGGATTGAATATTTAGGAGGTTAATCAGATTGAACAACTGTGGTAAAGCGCGTGCCCATACTAATATTGCTTTAATAAAATATTGGGGTAAAGCAGACGAAGATTTAATTCTTCCAATGAATAATAGTTTATCGGTCACACTAGACCGTTTTTACACGGATACGAAAGTCACTTTCAATCCAGAATATACTAAAGATACATTAATATTGAATGGAGAAGAAGTGAGTGATGACGAAGCTAAGAAAATTTACCGCTTTATGGACCTCGTTAGAGAACGAAGCCAAACCTCCATGTATGCATATATCGAAAGTATAAATTATGTACCAACAGCCGCTGGACTTGCTTCGTCAGCAAGCGCATATGCAGCATTATCGGCAGCATGTAATGAAGCCTTACAATTAAACATGTCTAAGAAAGATTTATCTAGACTAGCTCGTAGAGGTTCAGGCTCAGCATCTAGAAGTATTTTTGGTGGATTTGCAGAATGGGAAAAGGGACATGATGATGAAACGTCTTATGCTCACGCTATCGATGCAAATGACTGGGAAAATGAACTCTCTATGGTTTTTGTCGTAATTAATGATAAATCTAAGAAGGTTTCTAGCCGTTCTGGTATGTCTCATACAAGACAAACTTCCCGCTTTTATCAATATTGGTTAGATCATGTTGATGAAGATATTCAATCTGTAAAAGAAGCAATTAACAACAAAGACTTTAAACATTTAGGTGAAGTTATAGAAGAAAATGGTTTACGCATGCATGCTACCAATTTAGGTGCTCAGCCGCCTTTCACATATTTAGTACCTGATAGTTATCTCGTGATGGAAATTGTTCACCAATGTCGCGAAGCCGGATACCCTTGTTACTTTACAATGGACGCGGGGCCGAATGTGAAAATTCTAACAGAGAAGAAAAATCAGCAATACATTTTAAATGCATTACTTCAACATTTTAAAGAAGAACAAGTAATTGCGAGTGATATCACGCACACAGGAATTGAAATTTTAGAATAAGGAAGAGATAAAATGATTCAAGTGAAAGCCCCAGGAAAATTATACATTGCTGGAGAATACGCAGTGACTGAACCTGGATACAAATCCGTACTAATAGCAGTAGATCGTTTTGTTACAGCCACAATAGAAGATACAAATGGAAATACAGGGTTAATACATTCCAAAACCTTGCATCATGAGCCTGTAACATTTATAAGAGCTGAAGATAATATTATTGTTTCAGATACTGATGCTGCTGAACAATTAAAATATATTACACAAGCAATCGAAGTCTTTGAACAATACGCGAAAAGTTTCAATATACCAATGAGACCATTCAATATTACAATTGATAGTAATTTAGACGATGCAAATGGTCATAAATATGGAATTGGATCAAGTGCTGCTGTATTAGTCTCTGTAGTCAAAGCTTTGAATGAATTTTATAACTTACAATTATCTAATCTATACATTTATAAACTCGCTGTTATCGCAAACATGAAATTACAAAGTTTAAGTTCTTGTGGTGATATCGCCGTCAGTGTATACACAGGTTGGTTAGTTTATAGTACTTTTGATCATGTATGGGTAAAAGAACAAATCGAAGCTACATCAGTCAATGAAGTACTTAAGAAAAATTGGCCTGGCCTTCATATAGAGCCGTTACAAGCCCCTGAACGTATGGAAGTATTAATCGGTTGGACTGGGTCGCCCGCTTCTTCACACCACTTAGTAAGTGAAGTGAAACGTTTAAAAGCAGATCCTATATTCTACAGTCAATTTTTAGAAAAATCTCAAATGTATGTAGAACAGCTCATCCATTCATTTAAGACAAATTATATACAAGGCGTGCAGGAGATGATTCGACAAAATCGAAAAATCATCCAAAAATTAGATTCACTTGCTACAATTGATATAGAAACAACACACCTTAAGAAACTATGTGATATTGGTGAGAAATTTGGTGGCGCAAGTAAAACGTCTGGCGCTGGCGGTGGAGATTGCGGTATTACAATAGTAGAAAATAATATTAACAAACAAAAAATATACGACGAATGGACAAAAAATTGTATCAAACCGTTATTATTTAATATATATCACGGACAATAACTAAAGTTTTTAAAACTAAAAACGCCACATAAAAAATGAAATAAATTCATTTTTTATGTGGCGTTTTATATTAACTTTGATACTTTTTTAACAATGCCCTAGGTATATGACAGTAGTCATTTGGGTATTTGGTTAATCTATCTTGATGTTCTGGAGCGCTTTTTATGTAGTTAGTTAATAACTTAATTTCTACAGCTATTTGACTGGCATCATCTCTACTACTTATAAACGCTCTAGCTTCTTCTAGATGTGCTTGTTCAGTACTATATAGACCTGTTCTATACTTCAATCCTTCATCTTGCCCTTGTTTATTAACACTATATGGATCAATAATTTCAAATAAATAATGCATTAAATCATTAATAGATACAATTTCAGGATTATAAATAACTTTCACACATTCAGCATAACCATCATACGGACCCTCTAATGTATGACTCTCTCCATTCGCTCTACCAGCTTCTGTATCTATGACACCTGGTAAAGTTTTAAAGAAAGCTTGTACGCCCCATAGACAGCCACCTGCTATATATACAGTTTCCATAACTAATCCTTTCTTAATTAAAAATTAGTATTTAAATCCATTTTCCTCAACGAACGCATCTGAAACATCTCTTAATTCTCTCAATTCGCTAGGTGCATTATCTAAAGTCTTTTTACTCGCTTTTTCAAACATACGAGCGAACATTTCTAATTCAGCGTTATACAATTTTTCTGCTTGTTTATAGCCTTCTTCTGTTAAATCAATTAAAATAACACGTCTATCTTCTTTAGATGGCGTTCGATAAATCAATTCTTTCTTCTCAAGCTTATCAATAATATAGGTCATACTGCCACTTTTAATTAATACGTTTTTACTAATTGATAAGATAGATTGTGCGCCCCATTGATATAAAGCTCCTAATACTAAAAAATCATTAACTTTAATATTTTCTTCTCTACATATTTCAAAAAGCCCCTTTTGGACGTTTTGAGAAGCTTTTATAAGATTGACATATATGCTCTGTACTTGTCGATTCTCCATATTGCAAAAACTCCTTGATTATCATTTTCCATTCCAATGTTTTGTATATCTTATTTTTATTTTACTATAAATACCTAAACATTTGGTTAAACACCATTAAAATATAGAAAAAAGAGGTTAAAGAACCTCACATGTGTGAAATAATATCAACAACATGGGCACCTTAACCTCTTCAACTTACATATTATTTTATAGCTGAATAAGCAGCTCTTAAACCAAGTAAATAACTTTCCACTCCGAATCCAGTCATTTGACCTGTAACGATATCTGCAAAGACTGAATGATGTCTAAATGATTCACGTGAATGAATATTAGACATATGAATTTCTACAACTGGACATTCTAATATGGCTAATGCATCACGAATTGCATAACTATAATGTGTCCATGCGCCAGCATTAATTATAACGCCATCAACATTGTTCAAATATGCTTCATTTATTTTATTTACCATTTCGCCTTCAAAATTAGTTTGGTATTTTTCAACATTTACATTTAATTCATTTGCTAATTCATCAATCTTATCGTTGATTCCATCTAAAGTTATTGTCCCATACTGTTCAGGATCTCTGCGCCCGAACATATCATGATTCACACCATGTAACATTAAAAACTGTTTCATTAGTAATGACCTTCTTTCAAAATTTTAAATTATTTGCTGTCTTCACCGAACATAATTTTTACAATTTCTTCTCTAGGCATATCTACACCAGTAAATAGTTTAAATGCAATCGCGCCTTGCCATGACATCATGCCTAAACCGTTAATTGCCGTACATCCAGCGTCTTCAGCTTGTTGTAATAATTTAGATTTTTGAGGATTGTATACTACATCTGTTACGACTAAATCTTTTCTTAATACATCTAATGTTTCATCAACAATACTTAAATCGTCTAACGGTTTCATACCAAGACTTGTACCATTTGCAAGTACAACACTGTCAGCAATTTCCTTTCTGAATTGTTCTTTATCTTCTAATGGGAAAATATTAGCTTTAACGTTGAACTCTTTCATATCTTCGTTAATTTTTCTAGCATTTTCTTCAGCTTGTTTAAAATATTGATCATTTCTAGCAAAAATACTAATTTCTGAAACACCAGATTGTGCTAATTGAATTGCGATTGGTGTTGCTGCTCCGCCTGATCCTACTAGCGTTATTTTTTTACCTTCTATTTCAACACCATGATTTAATAAGTTTTCAACGTAACCTTGACCGTCAGTATTATGACCAATTAATTTACCATTGTCATTTACTACAGTATTAACTGCACCAGAATATTTAGCACTGTCATCTAATTCATCTAAATATTGGATGATTTCCATTTTATTAGGCATGGAAACATTAAAGCCAGCTGCATCTACAGCTCTCATGCCATTAACAGCTTCTTCTAAATTGTCATTACCTACTTCAAATGCAAGGTAAGCATAGTTTAAACCTTTAATAGAATAACCTAAATTATGCAATCTTGGTGATAAAGTGTGACCTATTGGTGTAGCTAATAATCCTACTAATTTTGTTCTTCCATCTATTTTTTCTAAGTTTTTTTCAAATTCCATGATTTGCTCTCTCCTTTAAAATTAAATATCAACGCGACCGCCTGTAATTGCTTTATATCTATAGAACACAACAACTGCTGCGATTAAACCAATAACTGATAATATAACTTCTAACCAAATAACTGATTGTATACCTATAGAACCTTCCATATAACCAGTTAGTGCTGGCATGATAATTACTGCAATACTTCCGGAAGTAGAAATAATTCCTGTCATAGCGCCTTTACGTTGCCAGAATATCGTTGTTATTGCTGTAATTGCTAACTGTAATACACCAGAAATAGATAAACCAACGATAAAGATTAGAATATTACTAAAGAATGATACTGGTAATAGTAATACTAATACGTAGCCAACAATTGTTAATACTGGATAAACAATCATTATATAAAGTACGCTAATTTTTTTCAGAAGTAATGTTAGTAATATAACTGATACAAAAGCACCAGCAGTATAATAACTAATAACTGAAACTGAAGCTGCTTGGCTCATACCTAATACAGATTGAGCTAAAGTTGGTATCCATAAAGGCGCAATCATAATAAGCGCAAGGGAAGTAAACCCAATAACAACTAACGCTGCACCTTCTATCCAGAACTTAGGCTCTTCTATAAATTTACTTTGCTGAGTGGTTTCAGATGAACTGTCCACTGAGTTATTACTTGGGAATTTAGCAAATATTAATATTATTAATGCCACTATTGTCACGATTCCCGGAATGATAAATGACATTTTATAACTCATGTCGTTCGTTAGTAAGAACGTTATAAATAATGGTAGTAATATACCACCGATTGAGTTAAATACTTTCGATAACACGTTCGCTGTACCTGCCGAGTTTGGATAAGATTCTGTTAAAGCAGGATAAGAACCTGAATCTAAAGCAGAATTACCAATACCCATGATAATAGCAAGTATAAATGCCACTACATAACTAGATGTAAATGGAAAAGTAAATAAGAAAAATGCCATTAATACACTTGCGATAATAATGACTGGCTTTCTTCCGATTTTATCTGAAAGATAACCATTAATTGCGTAAGTCAGTAACTTACCAACACCAAAACCAGACAGCAACGTACTCACGCCTCCTGCTGTTGTTCCTAGTTGGCCAGTTAAACTATCCATATTTGACCCAAATATAATGTTGACCATACCTAAAATAAAGAAATTTAAATAAATCCCTGTAGTTGAGGCCAGATACGGTACTCTATTCATTTTTACATAACCCTCCAATTGATATTTGGATTAAAGATTCAGCTGAATTTAAACTTAATTAAATAATTATTAATTAAAGTATCTTTAATTCAAAGTATATTTTACTACGTTTTATGGGAAAGTCAACGTCTATGATTATTAAAAAAGACATAAAAAAATAAAGAAGAGAAAACCTATAGATTTTTCTCTTCTTTATATGACTACTCTTTAAAATTTTGTACATTTTTTAATAACACAATTTTATTATTGTATCGGTTTTTTAAGTATGGGATATATTTAAATAACCTAAACCATCTCCATCTATTTGGGTAACGTTCAAAATAGTTTATTTCATTCACGACATTTAAATGTTTAGGCAATATATTTTTTAGTTCTGAGATTTTATTAAATCCATATTTAAATTCCAAATTACTAGATAATTTTGAGACAGAAGGATGTTTTTCCGAATGATTAGTCATTGTTTTTGAACAAAATTCTGCAGCAATTTTTACATTTTGATGCTGTAATGTTTTTGTAATTTCCCTTAGTAAATTTTTAATATCCAATTCTTCAAAATACATTAATACTCCTTCAAAAATGATTAATATATTTGAGTCTTCTTTAAATGAAGGATGACTTCTTATATCTTTCAACCAAGAATAATCAAACATAGATTTCCCAATCATTTTGTAATAATCTGTTTCATAAAAAAAGCGCCGTCTTGCATTTATGCTTTCAGGCAAATCGATGTCTATCCACGGTACTTTTTTTAAGTCTAAACGGCTTAATCTCGTGTCCAAGCCACACCCTATATTTATCACAAAAGGATTCTTAGATGTCGTAACAAAATCTAAAACCATTTCATCCAGTATTTCCGTTCTAATACATATACCAAGTTGTGACATCCAGTCCTTAGAAAAATTTTCAAAAGAATAATCCACTTCCCTCATTATATCCAGTGAATAAGGATCATAAATAATTGGAGAGGACTTATAATATTCATTTGCCTTTGCAGCAAGTGGAATTAACATGGATTCAGGTATCCCCTCAAGTTTTGACATCTGCCTTCCTCCTTCTATCTATTTTATTCCATTATTGCAGTGAAGGTAAA
>X87_Garden_Dormouse__coassemble_183_pt1 | contig 11693 bp, 10 predicted proteins | sample X87_Garden_Dormouse__metabat2_low_PE_004 | metagenome-assembled genome bin X87_Garden_Dormouse | reverse complement strand
ACATTTAAAAGTGATGAAGCTTTAAAAGCTTATTTTATAGAAAAAGTTGTTGAAAATGATGAATATCCAATTTTAATTTCAGATGCTCGTAATACTGATGATGTGATGACACTAGTCGATGATGAAAAAGCTAAAAAACTTATTAGATTGCATAGTAATCATGTGAAAGAGCCGTTTGATGTTGAAAAATCAGAAATTGTAAGTACTGTAAAATTTGCATTAAATAATTTAGATAAAATAGATTATTTAGTCGCGCTGACAGAGAGGCAGAAAGAAGACATAGTAACTAGAAAAAATCATGATGAAAAACTACTTGCGCTACCGCATGGCATAGAAGTGAAAAATAGCGATGCCCATAATAATTTTAAAAAAGATAAAGCTGTTGTTATTTCTAGATTAGTTTCATTAAAACAAATTCATCATGTAGTAGAAGCTGCAAGTTTACTCGTAGAATACAATCCAAATTTTTTAATAGAAATATATGGCTCTGGTGATCAAGAGAAAAAGCTTAAAGATTTAATTAAATCTAAAGGTTCAACTGAGAACGTTATATTAAAAGGTTATACCGATAATATTGAAAATGTTTATAAAGAAGCGGCTTTTTCGATTGTAACTTCGAAAACAGAAGGCTTTTCGTTATCTATATTAGAAAGTATGGCAAATGGTGTTCCAGTATTGAGTTATAATTTTAACTATGGTCCTGAAGATATTATTACTAACGGTAAAGATGGTTTAATTATTGAAAAAAATAATATAAAACAATTAGCTGAAAATATGAATTATTTATTTAGTAATCCTGAATTAATAAATGAAATGCGTATAAATGCGGCTAAAAGTATAAAAGATAGATTTAGTAGAGATAAAGTTAAACAATATTGGGAAGAGTTATTTAAGTCATTATAACAATTTTTAAATTTATACAAATTAAAAAACAGAGGCGATTCTTAAATGAATAAGATAATCGACTCTGTTTTATTTAAGCTAGGATAATCTATACCTAGTCTCGTTTTCATTTTTCATGTTTATTTTTAATTCGTTAAGTTCAACTCTAAATCTAATGCTTCTTTTAATACATTTGAAGTTTCGTGCGAGTTTATCGCGCAATTACCGTATTTTTCAGCTAATTTAAAAGCTGTTACGTATAACTCCAAACTATCCTTGGCAATATCTTCTGCCTCTTCGTGTACGGATGGATTTGCTTTAACCACTAGTTCTGCAAACTTTTCGGGTTCAATATCAATTCCCATGTTTAAATAAACACTCCTATTAATTTTTTGATACGTTACTATATAAATAACGCTCTTGTAACGTATACCCTATATTATAAATTAATAATCATTACTTTTAAAATATTTTGTTTTCCATTAGAATATAAAGAGTAATAGAGAGGATGACTGTAGTGAGAATTTTATTTATAGGTGATATTGTAGGCAAATTAGGTAGAGAACAATTAGAAACATATTTACCTAAAATTAAAGCAACATACAAACCAACACTAACGATTGTTAATGGTGAAAATGCTGCACATGGTAAAGGAATAACTGAAAAAATATATAAAGAAATTTTACGTATGGGCGCAGACTTTATGACGATGGGTAATCATACATACGGTCAGAAGGAAATTTACGAATTTATAGGTCAAGCGAATAGAATGGTAAGACCTGCGAATTTTCCTGATGAGGCACCGGGAATTGGTATGAGAATCATTAAAGTCAACGATAAAGATGTTGCTATTATCAATTTGCAAGGTCGATCATTTATGGCTGCTATCGATTGTCCTTTTAAAAAAGCTGATGAATTAATAGAAGAAGCATCTAAAATAACGCCGTTTATCTTTGTTGATTTTCATGCAGAAACAACTTCTGAGAAAAATGCGATGGCTTGGTATTTAAATGGACGCGTTAGTGCAGTTGTTGGTACGCATACTCATATACAAACTTCTGATGAACGTGTTTTAAATGAAGGTACAGCATATATTACAGATGTTGGAATGACTGGATATTACGACGGTATTCTTGGCATTAATAAAGATGAGGTTATTGAAAGATTTATTACGAGTTTACCTCAACGTCATAACTTGCCAAATGAAGGTCGAAAAGTACTTTCAGGTGTGGTTGTTGATTTAACTCAAGATGGAAAAGCTAAAAAAATTCAAAGAATATTAATAAACGATGATCATCCATTTGAATAGTATCGTCCATTAGGATGATTTTTGTTAAAACCCTTTAATTTCATAGGATTAAAGGGATTTTTTTGGTATGATGTGAATTGAGATATTATATGGGGGAGGCCATAAGATGAAATCACAAATTTCATGGAAAGTTGGCGGACAGCAAGGCGAAGGAATTGAGTCAACAGGTGAAATATTCGCAACTGCTATGAACCGTCAAGGATATTATTTATACGGATACCGTCATTTTTCTAGTAGAATCAAAGGCGGACACACAAACAATAAAATAAGAGTATCATCCACGCCAGTAAGAGCGATTAGTGATGATTTAGATATATTAATAGCATTTGACCAAGAAACAATAGATGTGAACTATCACGAAATGCAAAAAGGCAGTATTATCATTGCCGATGCAAAAGCAAAACCTGAAAATCCAGAAGATAGTAAAGCACAATTAGTGAGCTTACCGTTTACAGGCGTAGCTAAAGAATTAGGAACAGCGTTAATGAAGAACATGGTAGCTGTAGGTTCTACTTGTGCAGTCATGGATTTAGATACAGACGTATTTGAATCATTAATCAGTGATTTATTCAGTCGTAAAGGCGAAAGTGTCGTTAATTTAAACATTCAAGCGTTAAATGAAGGTTATAGATTAATGAAAGAAGAAATGGATTCATTAGAAAGTGAACATACTTTAGAGAAGAATGACTCTGATGGCCATTTATTTATGATAGGTAATGACGCGATTGGTTTAGGGGCAGTAGCAGCTGGAGTTAGATTTATGGCAGCTTATCCTATCACGCCAGCTTCAGAAATTATGGAGTACATGATTGATCGTTTACCAGAATTAGGTGGCGCCGTTATACAGACGGAAGATGAAATTGCTGCATGTACAATGGCAATTGGTTCTAACTATGCTGGTGTACGTTCATTTACATCATCTGCTGGTCCAGGATTATCATTGATGATGGAATCAATAGGTTTATCAGGAATGACTGAAACACCTTTAGTAATCGTTAATACTCAACGCGGTGGGCCATCAACTGGTTTACCAACTAAACAAGAACAGTCTGACTTAATGCAAATGATATACGGTACTCATGGCGATATTCCGAAAATTGTAATAGCACCAACAAGCGCAAGCGATGCGTTTTATTTAACGATAGAAGCATTTAACTTAGCTGAAGAATATCAATGTCCAGTTATATTACTTTCAGATTTACAATTATCTTTAGGTAAACAAACCGTTGAATCATTAGACTATGACAAAATTGAAATTCGTAGAGGCGCTCTAATAGAAGAAGACATGGAAACACCTGAAGATAAGGCGTACTTTAAACGTTATGCATTGACTGATTCTGGAATCTCTCCACGTGTTCTTCCTGGTACAAAAGGTGGTATTCACCATGTGACAGGTGTTGAACATAACGAAGAAGGAAAACCTTCTGAAGGTGCTGAAAACAGACAATTACAAATGGATAAACGTATGCGTAAAACAGCTCAATTATTAATCGATGAACCAGTTAAATCTAATGAAAAATATGATGAAGCGGATATTTTATATGTAGGATTCATTTCTACTATAGGAGCAATCGAAGAAGCAATTACAAGATTAGATAAGCAAAATGTAAAAGTTAATCATATTCAAATTAGACAATTACATCCATTCCCTACTGATGCTGTACAAGAAGCCTTTAATAAAGCTAAAAAAGTAGTTGTAGCTGAGCATAATTACCAAGGACAACTATCTAGCATTATCAAAATGAATGTAAATCATCAAGGTAAAATTATTAACCAAACAAAATATGACGGTACACCATTCTTACCGCATGAAATAGAAGATAAAGCTTTAGAAATCGCAAGTAATATGAAGGAGTTGATATAATTGGCAACATTTAAAGATTTTAGAAATAATGTTAAACCAAACTGGTGTCCAGGCTGTGGTGACTTTTCTGTGCAAGCAGCGATTCAAAAAGCAGCAGCAAATGTAGGATTGGAACCAGAAGAAGTTGCCATTATTACAGGTATAGGTTGTTCGGGTCGTTTGAGTGGTTATGTAAACTCATATGGTCTACACTCAATTCACGGACGTTCATTACCTTTAGCACAAGGTGTTAAAATGGCTAATAAAGATTTAACAGTAATTGCTTCAGGCGGCGACGGAGACGGATTTGCTATAGGTATGGGTCACACTATTCATGCTTTAAGAAGAAATATGGATATGACTTATATCATCATGGATAACCAAATTTATGGATTAACTAAAGGGCAAACTTCACCAAGTTCTGCTAAAGGTTTTGTTACAAAAACAACACCTAAAGGTAACATTGAACAAAACGTTGCACCTTTAGAATTAGCATTATCATCAGGTGCTACTTTTGTAGCACAAAGCTTCTCAAGCGACATCAAAGAATTAACACATATAATTGAAGAAGCAATCAATCACAAAGGATTTTCATTTGTAAACGTATTTTCACCATGTGTAACATACAACAAAATAAATACTTATGATTGGTTTAAAGAGAATTTAACTAAATTAGCTGATATTGAGGATTATGATTTTTCAAATAAAAATCAAGCAATACAAACAGTGATGGATAAAGAATCTATGATTACAGGTATTATATATCAAGATAAAGAAACTCCATCATATGAACAACAATTAGAACAACTTGATGAAACACCACTAGTTAAAAAATCATTGAAGCTTGAAGAAAACCAATTTGAAGAGCTTGTTTCTCAATTTAAATAATTATATAATGAATACACTTTAAGCTCATAGTTTGTCTATGAGCTTTTTTTAATAAAAAGGGGGATTTTCAAATGACAAATACATTAATGAGCATTCAAATTATTCCAGAGCACGAAGATACAGGGGTAATACCTTTAGTTGATGAAGCAATAAGAATAATAGATGATTCTGGTTTAAAGTATCAAGTGAATCCTTTAGAAACTACTATTGAAGGGGATATGAATGCTTGCCTAATTTTAATAGAACAAATTAATGAGCGCATGGTTGAGTTGGAATGTAAAAGCATTATATCTCAAGTGAAGTTTTATCACGTTCCCGAAGGCATCATGATGGATACGTTAACGGATAAATATAGATCTTAATTAAGATAGTTTAATGAATGAACGTTATTTATTATAAATATAAAGGAGAAATGTATTATATTATATCGGTTTAAGGAGTAAAGGGGACGAAAGATATGAGAACTGTATTAAAATATATTAAACCGTATACGGGTCTGTTTATATTAGGTTTAATATTAATGTTAATAGAATTAGCAGTAGAATTAATCCAGCCTATTTTTATATCTGAAATAATAGACAATGGTATTTTAAAGAATGATTTAAACCACGTCTATCTTTATTTAGGCATTATGCTTGTTACAGGTCTTGTAGCTTTAGTGTCTGGGATATGGAATAGTTTTGTAGCTGGCCATGTTAGTCAAACTTTTGCATATGATTTAAGAACTGCACAATTTAGTAAAATTCAAACTTTTTCATTGGCAACATTAGAGAAGTTTAAAACTTCTAGTTTAATTACGAGGCTCACAAGCGATGTTAATAACTGTGATACAGCAGTATATATGTCTATAAGAATCATGTTAAGAGCCCCTTTGATGATTATTGGAAGTATCGTAATGAGCTTTATAGTTGAACCTAGACTAGCGCTTTATTTGGTGATTGGAACGCCATTTATATTTATAATAATATTCTTTATTGCGCGCACGGGTTCTAAATTATTTACAAAGATACAAAGAAAATTTGATGAAATGAATAGATTTTTCCAACAAAATCTTGAAGCTGTTAGATTGATCAAAGCGAGTCAGACATCACACCAAGAAATTAATCAATTTAAAGAAAAAATAAAGGACATTAGACATAATTATACATACGCTTTAAGACTAATGGAATTGATTAATCCATCTTTACTATTTATTATTAATGCGAGTATATTAGCTGTCATTTGGTTTGGGTCCGATATGGTTAATAGTTCAACTCTAGAAGTTGGTAAACTGGTCGCAATCATCAATTATGGTATGAGAATGCAAGGTGGATTTGGTATGTTGGCATTTCTTATCATGACATTAAGTAGAATGAAGGCTTCCAGTGATCGAATAGAAGAAGTGCTTACTACTCCATCAGATGAATGGGTATTAGAAAAGAACGGTCACAAAGTGGAAAATCATGCTTATAGTATTAAATTCAATAATGTTTCATTTACTTATCCAAACGCTAATAAACCGGTACTTCACAATATTTCCTTCGAAGTTGAACCGAGAGAAACCTTTGCTATTATGGGTTCTACAGGTTCAGGAAAATCTACTTTACTGAGTTTAATTCCGAAAATTTATAGAACTAAACAAGGAGAAATTCTTTTAGATGGGAAGAATGTAGAAGACTGGGAAATTGAAGATTTACGAGACGCTATCGGATATGTACCACAAACTGCATTATTATTCTCAGGAACAATATATGAAAACTTGCAATTCGGAGACCCGAATGCTGAATTAGAAACGTTAGAAACTTCTACTCAAAAAGCACAAATACACAATTCTATCGAAGCATTTGATCATCAGTATGAAACGATGATTGGACAACAAGGTGTTACTTTATCTGGTGGTCAGAAACAAAGACTTTCTATTGCTCGAGCGCTTGTAAGGAAACCTGGTGTGTTAATACTTGATGATTCTACTTCTGCCTTGGATGTGAAGACGGAATCAGCTTTATGGGATGCACTTGAACATGAAGATACAACTAAACTGATTGTTACTCAAAAAATTTCTACAGCTAAAACAGCAGATCGAATTATGTTATTGGTAGATGGTCATATAGAAGCAATAGGTCATCATGAAGAATTATTAAAATCATCTAAACTTTATAATGAGATTGCTAACAGCCAAGAAAGTGCGGTGAATACATGATGGGCATTAAAAATCCGTACGGACATGAAACGGTTATAACGCCGGATGATATGTCTAAAAATAATTCTAAGAAGAAAAAGAGAGCACGAGATACTAAAGGGACTTTATTAAATATTTGGCATTTAATTGATGAAAAACGTGTTCAACTCATCATTGTCATACTCATGATTATATGTTCATCTTCATTGAGTTTAGTAGGGCCATTTTTAATTGGTAGAATAATTGATACAAAAATTATCCCTAAAGACTTAAATGGATTATTAAAATATATCATTATATTGATATCTGTATATACTTTATTATCCATCACTTCTTATATAGGTTCGTATATGATGGTAAATATCGCACAACGAACAGTTTATTTATTAAGGGACAATTTATTTAGTCATTTCCAAAAGTTACCTGTTTCATACTTTGATAAAAAACAACATGGTGAATTAATGAGTAGAATGCAAAATGATATTGAAAATGTGTCACAAGTGTTAAACTCCTCATTCATTCAATTTACTTCAAGCGTTGTTACGTTAATAGGAACATTATCTATCATGTTGTATTTAAGTCCATTATTAACTTTATTAACAGTAATCATTATACCTATCATGTTCATAAGTTTACGTTGGATTACAGCTAGAACAAGCGTGTTGTATTCGATGAGGCAAAAACAATTGGGTATTATGAACGGTTATATCGAAGAAATCGTGAATGGTCAAACTGTTGTAAAAGCTTTTTCTCAAGAGCATTATGTGATGGAAACATTTAATGAGAAAGCAGATAATGTTAAAGAATATAGCTTTTGGGCAGTAACATTTGGTGGATTAATACCTAAAGTAATGAATTATTTAAATAATTTAAGTTTTGCTATCGTAGCTGGGATAGGTGGTATATTAGCTTTAAATGAATCTGCCGGTGTAACAGTTGGTGTTATTGTTATTTTTGCAGAGTATGCAAGGCAGTTTACAAGACCGCTATCGGACTTAGCGAACCAATTTAATACGGTACTGTCTGCTATAGCCGGTGCGGAACGTGTATTCGACATTATGAATGAACCTGTAGAACAAGATTCAAAAGATGCTATAGACTTAAACAATATTGAAGGAAATATTAAATTTAACAATGTTAACTTCAGATATGATGAAGAACAAAAAACACCAACAATTAAAGATTTATCCCTTGAAATAAAAAGTGGAGAATCAGCCGCACTTGTAGGAGCTACTGGTGCCGGTAAAACAACAATCGTTCAATTGATTTTACATTATTACGATGTAGAAGCTGGTGAAATTTTAATCGATGGAAAATCTATTACTGAGATTACACGAGCTTCTTTAAGAAAAGAAATAGGCGTTGTATTACAAGACCCTTACTTATTTGATGGAACGATATTAGATAACATCATGTATGGAACACCTAATGCGACAAAAGAAGAAGCTATAGAAGCGGCCAAAAAAGCAAATGCACATGATTTCATCATTAATTTAGAAAATGGATATAGCACAGTACTAAAAGGTGAATCAGGCTCACTTTCTCAAGGTGAAAGACAGCTTATCTCAATTGCTAGATGTTTATTACAAGATCCAAAAATATTATTGCTAGATGAGGCAACAAGTAGCATCGATACCGTAACAGAAATTAAAATACAAGAAGCATTGGAAACTTTAATGGTAGGTAGAACAAGCATTATCATTGCACATAGATTAAATACAGTTAAGAAAGCAGATTTAGTATTTGTATTATCACATGGAGAAATTCTAGAATCAGGAACACAAGAAGAACTTATTGATAAACAAGGTGTTTACTATCACATGTTAAATGCTGGCGATGAAGAACAAATTCAAGAACTACAGTAAAGGAAGATGTGTATGGAGTTTCGTGAAATTAAAGAAGATATAAAACCTCTATTTAATGAATATATATCTGAGTGGTACGATAATAATGATAAAATAGTTCCTTGGAGTACGGACGTCCGCCATCATGGAGGATTTAATAGCATGTTGGAAATGCAAAAAGAAGCCATAACCCCGCCAAAAAATAGTGATTTTGTTAGAGCCAAAACATTTGTATTAATAGATAGGGGCATCATTGTCGGAGCTGCGAATATTCGATATCAATTGAACGATTGGTTACAGCAAGTTGGTGGTCATGTTGGTTACGGTGTAAGGCGTAGCGAAAGAGGTAAAGGTTATGCAACGACTATATTAAAATACGCTTTAGAGGAATTGAGAAATGATTTTGTTGAATATGCGTTGATTACATGTGATGAAGATAACTTTGGCAGTGCTAAAGTTATTGAACGTAACGGTGGTAAAGAAGATAAACCGTATATTTCAGAGAGTCAAAATGTAACAAAAAGATATTGGATTAAGTTATAAAAATTGTCATTTAAAATTAAATAAAGCGCTTTAACTTTTTTGCACTTTATGTTGAACTCTAATATAATATAAAGATAAATCAATATGGGCAGAAAGGGTTTTGACATTGAATGAAGAGCAAAGAAAACAAGGAGCGAATGCGAAGACGAAACCTAATTTAGAAAAAGATTATAGTAAATATTTCGAGCATGTTTATCAACCTCCTAACTTAAAGGACGCTAAGCAAAGAGGTAAATCAGAAGTTCAATATCATGATGATTTCAAAATAGATGAACGACATAGAGGAATGGGGAAAGGTCGTAAATTCTATATTAGAACGTATGGTTGCCAAATGAATGAGCATGATACAGAAGTAATGGCTGGTATTTTTCAAGCATTAGGTTTTGCACCGACTAATTCAGTAGACGATGCTGACGTTATCTTACTAAATACTTGTGCAATTAGAGAAAATGCAGAAAATAGAGTGTTTAGTGAAATCGGCAACTTAAAACATTTAAAACAAGAAAGACCAGATTGTTTAATAGGTGTTTGTGGTTGTATGTCTCAAGAAGAATCTGTAGTGAATAAAATACTAAAATCATACCAAAATGTTGATATGATCTTTGGTACGCATAATATTCACAGATTACCTGAAATTTTAGAAGAAGCTTATATGTCTAAAGCGATGGTTGTTGAAGTTTGGTCTAAAGAAGGCGACGTTATAGAAAACTTACCTAAAGTACGTAACGGTAGAATTAAAGCATGGGTAAATATCATGTACGGGTGCGATAAATTCTGTACATATTGTATCGTTCCATTTACAAGAGGTAAGGAACGTAGTCGTATGCCGGAAGAAATTATCGCCGAAGTGAGAGACTTGGCTAGACAAGGTTATCAGGAAATTTGTTTATTAGGACAAAACGTAAATGCTTACGGTAAAGACATAGAAGGTTTAAATTATGGTTTAGGCGATTTACTGAACGATATGACTAAAATTGATATACCTCGAGTTCGTTTTACAACGAGTCATCCATGGGATTTCGATGATCGATTGATTGAAGTGATAGCAGAAGGTGGAAACATTGTTCCGCATATTCATTTACCTGTTCAATCTGGTAATAATAAAGTCTTGAAAATAATGGGGCGTAAATATACGCGTGAAAGTTATTTAGAGCTTGTAAATAAAATAAAAGAAGCAATACCAGATATAGCATTGACAACTGATATAATAGTTGGATATCCTAATGAAACAGAAGAACAATTTTTAGAAACAATAGATTTATACCACGAAGTTGGATTTGAACATGCATATACTTATGTATATTCTCCAAGAGAAGGAACACCAGCAGCTAAAATGAAAGATAACGTTCCAGAAAAAGAGAAAAAACAAAGATTACAACGTTTAAATAAAGTAGTCGGTGAATATGCTGCTCAATCATTAAAACCTTATGAAGGTCAAGAAGTATATGTACTTTGTGAAGGATCAAGTAAGAGAGATGAAACAGTATTAGCTGGTTACACTGAGAAGAATAAATTAGTAAACTTTAAAGCACCTCAAGATGTGATTGGTAAAATAGTAAAGGTTAAAATTACAGAAGCTAAACAATATTCATTAAATGGTGAATTTGTTGAAGTTGTATCTAAAGAAAAGGTGGTACATTAAATGTATACAAAAGATGATATACTAGACCAAGCACGAAAACTTGGAAAAATGATGTCAGAAACAGAAGAAGTTGAATTTTTTAAGCGTGCGGAAGCACAAATTCACGAAAACCAAACTGTTCGTGAAAAAATGGCAAGTTTAAAATCACTGCAAAAACAAGCTGTTAATTTCCAAAACTATGGTAAAGATAAAGCTTTAGCAATGGTAGAAGAAAAAATAGCTAATATCGAAAAAGAATTAGATGACATGCCGATTGTAAGTGAATTTAAAGAAGCTCAAGGAGAAGTGAATGAACTTCTGCAAATGGTTTCACATTCAATTAGCCATACTGTTACAAATGAAATTATTGAATCAACTGGTGGTAACCAATTAACTGGTGAAACTGGTGCAGCTATGAAAAATGCACCTAATGCTAGTAGCTGTTCACACTAAAACAATAATTTAATAACTAAATTATATATTTACAAGCTTTGGTATAAATCCTTAGCTCAAAATAATTCTCCTAATCTGTTGGACTTTTAATTAACAGATTAGGAGAATTTATTTATATAGGAGTAGGACAGAAATTATATAAAAAGATTTCT
>X87_Garden_Dormouse__coassemble_179_pt1 | contig 11807 bp, 9 predicted proteins | sample X87_Garden_Dormouse__metabat2_low_PE_004 | metagenome-assembled genome bin X87_Garden_Dormouse | reverse complement strand
ATTTATTATATTATAATTAACCATACTCGTGTATTGTTGAAAATTTTGATAAAATAGACGAATCCAAAGTTAAATAAAGGAACGTGAAGAAAGATGTCTAAACCAACGCCAATGATGGCTCAATATTTAAAAATAAAATCTCAATATCAAGATACTTTATTATTTTTCAGATTAGGTGACTTCTATGAAATGTTTTACGATGACGCTATTGAAGCATCTAGAGTACTGGAAATTACTTTGACGAGACGTGATGCTAAAAAAGACCCAATACCTATGTGTGGTGTTCCATATCATTCAGCTTCAGGATACATAGAAAAACTTATTTCTAAAGGTTATAAAGTTGCCATCTGTGAGCAAATGGAAGATCCAACTCAAACAAAAGGTATGGTAAGACGAGAAGTAGTACAAGTCATCACACCTGGAACTGTGATGGAACAAAAAGGTATGGATGAGAAAACGAATAATTATATTCTCAGTTTTATTAAAGAAGATGGTGAATTTCATTTAAGTTATTGTGACGTGACTACAGGAGAATTAAAGGTAACATCTTTTGAAGATGAAACAACTTTAATCAATGAAATTACGACAATACATCCGAATGAAATTATCGTGAATAAAGTTTTACAAGATTCTTTATATAAACAAATTCAACTAATTACTGAAACGATTACTGTAGTTGAAAGTTATGAAGAAAGAGAATATGACGTTATAAAAGGAACGTCTAAACCTCAAGCGACTTCGTTAATATATTTATTAAATTATATACATGATAATGGTAAGCGAGAAATGCCTCACATAGAAGACGTTGTCGTATATCGTGCACTAGACTATATGAAGATGGATTTTTATGCAAAAAGAAACTTAGAACTTACTGAAAGCATCCGATTAAAATCTAAAAAAGGTACTTTATTATGGTTAATGGATGACACTAAGACACCAATGGGTGCTAGAAGGTTAAAACAATGGATTGATAGACCTTTAATCAAACAACATGATATAGAACAAAGGTTAAATGCAGTAGAACAATTTGTTAATGGTTTCATAGAAAGAGATGAATTAAGAAGTTATTTAAATATGGTGTATGATATAGAAAGACTAGTAGGTCGAGTAAGTTATGGAAATGTTAATGCGAAAGACCTCGTACAATTAAATTATTCTATAAAACAAATTCCATATATTAAAGAAATTATTGAACGACTAGATTCAACATCTGTTAATCGATTTAAAGCTTTAGAACCTCTCGAAGACTTAGAAGAACTTTTAGAAGAGAGCTTAGTCGAAGATCCGCCATTGTCCGTTAAAGAAGGTGGCTTATTTAAAACTGGGTATAATGCTGAACTTGATAAATTCAAAGAAGCTTCAACGAATGGTAAGCAATGGATTGCTGAATTACAGTTGAAAGAAAGAGAACGTACCGGTGTTAAGTCATTAAAAGTAAGTTTTAATAAAGTATTCGGATATTATATTGAAATTACAAAAGCTAACTTAAATAGTGTAGATACTGATGCATTAGGTTACCAACGTAAACAAACATTATCTAATGCTGAGCGCTTTGTAACTGAAGAATTAAAAGAAAAAGAATCTATCATATTAGGTGCAGAAGATAAAGCAATAGAATTAGAATATCAATTATTCTTAGAATTAAGGCAACGTGTTAAAGCTTATACTGAAAAGTTACAAGCACAAGCGAAATTATTATCAGAAATAGATTGTTTACAAAGTTTTGCTGAAATAGCTCAAAAATACCATTATACAAGACCGTTATTTAGCGAAGATAAAACTTTATCGCTTAAATCATCTCGTCATCCAGTTGTAGAGAGAGTCATGGATCATAATGATTATGTGCCAAATGATTGTTATTTGAACCAAGATGGTTTTATATATTTAATTACAGGACCAAATATGTCTGGTAAAAGTACGTATATGAGGCAAATAGCTATAATTAGCATTATGGCTCAAATGGGAGCTTATGTTCCAGCAGATTATGCGCTATTGCCAATATTTGATCAAATATTTACGAGAATCGGAGCAGCGGATGATTTAGTCTCTGGTAAGAGTACATTTATGGTTGAAATGTTAGAAGCTGAAAAAGCAATGGTAGGAGCAACTGAAGACAGTTTAATTATTTTTGATGAAATTGGTCGAGGAACATCTACATTTGACGGGTTAGCTTTAGCACAATCCATGATTGAATATGTGCATCATAATACTAAAGCTAAAACATTATTCTCTACGCATTATCATGAGTTAACACATTTGGACGAAACTTTATCTGGACTTAAAAATATACATGTAGCTGCACAAGAGTACCAAGGTGAATTAATCTTTCTGCATAAAGTTAAAGAAGGTGCAGTAGATCAAAGTTATGGTATTCATGTAGCAAAACTAACTGATTTACCAGATGAAATTATCGAAAGAGCAAATGTTATTCTAGAAGAACTAGAATCCAATACGCGTGTTGAGCGCAATGAACAAACGTTTGAACAGCCATCTTTCCAATTATTCGAAGAACAAACACCTTCAAAAGTTGAAAAACAAATAAAATCTATGGATTTAATGAATATGACGCCAATTGAAGCTTTAACTAAACTTCAAGAAATTCAAAATCAAATTAAATAGAAAGTGTGAATGCATTGGGAAAAATTAAAGAACTTGAATTATCCTTAGCCAATAAAATAGCAGCTGGAGAAGTGGTTGAAAGACCAGCTTCAGTTGTTAAAGAGTTGTTGGAAAATGCTATAGATGCACAAGCAACACAAATTGACATTACAATTAAAGAATCAGGTATACAATCAATAAGAGTTGTAGATAATGGCACAGGCATAGATGAAGAGGATATCGGTAAAGCTTTTGGTAGGCACGCTACAAGTAAAATTGATAACGATTATGATTTATTCCATATTAGAACTTTAGGATTTAGAGGTGAGGCTTTAGCGAGTATATCCTCAGTCAGTAAAGTAACTATGAAAACTTGTACAGATGGTCTATTAGGTCATGAAGTCCATGTTGAAAATGGAGAAATAATTAAACAACAGCCAGCTAAAGCTAAAAAAGGAACTGATATTCTTGTTAGTGAATTGTTCTATAACACACCTGCAAGATTAAAATATGTAAAAAGTTTATATACTGAATTAGGGAAAATTACAGATATCGTTAACCGAATGGCGATGAGTCATCCGCATATAGCGTTTAACTTAGTTTCTGATGAAAAAACAGTCATATCGACAAATGGTTCTGGCCGTACAAATGAAGTAATGGCTGAAATATATGGTATGAAAATCGCGAAAGATTTAGTTGAAATTAAAGGTGAAACTGAAGACTATGTTATGCACGGATTCGTTTGTAAACCAGAACATACAAGAAGCAATAGGCATTATATTTCTATATTCATAAATGGGCGTTATATTAAGAATTTTGTATTAAATAAGGCGATTATTGAAGGTTATCACACACTTTTACCAATTGGTCGATATCCTATCGTTTACTTAAATATTGAAATGGATCCAATTTTAGTTGATGTGAATGTGCATCCAACTAAATTAGAAGTTAGACTTTCAAAAGAACAGTCGTTGTTCGATTTAATTAATCATAAAATTAAAGAAGCATTTAGAGGATTATCTTTAATACCTGGTACTTCGTTAGAGAAGCATCAACAAAAGAAATCTCAGAAAGAAATATTTGAACAACAACGTTTAGATTTTGAAGCAAAAAATCGAACAGAAACATCATCTGAGAATCATTCTCCTACAACACCAAATTTTACAAACTCAATAAATGATCCTAAACCTATTATTTCTGAAACAGAAAAAAGTGAACCATCATCACAATGGCATTTTAAACCGAAAGAGAATAATTCTTATATACAAGAAGAACAAGGCGCTCATCACGTAGAAGATGAAGAACAAGAAAATAAAAATCCGGAAAATGAGTTTAATATTGAAAAAGAAGAACCAATTTTGCGAGAAGAAACAGAACAAACACAATACGATCAAGACACATACGAATTGCCACCTGAACAACATGAAACGCAAGATAAACCTAGAGTTCCTTATATGGAAGTAGTAGGGCAAGTTCACGGCACATATATCATCGCGCAAAATGATACAGGTATGTTTATGATAGATCAACACGCAGCTCAAGAACGTATTAAATATGAGTATTTCAAAGAGAAAATTGGTGAGGTAACAAACGAGACTCAAAGTTTATTATTACCTTTAACTTTTAATTTTTCTAGAGATGAACATATGATTATAGAAAAATACTTTCAACCATTGAAAGAAGCAGGAATATTTTTAGAACCTATTGGTCATCATGATTATATGGTTAGTGAATATCCTGTATGGTTACCTCAAGTTGAAGCAGAAGAAGTCATTAAAGATATGATTGATTATGTATTAAAACATGAGCGTGTAGATATTAAGAAACTTAGAGAAGATGCGGCAATCATGATGAGTTGTAAAAAATCTATAAAAGCGAATCATTATTTAAGAAATCATGAAATGGCTCATTTAATAGACGAGTTAAGAGAAACAACTGATCCATTCACTTGTCCGCATGGTAGACCAATTATTATAGAATTAACGACTTATGAACTAGAAAAGTTATTTAAACGTGTAATGTAGGAGGATAATATGAACGAGCATTTATTACCCGCAATTCGCTCTATGAAAGATATGGAAAAGTTTTTTAAGTTAGATTATAAAAGATGTGTTTTATTAGATACCCATATTGGTCATTTACAAGGTATCTTAAATCAAATGAAGAAAAACGATAAAGAAGTTATGTTGCATATAGATTTAATTAAAGGATTATCAAATGATGAAGCGGCTGTTGAATATATTATTCAGCAATTTAGACCGCATGGTGTTATTTCTACTAAGACAAAAGTTATTAGAAGAGCTAAAAAGTTAAATACACTTACAACTTTAAGAGTATTTATATTGGATAGTACTGCTTTAAGTAGAAGTATAGAATTGATTAAACAAGCTGATCCGGATTTCGTTGAAGTATTACCTGGAGTTGCTGCGAAAGTAATAAAAGAAATTAGTGAAAAGACTGGGAAAAGTATTATAGCTGGTGGTTTAATTAACACTGAAGAAGAAATACAATTAGCTATTGAAAGCGGTGCAAAGTATATAACGACAAGTGATACAGAAATTTGGTAAGTCGATTTGACAACGTTTTCATTAAGTATTATACTCTTAAGTAAGTTAATATATGAGATGAGTAAATGAGACCTCTACGTGGATATCTATGCAATGAATTTGTATAGGTTTGTGTAGGGGTCTTTTTATGTATTAGCAAGAATCTATAGGAGGTTGTTTAATATGAGTGAATTTTTGGCAGAATTAGTAGGAACTGCCATATTAACTTTATTTGGTGGCGGTGTTTGTGCTAACGTCAACCTAAAAGGGACTTTAGGTAAAGGTGCTGATTGGATAGTTATTTCATTAGGTTGGGGTTTAGCCGTAATGTTAGGTGTTTATGCAGTAGGTAATGTGTCGGGAGCGCATTTAAACCCTGCAGTAACGTTAGGATTTGCAATTGATGGATCATTCCCTTGGTCTAAAGTTATTCCGTTTATTATTGCACAAATGATTGGTGCAATGATCGGTGCAGGTTTCGTTTGGGCTTCTTACTTACCTCACTGGAAAAAAACTGAAGATCAAGGTGCGAAGCTTGGAGTATTCTCTACGGGACCTTCATATCCAAACTATATCGCAAACTTCTTAAGTGAGATTATTGGAACTATGATCTTAGTTATGGGATTATTATTTATAGGAGCTAATAAATTTACAGATGGTTTAAATCCAGTAATAGTTGGTTTATTAATCGTAGCGATTGGTTTAAGTTTAGGGGGAGCTACAGGTTATGCTATTAATCCAGCACGTGATATCGGTCCTCGTATTATGCATATGTTATTACCTATTCCAGGTAAAGGTGATTCTAACTGGAAATACTCACCGGTACCTATTTTAGGTCCAATCGCTGGTGGTATGTTTGGCGCAGCTTTATATAACATTTTATTTAACGGGATCGTTAATGGATTTATCATTTTCTCAATCATCTTTACTGTCGTTGTAGTGTTATTCGGTATAGTATTGAATAAAGCAATTCTTAAAGATGAAACTTCAGAGATTCTGTAATATACAAAATATTAGGAGTGTTTAATATGGAAAAATATATTTTATCAATTGACCAAGGAACGACAAGTTCAAGAGCGATTTTATTTGATAAAGACGGGACAATTCAATTTGTAAGCCAACGTGAGTTTAAGCAATACTTTCCAAAAGGTGGTTGGGTAGAACATGATGCAAATGAAATTTGGACATCAGTTTTATCCGTTATTGCAAGTGTATTAAACGAGAATAATATTTCCCCTGAACAAATTGAAGGTATCGGAATTACAAACCAAAGGGAAACTGCAGTTGTGTGGGATAAAAATACTGGACGTCCTGTATATCACGCAATTGTATGGCAATCAAGACAAACACAAGACATTTGTGCTGAGTTAAAATCTAAAGATTTAGAGCCAATTTTCAAAGATAAAACTGGTTTACTATTAGATCCATATTTCTCAGGTACGAAAGTAAAATGGATTTTAGATAATGTTGAAGGTGCTAGAGAAAAAGCTGAAAATGGCGATTTATTATTCGGTACAATTGATACATGGCTAATTTGGAAATTCACTGGTGGCACGCACATTACAGACTATTCAAATGCTAGTCGTACTTTAATGTACAATATTTATGATTTAAAATGGGATGAAGAGCTATTAGAATATTTAACTGTACCTTCATCAATGTTACCTGAAGTAAAACCTTCAAGTGAAGTTTACGGCTATACACAAGAACATCATTTCTTCGGTGAAAAAATTCCAATTGCAGGTGTAGCAGGTGACCAACAAGCTGCTTTATTTGGACAAGCATGTTTCGAAAAAGGTGAAGTTAAAAACACATACGGTACTGGTGGTTTCATGTTAATGAACACTGGTGAAAAAGCAGTTAAATCAGAAAGCGGTTTATTAACAACATTAGCATACGGTTTAGATGGTAAAGTTAATTATGCACTTGAAGGTAGTATATTCGTATCTGGTTCAGCTATCCAATGGTTAAGAGACGGTTTAAGAATGATTAAATCAGCACCAGCTTCTGAAGATTATGCTAAACGTGTTAAATCAACAGAAGGTGTTTATGTAGTACCAGCATTCGTTGGTTTAGGTACACCATATTGGGATGCTGACGCACGTGGTGCAATATTTGGTTTAACTCGAGGTACTGAAAAAGAACATTTCATTAGAGCTACTTTAGAATCATTATGTTATCAAACTCGTGACGTATTAGAAGCAATGGAAAAAGATTCAGGTATTACTGTAGAAACTTTAAGAGTAGATGGTGGAGCTGTTAAGAATGATTTCTTAATGCAATTCCAAGCTGATATTGTAAATACACCAGTTGAAAGACCAGAAGTAAGTGAAACAACAGCATTAGGTGCTGCATACCTTGCAGGTTTAGCAGTTGGCTTCTGGAAATCAAAAGATGAAATACAAGAAAGATGGAAATTAGAAACTGAATTCAAACCAGAACTTGAAGAAGAAGAGAGAGAATCTCTTTATAAAGGTTGGAAAACAGCAGTTAAAGCCACTCAAGCTTTTAAATTAGATTAAGTTGTGTTATCATTAAGGTAAGTTAATATTCCGTAGAGATGTGAGAGGCTTTGTTCATACAATTTAATTTGTAGGGATAAGTCTCTCATTTTTTTACATTTATAGGAGGAAATGGTTATGCAACAATTATCAGCATTAAATCGTAATCAAGTTAAAGATCAACTTAAAAGTAAAGAATATGATGTCGTTATTATAGGTGGAGGTATTACAGGTGCAGGAATCGCACTTGATGCTTCACAACGTGGTATGAAAGTCGCTTTAGTAGAAATGCAAGACTTTGCTCAAGGTACAAGTTCTAGAAGTACTAAATTAGTACATGGTGGTTTACGTTACTTAAAACAACTTCAAGTTGGAGTAGTAGCTGAAACTGGTAAAGAAAGAGCAATTGTATATGAAAATGGACCTCACGTAACAACACCTGAATGGATGTTATTACCGATGCATAAAGGTGGAAGTATGGGACCATTTTCAACTTCTATTGGATTAAAAGTATATGACTTTCTTGCAGGTGTTAAAAAATCAGAACGCCGTTCAATGTTAAATAGAGACGAAACTATCGAAAAAGAACCACTTGTTAAACAAGATGGCCTTAAAGGTGGCGGTTACTATGTTGAATATCGTACTGATGATGCACGTTTAACAATTGAAGTAATGAAACGCGCACGTGAATTTGGAGCAGATATTATCAACTATGCTAAAGCAAATCAATTCTTATATAATAAGAAAAATAAAGTTTCAGGTGTAGAAGTGACAGATTTACTTCACAATGAAATGTTTGAAATTAAAGGTAAAAGAGTTATTAACGCTGCAGGACCTTGGGTAGATGACGTGAGAAGTAAAGACTATTCTACTAATAATAAACAATTAAGACTTACTAAAGGTGTACACATTGTTATTGATCAAAGTGTCTTCCCATTAGGACAAGCAGTATACTTTGATACTGAAAGTGATGGCAGAATGATTTTCGCTATTCCTAGAGAAGGTAAAGCATACGTTGGTACAACTGACACTGTATATGATAACGATAAATCTTCACCTAAAGTTACTGAAGAAGATCGTCAATATTTACTAGATGCAATTCGTTATATGTTCCCTACAGTTAAAGTTGAAGATAGTGATATCGAGTCAACTTGGGCTGGTGTAAGACCTCTTATCTTTGAAAAAGGAAAAGACCCTTCTGAAATTTCTCGTAAAGATGAAATATGGGAAGGCGACTCAGGTCTATTAACAATAGCTGGTGGTAAGTTAACAGGTTACCGTCACATGGCTCAAGATATTGTAGACTTATTAAGTAAACGATTAAAAGAAGAATACAAATTGAAATTCAAACCTTGTGAGACTAAGCACACTTATATTTCTGGTGGTAACGTAGGAGGAAGCAATAACTACGATGCATTTGTTGAAAGTAAAGTAGAAGAAGCTAAAAACTACAATCTTTCTGAAGATGTGGCACGTTACTTAGCTAGAAAATATGGTTCAAACGTAGATGAAGTATTTGAAATTGCACATGCTACGCAAGTTGCTGACTTAGATTTACCTGTTGAAGTTTATGCAGAAGTTATCTATAGTATTCAAAAAGAAATGGTTCATAAACCAACTGACTTCTTAGTACGTCGTTCAGGTAGATTATACTTTGATATCAATTACGTATTAGAATATAAAGATGCTATCTTAGAAGTTATGGCTAAAGTTCTTAACTACGATGCAGATACTAAACGCGTATACAAACAAGAATTAGAAAAAGCAGTTAAAGAAGCGATTAACCCAAATGATCAACCTGCAATTGCTAAATAATTAAAGATTACAAATAACGCACCCAAAAAGTGAGATTTTCTCTTGATTTTTGGGTGCATTTTTATGTATGAAAGCAATGTATTTTTAAGCAGTATAGAATTTGCTATAATAACGGTTGAGGGAGGCGTACGTATCTTGAGAAGATTTAATCACATGATAACATTATCATCTGGCCAAACATTAGAAGTGACGATTGATAAAACTGATGAAAAACCAATAGGTATCTTACATATTTTACATGGTGTTTCAGAACATAAAGATAGATATGATGGCATAGTAGAGTATTTTTGTAAAAGAGGTTTTCATGTTATTAGGCATAATCATCGTGGCCACGGTAAAAAAATTGAAGAATCTACTAGAGGTCATTTTAATAGTTTAAAAGAATTAGTAGAAGATTTAAAAGAAATTAGAGATACTTTCAAACCTGAATTGAACAATGACTTGCCCTATATTCTGTTAGGTCACTCTATGGGATCTTTAGTAGCAAGAAAATATGTTCATGATTATCCGGATGATGTTAATATATTAATTTTATCCGGCACTGTTGTCTATTCAAATATTCAAGGTAAATTAAATTTATATGGATTAAAATTTGTTAATCTGTTTTTAGGTAATCGTACTAAATCTAAACTTATTAATAACTTAGCCTTTAAGACGCCTAATAGAAAACATAAAGAATTAAATAAAGATAACAATTGGATTAGCGAAAGTGAAGAAAATAAAAAGATTTACGAAGAAGATCCTTATACTGGGTATTCAGTATCTCACAGAGTCTTTTTAGAAACAGTGAAAGCGGCTGAACAATCCAAAAAATCAAGCTATATCAAAAAACAAAACCTCAATATGCCCATATTACTGCTTTCTGGTAAAGAAGATCACTTTGGAGGTTTTGGAACAGGTATTAAAAAGCTTGCCACGTTATATAAAAGAAATGGCGTTAAACATGTCACTGTACAATTATATAAAAATAAAAGACATGAAGTATTATTTGAAACGAACCAATTTGTAGTATATGAACACATCTTTAATTGGTTGATGACGCAAATTAAACAATTAGAAAAAGAGGAACAATAATATGTCGAAAAAACCGTTAATCGCAATAGTAGGTCCAACAGCAGTTGGTAAAACTGAACTTAGTATACGATTAGCTCAAGCTTTAAATGGTGAAGTTATCAATGGTGATGCATTTCAAATTTATAAAGGATTAGATATAGGTACAGCAAAAGTAACAGAAGAAGAAAAAGAAGGCATAAAACATCATTTAGTGGATGCATACAATCCAGATGAGCCTTATTCTGTGTACAAGTTTAAAGAAGATGTTTCCAATATAATCGATGATATTCATAATAGAGGAAAACTTCCTATATTAGTAGGTGGGTCTGGTTTATATGTTCAGTCAGTACTGTATGATTATCATTTAGAAAAAGAAGAAATCACAAGTGAAGAATTGGAAAAAATTAATAATAAATTTGATGAATTATCGAATTATACAAATATTGAATTGCACAATTATTTAAAAGAATTTGATCCAGAAACTGCGTCATCAGTGCATCCAAACAATCGTCAAAGAGTAGAAAGAGCCATAGAGTACTACTTGAAGACTAAAAAAACATTAAGTGAAAGAAAGAAAAGCCAGACATTTTCTGGAAAATATGGTACATTATTAATTGGGATAGACATGTCGCGCGAAACTTTATATGAAAGAATTAATATGCGTGTTGACATGATGTTGGAGCGAGGATTATTAAGAGAAGTGTCTAATCTCGTTGATATGGGGTATGAACATTCACAAAGTATGCAAGCAATTGGATACAAAGAGTTAATACCCGTTGTAAAAGGAGAAAAAGACATAGATATTGCAATAGAACAAATCAAGCAGAATTCAAGAAGATACGCCAAACGTCAATTGACATGGTTTAAAAATAAAATGAATGTAACTTGGTTTCAACGGGATGAACAGTCTTTATCAGAAATCGCAGACAACGTAATCCAATTATCCAAGTGAAGGGGAAAGTCATATGGCAGAGAAAGAAAATATTCAAGAAGTATTATTGGAGAAGTTCAAATCTGAAGGTACTGAATTAACAGTCTTCTTATTAAACGGTTTCCAAATGAAAGGCAAAATTGTAGGCTTTGACGAGAATGTTGTATTACTAGATATTCTAGGCACTGAAAATCTTATCTACAAACATGCTATTTCTACTTTTGTCGTAGCACAAGAAGAAGAAAATAAAGAAAATGCGTAATTTTTGTGCTCGTGGCTAAAAAAGCTAAGACAATTTATTTGTCTTAGCTTTTTTATTTTAATAAATAAAGTCCTGTTATGTTGCAAGACGATGCTCACGTG
>X87_Garden_Dormouse__coassemble_178_pt1 | contig 11827 bp, 9 predicted proteins | sample X87_Garden_Dormouse__metabat2_low_PE_004 | metagenome-assembled genome bin X87_Garden_Dormouse | reverse complement strand
AATTTCTTAACCAATTCTAATAATTATGCTGCATGATAAAATAATTACATAAAGCATCCACGAATAATAATTTAAGAATTCCTATTGTAAGTGATAAACTATATAATAAGGGATTATTGCGTACGGTACTAATCTTATTTTGGTGATAATATAAGGAGTTTATATTATGAATAAAGTAAAAGAATTAAATTATCTAATGCGACGTGTACAAGATAGAATAATATGGCTCAATAAGCCAAAAATGGAAAAAGAATTAGAAGGATACACACCGTCAGAAGTGCATTGTATAGAGGCTATTAAAAACATTCAAGACCCTAACGTGAAAAAGATATCAGATGAAATGTTTATGACGCGTGGTGCTATTAGCAAATTAACTAAAAAGTTAATTAAGAAAAATGCTGTTGAAAGTTATAGAAAATCAGAAAATAAAAAAGAAATCTATTTTCGTTTAATTGAAGAAGGTGAACGTGTTTATCAACGTCATTTAAAATTACATCAAGTTTTTCTTGATAGAGATAAACCGTTTTTCGATAATATATCAGATGAAGAATTTAAAGTATTAAATAACTTTTTTGAAAAATACAGCAATTATTTAGATCAAGAAATAAAAAAAGAAAAGTAAAATGTATATTTGGGATAGGCATATGTGATGCTTATCCCTATTTTATTGAAATATTTTTGTTGACTAGGAAACAATAAGTTCATATAATGTTTCTTAGGAAACAAAAAAGAGAGGTAAATAATAATGTCAGCAAAACAATTAGATAAAATTCCAAAAAGTACTATGTTGGCTGCATGGGCTATAGCTTTAGGCGCTATTGCTCCTATGTTAGATTCAACAATGATTAATATAGCAATTGATGACTTAACGCAATATTTTGATGTTTCATTGAATATGATTCAGTGGGGAGTTACAGGATATATTTTAGCTATGGCAATTGCAGTCCCATTTTCAGGTTGGCTTATGGATCAATTTAATAGCAAGATAGTATATATTTCTTCAGTAGCATTTTTTGGAGTAATATCAGTCTTAACAGGATTGAGTGAAAGCATATCTTTATTTATCTTATTTAGAGTATTACAAGGGTTTAGTGCAGGTATTATATCAACACTCATGTCAACGCTACTAGTAAAAACAGCCGGTCACGATAAATTAGGACGTGTTATGGCCATCGTGAGTATACCTATGATTTTAGGACCGATACTTGGACCAGTTATTGGAGGATTTATTATTCATTTCTCTTCATGGAAATGGATATTTTATATTAATATTTTTGTTACAGTTCTCATCGTTCCGCTTATGATTAAGAAATTACCTTCATTTATGCCATTTAACAAAGAGAAAAAATTAGATTGGTTTGGTATTTCAAACTTATCTTTAATAAGCTTTACAATCATATACGGTATTACTAAAGCAACTGAAAATACTACGTTTATAAATAAAGAAACCATTATTTCGTTAGTCGTAGGCGGACTGTTTATAATCATCTATCTTATTTACAATCGAATGAAGAATTATCAAACAGTATTACCGACAAATCTATTTAAATATAGAAATTTTGCAACGTCTAGTAGTGGATTATTCTTAGCAAATATTGCAATCATGGGTCCAATGATTATATTGCCTTTATTTTTTCAGCAATTTAAGAATTTTAATACGATAGAAGCGGCCACTGCATTAATGCCACAAGGTATAGGTATGTTAATAGCAAGACCTATGATAGGAAAATTAACAGATCAATATGGCGCAAAAAAAGTTATTTTGATCAGTTTAATAGTATCTCTACTCGCATCAATACCATTAGTATTTGTAACTAGTCAAACGACTATACTAACTATGAGTATTATCCTATTTATGAGAGGTGTAAGTGTTGGAGGTATACTATTGCCACTTACTACAAACACGTATGTTGGACTTAAAGACTCACAATTACCACAAGCTGGTATCACAATAAATATTGTTGAAAATATTGGAGCAAGTTTTGGATCAGCAATTATAGCTACAGTAGTTGCTACGATGACAAGAAGCACCTTCGTATCACCAAATAACGCCGTATTAGCTTATCAAATAGGCTTTTTAATACCAGTTATAATACTTGTACTGTTATTCATATGTTGGATTTATTTACCTTCGAAGGAGGAAGGTGAAACTCGTTAATAAAACATAAAAAAGCGCGTTTTCTCTGATGTAGAAAACGCAGTTTTTTATTTCCCAGGACATAACTTTCATAACATGCGGAAATTTTAAATTAAGCTTTTTTCCATATTGATATACGGTTTTCACCTGGTTTTAAATTTTGGATTGGACCTAACACGGCAAATTCGTTTCTAGTATCATTGATTAAATCTGAATCAATAACAACTTCGTTTCCATCTGGTCTTTCAAAGTCTGCGTCGACTAATCTTACTTTAGGTAGTGAAGTGGTAGAATGTACATCTCCTTTGAATTCTAATAATGAATCTGGCAATGTTACATTTAAGTAAACTTCATTTTCATCTTCTGTTATTGAAATCTTTGGATCGAATGAATTATCTTCAATGAAGCTTTCTTCTCTATTGAAGTGTTCGGCATTGTTTAAATATGCGTTATGGTTGATGAACACTGGTTGTTTTATTTTATGGAAGGCTTCGTGATCTCCTTCTTCTTTGGATACTAAGTCTTTATATTCTTCTAATGAAGTTGTGTATTCATTAAATATATGCGTGCCAATGTTAGATACACTTGGTTTACCAACAAATATATTATTATAAAATCGGTCATCTCCACCATAAACAGGTGCAAATCCAGCTACTAAAGTACTATGTGGTACATGGTAAGGTGTTGATCTATCTAACATTAATCGATGTACGATTTCACCGTTAATAATGTTGTTAATATATGCGCCACCTTGTGCATGGTTATCCAGTGCATAGTCTGCTGTTAAAATATTATTATCTACAATATAAGGTCCACTAGTTACTTCAACAAATAGGTCTCTTGTATTATTTGCGAAAATATTTTTACTTATTCTTGTGCCTTGAGTTTGCCAATCAAACCACATACCTAAAGAGCAATTATGAACGTAGTTATCATAAACTTGTGTATCTAATGCTGCATGTAATTTTATGCCTGCAATTTCATGACCGAAGAATTCTCTTCTATTTCCAATATTATAAATGTGGTTACTATATACATGACTAAAAGCACATCCTAAATGTCCGACAACTGCGTTTTGTCCACAGTCATGAATTGTATTATTTCTAATGATATGAGAACCAATCGTTTCTTTATTCCAATCACTATTAACTGCTTTAAAAACAGTTTCAATTTGGTATTGGTATCCTGGTTTATCTTTTCTATAAGTAGTAAAGTTATCACCAGTTGATATTTCTTTACCAATTGCTACTGCACTACACATAGAATCATGAATAAGATTATTTTCTATAATCCAATTTTTGCTCCAATTTGTATCAATTATTCCAGTTTGTTTAGCTGTAGGAGGTGACCATTGTGTTGCACCATGTGCAATTTCGAAATTTTGAATAGTTATATAATTTGTATGTGTTTTAACGGGAGCAAAAACATTTTCTCTCACATTAATTTCGATTGTTTCATTATTTGGATCATAATCTTGGAAATTAGCATAAATAGTAGTATGGTCTTCTTGAACATCTGCATGCCATACATATACTGATTCATCTGTATAATCAAAAGAGACTTGTTTATTAGTCCAATGGTCTAATGTTTCATGTATAGGCTGTGGATTTTTCAGAGAATCAAAATCATTCACTTCAAATAATGCTTGCCCGTTTATATAAACTTGTCCTAATGTTTTATTATTATCAACAACTAACCAATCACCAAATAGTTTGGTATCGAATGGATTGAAATGATTGAAAAATTGATTATCAATATCCACTTTCCATATATTTTGTTCTACATGTTCCCAGTTTTTTATTTCTTCAGAACCTTTAATTACTACTTTCTCATTATCTGCAGCTTTAAAAGTAATTCTTCTAGCTTCGCTTAAGCCACTATTAATATGAGTGATTTGTTCTCTATAGATGCCTTCATGTACGATTACTGAATCTCCTGGTAACGCTACTGAAGCGGCTTTATCAATAGTTAAGAAGGGTGATGTTTCAGTTCCTAACCCATAATCTGAACCGTTTTTAGCTACATGTATTAAATTAGTCATTTGAAATACTCCTTTTATTTATATATTTGTTTTGATCTCATTTCGCCAACATTATTTGAACGAATTTGTTGTTTAATTTGTGTAATAAACTTTTCATAATTTAAGAAGAAAGTAATGACACAAATGAGTACTACTGTTAATAATGGAAAGTATATTTGCATAGATTTAATTGCAAATATAGTACTTTCTGATTGTACAGATGCTCCTGCGACATAGCCTCCAATAGATAGTGACCAGCCCACGATAGCGGATTGTAATCCAGATCCGATTTTCATGCCTGCGCTAGCTAAACTAAAAATGGAACCTTGTACGGGTACGCCTGTCTTCCAATAAATAATATCACCAACATCTGCAACGATTCCACTTAATGCTGCAGTAAATGGTACAAGACCTATACCATTTATAACTAAACCTACAATGAGGAATGGTAAGTTTTCTGAGAATAAGGCCATAACAATGTACGAAATTATAGAAATAACTAACCCAATTATAATACTGTTTTTAATACCAACTATTTCTGCAAATTTAGGTGCGATTAACAGTCCTAAAATTGTAGGTAGCAATGTCGCTACGCTAAGAATTGCCATGACATTGGCATTATCAAAAATGTAGGTAGCATAGTAAACTCTCATACCATTATCAGTTTGACGTAAATACCATAATAGATAAAGAATAATTGTTATAATAAAATATTTTTCAGTTAGTAATGATTTAAGTATTAAGGTAAATGGAATACGTTTTGCCTTACCGTTGCTTGTATACTGTTTTTTAGCTACGTTTCTTTCTTTAACAAAATATCCTGTAATCATTAAAGGTACTGCACATAAAAATCCATAAATTAATGCTGTATAAGTCCAACCTTGCTGGTTTTCACCAAAGCTTGTTACTAAAAATGTAGTGAAAGTTGTAATACAAAGTACACTAATATTTGAAAAAATAAAACGAATACTGCCTAATGAAACTCTGTCTTTTTCGTCTTTAGACATAAATGAGATAAGAGATGAGTATGCAACATTGTTAGCAGTGTAAAAAATAACTGATATTAAGAAATAAACAATGAAAATATATGCGATTTTACCTGTATTACCAAAGAAATCTGGAACGTTGAACAACATAAAAGTTAATACCCCTAGAATTGGTGCTGTCCAAAAGACCCAAGGTTTCGCTTTACCCATCTTAGTATTCGTATTATCGATAATGCTTCCCATAAATAAATCAGAAAACCCATCTGCAAAACGACAAAAAAGTATAATCGTTCCAATAACTGAGCCTGCAATGCCAACTACATCTGTCATGTAGATAGTGATAAATGATGCGATGAAGGTCCAACTATAGTTAGCGCCAAAGTCACCAATACCGAAAACGATTTTTTCAGGCATATGCAATTTCTCATTATTATTAGATTGTAAAATCTGTTCACTAGATTGAGCTTCTACAGTTTCATTCATAAATAATATCCCCCCTGTTTTAAAACCAAATAAGTTGGTTAGTTTTTAAAACAAACTAACTTAAGTGAAATATTACCACTGAACATATTTTTTGTAAACGCTTTCTTATGTATTATTTATTATTATAATATTTCAATCTTTAACAAGTGTGTTTAAATCAAGGGTTAGAAGGTTATTAAAATATTACTATTTATTTCTCTTTTAAAAGTTTCTATAAATAATCTATACATAGACATATGATGTTTGCAGATATATTTTATGCTATAGTTAAACCAAATCTGTGCAATTAAATAGTGAACGTTTTAATTAGTTTAAATTGTTTTTATTGAGGTGGTGTTAGTTTGGAGAAATTAGATGTAACAAATTTAGATTCAAATCAAAAGTTAGTTTTACAACAAATATTTAATAATGAACTAATCTCAAGAATACAAATATCTAAAAATCTTGGGATTAATAAAGCCACCATTTCAAGTATTCTAAATAAATTAAAAGAGAAAAAGCTTGTTAATGAAGTAGGGCAAGGTAAGAGTACTAAAAGCGGTGGGCGTAAACCAATAATATTAGAAATCAATAAAAATTTTGGTTATGTCATTTCTTTGGATATTGCATACCATTCTATTGAAATAATCTATAGCTACTTCAATGGAGAATTATTAAAGTATGAATCTATACCATTGGCTAATCAAAAAATAACGCATGTGTTGGAATTGTTAAAATATCATATTAATGCTGATGAAAACTTTGGAACACATTTTGGTTTACTAGGTATCGCCATTTCTGTCCATGGAATAGTTAATAATGAACAAGAAATTATACATCTACCGTTTCACGAATTAGAAAAAGTTTCTATGATTGAGAGTATTAAGGAAATCGCAGACGTGCCTGTTATCGTAGAAAATGAAGCCAATTTCTCTGCTATTTATGAATGTAATGTTAATAATAGTTTAGAAATCAATAATTTAATTACACTTAGCATACATAAAGGTATCGGTGCAGGTTTAATTATCGACCAGAAATTATATAGAGGTGTAAATGGTGAAGCGGGAGAAATAGGAAAGACACTCGTATCATCTATTGAAGATAACGAGAGAACATATCACAAAATTGAAGATTTATGTTCTCAAGATGCACTAGTTAATAAGATTAATAAAAGGTTAAATACACAAAATACATTATCAGAGCTTAAGAAGATGTATTATGAACGAAATGAAATTGTACTGGAAGAGATACAACAATTTTCAATAAGGATTGCAATTTTGATGTACAACTTAAATATGCAGCTTAATCCAAAAGTGATTTATATTAATTGTCCATTAATAAACGAAATACCCGATCTCTTAGATAATATTAAAACGACTTTTAACCAATATACACAAAAAGAAATAGAAATTAGTTTAACTTCAAATGTTAAATTCGCAACTTTATTTGGAGCTACACTCGCTATTACCCAGAAAATATTAGATATAGAAAACATTAAACTTAACTTTTAATTTAGAGAAGGCTGAGACATTCATTTATGTCACAGCCTGTTTTTATTTTACTTAAAGAAACCGTTTACAAAAATTAATTAAGGTGTTATATTTAACTCAATGTTAGTTAGTTTAATAAACAAACTAACTAAACCACAATTCAAGGAGGAGTTAAGAATGTCTTACTTTAATGTTGAAAAAGTGAAATATGAAGGTCCTAAATCAAAAAATCCATTTAGTTTTAAATATTATAATGCTGATGAAAAAATTAATGGTAAAACAATGGCTGAACATTTACGCTTTAGTGTAGCTTATTGGCATACATTCACTGAAGATCTATCTGATCCTTTTGGTGTAGGTACTGCATTACGTGATTGGGATTCATTAGATGAAATGGAAAAAGCTAAAGCACGAGTTGATGCTATTTTTGAATTTATGGATAAAACAGGAATTGAATATTTTTGTTTCCATGACGTTGATATTGCTCCTGAAGGAAATACATTAGAAGAATCTAATAAAAATTTAGATGAAATTGTAGAATTAATTAAAAAGAAAATGAATGAAACAGGTAAGAAATTACTTTGGAATACTACAAATAACTTCACTCATGAACGTTTTGTGCACGGAGCTGCAACATCTTCTAACGCAGATGTATTTGCTTATGCAGCTGCAAAAGTGAAAAAATCTTTAGAAATTGCTAAAACATTAGGTTCAGAAAACTTTGTCTTCTGGGGTGGAAGAGAAGGGTATGAAAGCCTGTTAAACACAGATATGAAGTTAGAGTTAGATAATTTAGCTAAATTCTTTAAAATGGCTATCGCTTACGCAGAAGAAATTGGTTATAAAGGTCAATTTTTAATTGAACCAAAGCCTAAAGAACCAACTACACATCAATACGATACAGATGTAGCAACTTCTCATGCGTTTCTACAAAAATATGATTTAGATAAGCATTTCAAATTTAATATTGAGGCAAACCACGCAACATTAGCTGGTCACTCATTCCAACACGAATTACGTTACGCTAGAGATAATCAAATGTTAGGATCAGTGGATGCAAACCAAGGTCATCCTCAACTAGGATGGGATACTGATGAGTTTCCAACAGATTTTTATGATACAACTTTAGCAATGTATGAAATTTTAAAAAATGGTGGACTAGCTCCAGGTGGGTTAAACTTCGATGCTAAACCAAGGAGAACTTCATTCAAACAAGAAGACTTAGTACTTACTCATATTGCGGGTATGGATGCTTTTGCATTGGGGCTAAGAGTAGCCTCTAAAATGATTGAAGATGAATTCTTCGAAAAAATTGTAGAGAAAAAATATTCATCATTTGCAAGTGGTATTGGTAAGCAAATTGTCGAAGGTGAAGTATCATTTAAAGATTTAGAGAACTATGCTTTAAATCTAACAACAATAGACAATGAGTCTGATCATTTAGAAGTGATTAAATCAGAAATTAACCAATATATTTTAAACATTAATAATCAATAATTATTGAGCTGCATTCCTTCATTTTTCTAATAAATTTAGAAGAATTGATGGATAGCAGCTTTTTTATTTTGGCAGTATATTAAAAAATATTTCCATGGAAATGTATAATGAGGGGTAAAGTAATATAAGTTGATTAAAGGGGATGAGTCGAGATGATAAAGATTATGAGACATGCTCAAGCTGAACATAACATGAATGAGCCGGAAAGCTTTAATTTAAAAGACCCAAAATTGACTGATAAAGGTAGAAGAGATACAAAAAACATAAGTGAATATATTGACCAAGACTCTCAATTTTGGGTAAGTCCAACAGTTAGAACAATTGAAACTGCTATGTTATTAAGTCATAACAATAAAATCAAGGTCGTAGATATTTTAGGTCCAAGAGTGTACCCACATAGAAAAGGAAAAATGAATATATGTGATCAGATATGCTCAAATTATAACGACAAAAACATATCTACTATTAACTCATTAAATAATAAACACCCTAATGATTTAAAACACCAATCATTTATTAAAGAATTTCAACATTTTATAAAAAAATATATAAAAGATGATGAGAATAATGTGATTATCACACACGATGGCGTCATTGCCACTTTATTAGAACAGTATAAAAATATAAAACTAAAGCGTGATGAAAATAACGATTTAATGCTAAACAATGAAATTTTTCAGTTTACGAAAAGTGAAATATTAGGGTGATGGTTGTATAAAAACGTTACTAATCTTCACTTGAGTTTATATAGTCATTGACACTTCATAGTTGGCGTGTTTATTTAATCTTTCAAGAAAATCATTTAAATAGTTTTTATCAGGGAATCTACATTCTAATAAGTAACATGATTTACCAATAACTTTATAATTATTTAATATAAAAATGTTTTCTTCTTTTACGAAATCAAGATACGGACTGTGTGAAATTTTATGAGTATATACGTTAATAAATACGTGAACTTTACAGTCCATAGCTTCTTGATTTAACGAAATTGTATAGCCAGTAATTACATTATTATCTTCTAATTTTTGAATTCTATTATTTACTGCTTGTCCGGTTAAATTTACTTTTTCTCCTAATTCTTTCATTGAAACTTTACTGTTACTTTTTAATTCTGAGATTATTTTTCTATCTAATTCGTCCATTTTTCATGCCTCACTTTCAAAATTCAAGTATTTAGTCAAAATGTTTTTCAAATTTGTATTTAATGATTGTTATAAACTCTATAAGGTTAAGTATATAAAATTTAATCGGAGGTATATTTATGAAAATTAATCATATTAGAAACGCAACAATCATAGTTGAATATGCAAATACAAGATTTTTAATAGATCCAATGTTAGGTGAAAAAGGTTCATTTCCTTCATTTCCTGGTGGACCAAGAGAAGACCAAAATAATCCTTTAGTTGATTTACCAATATCTTTGGATGAAATAACGCAAAACATCGATGCAATTATATTAACACATTTACACTTAGATCACTTTGATGAAAGAGCTAAAGAGATTTTAGATAAAGATTTGAAAGTCTTTGTTCAAAATGAAGAAGATGCTGCTAAAATTCGTGAATCAGGATTTAAAAATATTGAAGTATTGACTGAAGCAACGAGTTTTAATGATATTAAACTAACTAAAACGCCTGGTCAACATGGTAGAGGAGAAATATTAGAAGGTATAGGCGAAGTATGTGGCTTAATTTTTGAACACCCAGCAGAACAGAAATTATATGTAGCTGGTGACACGGTTTGGTATAGCCAAGTAAAAGAAATATTAAATGAATTTAATCCAGACGTTATTGTTATTAATGGTGGTGACAACCTGTTCTATGGAACTGGCTCACTTATTATGAATGAGCATGACATTTATAAAGTGGCTGAAGAAGCACCTCATTCGAAAATAGTGGTCGTTCATATGGAGGCAGTAAACCATTGGAATTTATCTAGAAACCGTCTGAAAGAATTTGCAGTTGAAAAAAATATTGATTCACAAATTTTCATACCAAACGACGGGGATAGTTATGAGTTTTAAAAATAAAATATGAAATGTTCAACATAAGACAAGTGTAATAACTCAGTCTTATGTTGTTTACTTTTAGAAAGGAAAAATTATGAATAATAAAATATGGACAAAAGATTTCATAGTTTATTCAATTATAAATTTTTTATTAATATTAGTATACTTTTTATTAAATGCGACTATAACGACATATGCACAGAGTGAATTTAATGCATCTAGTACAATGATGGGTTTAATAGCTGGTATTTTTATTGTAGGAGCGTTGTTAGGAAGGCTAATTATAGGATTTTTCAAAATAACAAAGAAAATGTTTATTATAAATATGTTGCTTTTTGTATTAACGATAATATTATATTTCGTAAAATTAGAAGAGTCTTTCTTAATTCTCGTTCGTTTTTTTAATGGTATAACTGTTGGTGTTACAACAACTATCGTTGGTACAATAGTCGCGTTAGTCATCCCTCAACATCGTAAAGGAGAAGGGATAAGTTACTTTGCTGTTAGTACAGCTTTAGCTACAGGTTTAGGTCCATTTATAGGTATATCTCTAACAAAAGATTCAAATTTCATGAACATTTTTTATATAAGTCTACTTTTTGGAATTATATGTTTAGTATTTTCATTTTTAATAAATGTTCCACAAAATAACAACAAAAAAGAAGTATCATTTAAAAATTTATTAGATAAAAAAACACTTCCTATAGGATTTATTATATTTTTAAGCGCACTTTCATTTTCAGGTATAGTGTCATATATTAATTTGTATGCAATCGAGATTGACCTTATAAAAGCGGCTAGTTTTTTCTTTATTGTATATACAATGTTCGTCTTATTTTCTAGACCATTTACAGGGAAAATTGTCGATATACATGGTCCTAACGTTATTATGTATCCTGCATTAATTCTTTTTTCATTAGGTTTAATCATGTTAAGTTTCAGTCATAACAATTGGATAATGTTGTTATCTGCAATACTTGTTGGGTTAGGATTTGGTAATATATCTTCAATAACACAGACCATCGCTATTAGTAATGCTGATCCAAAGAACGTCGGCTTAGCCACATCCACATTTATGATATTTATGGATTTAGGTAATGGAATTGGACCATATGCACTTGGATTTATTATCCCAGCTTTAGGATATACAGGTATGTATAGAGTACTGTCATTAGTTATTGTATTTGCAATTATCTTGTATATTATTTTGTATAATAAAAAAGG
>X87_Garden_Dormouse__coassemble_170_pt1 | contig 12347 bp, 15 predicted proteins | sample X87_Garden_Dormouse__metabat2_low_PE_004 | metagenome-assembled genome bin X87_Garden_Dormouse | reverse complement strand
GAGTATAGAAAAAGTAGAACAATTAATCAATTTAATGAAAACGAATGATATTCCTTATATGAAATATAAAGAAGAACAGTTTCAAGTTGAATTAGATTTAAATTCTCATAATTCAGAAGTAGTACAACAACCTAAAGAAACAACTAAACAAAATACTAATGAAGAATCTGAACCAAAATCTATAAATGCTGAAATTATTGGTACTTTTTATCTTCAAGATGAAGAAACGTTATCTAATCCATTAGTTAATATAGGAGATAAAGTAAACAAAGGACAAGTAGTAGGATATATAGAATCGATGAAAGTTCTTAATGAAATAACGAGTGATGAAGATGGCGTTATTGAAGAAATACATATTGACCATGGAGAACCAGTTGAATACGGACAAACAATCTTTACATTAAAGTAAAAAAGGGGAATTGTAATGATTAAACGTTTATTAATAGCTAATAGAGGAGAAATTGCTGTTAGAATTATCAGGACTTGTAGGATGATGAACATCACAACGATAGCTATTTATTCAGAAGCAGATAAAGATAGTTTACATGTACAATTAGCAGATGAAGCGTATTGTATTGGACCCAATCAATCTATAGACAGTTATTTGGATATCGAGCGTATTTTAGAAGCATGTAGAATGAGTAAAGCTGAGGCAATACATCCTGGTTATGGCTTTTTATCTGAATCAACTACATTTAGAAAAAGAGTAGACGAAGAAAATCTTATATTTGTAGGTCCAAGTTATAACACTATGGATTTGATGGGAGATAAAATTAAAGCTAGAGAAACAATGTATAATGCTGATGTACCAATTATCCCAGGATCTATTGGGGAGGTTACAGATGTCGCTGATGCAAAAAACATAGCTAAAGAAATTAATTATCCATTTGTGATTAAAGCTGCCAGCGGTGGTGGTGGTAAAGGTATTCGAATCGTAAATGATGAAACCGAAGTAGAAAAATATTTTAAAGAAGCACAATCTGAAGGTGAAAAATATTTTAATGATAAACGAGTATATATCGAAGCATTTATAGATAAAGCAAGACATGTGGAAGTACAAGTTTTAGGAAGTAAACATAAAGAAGCTGTCCATTTAGGTGAAAGAGATTGTTCTATACAAAGAAAGAACCAAAAATTAATAGAAGAAGCACCTTGTGCGGCCTTAGACAAAGACACACGAGATTCACTACATGAAGATGCTGTAAAAGCTGCATTAGCTTGTGATTATGAAGGGGCAGGAACAATTGAATTTTTATTGACAGATGATGGTTATTATTTCTTAGAAATGAATACAAGAATTCAAGTAGAACATACTGTCACAGAACTATTAACTGATATTGATTTAATTAAACAACAGATATTAATGGCTAATGGTGAACATTTAAAAATCAAACAAGAAGATATTAATTTTAATGGACATGTTATTGAATGTCGAATTAATGCAGAGGATCCTGAGAAGAAATTTAGACCGGCTGCTGGTAAAGTGAATGCGCTTCACTTACCTAATGGATTTAATACAAGAATAGATAGCATGTTATATAATGGCTATGAAATACCGCCTTATTATGATTCATTAGTTGCTAAAATACTTGTTAAAGGGGCTAATCGTCAAGAAGCTATAGAAAAAATGAAAGGTACGCTTGAAGAGACTGTAATAGAAGGATTTCCTACTACATTAGACTTCTTGTATCGAGTCTTAAGTTATCAACCATACATAGACAATGATATAACAATTAAATTCTTACATGAACATAAAATAGTATAAAGGAGATGGGAATCATGCAAGTTGATTTAAATTGTGATTTAGGTGAAAGTTTTGGTAATTATAAATTAGGTGATGATGAGACGATATTACCTTTAATAACTTCAGCAAACGTAGCATGTGGTTTTCACGCAGGTGATCAACATGTTATGAATCAAACAGTTGAAATTGCTAAACAACATAATATTCATATCGGTGCACATCCGGGCTACCAAGATTTAATAGGGTTTGGAAGAAGAAATATTGATGTAACACCGCAAGAAGTATATGATTTGATTATTTATCAATTAGGTGCACTGTCAGCATTTTGTAAAATACATGATACAAAACTTTATCATGTAAAACCTCATGGCGCTTTGTACCAAATGGGTGCTAGGGATTCAAAGATAGCTGATGCTATTGTTAAGGCTGTAAAAGACTTTGATGACCAGTTATTTCTCGTAGGATTGTCTAACAGTGAACTTATTAAATCTTGTAAGCGTCTTGATCTTAAATATAAAAGTGAAGTTTTTGCTGATAGAGCTTATGAAGACGATGCACAGTTGGTTTCTAGAAAGAAAGAAGGTGCTCTAATAACCGATACACAACAAGCGGTTAATCAAGTATTAAAAATGGTAAAAGAATCGAAAGTAACATCTATAAACGGTAAAGAAATAGATATAGAAGCAGATACAATTTGTGTTCATGGTGATGGTGAACATGCTTTAAATTTTGTAAAAGAAATAATAAAGCAATTTAAATCTGAAGGTATTGAGATTAAAGCGTTAAACTAGGAGGAATGTACATGAAAGAACAAAAGGGGTATGATGATTTAAGCAAGCCATTTGAATATACTAATAAACATCGTAGAATACTATGGGGTGCCGTATTCTTGATGGCCACATCTTCTATTGGCCCAGCATTTTTAACACAAACGGCAGTATTCACAGAACAGTTTATGGCTAGTTTTGCTTTTGCTATTTTAGCATCTATTATTATAGACATAGGTGCTCAAATTAATATATGGCGAGTAATTACAGTAGTCGGTAAAGGCGGCCAAGATATTGCTAATGATGTATTCAAAGGTTTAGGTACATTTATTGCGGTATTAATTGCTATTGGTGGACTTGCATTTAACATTGGTAACGTAGCAGGTGCAGGTCTAGGTTTAAATGCAATTTTTGGTATTGATGTACGGATAGGTGCCGGTATAACTGGTGTATTAGCAATATTAATATTTATTGTTAGAAATGCACAGAAAGTTGTAGACATTATTACACAAATACTAGGTGTTCTAATGATAGCAATTGTTGCTTATGTTATGGTTTTAACAAAACCACCTGTAATGGAAGCAGCTCAAAAAATGATAGTACCAGATGATATTAATAAGCTGATAGTACCGATTATTACATTAGTTGGTGGTACGGTAGGTGGTTATATTACATTTGCTGGAGCACATAGATTACTCGAGGCCGGTATAACTGGTAAGCATTACATTCCTTTTGTTAACAGAGCTGCAATTTCGGGTATATTAACAACAGGCGTAATGAGAACATTTTTATTTCTAGCTGTTTTAGGTGTTGTAGTCACTGGATTTACACTTAATCCAGATAACCCTCCAGCATCGGTATTTGAACATGTCCTAGGTCCAGTTGGCAAACAAGTTTTTGGAGTTGTATTATTTGCAGCGGCTTTATCGTCAGTTATTGGTTGTGCTTATACAAGTACTACTTTTATACAATCGCTACATCCATCAATTAAAAACCATAAAAACTTAGTAATTATATTATTTATTGTAATTTCTTCTATTATTTTCTTAACGATTGGTAAACCAGTTAAGTTATTAATAATTGCAGGTGCTATGAATGGATTAATATTACCAGTTACTTTAGGAACAATCTTAATAGCGTCTCGTAAAAAGAGTATTGTTGGAGATTATAGACATCCAACTTGGATGCTTGTAATAGGTGTAATAGCTGTATTAACGACATTGATAGCAGGTGTCTTATCTCTACAAGGTCTACAAGATTTATGGAATAATTAAATTTATATCTATAATTAAGTCTATTATGTTAATATATATAAGAATGAACATGATGGAGTGATTTAACATGATAGGTATTATTGGAGCAATGGAAGAAGAAGTTGAAATATTAAAATCCGCTATAGAAAATAAAGAAACAATTAAAAAAGCACATGTTATATTCTATAAAGGACATTTAGAAGGAAAAGAAATAGTTCTTGCACAAAGTGGTATAGGTAAAGTTAACGCAGCAATTACTACCGCTTTAATGATTAATGATTTTAAACCAGATCTAATTATTAACACTGGTTCAGCTGGAGCTATTGATCCTAATTTAAATATAGGTGACATTATTATAAGTAATAAAGTTTACTATCATGATGTAAATGCTACTGCATTTGGGTATAAAATGGGACAAGTTCCTGGTATGCCTGAATCTTATACGACAGAAAATCATTTAATTAAAAGTGCACGTTCAACAATTGAAGAATTAGAATTAAACGGAGTTGTTGGAGAAGTTGCAACAGCTGATAGTTTTATTGGTTCTTTAGAACAAAGAAGAGTAATAAAAGAAACATTCCCTACAGCTAGTGTCGTTGAAATGGAAGCTGGCGCTATTGCGCAAACTTGTTATCAATATGAAGTTCCGATTATAGTAACAAGAGCAGTTTCAGATTTAGCTGATAAAGAATCAGATGTGACTTTTGATGAATTCTTAAAAGTTGCTTGCGTGAACTCAAGTAAAATTGTAAAATTATTATTAAATAGAGTGGCATAAGGAGGCAGTAAAATGTTAATATTAATGGCTATCGCTGTCATTGCTACAGCACTTGTTGGATTTGTAATTTATGCGAATACAGATGTTGAAAAATCTTCTGACCGTGAAATTACAGAATAATATTGAGTGTTGCAAATCTTTAAAGGTTTGCAACACTTTTATTTTGTTTTATGTAAAAGAAATTTAAGTTATTTTTATGTTAGAATAAGAAATAATATAGAGGTGTAAACATGGGTATATTTACAAAATATTTTTTACCAAATGAATATGTAGAATCAATTTATCATATTCGTCCAGAGCATTTAAAAAGTAAAGGCATTAAAGCTATTATTACAGATTTAGATAACACTTTAGTTGGTTGGGATGTTAAAGATCCAACAGATGATGTGAGAAATTGGTTTGAACGAATGAAAGAAAATGATATTACTGTAACGATTGTTTCTAATAATGGTCAAAAGCGTGTAGAATCATTTTCAAAAACATTAAACATTGATTTTATATTTAAAGCTCGTAAGCCAAGAGGTAAAGCGTTTAGACAAGCTTCTCATCTTATGAATGTACAAAAATCAGAAGTGGTTGTAATAGGCGATCAAATGTTAACAGATGTATTTGGAGGCAACCGAAATGGTTTATATACAATTATGGTTGTTCCTGTGAAAAAAACAGACGGTTTAATTACAAAATTTAATCGATTAATAGAAAGAAGATTATTAAATCGTTTCAAAAGAAAAGGTTTAATTAATTGGGAGGAATAAATTTGACAGAAACAGCAAAATGTATTGGTTGTGGGGCAACCTTACAATCAGAACACCCGAACGAAGCGGGTTACGTTCCAAAATCCAGCTTGAATAAAGAAGATGTAATTTGTAAAAGGTGTTTCAGACTAAAAAATTATAATGAAGTACAAGATGTAGATTTTACAAGTGATGATTTTTTAAATATGTTGAAATCACTTCATAATGAAGATGGTTTGATTGTAAACGTAGTGGACGTATTTGATTTGGAAGGTTCAATGATACATCGACTAAAGGATATTGTAGGAAAGAAAAAAGTGATTTTAGTTGCAAACAAGATGGATATTTTACCAAAAGCCATTAATAAAAAGAGAGTAGAAATATGGCTGAGACAAAGAGCGAAAGATTATGGTTTAAATCCTGACAAAGTTGTACTTATTTCTGCCGCTAAAAATCAAGGAATTGATGAACTATTAGGCACAATAGAAGAAATCAGAGATAGAAAAGATGTCTTTGTTGTAGGTACGACAAACGTAGGTAAATCTACGCTTATAAATCGTTTGATTGAAAAGAGTGTTGGAGAAAAAGATGTTATCACAACAAGTCATTTTCCAGGTACAACTTTAGATATGATAGATATACCTTTAGATGATGATTCTTATATGTTCGATACACCTGGAATTATCCAAAGTCATCAAATGACTCATTATGTTACAGATAAAGAATTAAAAGTAATAATGCCGAAAAAAGAAATTAAACCTAAAGTTTATCAATTGAATGAAGAACAATCTTTATTCTTAGGTGGGCTAGTAAGAGTTGATTATAAAAAAGGTGGACGTCGTTCATTAACTTGTTTCATTTCAAATGATTTGAATATTCATAGAACAAAGCTAGAAAATGCTGATGATCTATGGGAACGCCAAATTGGGGAATTATTAAAACCACCATATTCTAAAGAAAATTTTAATTTTAATAATTTGAAAAACAATGAAATATTTGTTAAAGATGAAAGACGTGATATTATGATTTCTGGGTTAGGCTTTATTACAGTGGACGAAGGCGCAGAAATAAACGTAATAGCACCTAAAGAGGTAGAGGTTACATCAAGAAAATCAATTTTATAAGAGGTGAGCGACATGAAATTTGCAGTTATAGGACATCCAATAGGACATTCTCTTTCTCCAATTATGCATTTAAATAACTTTGAAGCGTTAGAAAGAGATGATGAATATATAGCACTTGATATAGACCCTAAACATATGCAGCATATAAGAGATATCATAAAAGAAAAAGAACTTGATGGATTTAATATTACGATTCCACATAAAGAAACGATTATTCCATACTTAGATGAAATTTCTACAAATGCTGAGCATATAGGAGCTGTTAATACTGTTCATATAGATGGTGATAAATGGACAGGTTATAATACAGATGGTATTGGATTTGTTAAAGGTTTACTAGATAATTATGGTTCTATAGCAGGCAAAAATATACTTGTACTAGGTGCTGGCGGTGCAAGTAAAGGCATAGTCGCTGAAATGATGAAGTATACTGAAAGGAAAATTTCTGTAGCAAATCGCAGTCTTGAAAGATTTGAAAATTGGAATTTAGATATTAATCAGTATCAATTAGATAAAATAAAGCCTATTTTGAACGAATTCGATATTATTATTAATACGACACCAGTTGGTATGAATGAATCATCGGATGAACTCATTATACCTATAGAAGAAATTCACGCAAATGCTTTAGTCTGTGATATTATTTATATCCCAGACAAAACACCACTTTTACGAGCATGTGAAAGTAGAGGATTAACTATATATAATGGTTTAGATATGTTTATATACCAAGGTGCAGAAAGTTTTAAAATATGGACAGGTGAAACTGCGGATATAAAAGCAATGAAAAATAAAGTTATAGAAGAACTTAAAAGGAGATAAATATGTTAACAGGTAAACAAAAGAGATATTTAAGAAAAGAAGCTCATCACTTAGATCCAATATTCCAAATAGGTAAAGGCGGAATAAGTGAAAACATGATAGAACAATTAAACGAGGCATTAGAAAAAAGAGAATTAATTAAAGTACACATTTTACAAAACAACATGGATGATCATAAAGAAGTAGCAAATTCAATATCTGAACAAACTGAAAGTGAACTCGTTCAACTTATAGGTAGTATCATTATTCTTTATAAAGAATCTAAAGAAAACAAAAAAATAGAATTACCTTAAATAAAATGAAAAAAATCATGATATACGGTGGCCAATTCAATCCAATACATGTAGGCCATATGTTAGTTGCGAGTGAAGCCTATCAATTTGTTAAACCAGATGAGTTTGTGTTTTTACCAAGTTATCAATCACCTTTAAAAAGCCACAATGAATCTCAGTTGTTAGAAAATGAAAGAATTGACATGCTAAAGTTAGCAATTGAAGATTTAGAATTCGGCGTAATTGATAAAAGAGAAATAAACAGACAAGGAACAAGTTATACTTTTGATACTATTAGTGAAATTCAAAATGAATATCCAGAATATCAAATCTATTTAATCATCGGAACAGATCAATATGTAAATTTAGATAAATGGAGAAATATTGATAAATTGAAAGAAATGGTTACGTTTGTAGTGGTCAATAGAGAAGTAGATAAACAAAATGTTGATAGTGGTATGTTATCCCTAAATATCCCAAGGATGGATATAAGCTCGACGGATATACGAAATCGTTGTAAAAATCATCATTCAGTCAAGATGTTAGTTACACCAAGAATTGAAAGATATATCAAAAGGGGACGGTTGTATGAAGATTAAAAAAGCAGTTAAACTCGTAGAAGAAACTTTACCCACAAAACGTTATAACCATTCAATAAGAGTAGCAGAAACTGGTAAGAAAATGGCGGAAATTTTTGATGGAGATCCGAAAAAAGTTGAGCTCGCAGGCATTCTACATGACTTATGTAAATATGAAGAGTTATCAGAGTTGTATCAAAGTGTAACGAAGTATGATTTAGGTCAAGATTTATTAAGCTATGGATCTGAGATTTTACATGGGCCAGTGGCAGCTGCAAGATTAAAAGATGAATATGAAATTGATGATGAGGAAGTATATTATGCGATATATAACCACACTACTGGTAGAGCGCATATGAATAAAACTGAGAAAATAATCTTTATCGCTGATTATATTGAACCTAAAAGAACGCAACCTGGTGTAGATGATATTAGAGATATCGTGTTTAAAGATAAAAATTTAGATAAAGCGATTTATGAAATATCTAAACGAACAGTGTTACATTTAGTTGGTAAAGATAAAACTGTACATTTAAAAACAATTGAATGCTTAAATTATTATAATATGCATACAGAACAATAAAGGAATGATTAAATGAATTCGAATGAATTAATGAAACAAAGTTTAATTGCATGTGATGATAAACGTGCAGAAGATATAATAGCAATCGATATGCAAGGTATTAGTGATGTTGCTGATTACTTTGTAGTTTGTCATGGTAATAGTGATAAACAAGTACAAGCTATCGCTAGAAATGTTAAAGACGAAGCGGAAATCAATGAAGTTAATGTCAAAAGACTAGAAGGCTTTAACGAAGCAAGATGGATTTTAATCGATTTAGGTAATGTAGTCGTACATGTATTCCATAGAGAAGAAAGAGATTATTATAACTTGGAAAGATTATACAAAGATGCACCAATCATTACCTTGAATGAGGTTATGTCTTAATGGCTTATAATAGAATGAGCGATTATTATGATTTGTTGACAGCTGATCAACCTTATCATAAGTGGAAATATATAGTTGAGCATTTTATAAGTAGCTCAGAAAATGAAATATTAGATATAGGTTGTGGAACAGGTACATTAACTTCACAATTGACTGAATATGGTCAAGTGAGTGGTGTAGACATTAGTCAAGAAATGCTAGAAATAGCAGAGTCTCGTAATCCATCTATAAATTGGTATTGTCAAGATATGAGAGATTTAGAACTACCAAATCAATATGATATGATTACTATATTTTGTGATAGTTTAAACTATGTGACTGAACCGGAAGATATATTACAAGTATTTAATTATATAGATAAATATTTAAAAGACGAGGGTATATTTATTTTTGATGTCCATAGCATATATAAGATGAATCATCAATTTAATAACCAAAATTATATCGATGAAGAAGAACGCCTTACGCTAATTTGGCAGGCTATAACAGGAGAAGAACCTAATAGCGTTTATCATCAGATGTCATTTTTCGTAGAACGCGAAGATGGTTTATACGAACGATTTGATGAAGAGCACTACCAATGTACTTTTGAAATAAGTTTATACGAAGAATTATTAAAACTAGCAGGATTTGAAATTAAAACAAAATTCACTGATTTTGATATAGATACGTATAGTGAACAAGGCGATAGACAATTTATCGTTGCTCAAAAAATGAATAAGTAATTTTTGACACCTTTTACGTTTATATATGTAGGAGGTGTTTTTTTTGGATAAAATCAAAATGATTAAGGAGTATTTTTCGCAATATTATCGTTATATTTTAATTGGATTTATAGCTTTGATTATCATACTGAAATTAATTTTTGGAATGAATGAACCAGATGAAGAGCCAATAGAAACGATAAATAAAAATAATAGTGGAATGATTGAAAATGAAGAAAGTAAAGAATCAAAGCAAGAAATAGATAGGAGAGAAATATCATCTAAAGAAAATATTAAAGAAGTAATTGTAGATGTTAAAGGAGCTGTTAAATTTCCAAAAACATATGAAATGAAATCTTCAGAAAGAATAAATGATGTTTTAAAGAAAGCACAAATAAATGAGCAAGCTGACTTATCTAAATTAAATCTTTCAGAGAAATTAAAAGATCAAATGAGTATATATGTACCAATGAAAGGTGAACAAATACCTTCAAATTTGAATAAGCAAAGTAGTCAAAATGAAAATGTTGAAGTAAATATTAATACTGCAACTAAAGAACAAATACAGAAAATACCCGGGATAGGACCAAGTAAAGCCGACGCAATTATAAAATATAGAGAAGCAAAAGGAGATTTTAAATCTATAGACGATATGAAGAAGATAAAAGGATTTGGAGATAAAACAGTAGAATCTTTGAAAGAATATGTCATTTTAAATTGAAATTGCATTTCATAAACATAATACTTACAATAATAGTATATGAAAGGTTGGATGATTAATATGGAAAGAATCAAGTGGAAGGAATATTTTATGGCTCAAAGCCATTTGTTATCACTAAGATCAACATGTGAAAGGTTGTCGGTAGGTGCAACTATCGTTAAAGATAATAGAGTGATTGCAGGGGGATACAATGGGTCTGTTTCAGGTGAAGAACATTGTATTGATAATGGATGTTTAGTTGTCGACGGACATTGTATAAGAACAATCCATGCTGAAATGAACGCTATTATTCAGTGCGCAAAATTGGGTGTATCTTCAGAAGATGCAACAATATATGTAACACACTTTCCTTGTTTAAACTGTACTAAATCTATAATACAAGCTGGCATTAAACAAATTTATTATGCAGACGATTATCACAATCATACATATGCGATTCAGTTATTAGAACAATCAGGTGTTCATTTTGAAAGAATTGATTTCCATCCTGAAGATATTGTGAAATATTTAAAATAATAGGTTACGCAGCGTTATGTATTTCTACTTAGCCTTATATTTATTATCAGGTATTTTAATTGTCTTTAATATTTATATCGGGATGATATTTTTAAGTATAGTCATACTAAGTTGTATGATCAAATTGAAATCATATAGAATTGCGATACTTGGTATTATCTTTGTCGTAATTGGTTATTTAATTTTACCGTCAATACAACTACCACAATTGGATTCGTTTAATCATGAAAAGCGTAACAAAGCACCGTTACATGATTTTATAGAATTTAAAGATGATATGGTAATTGACGGTGATTTATTTAAATCAATTGCTCAACAAAAAGGTAAAACTTATCAAGTTTATTACACAATTAAATCTAAAGAAGAAAAAGATAAAATCCTTAATAACTTACCTTTATTTAAAAAATGTGAAGTTTATTATGATTATAGTAACCCTTTACCTAATACTAATAGTTTGAAGTTTAACTATAAAGAATATCTTATCCAACAAGATATTGAAGGCATCATTAAAATTAAACAACCGTTTCTCAAATCTTGTATTAATAGTAAATTGAATCTTTTAGAAAAATTGCAGTTTCATAGGGAACATCTTATTTTAAATTTAAAAAAGTTAAATTCAGAATATATTGAAGATATTATTGCATTGACTTTAGGCGAAACGAAGTATTTATCTAGCGAACGAATTGAAGAATTAAAACATTTAGGTATATACCACTTGTATGCAGTAAGTGGTTCACATGTTGCTTTACTCAGTGTGTTTTTGTTTAATATATTGTTGAAATTTAAGCTAAGATATCATCAGGCAGAACTGATTATTTTTATTTTATTACCTATATATGCAGTATTAACAGGATTAAGTCCAAGTGTTATTAGAGCAGTAGCTGTTGTAATGTTATATCTTGTGATTAAAAAGTTTACACGTCTTGATTCACTACAAATTCTTTCAATTACCTTTATTTTGTCTGTCATGTATAAACCGTTTATAATTTATGACATAGGTTTTCAATTATCTTATTTAGTTTCTACATTTTTACTACTTACTATCCCCATTATTAAAACATTTCATTTCATTTATAAACTAATATGTATTAACTTAATAGCTCAAATTTCTACTTTTCCTATTCTTATTATGCATTTTAATACTTTTCAATGGTTAGGTTTATTAACCAACTTCTTTTTTATTCCTTGGTTTGAATTAATATTATTCCCTCTAGTTATGATTTTTTTGATTATCTATGTAACAATCGGCTTTGTACCTAATATTTTGATATATTTAACAGATTTAATGTTAAGTATAACTATTGATATTATACAAATAATAAATAATTTCAATATAGAAGATATTGTAGTAAGGAATCTTTCTCATATATCGTATTTTCTAATAT
>X87_Garden_Dormouse__coassemble_167_pt1 | contig 12449 bp, 9 predicted proteins | sample X87_Garden_Dormouse__metabat2_low_PE_004 | metagenome-assembled genome bin X87_Garden_Dormouse | reverse complement strand
CTGGTATGAAAATGCGCTTATAACAAGCTTTTTTCATACTTAGTCATCCTTGCCGAGGTGGGACTACGAAATCTTTTTAATAAAATGAGATTTCTGTCCCACTCCCTTTCTTAATTTTTAATTAGCCTATTCATAAATTATTTTAATTTCGCTTTTTGTAAAAATTTAACTTTTTTACTTAATGATTTTGAAGACATAGATTTCAGCATTTTATTTCTCATTTTTATTTTCATCGTATTGGATGCCTGTCCAGCTTTTCCAATTTTCCTAGATTTTTTAATTACTTTTCTAGTGTGCTTAACTCTTAGTTTATTGTATCTTTTTAATGCTGCATCAACGTCTTTTTCTTTTAATAAGTTGGTTAAAGTAACAGCATCTTCAATAGCTTGTCCTGCTCCTTGCCCCATATTTGGCGTCGTTGCATGAGCTGCATCACCTAATAATACTACTCTTCCTGAAATGAATGATTTTAATGGTGTAAGGTCATACATATCATGGTGCAAAATACCAAGTTCTTCTTGAGCGTCTAATACATTACGTACTTCATCAGGATATTGATTAAAATATGCTTGAAGATGAGGCTTTTCGAATGATTTAAACTGTAAATCGTTCTCTTTGGCATTCATTGTACAGAACCAATATAATTCGTCATCCTTTAAAGGTACAATTCCAAATCTACCTTTATGTCCCCAATATTCTAATGCAGTAGTTCGATCAATATTCAAGTTTTCATTTACAACGCCTCTGAAACAAGTATACCCTGCGTATTTAGGTTCAGATTTTGGTTGAATTTGTTTCCTAATATTTGAATTCAAGCCATCTGCTGCGATAACTAAATCAGCTTCTGCTTCTTGCCCATTTTCAAAATATAACCTTATATTATCTGGAGTTTGTTTAAATTCTTTTAATTTATAATCTAAATTTATACGTTCTGGAGGTACATGTGTTTTTAATATTTCATGCAAAACACTTCTATGAATTGTTATATTTTGTTCCTCATCTTGGTTCATTTTTAAAGTGTTTAAAAATGAATCTAAATTAGTTCGAATTTCGATTTTGTTAAGGGCTTGTCCTTCTTGTTCAATTGCATATGTCATTTTGTAAGGCTTTAATGCTTTTAGTACATTGCTTCCAATGCCTATCCCAGCACCTACTTGATTCAAGTCATTTCTTTTTTCATAAACTTGTACATCATGCCCCGTTTGATAAAGTAAACCAGCAGCAGTTAAGCCACCTATTCCCCCACCAATTACTGCTATTTTCATTTTGTTCACTACTTTCTTTAAAATAAAAATCTTTACTTCTCAATTATAATTAATATAACTATATTTTAACATGAAGTCATTACGATAAATAACCCCAGTTCAATTAATAAACCCCAAAAGTTAAATTATTAGTAACTTTCGGGGTTCTTATTATCAATATCAAGAACTAGAGTTATCTATTATTTATAATAATCTTTATATATTTCAGCTTTCTTTAAATCATGTTTATCATAATAACTTTCCATAATCTTACCAATACTCGTCGCCCAGTTCACATCAGTCGCATATAAATGCTGTCCTGGATTGTAAGGATTCCACCTCATTTTGTATAAAGTATCTTGTCCATTATCTAGATAATCTTTTCTTACAAATCTTGCGCCACCATCTATTGCTTTTTCAGGTGAAGTCCAACCCTTCTTACGCGCATAACTGCTTCCTGTTTCAACTGCGTCTTGATCAAAAGCACCAATGCCATAAAAGTTATAAAAAGTTTTTCCATTGGACATTTTAACACCGCTAGCCAACTCAGAATTGCCGTTTCCAGTTTCTATGAAAGCATGACTTAATAAATAAATAATATTAATATTATACTTATCTTGTGCGTTTAAAAATGCTTTTTCTTTACCTTTCAAAACACCTTTATCTTTTAAAATATCTTTAACTTGTTTTTCAGATATATCAACTTTTTCAGATATATCCATGAATTGTAAATCTGTTTTACTCTTATCAATATCCATATACTTATCGATATCTTTCTTATCTGCATACACAAATTTATTATCTTTTTGTGTCACAGCTGGTGAATCACTCTTTGTCTGAATTTCCAAAGCTTCTTCATAAGTATGTGTTTGATGATTCTTGAAAAAAGGAGACTCGAAAATAATTAATAAAATAATAAATACAAATATAATAATGAGTCCTAATATTAGGGTGAATCTATCTTTCAAAAAGTTAATGATTCTCACACCTTTTCTTTTAATATAACCATATTACGTTATAAACTTATCTTAAAATATAACAAATATCAATAAAACCGTTTATTTTATATTTTTAAATAATATAAAAATAGAGTCCAGAACAATTATTTATGTCCCGGACTCTCCTTCATTTCATTATTCTTCTCTGCTCATACCTTTTAAGAAATTCAACAGCATTGTTATACTGCTATTTATTTCTGGGTCTTTTAATGCGCCTAATAAATCTTTAACTGAAGTTTTATTATTCGAATTGGCTCTATTTGCTACTCTCATTCCGTTATTTATCTTTTTCACAAATACAGAAGCTTCTTCTAAATCTAAATCTCCAAACATAAACAATACGTTGCCTATATTATCTAATATACCTTCATACTGTTCTTTATTTAATTCTGTTACAATGTTCCCCGTTATAACTTTTCTTTGAACGATAGCTGCATGTACAGCATCTAATGCTTCTGCTTTTTCTAAAGCATCGAGTATATCTATTCCTTTTTCAATAGCAATTTTTTTATCGCTCAATCTTTCTTGCAGGATTTTCATATCCTTTTCAATTTTGTATTCTTTCGGCTCTTCCATTCGTTTAATGACTCTAATTCTCTCACCCATTATAATTCGCCACCTTTATTTGGGAATGTATAATCTGGTCTTTCCCATTTATCTTGAACTCTAACACTGATTTGTGGATTTCTCGTACCAAATCTATAATTGTGTTTTGGTATTGGCGCACGACCATTTTTTGTAATGACTTCAAGCTTTGCATAGTTATCTTTATATGCTGGTGTATTCGTATCCTTATCAACGTCACTATCTGTAACAAAGTTTGGTGCACCTTCGTTTTGGTCGTTCAATGGAATGTAAATATGATTACCTGACACTCTATCTGTAACTTGTACATTCAATTCTGTTGTACCAGCTTTAGATGTGACTTTCACTCGCGCACCGCTTTCAATACCGTGTTCTTCTGCCAATTCTTTTGAAATTTCACAGAAATTCTTTGGTAATTTATAAGCTAAACCAGGTACTTGATATGTCATATTACCTTCGTGGAAATGTTCTAATACACGCCCATTATTAACATGAAGTGACATTTCTTCAGTCTTTTTAGATTCTACATTGAATTCTAATGGGTACAATCTCGCCTTACCATCAGGGAAATGGAATTGCTCAGTATATAGTAATGGTGTATCAGAACCATCTTCATTCATCGGCCATTGTAAACTATTATAACCTTCTAATCTATCGTATGTTGCGCCTCTTACTAACGGCATTAAACTTTGTGCTTCAAACCAAATTTCACTAGGATGTTTATAATCCCAGTCTGCTCCTAATGATTGAGCAATCAATTGAATAATTTCCCAATCTGGTTTGGAATCTCCAAGCGGATCTAATGCTTTATTAATTCTTTGAATACGTCTTTCAGTATTCGTAAATGTCCCATCTTTCTCTAATGATGGTGACGCGGGTAAAACAACGTCTGCAAATTCTGCTGTTTTTGAGAAGAATAGATCCTGCACAACTAAGAAGTCTATTTTTTCAAAAGCAGATCTAACATAGTTAAGGTTAGCATCGACTACCCCTGTATCTTCACCTTTTATATAAAGTGAACGTAATTCACCTTCATGTATACTATCTATCATTTCATGATTGTCTAACCCAACTTCACTATCTAACTCTACATTCCACGCTTTTTCAAATGGTTGACGTATTTTTGCATCAGTAACATCTTGATAACCAGGTAATGTATTAGGCATACTGCCCATATCACTACATCCTTGAACGTTATTATGTCCTCTTAATGGATAAGCTCCTGTTCCTGGTCTCATATAGTTACCAGTCACTAGTAAAAGGTTAGATATAGCTGTACTTGTGTCACTACCTACGCGATGTTGTGTTACACCCATAGCCCAACAAATTGAAACGGCTTCTGTTTGAACAATTTCTTTAGCAAGCGCTTTTAAATCATCTTTACTAATACCTGTTCTTTCTTCAGCATATTCGAGCGTAAATGGTGCCAAACTCTCATAGTATTCATCAAAATCATTAACATATTCAGAAATAAAGGCTTCATTATGCCAATTTTGATCGATAATATATTTGGACAATGCTGATAACCATACTAAATCTGTCCCTGGTGTAGGTTGATAAAACTTATCTGCACGGTCAGCCATCTCGTGTTTTCTAATATCAAACACATATAATTTTTGTCCTAGTAATTTATGCGCTCTCTTAATGCGACTTGCGATAACTGGGTGCGCTTCAGCAGTATTCGTTCCAATAGTAATAACCATATTTGCTTTCTCTAAGTCTTCAATTGAACCTGAGTCTCCACCATAACCAACTGTTCTAAATAAACCTTGAGTTGCTGGAGATTGGCAATAACGGGAACAGTTATCTACATTATTAGTACCAATTACTTGTCTAGATAGCTTTTGCATTAAATAAGATTCTTCATTTGTACATTTAGATGAAGAAATAAATCCTAATGCATCTTTACCGTATTCGTTTTTGATTTCAGAGAATTTCTTACTAACAAGTTCAATTGCTTCTTCCCATTCTACTTCTTGGAAATAACCTTCTTTACGTACAAGTGGTTTTAATAAACGGTCTTCTGAATTGACGTAATCCCAAGCAAACTTACCTTTCACACATGTTGAAATGTGATTAGCTGGAGAATCTTCATGTGGTAATACTCTTAGAATTTCTCTACCTTTAGTCCATACGTCGAATGAACAACCCACTCCACAATATGTACAAACTGTTTTTGTCTTTTCGATAGTTTCTTCACGCATTGCCGCTTCAGAATCTGATATAGCAAACAATGGTCCATATCCTGTTTCTGCCTTTTTAGTTAACTCTATCATTGAACGCAGTAGACCAGGTTTTTGGTCCGTCATATAACCTGCTTGTCCGAGCATGTCATTTTCCATTAATGCGTTACAAGGACACACTGTGACACATTGTCCACAGTTCACACAACTTGACTCATCTATTGCTTTATCATTATCCCAAATTACTCTTGGCTGTTGACGTTTCCAATCAATCGTTAAAGTTTCGTTTACTTGAACGTCTTGGCATACTTCTACACATCTACCACACAATATACATTGGTCTGGATCGTATCTATAAAAAGCACCAAAATCTTCTTCATAACCTTTAGATTTAAATGGTATTGATTGATGTTCCAAACCAAATTCGCCCATAGTATTATGAATTTCACAATCACCATTATTGTAATCACATACTGTACAATATAGTTCGTGATGCTCAAGAACTCTATCTAGTGCTTGTTTTTGTGCTGATTTAACATTTTCTTTTTGAGTATTTACAACCATACCGTTTTCAATCATTGTGCTACATGCTCTTTGAAGTTGTCCATTTACTTCAACAATACATGAATCACACGTTTCGATTGGTCCAAGTGATTCGTTATAACAAATTGATGGAACAAAAGATAACTCTTGAGCTTTTATAAAATCTAAAAGTCTCATACCTTCTTCTACAAGATAATCTGTACCATCAATTGTTAATATTTGATGTTCTTGCATATCATTGTCCCCCTCTTATTCAATTTTGCCCATAAAAGTCATATTACCCAATATTTTTAAATGACTTATTTTAATTATAATTTTACATTTTTACTAATGCAAACATTTGTAGAATTTAACAATATTAATTATCTGAAATTTCTAAAATCTTATTGCTAAGTATACGGAACTTTGCTAATCTATTGTTATTCTATTTTGAAAGAGGTTTTAGCGATGATTACATTTATTTCTTCCATTATCATATTGATTTTAGGTTATGTTTTTTATGGAAAATACATAGAGCGTGTTTTCGAAATCTATCCAGATAAAGAAACACCTGCTTATAGTAAGCAAGATAACATGGACTTTGTACCAATGCCTGCCTGGAAAGGTTGGATGATACAATTATTAAATATAGCGGGGCTTGGACCTATTTTTGGAGCAGTTTCAGGTGCATTATATGGTCCAGTCGCATTTATATGGATAGTAGTAGGATGTATTATCGCAGGTGGCGTGCATGATTACTTTTCAGGTATGCTTAGTTTAAGACATGGTGGCGCACAGTTTCCTAAACTTGTACAACATTATTTAGGTAAGTTTATTAGAGTATTTACAGATATTGTATCTGTCGTGCTTATGGTGTTAGTTGCTGCTGCTTTCGTAGCTGGTCCAGCACAACTACTTTCATCAAAAACACCTATTTCATTCTTGGTAGCATTAATTATCATATTTGCGTACTTTATTCTTGCTGCTATTCTTCCTATTAATAAAATAATTGGTCGTATTTATCCAATATTTGGTGTTATTTTAATTGTGATGGCTGTTAGCGTAGCAGTTGCGTTGATATTTAGTGGAAAACCAATTCCAGAAATTACAGTTCAAAACTTACATCCTAGTGGCATCCCAGTATGGCCCCTTCTTATGGTAACAATATCATGTGGTGCTATTTCTGGTTTCCATTGTACTCAAAGCCCTATTATTTCAAGAACTGTTAAAAATGAATCAGAAGGCAGAAAAGTATTTTATGGTGCCATGATTTCCGAAGGTATTATTGCTCTTATTTGGGCAGCAGCTGGTATGACTTTCTTTGGTGGTACTAAAGGTTTAGCAAGTCAGTTACAATCAATAGGACCAGCAGGTGTTGTAGATCAAATCTCAATTCAATTACTAGGACCTGTAGGCGGTGTATTAGCATTACTAGGTGTTATTATTTTACCGATTACTACCGGTGACACTGCATTAAGAAGTTCTAGAATGATTATAGAAGATTTTGTTAAAGATAAAGTGAGCATAAATTCTAAAGCTTTAATGATCGCTGCAAGTTTTGCTGTTGGTATTCCTGCTTTCTTTCTATCTACAATCGATTATTCATTCTTATGGAGATATGTAGGTTTCACAAATCAAATTGTCGCAACTGTCATGTTATGGGTTAGTGTGAGTTATTTACTTAGATATAATAAAGCACATCTCGTTGCTGGGATTCCAGCATTGTTTATGACAGGAGCTGTCAGCGTATATGTGTTATATGCACCAGAAGGATTATCCCTCCCTTATAACACTGCTTTAATTGGTGGCGCTGTAGTATTTATTATTGTTTCAATATTATATGTAAGAGCCATACTTAAACAGACTGAACCAATTGCTTCACCAACTCAAGATTTATATACGTCTTAATTTGAGATTAAATCTATCTATGCATAACCAAACTTATTCTAAGCAAACCTAGCCTGGATAATGTGTTATGTATAGATTTTTTATTTTTAAATCATGACTATCTATAGTTGAAGTATAGCTGTATGATATGATTAAAACAGTTTATAAAAAGGAGCGTATTATATGACTTTCAACGTACAAACACTTAAAAATCAAAATCCCATCATTTCTAAAATGGCAAACCATGAAGAAATTTTTTGGCAAAACCCAGACTATCAGTCCGATTCCTCGCTTCCTTTTACAATTGATGATATTAAAGATGCGGAAGCAAGATTGAGCCGTTTTTCTTCATATATAAAAACAGTTTTTCCAGAGACAAAAGAAAACAATGGAAAAATCGAGTCTCAAATTTTTTCATTAGATACATTTAAAAATATAGAATTTCCTAATTTAAAAGGTCAATTGCTTTTAAAAGGCGACCATGCCTTACCTATTTCAGGTTCTATTAAAGCACGCGGTGGTATTTACGAAGTTTTGAAATTTGCAGAAGAAACAGCTATTAAAAATACTAACTTCACTGAAAATAGTGATTATAGTATTTTAGCAACTGACCAATTCAAAAATTTATTTTCACAATATCGCATTGCTGTAGGTTCCACAGGAAACTTAGGCTTAAGTATAGGTATTATGAGTGCGAAATTAGGTTTTAAAGTCACAGTACATATGTCACAAGACGCAAAAGAATGGAAAAAAGCTTTATTAAAATCTAAAGGTGTGGAAGTTGTAGAACACGTTCAAGATTATGGCTATGCTGTTAAAGAAGGCAGACAACTTGCTCAAAACGACCCTTATTGTCACTTTGTAGATGACGAATCTTCAAGTGATTTATTCTTAGGATATGCAGTAAGTGCACTTCGTGTTTATAAACAACTTGAGGAAAGAAATATCACTGTAGATGACAATCATCCTCTATTTGTTTATTTACCATGTGGTGTTGGTGGTGGCCCAGGAGGCGTAGCTTTTGGCCTTAAAATGATTTTTGGAAAAAATGTTCATCCCGTATTTATAGAACCTACGGAAGCACCTTGTATGACTTTAGGTATGGTTACTAAATTACATGATGCCATTAGCGTACAAGATATCGGTTTAACTGGTAAGACTGTAGCAGATGGTTTAGCTGTTAGCAGGCCTTCAAAACTAGTTGGAGATATAATGACATCATTGTTATATGGTGCTTGTACTGTAGAAGATGATCAACTATATCTTTATTTAAAAACTTTAAAAGATCAAGAAAATATCTTTATAGAACCATCTGCAACATCAGGCTTCCATGGTGTAAAAAATATAATAGAAATTAATAAAGATACAGAAAATGCAACCCATCTCGTGTGGTCTACTGGAGGTAATATGGTACCTGATAAAGAACAGGCATTATATTATCAAAAAGCTGAAGAAATAATAGATAAGGAGTAAGCTAACTTGATATTACTAATTATATTAGGTGTTGTAGCTGGTCTATGTGTACCACTTCAAACATCAATAAACACGAGATTAGGAAGTTATACAAAATCGCCTATCCTTGCTTCTTTTTATTCATTTTTAATTGGTACGTTAACATTAATCATTATTAATTTAATAATGAACCCTCAAAAATTAACACCGTCATTCATTATGAACCAAGAATTTTCTTATGTATGGTTTACTGGTGGTATGCTAGGCGTAGTTTTCTTAACAGGAAATTTATTGCTCTTGCCAAGAATTGGCGCTGCTTTGACAGTAGTAATGACAGTATCAGGTCAAATTATTATGGGACTATTTATCGACCAATTTGGCTTATTCGATGCAGAAGTTCATACTATTAATATAGGCAGAATTAGCGGCGTTTTGCTGATGTTAATTGGTATAATATTTATGAATTATAAAAAGAAATCTGCAAGAATTATTACGAATGAAACGCAATACACAAAATTTTGGATGATTTTAGGTTTGTTTACTGGTTGTTTACCACCTATCCAAACCGCCATCAATAGTGCATTAAGATATGAAGTTCAATCTTTCTATTTATCATCGCTCATTTCTTTCGCGATTGGTACGATAGTATTACTAATACTATCTCTTATTATAGTTAGAAGAGTACATTTTAAATTAAACCAGGAAGGGCAAGGTAGAATCAAACTTATTTATTTCATCGGTGGACCTTTAGGAGTTGTATTTGTAACAACTAATATTCTACTAATGCCAGAATTGGGTGCTGCACTAACATTAATGGTTGTTATATTTGGACAAATGCTAATGGGATTAATCATCGATCACTTCGGTATGTTTAACACGCCAAGGTATAGAATTACTTTAAGAAGAGCTGTTGGCGCATCTTTAGTCTTTATCGGTATAATAATATTGAAATTATTTTAATTCATTAAGGGGTGAATGATATGGACTTAACATTACAATCTGGGGATGGTATGTTAAATATTAGAGTTGGTGCTATCATTAAATCGAATAATCACTATTACTTTCACTATGATAAAAAAAGGAATTACTGTGCCTTAATTGGTGGGCGCGTTAAATATTTCGAAAGCTCAGATTCGGCAATTAAGCGAGAAATTAATGAAGAGTTAGGCATTGAATGTAATGAGGTACAATTCGTTACTACAATACAAAATTTCTTTGAATACCAAAATACGTCTATTCATGAAATTTTATTTATGTACAAACTTGATTTAGACGAACATATTAAAAATATTCCTAATAATCATAATCAAAATAATATCGATTATGTATACGTTAATTTAACGGATATTCCAGAGTTAGACATTAGACCTGAAAAAGCAAAAGAAATCATACTAAAACAAATTGACATACAACCATTATTTATCGATAGAAATTCTACTAAATAATAGTAATTTTCGTTTAGAGTACATTTTCATGTACTCTTTTTTAATTATTTATATTCTTTATAATCAATTGTGGTTATATTTTCTCACTCAGCTAAATTTTACTATTCTTATTCATTATCATAAATATTAAGTAAAACTTTAAAAACACAGTATTTTCATTGTAAAATGTTTATTTTATTCACCTATAGGGTAGTTGAAGTGAACAACATGTTCACAATTACTTATATTTTTTCTAATTGTAATAATTCTTTTACTTGTCTCTTTGCTCAGTTTAAATTATAATAAGTATGAAATTAGAATTATTATAATTAAGGAAACATAGGAGGACAATTATGACTAACAATTCAAAACTTACAGGTCTTTTTGGTGCACCTGTATCAGATCGTGAAAATACTATGACTGCTGGTCGTCGTGGCCCTATCTCAATGCAAGACATTTATTTCTTAGAACAAATGGCGCATTTTGATAGAGAGGTTATTCCAGAACGCCGTATGCACGCTAAAGGTTCTGGTGCTTTTGGTACTTTTACAGTAACACATGATATTACACAATATACAAACGCGAAAATCTTCTCAGAAATCGGTAAACAAACAGAAATGTTTGCACGTTTTTCTACAGTTGCTGGTGAACGTGGTGCTGCAGAAGCAGAACGTGATATCCGTGGTTTCGCGCTTAAATTCTACACAGAAGAAGGTAACTGGGACTTAGTTGGTAACAACACACCTGTATTCTTCTTCCGTGATCCTAAATTATTCGCAAGTTTAAACCACGTTGTTAAACGTGATCCAAAAACAAACATGCATAACCCACAATCAAACTGGGACTTCTGGACACTTTTACCTGAAGCATTACACCAAGTAACAATCTTGATGACTGACAGAGGTATTCCAAAAGGTTTCCGTAACATGCATGGTTTCGGTTCTCACACTTATTCAATGTACAACGATGAAGGCGAAAGAGTATGGGTTAAATTCCACTTCAGAACTCAACAAGGTATTGAAAACTACACTGCTGAAGAAGCGGAACAAGTTATTGCTAAAGACCGTGAATCAAGTCAAAGAGACTTATTCAACGCAATCGAAGAAGGCAATTTCCCTAAATGGAAAATGTACATTCAAGTTATGACTGAAGAACAAGCTAGAAATCATAAAGACAATCCATTCGATTTAACTAAAGTATGGTACAAAGACGAATACCCACTTATTCCAGTTGGTGAATTCGAATTAAACCGTAACCCAGAGAACTATTTCCAAGATGTAGAACAAGCTGCATTCGCACCTACTAACATCGTTCCTGGTATTGATTTCTCACCAGATAAAATGTTACAAGGTCGCTTATTCTCATATGGAGATGCTCAACGTTACCGTTTAGGCGTTAACCATTGGCAAATCCCTGTTAACTCTCCTAAAGCTGCGGAAAACGTATGCCCATTCTCTAGAGATGGTCAAATGAGAGTTGATGGTAACTTTGGTAGCGAAATTAACTATTATCCAAATAGTTATAGCAAACACGAATCACAACCTGAATATAAAAAACCAGGTCTTGAAGTAGAAGGACAATTATACGAACACGATTTCCGTGAAGATGACGATAACTACTACGAGCAACCAGGTAAATTATTCCGTCTACAATCACCAGAACAACAACAACGTATCTTCCAAAACACTGCAAATGAAATGCAAGGTACTACTGACGAAGTTAAACACCGTCACATCCGTAACTGCTACAAAGCAGATCCAGATTACGGTAAAGGTGTAGCTGAAGCATTAGGCATTGACATTAACTCAGTTGATTTAGAAGGATAATATAAAGATAAAACACGCCATGTATAATGGCGTGTTTTTTTATACATATAAATAGATGAAGTAGCAAAGTGTGAATAGTTGTGGACCCTCTCTTGCGATACTCAGAGTGTCTAACAACTTTAAAATTCGATTTTCTAGCCTTTTATACTTATAGTTTTATAATAATAAATACAAATTTTAATAGACAGAAAAAAATAGGGAGCGTTACAGAATCTCATTTCACTAAAAGATTTCTGTTCCGCTCCCCTCTCTTTTTTAATTAACTGCTTTTTGTGTCTTAATCATATGTAGGAAGTAATAGCTTACTAATCCTACTAAGGCTACAATA
>X87_Garden_Dormouse__coassemble_163_pt1 | contig 12616 bp, 14 predicted proteins | sample X87_Garden_Dormouse__metabat2_low_PE_004 | metagenome-assembled genome bin X87_Garden_Dormouse | reverse complement strand
TAATTATCATACACTTTGACAAAATCAGAAATAAATAACCTCACAACCTGAGATTTAACTCAAAGGTTGTGAGGTTTTATTTTAAGAAAAGTATTTATTTTGCGTCTTTTAAATCGTCTCTAACTGTTCGTTCTGTTGGTTTGACGCCCATATAATATGCGCTTCTTGTTACTAAGTGACCAGCTAATGGTCCAGTAATAAAGATGAATATAATTCCTAACAACAGTTGAACATTAAAGTGGCCTTCTTTACCGATAAAGTAAATAAGTACACCGGTTAATATTAACATGACACCTAAAGTAGAAGCTTTTCCTGATGCATGTGCTCGAGAGAATACATCTGGCAATCTTAGAATACCTAACGCAGCAAAGAAACTGAAACAAGCGCCTACGACCATCATAATAATTGAAATACTAATAATTATCGTCTCTATCATTTTCAATGATCTCTCCTTTGTCCATAAATTTCGCAAATGCTGCAGTACCTAAGAATGCTAAAATACCTATTAATAACAGAATAACGAATAAATATCTTGTATTCATCACTACGGAAAATAAAGCAATCATAGCCATTAAAGTAATACCTAATGCATCAAGAGCAATAACTCTGTCAGCTAAAGTAGGACCGATTATGACTCTGGTAAGTATGCCTATCATAGAAAGTGCGACGATGATGATTGCAATAATTACGAATATATTTATCATCGTACGCTCACCTCCTTGATTGCTTTTTCAAATGAATCTTTAATAGTACTAATTTCTGAATCAATATCAGAAAAATCTATTGAATGAATATATAGTGTTTTTTGATCATCTGAAATTGCAACTACGATTGTACCCGGCGTTAATGTTATTAGTTGAGAAAGTAATGTGATTTCCCAATCTTTTTTTAATTCTGTCGGATACGCAAAGAATGCGGGTTCATTTTTTATTTCTTTTTGGATGACAATTTTAATGACATCTATATTTGCTAATACTAATTCTTTCATGAATATACCGGCTAAAACTATCGCTTTCCAAACTGGTCTTAAATATAAATGTTTACCCGGTAGTAATGGTAAAGCAGCTAAAACGAATAAAATACCAAACAAATATCCAAATATAAATGCGCCAAATGTGTATGTTTCTGAAAGCATCATCCAAAGTGCAGCTAATAGAACATTAATGAGTACTTGTATAGCCATTAATAATCGCCTCCTAACGCATTTACATATGTTTCAGGATTGTAGAATGGTAAAGCAGCTTTTTCAATTAAAGGATATAACATGTCGGCACCAAGACCAAATAATATCGCGATTATTGTGATAGCAATACTTGATATCATTAATTTCTTCATTGGTAATTTTGGATTATACGTATAACCTTTTTCTTCTCCCCAAAATGCCATTAAGAAAATACGAACTACTGAATATAAAACAAATAAACTAGAAAGTAGTACGACGATACCACTTATATAATAACCATTATCAAAGGTCGACATGACAATCATGTATTTACCATAAAATCCGCTTAATGGTGGAATACCTGCTAATGAAAGTGCAGCAACGAAATAGAACCAACCTAATACCGGATAATTCTGTATAAGTCCGCCGAATTTTCTTAAATCAGGTGTTCCAGTAATTTTTATAATAATACCAATTAATAAGAATAAAGCAGCTTTAATGATCATATCGTGAAGTAAGTAATAAATACTTCCTATCATACCTGTTTTGTCCATCATAGCTGCGCCAATTAAAATTACACCTATTGCAATCATAATATTATAAATAATAATTTTCTTAACATCATAATAAGCAATTGCACCAATACAACCCATAATAATTGTAAGTATGGACAATACAATTAAAGTGTTAGTAATAAATTCACTATTTGCTGAATAGAATAGGCTAAATGTACGCATAATTGCGTATACACCTACTTTTGTTAATAAAGCTCCGAATAAAGCAATGATAGGTATCGGTGGAGCATAATAAGCTCCAGGTAACCAGAAGTATAATGGGAACATACCTGCTTTTGTAGCAAATACAAATAAAAACATTATAAAAGTGATAACAACGATGTTTAAATCTGTGTTCGATAGTTCTGCTAATTTAACATGCAAGTCTCCCATATTTAAAGTTCCAGTTATGGAATACAACATACCGACTCCAGTTACAAAGAATGCAGAAGTTAACACATTAACAAGTATGTATTTAATACTTTCTTGTAACTGAATCTTTGTTCCTCCAATAACTAAGAGTAGGTAGGAAGACATTAAGAATACTTCAAAGAATACGAACAGGTTAAATAAGTCGCCTGTCATAAAGGCACCATTAACACCTGTTACCATCATTGATATACCGAAATAATAGAAATATTTTTCACGATGCAATCCGATAGACTGATGAGAATATAATATTACAATTAGTGTTATTAATAAGCTGACACTTACTAATAATGCGCTGAGCATATCAACGTAAATGACAATGCTGTAAGGGACAGGCCAACTACCTAAGTTTAATGTTTGTGTCCCGTACAAATAAATCATGTTGATATTATATAAACTAACTAGAAACGCTAATACAAATCCAACTAAAACGATTTTTCGTTTTAAATATGGTCTGTGACCAGCAAAAATCAATGTTACAGCAGTTAAAAAAGTAATGACAAGAGGTACAATAATCATGTTACTTATCATCTTTCGGTACCTCCTTCATTTCTTCAAGATTATCAGTTCCTAGTTCTTTATAACTTCTGAAGGCAAGAACTAAGAAGAATGCAGTAACAGCAAATGAAATAACAATTGCTGTTAAAATTAGCGCTTGAGGAAGCGGGTCTACATAGCTTTTTATACCTGATTCTTCAATAGGTAATGCGCCTTTTTTTAATCCACCCATAGTTAATAGCATTAAATGCACACCGTGGGAAAGTAGGGTAGTACCAATAATAATCCTAATTAAACTCTTAGAGAGAACTAGGTATACTGATACAGAAATGATAATACCTGCAACGAAAATCATTAATATTTCCATTATTCATTCTCTCCAATCGATAATATGATTGTTATCGCCGTACCGACAACAGCTAATAAGACACCTAAATCAAAAATCATAGCAGTATGCCAATGTACTTCACCAAAGATTGGTAAATGTAATTCACCGAACGCATGTGTGAAGAATGTCTTACCATATGTCCAACTTAGGATAGGTGTTAGAACACATAAAAACAATCCAGTAGCTGTTATAATTTTAAAATCAAACGGAAACATCTTTTTTAATGTTTTAGTATCAAATGCGATACCAATGATGATGACTGCTGAAGATAGTAATAAACCACCAACGAATCCACCACCTGGTGTGTAATGACCACCAAAGAAGATAGAAACAGCATACATCATAAGAATTAGAAAGATGATAATGGCGTTAAACTGAAAGAATACATCATTCGATTGTTTCTTCATGTTCTTCACCTCCATCTTTACCTTTATCTCTTAATTTAATTAATGTGTATATACCTAAACCGGCAATACCTAATACTGCAGATTCAAATAATGTATCAAAGCCACGGAAGTCAACTAGAATAACGTTTACCATATTTTTACCTGCAGCAAGGTCGTATACATTATCTTTATAATATTGTGAAATAGAATCAAAGTGTCTATTACCGTAAGCAATTAAGCCAAGAATAATTACACCAATACCTACACAAATTGAAATAATGAAATTACCTAATTTAAATTTACGATCCTCATCATGCCTACTCATCTTAGGTAAGTGGTAGAAACATAATAAGAATAAAGCAGTTGATATCGTCTCAATCGATAATTGAGTTAACGCTAAATCTGGCGCTCCGAAAAATACAAAGAATAATGCAACAGAATAACCTACTGATGCAAGCATAATAATGCTGAATAATCTTGATTTTGCTAGTACGATACAAAAAGTACTAATAAGTATTAAAGCAATTAAAATAAGTTCATAAGGTCTAATACTGCTTATATTATCAAATACAAAACTAACAGGATGTGTAAATAGTGTTAGAGCCGTGATAATAATAAAGAATGCAAAAATGTACATAAGATAAGATCTAACAAAACCTGTCATATAACTTTGTGTGATTTTGTTTGAGATATACGAACTAAGCTGAATACCTCTGTCGTAATAATAATTAAACGTTAAGTATTCAGGTTGTATATCATAAACACCAACCCATTTTTGAACATTTTTAAATAGTAAAAATCCTACAACAAACACAATAATCGTTCCGATTAGCGCTGGTGTAATACCATGCCAATATGAAATATGTACTTCAGGTTCACTTGCAAATGGAGCAATTGCTCTTACTGCTGGTGCAATAATAGAATTGCTTAAAATGTTTGGGAATAAACCAAATACAACAACTAGTAATGTCAATATACCTGTTGGTAAAAGCATTAAAATTGGTGCCTCATGAGCTTTTTTAGGTAAAGCTTCGGGTTTATATTCACCAAAGAAAATTTCATGAACATATTTGAACGAGTAAACGAATGTGAAAATACTTCCTACTATAGCAACAATCGGTAATAAATAACCAAGAGTTGAAAGTGAAAATACGTCTGCGCTATGTGCATCGAACATTGCTGTTAAAAATAGTTCTTTAGATAAAAAGCCATTAAATGGTGGCACGCCAGCCATGCTTAAAGCTGTAATAATCGTAAATGTGCATGAAATTGGCATAATGGTCATTAAACCACCTAATTTTTTAATATCACGTGTTCCAACTTCATGATCAATCGTACCTGTAACCATAAATAATGCGCCTTTAAATGTCGCATGATTAATAAGATGAAAGACTGCAGCAATTATACTCGCTAAAAATAATTGGCTTGATTCACCAGAATAGTGATAACTAACTGCACCAATACCTAGCATAGACATAATCATACCTAACTGTGAAACAGTAGAGAATGCAAGTATGCCTTTTAAGTCTTGCTGCTTTACAGCATTAAATGATGCCCAAAATAGTGTGATTAAACCTATTGCTGTAACAGTCCAAACAAATCCGCCACTAATGGCAAATATTGGTGTTGTTCTTGCAACTAAATAAATGCCGGCCTTAACCATTGTAGCTGAGTGTAAGTATGCACTTACAGGAGTAGGTGCTTCCATTGCATCTGGTAACCAGATGTGGAAAGGAAATTGGGCTGATTTTGTCATCGCTCCAATTAAAATAAGCACCATAGCTAAGATGAAGTAAGGTGACGATTGTATCGTGTCAGCATTCTGTATAAGTGAAGTAATACTCCACGAATTTCCTGCTAAATAAAGTGAGATAAACCCACCTAAAAGCATTAATCCTCCAAATACTGTTATTAATAATGATTTTTGCGCGCCATAAATGGATGATTGTTTATCTCTCCAATAACCAATTAATAAGAAACTTGAAATTGAAGTAAGTTCCCAGAATAAATAAAGCATGAGTAAATTGTCAGATAAAACAACGCCTAACATTGCACCCATAAACATTAATAAGTAACAATAGAAATTCCCTAAAGACTCACTTTTACTTAAATATGTAATAGAGTAGAGTACGACAAGGGCTCCAATACCAGTAATAAGTGATGCAAATAATAAACTAAGTCCATCTAGATGAACGGCAAAGTTCATTCCAATCCTGGGCATGAAATCCCAAATTACAATAAACGGTTTGTCCGAATCGGGTACATTTATGTATGACATGAAATAAATAAATATAATGACGGGAATCGGTAAAACAAACCAACCTAGATGAACGCCTTTGTAAAATCGATATATTATGGGTATAACGATTGCAAAGATTAAAGGTAATAAAATCATAATATGCATCAAACTCATTAAATAACCTCCCTTCGAAAATACCTAGTTATCATTATACACAATAATCTTAAAGCTTGAAAACACTACCGTTTCAATATTTCAGAATTTTTGTGTTATTTTTAAATATGAAGAAACACGTAAAAATATTTAAAAATTTCTTTTATAAAAAGTTTAAAAATCACTTTTATATTGTCGAGAATAATCTTTTTTTAATTGTTCGATACATTTTAAAGCTTGTTCACTATAAGCATTATTACGTTCTTTCATTTTTTCTTCTAATTCATACAAAGAATTTTTAAGAGATTCAATGTAAGAAGGAACATCTGCTTGATATTCTTTTAAAAATTGAGCTGTCGTGTATCTTTTTTCGTATTGACTAAGCGCTTTTCTTTCATGGAAAAATACATTATCTACTTCATTTGGATTGTGTAAATCTCCTTGTCTAGGATGTTTGAGAACAGCAACGACTTTTACGAGCAGTTGATCTCCTTTTTCTTCAATAATTTCTACAACATATTTTCCGGTTTTGTGTGGGAATTGATATAACATGTATGTGTCCCCTTTCTATTAAATTATGTTATGATATCACTATTGTAATTATTTTAACATGAATGGAGAATTATAAATGACAAACTATCCTCAATTAACAAATGAAATACTTGAAGGTGAACGCGTAGTCGAAATGAAAACAACTAAAGGGAATATGACTTTTAAATTATTCCCAGAACTTGCACCTAAAACTGTTGAGAACTTTATTGGTTTAGCTGAGAAAAAATATTATGATGGCATTACTTTCCATAGAGTAATTAATGACTTCATGGTACAAGGTGGAGACCCAACAGGTACAGGAATGGGCGGAGAAAGCATCTTCGGAAGTGCTTTTGAAGATGAGTTTTCTTTACAAGCATTCAATCTATATGGTGCTTTATCAATGGCAAATGCAGGACCGAATACTAATGGATCACAATTCTTCATAGTACAAATGAATGAAGTCCCAGCAAATATGTTGTCACAACTTAAAGATGGTGGTTGGCCAGAAGAAATCATTGATAGATATGCAGAAAAAGGTGGCACACCATGGTTAGACCAAAAACATACTGTATTTGGGCAAATTGTTAAAGGTGAAGATGTATTAGAAGATATTGCAAATGTTAAAGTAGGCGCTAATGATAAGCCAGTTGAAGACGTTGTAATTGAATCAATAGATATTATTCAATAAATCGACATTCAATTGTCATAAAACATACGTTTTATTCGACTTAAACTTTGTTATAATCTAATTGCTAGGGGAGTGGTCGGATTATGATGGAATTTCTTTATTTTCCAGATAACAAATTAGAATATATTCCTGCTGTTGCTACGTTGTTATTGTTTATGGTTTTAGCTTTCATCGTTTTTATGATGTTTCGCAAAAAATCAAAAAAAGACGAAGAAAAAATGAAGTCATTTGAAAAAGAAGTAATGAATCATTTAGAGCAAGAGGAGAAAAAAAGTAAAAAATAACAAAGTGAATATTGCATTGTATCAACTTCTCTCAGATTGGAATCCAATGGAATTTGAAAACCAATCACTTGAAGATAGTGAAGTTTATGATTGTATGCATGCAATCAATATACGAAATAGAAAATGTTACTGAACTCGCTCCAAAAACCAAGACATATATGCATTTTCTTTCAACACAACATTAGATAAAGATTCGTGCAAACAAATAGCCATCAAAACAACTGCATTACAAAGTAGCTGTGAAATGTAATATGATTAAGTATTAATAAGAAGATCTGTGAATTATTTTAATTGAAATAGTTCATAGGTCTTTTTGTGTGAAAAAATTAATGAATATTTTATGTATAATAATAAAATTTGATTAGATTACAAGCGTCAATTTACTTATCTATTATTTTCAGAATTATATATCAAATTAATGGTTTATTAAATTTAACTATGCTATGATATAAGAGTTAATAATAATAAGTACAAGGGGTTTTCTAAAAGTGAGAAAACATTATAAAGTCGGTCAATTTGTGAAAGTTAAAGTGACTGGCATTCAACCTTACGGTGCCTTTGTTGAAACCCCTGATCATGTGGAAGGTCTCATTCATATTTCTGAAGTGATGAATGATTATGTTCACAACCTTAACCAGTTTTTATCGGTCGGACAGATTGTAAAAGCTAAAGTAATCAAGGTTGAAAATGATGGTAAATTAAGTTTATCTCTTAAAGAAAATGAGTATTTCAAGCGACAAGAACGTAAGAAAGAAAAGCGTTCAGTATTAGATGAAATACGAGAGACAGAAAAATATGGGTTTCTACCTTTAAAAGAAAGGTTACCTAAGTGGATCAACCAATCAAATAAGCATTTAGAAGACGATTAAATGAACTTTTAATCGTCTTTTTGTATATTTATGTTTAATCTAAAAACCTGTCCTAATATTTGTAAAAAAATAACTTGAAGTAATCTATTAAAATGTGTCATTATAGGAATGTAAGGGGTTTCTTTTTCTGCCCCGTATAAATATAGGGAGGTTTACTTTAATGATTCCATACAAACATGAACCATTTACTGATTTTACGAAAGAGGAGAATAAGGCTGCTTATTTAGAAGGTCTTAAAACTGTTGAAACTTACTTAGGTAAAGAATATCCAATTATTGTTGGAGGAGAAAGAATTTTTACTGATGATAAAACACGTTCTTATAATCCTTCAAATATTGAAGAAACTGTAGGTTTAGTTTCTAAAGCGAGTAAAGAGCACGCTGAAAAAGCAATGGAAGCTGCTAAAGAAGCTTTCAAAACATGGAGAGAAACTGATCCAAGCGTTCGTGCAGATGTACTTTTTAGAGCAGCTGCGATTACAAGACGTCGTAAACATGAATTCTCTGCATTACTTTCTAAAGAAGGTGGTAAACCTTGGAAAGAAGCCGATGCTGATACAGCTGAAGCAATCGATTTTATGGAATACTATGCTCGTCAAATGCTAGAACTAAAAGATGGTAAAAAAGTCGAAAGCCGTCCCGGCGAATATAACAAATATAATTATTTACCAATTGGTGTTAGTGTTGTTATTTCACCATGGAACTTCGCATTTGCTATCATGGCTGGTACAACTGTAGCGCCAGTAGTTACTGGTAACACAGTATTATTAAAGCCATCTTCAAAAACACCTGTTATTGCATATAAATTTATGGAAGTTCTTGAAGAAGCTGGTTTACCAAAAGGTGTAGTGAACTACATCCCTGGTTCATCAAGTGAAATTGGTGATTATTTGATCGACCATAAAGATACAAGTTTAATTTCATTTACAGGCTCAAGAGATGTAGGTGTTTCTATATATGAAAGAGCTGCAAAAGTTCAAAAAGGACAAACACACTTAAAACGTGTTATAGCTGAAATGGGTGGAAAAGACACTATAATCGTTGATTCTGAAGGAGATTTAGATTTAGCAGCAGATTCTATCGTTCAATCTGCATTTGGATTCTCAGGACAAAAATGTTCAGCTTGTTCTCGTGTAATAGCAGTAGAAGATATTTATGATGAGTTATTAGATAAAGTAGTGGAACGCACAAATAAATTAACTGTTGGCGATTCGACAGATCATGAAAATTATATGGGACCAGTTATTGATGAGAATTCATTAAATAAAATTAAAAAGTACATAGAAATCGGTAAAAAAGAAGGTCGCATTGTTGCTGGCGGAACTACTGATGAAGAAAAAGGTCATTTTGTACATCCTACCGTAATAGCTGACTTGAAACATGATGACAGAGTGATGCAAGAAGAAATTTTTGGACCGGTTGTCGGATTTAGTAAAGCAAAAGATTACGATGAAGCAATTGAGTTTGCTAATGATACTGAATACGGATTAACAGGTGGCGTTATTACAAATAACAGAGATAAATTAGAACAAGCACGTCGTCAATTTTTAGTAGGTAACTTATACTTTAACAGAGGTTGTACAGGCGCAATTGTAGGCTACCAGCCATTTGGAGGATTTAAAATGTCTGGAACAGACTCTAAAGCAGGTGGTCCTGATTACTTAGTACTTCACTTACAAGGACGTACTACTTCAGAAATGTTATAATAATGATGGAAAAAAATATAAAGGCAGTAGGGCGATTTTGCTCTACTGTTTTAATAGGAGGCGTTTTAATATGACAAAATCACAAGAAATTATTGAACAAACGAATACATTTGGTGCTCCAAACTATTTACCGTTACCAATTGTTATATCAGAAGCAGAAGGTATATGGGTGAAAGATCCAGAAGGAAATCGTTATTTAGATATGTTATCAGCATATTCTGCTGTAAACCAAGGTCATCGTCATCCTAAAATCATACAAGCATTAAAAGACCAAGCAGATAGAGTAACACTTACATCACGCGCATTCCATAGTGATCAATTAGGTCCATGGTATGAAAAGATATGTAAACTAGCAGGTAAAGAAATGGTGTTACCAATGAACACAGGTGCTGAGGCTGTTGAAACAGCCATAAAAGCAGCAAGACGTTGGGCTTATGATGTGAAAGGGGTAGAAGATAATAAAGCAGAAATAATTGCGATGAATGGAAACTTCCATGGTCGTACTATGGCTGCAGTATCATTATCTTCAGAAAAAGAATATCAAAGAGGTTACGGTCCATTACTAGGTGGATTTAAACTTGTTGATTTTGGTGATATCGAACAAATCAAATCAGCAATTACACCTAATACTGCAGCCATCTTAGTTGAGCCTATACAAGGCGAAGCGGGTATTAACGTACCAGAAGATGGATACTTAAAACAAATTAGAGAAGTTTGTGATGAAAATAATGTATTATTCATAGCTGATGAAATCCAAGCAGGATTAGGTAGAACAGGTAAATTATTCGCTACAGATTGGGATAACGTTAAACCTGATGTATATATATTAGGAAAAGCCCTTGGCGGCGGTGTATTCCCAATTTCATGTATCCTTGGTGATAAAGAAGTATTAGAAGTATTTAACCCTGGTTCTCACGGTTCTACATTCGGAGGAAATCCATTGGCATGTGCTGTTTCAAATGCAGCCTTAGATGTTATCGTGGATGAAAATTTATCTGAACGCTCACTAGAATTAGGAAATTACTTTAAGTCAGAGTTAGAAAGTATAAATCATCCTGCCATTAAAGAAGTGAGAGGTAAAGGTCTATTTATCGGTATTGAATTAACTGAAGATGCAAGACCATATTGTGAAAAATTAAAAGATTTAGGTATACTATGTAAAGAAACACATGACACTGTTATTCGTTTTGCACCACCTTTAATCATTGATAAAGAAGATTTAGATTGGGCTATTGATCAAGTGAAATCTGTTTTTAAATAAAAAAACTGATAACGTTTACAAAAAACGGTTTAAGACCTTTTAAAAATAACCAATTATGTTACAATTATTTAGAGATTAAAAGTATTTAAAAAAGAGGCGAAGAGGATCATGAGCGAAAATTTAAATTTAGTTACATCGACACAAGAAATTGTTAGTGATGCCCTTAACAAATTAGGTTTTGACGAAGGCATGTATGATTTAATTAAGGAACCACTAAGATTATTAACAGTTCGTATACCAGTTAAAATGGACGACGGGTCTGTTAAGACATTTACTGGTTATCGTGCACAACATAATGATGCAGTTGGACCAACAAAAGGTGGGGTTCGTTTCCACCCAGATGTTGATGTTGAAGAAGTAACTGCCTTATCTATGTGGATGACTTTGAAATGTGGAATTGTAGATTTACCTTACGGCGGGGGTAAAGGTGGAATTGTTTGTGACCCAAGACAAATGAGTATTCACGAAGTTGAAAGATTATCACGTGGATATGTTCGTGCCATCTCACAAATAGTTGGACCAACAAAAGATATCCCAGCACCAGACGTATTTACAAACTCACAAATTATGGCTTGGATGATGGATGAATATAGTCAAATGGACGAATTCAACTCACCAGGTTTCATTACAGGTAAACCAATCGTATTAGGAGGCTCACAAGGTCGCGATCGCTCTACTGCTCTTGGAGTGGTTATCGCAATTGAACAAGCTGCTAAAAAACGTGGTAAGACTATTGAAGACTCAAGATTTGTTATCCAAGGTTTCGGTAATGCTGGAAGTTTCTTAGCTAAATTCTTATACGATAAAGGTGCTAAAATTGTCGGTATTTCTGACGCATACGGTGCATTACATGATCCTGAAGGGTTAGATATTGATTACTTATTAGACCGTCGTGACAGTTTCGGTACAGTAACAAACTTATTTGAAGATACAATTACAAATAAAGAATTGTTTGAAATAGATTGTGATATTTTAGTACCAGCAGCGATTGCTAATCAAATCACTGAAGAAAATGCACATGATATCAAAGCTGACATTATTGTAGAAGCGGCTAACGGTCCAACTACAATGGGAGCTACTAAAATTTTAAGTGAACGTGGAATCTTACTTGTTCCTGATGTTTTAGCAAGTGCTGGTGGCGTAACAGTTTCTTACTTCGAATGGGTACAAAATAACCAAGGTTATTATTGGACAGAAGAAGAAGTAAACGAAAAATTACGTGAAAAACTAATTAAAGCATTTGATACAATTTATAATCTCTCTGAAAATAGAAAAATTGATATGCGTTTAGCTGCATATATTGTAGGAATTAAACGTACGGCAGAAGCTGCTAGATATAGAGGTTGGGCATAATATTTTATCCCACAATTTATTAGTAAATAAAAAGGCTGAGACATTTATTGGTGTCTCAGCTTTTTTATATGTAGTGGATTAGGGAGGGTTGAAAGAGGCTAGTGTGCGCTAGT
>X87_Garden_Dormouse__coassemble_160_pt1 | contig 12897 bp, 12 predicted proteins | sample X87_Garden_Dormouse__metabat2_low_PE_004 | metagenome-assembled genome bin X87_Garden_Dormouse | reverse complement strand
AAAAAAGCACAAAATGTTTAATATACCAACATTTTGTGCTTTCTCTATTATTTCAAGATGTCTTGATAAGGTGTAAATTCCTTATCAAATGTTTTTGCTACTTCTTCGTAAGTTAATTTACCATGAATTGTGTTTAAACCTTTTGCTAGTGCTTCATTTTCTTGGCATGCTTTTATATAGCCTTTGTTTGCAAGTTGTAATGCGTATGGAGTTGTTGCATTATTTAAAGCTATTGTTGACGTTCTAGGCACTGCGCCAGGCATGTTAGCAACTGAATAATGAAGGACACCGTGCTTAACATATGTAGGATCGTCATGCGTTGTAATTCTATCAGATGTTTCGAATGAACCACCTTGATCAATTGCAATATCCACAAGTACTGAACCAGGTCTCATTTTCTTAACCATATCTTCAGTTACAAGCTTTGGTGCCTTTGCACCAGGGATAAGAACAGAACCTATCACTAAATCACTTTCAACTACAGATTCTTCGATGTTTAATGGTGATGACATCATTGTTTGTACACTAGAACCAAATAAATCATCTAATTGTTGTAATCTAGTAGGATTTAAATCAATAATTGTAACATCAGCACCAAGACCGACTGCCATTTTAGCAGCATTTGTTCCTGCTTGTCCGCCGCCAATTATTGTGACTTTTCCACGTTTAACACCGGGTACACCAGATAATAGAATTCCAATTCCACCATTAGTTTTTTGTAAGAATTGAGCACCAATTTGTGTAGACATTCTTCCTGCAACTTCACTCATAGGTGCTAATAATGGTAGAGAGCGATCTTTTAATTGAACAGTCTCATAAGCAATTGCTGTTACTTCATTTTCTAATAATGCATTAGTTAACGATTCTTCTGCTGCTAAATGAAGATATGTAAAAAGTATTAAATCCTTTTTGAAAAATTGAAATTCTTCTTCAAGAGGTTCTTTAACTTTCATAACCATTTCAACATTCCAAGCTTCTTTTTGATCAACAATTTCAGCACCTAAAGCCTTGTAGTCTTCGTCTGTAAATTGTGAACCTAAACCTGCACCAGTTTCTACTTTAACTGAGTGTTTTTGGTCAATTAAAGTTGCTACTCCACTGGGTGTTAATGCCACCCTATTCTCATTATTTTTTATCTCTTTTGGTACTCCAATTATCATAATAAATTCCCTCCTTGACTCAATCATAACGCCATAATTTTGAAAGCGCAATCATTTTTATTCAAAAATTATACTATTGCTAATGTCTTAAATTTCTAAATATTCAAACGATAATTATACTTTATCATATTATGATTAAAAATGTGACATTATCTCTATTATTAAAAAGTTAATTTGTTATTTTTTCAGAAAATTATGATATAATAAGATAAAAGAACTAGGAGGCGGTTCAGATGTTAAATTATAAAAATATTCTTATAGCAGTAGATGGATCAACTGAGGCAGAATGGGCTTATAACAAGGCAGTAGCTGTAGCAAAACGTAACGATGCTAAATTAACAATTGTTAATATTGTTGATTCTCGCTCATACGCTAGTGTTGAGGCTTATGATACTCAAATAGTAAATAAAGCTACAAGCTTCGCTGAAAGTTTATTATCTGGATATAAAGAAAATGCTGAAAAAAATGGTGTAGCAAATGTTGCAACTAAATTGGAATTTGGCTCACCTAAAACGATTATTCCTAAAAAGTTAGCTGATGATTTTGAAGTCGACTTAATCATGTGTGGTACTTCAGGACTAAATGCAGTAGAACGCTTCATTGTAGGTTCAGTTTCAGAAGCAATTGTTCGAAATTCTCCATGTGACGTTTTAGTTGTTAGAACTGAAACAATGCCTGAAGATTTCGAACCAACAGTTGCAACAAAAGAATTATTCGATCAACATCACGATGGAAAATAATTTTTAAGAACTAAATATTAATAGAGTTTAGGATATAATTCCACACTTCCAAAAAGCTTGGGAGTTGGGCAGAAATCTCATTTTATTAAACAGATTTCGTAGTCCTACCCCGGCAATGAGGCTGAGACATGTATTTATGTCTCAGCCTCAAATTTTTTATTATTTTTGTTCGTTATTTTGGTCTTGTATATCTTCATTACTTTTTTGCTTTTGTTTTTTCGCTTGTTCTCTACCTACTCTTCTCATTACAATTCTAACTAATCGTAACAGTGCTCTCTCTGGTCTCATGATATTCCTCCTCATTGCTTCTTTAATTATGTATAGCCTTAACGATAAATAGATAAACATAAAGGAATTGGATAACTAACATTAAAATTTTCATATAAATAAAAGAGGTTGAAACAATTAATTTGTTTCAACCTCTTGATTATTAATAATTATTTACCTAAGTTACCAAATTTCATAACATCACGAGCGATTACAACTTCTTCGTCAGTTGGAATAACAATTACTTTAACTGGTGAATGTGGGTAGTTGATAAATGCTTCTTCACCATGTAATCCTGTGTTTAAGCGTGGGTCCCAATATACACCCATGAATTCTAAACCTTCTAATACTTTAGCACGTACAGTATCAGAGTTTTCACCAACACCTGCAGTGAATACAATAGCGTCTAAACCATGCATTCTTGTTGCATAAGAACCCATATATTTATGAATTCTAGAAGCGAATACATCTAATGCCAATTTAGCTCTTTCATTACCTTCGTTTGCATCTTGTTGTATATCTCTTAAATCACTTGAAGAACCTGAAATACCAAGTAATCCTGATTCTTTGTTTAAGATATTTAATACTTCTTCTGCATTTTTGCCCGTTTTTTCCATGATAAATGGAATTAAAGCTGGGTCTAAGTTACCTGAACGTGTTCCCATTGTTACACCAGCTAATGGTGTGAAGCCCATAGATGTATCTACAGATTTACCGCCATCAATAGCTGCGATTGACGCGCCATTCCCGATATGGCATGAAATAATTCTTAATTGATCTATAGGACGATCTAATAATTCAGCTGCTCTTTCTGATACATATTTATGACTTGTACCATGGAAACCATATTTACGAATACCGAAATCTTTATAGAAGTTATAAGGTAAACTATATAAATATGATTCTTCTGGCATAGTTTGATGGAATGAAGTATCAAATACTGCAACGTGAGGAATATTTGGTAATAGCTTTCTGAAAGCCTTAATACCCATAATGTTTGCTGGGTTATGCAAAGGCGCAAGTTCTGTTAATGATTCAATTTTTTCTAACACATCATCTGTTACAAGTGCTGATTCAGGGAATAATTCTCCACCATGTACTACACGGTGACCAGTTCCTTGAATATCATTAATATCATTGATAATGTTATGATTTTTCAGTGCATCTAACATAATGTTAACTGCAATATCATGATTTTCAATATCTAATGTTTCAGTAATTTTTTCTCCGTTTACTACAATTGAGAAAACTGAATTTTTTAAACCAATACGTTCTATCAAGCCTTTTGTTATTACTTTTTCTTCAGGCATTTCAAATAATTGAAATTTTAATGATGAACTACCGGCATTAATTGCTATTATTTTTGTCATTTAGACTTCCTCCTGATAATACTTTTCTATACTATTTAAACACTAATACAGATACTAATCAAGTATTAATACAGTTTATGAAGGATGATTTTCTTTCATCCATTCATCAACTTCATCTAAAAACGTTTTCAGTTGGGCTTGTGCTTTGAAGTCTGGAATATTCGCTAATAATACCTCAACAGAATGAGTTTTCCCTGAGTCTTTCTTTTGTAAGATTAATAATGATTTTTTAGATTGTTCTGTCTTAAACAATGTTTTAGGGAAGTTTAAAAATGCTTGCATTTCTGTTTCTGTTGCAATAAATTTTTGAAGCTGTTTCACTTCTTCACCTTCGAATAATTGACTTGGAACAATTAAAAATACATAACCACCTGGTCTCACTGCATTGACTGCTTGTTCTAATAATAAATAATGGCTATAACTGTGACCATCTTCGAAACCTAATTTCATTTCTTTACTACGTTCATCAACTGGATAATACCCAACTGGTAAATCCCCTACTACAACGTCCGCTTCTTCTAATGGCAGTGGCATAATTGCATCATGTGGATATACATCGAATGGTATTTCCAAGAAGTTAGCAAGATGAATACTTACACGCTGTAATACTGGGTCTACTTCTATTAAATGATGCATTACAGTTTTTTCTTGGTTCTGTTCATTTATTGTCGCACTTAAATGTCCTGTTCCACTTGCTATATCTACAACATTTAATTCCTCTTTATTCTTATTAAATAAGTTAACAAGGTAGCTTAATATAAAGCCTATTGAGTCCGGTGTCATTTGATGATTAGGTTGAATGATTTCTTCTTTTAGCAAACTTAAATATGCAAATTGAAATGCTTTTCTTCTCTCTTGTATTGTCGATTGTTCTAAGAGGTCTCTTTGGTTGGTATAAATATCTTCCATTGCTAAACCTAAGTTTTCAATGTAACTTTGTCCATTTTCATCATGTAATTTTTTACTATTTTCATCCAGTTTCTCATACAATGTTTCCATAATATTTTTTTCTTCAGTCATAATTGCCCTCTTTCGTATAAAAAGCTGCCCATTCATATGGACAGCACTTTATAGTTGTTTATTAGTTTAAGTTTTTGAAAGCTTCTAAAGCTTTATCATAGTCTGGGTGATTTGTGCCTTCACTCACAATTTCTGAGTAAACAACTTTATTGTCTTTATCTAATACAAAGACAGAACGTGCTAGTAAACGTAATTCTTTCATTACTACACCATAATTTTCACCAAATGATAAGTCACGGTGATCACTTAATGTAATTACGTTTTCTAAACCTTCAGCTGCACACCATTTCTTTTGAGCAAATGGTAAGTCGTTTGAAATTGTTAGAACAACTCCATCTTGTACATCTGCTGCTTCTTCATTAAATTTGCGAGTTTGTTGACTACAAACACCTGTATCTAAAGAAGGTACGGCACTAATGAGTTTCTTTTTACCTTCATAGTCTTTTAAAGTTCTTTCTGATAAATCATTTGCTAATACAGTAAAGTCTGGTGCTGTTGAACCTACTTCTACTTCTTTACCTACTAATGTAATAGGTTCATTCTTGAATGTAACTTGCGCCATTAAAAAAGCCTCCTTAATCTTGATAGGTATATTCTATCATGATTAAAGAGACTTTGAAATTCATTTGTTTATGAGTTTTGACTCGTTACTCTTTGGAAGTCTTTTCTCATTTCAATGTATTTATTTTTCAAAACAACTGTATCACCAAAGTAATCGTGAATACCTTTATGTTTTTTATTAAATGCTACGACTATATAAGGTAAGCCAAGCAATATGCCCGAAATAATTCTACCTATCCATTCTCTAAATAACACATCAGTAAATTTTAACGGCTTTGCATCTTCTCGATAAACACTCAAGCCAAGTATCATTTTTCCTAATGTTGCCTTAAAATAATAAGTCATTAACACAAAATATAAATAAAATATCAACGCGCTAACAATATTTTCAACACTGAAATATGGTACGAATAGGTACTCACTCTTAATACTTGTTGACGCGAATAGCGGTCCTAATACAATACCTTTAAACCCAGCTAAAGCAAGTAAATCAATGATATAAGCTAAAAATCGAACCCAGAATCCAGCAAATACGATAGATTTTATACTAGACATATACTTATTTACAGTGCGTTCTATGTCACTTTGTTCACGAGAAGAAGCGACTTGTTCGTAATGTACTTCAGTCATTTAAAATCCTCCTTACTCACCATATAGATACATAGGTTGTGGTGAATTATTTGCTTTAATAAGTGCTTCATATTTACTTATATCATCAAAACCTAACATAGATGAAATTTTACTTTTAGCTCCCATTGGGAAGTTCATGAATGAACCAGTTGTATCATAAGTAACTACTTGTGCATTTTTAGATTTTACTGCATTTCTTAAATCTTTAATTGCATCATCTTCATAACCAATTTCATCGATTAATCCGTTTGATTTTGCTTGTTGTGAAGAATATATTCTTCCGTCTGCTAATTTCTTAACTTTATCTTCTGGCATATCTCTGCCATCTTTAATAACTTTAACAAATTGTTTATAGCTATCATCTATGATTGATTGCATAATGTCTTTTTCTTCTTTAGACATATCTTTCATAGGGTTTAATATTTGTTTATGTTTACCTGAAACAACTGATTGATCTTTTACGCCTAAGTTATCTGCTAGTTCAGCATAATTAATACTAGAAATAATAACCCCTAATGAACCAGTTAAAGTTTGTGAACCTGCATAAATTTTATCAGCTGGAGTAGAGATGTAGTATCCCCCAGATGCAGCCATATTTTTCATTTGTACATAAACTTTCTTGTTTTTCGCTTTTATTTCTTCAAGTTTTTTATGTATTTCGTCACTTTCGTATGTACCACCACCTGGTGAATTAACTTCTAATAAGACGCCTTTTACGCTATTATCTTTTTTAATTTTATCTAATTTCTTTAAAAATGATTGATGATTATACCCACTGCCACTGAATAATGATTCTTCAGTTCCAGTATCTTGTATAGTTCCATCAACAGATAATTTAACTATTTTACTACTGCTATCACTTCCTGATTGGACTGATTCACTTATGCCGTCAGAACCTGTAACAGTATTTTTCCAAGAATTATCAAGAAATACACCTACTGTACTCATCACAATACCACCAATAACAAGTACTAGTGCAATAATAATTGCAACTAACCTTTTTGACATACTATCTTCCTTTCTATTTTAAGATTTTACATTTATAATGATAACAGACTTTCATATCAACTGTAACAATTTGGGAGGAAGATTTTATGAATTCTAATAAACATATTTATTTTTTCACATCTAAAGATAAAGACATACTTCCAACATGTGACGAAATCAAAGCACAGATGGAACCATATGGCTTTAAATTCGTAAATAATCACGAAGAAGCGGATATTATCGCTTCAATTGGAGGGGATGGTAGCTTCTTACAGGCATGTCGCAAAACTAATTTTAATAAAGACAAAATTTATGTCGGGATTCGTACACGCTTAGATCAAAATTACTTATATGTTGATTTTAGTGTTGATGACATACAAAACTTGATCGATTCTATTAATTCAAATGATGTAATGGTCCGTAAATACCCAGTTTTAGAAGTAAACCTTAACGATCAGATGTCATATATGTGTTTAAATGATTTTTACATTAAATCTAGTGTTATTAAGCCAATGAAGATGGAAATTTATATTGACGATGAATACTTTGAAGCATTTAATGGTGATGGTTTACTAATCTCTACCCCTACAGGTTCAACAGGTTATAATAAATCTTTAGATGGCGCTATAATTGACCCGATGATTCGAAGCATGCAACTAACTGAAATTGCTTCATTAAATAATAATAACTTTAGAACAGTAAGTAGTTCTGTCGTCTTAGGCGAAACGCGTACCCTTAAAATTGTATTAGATAAAGAAGGCAATTATTATCCTATCATGGGATTAGATAATGAAGCATTAAGTATACAAGAAACTGAGTTTGTTAGACTTCAAATAAAAAATAAATATATACGTACACTCAGACTCCCACACAATTCATTTTGGAGCAAAGTACAAAGGAAATTTTTATAATAGAAAAAAGCCCGAGACACATTTATGTTTCGGGCTTTTATTATATATGTGAGGTAATGACCTCTAACGTGCAAGAAATTATTAACAAGCTCGTTAGCGTTATAGGCCTATATTTTAAAATCGTATATATTAAAAATCCTCCTAATTTGTTAATTAATATCTCAACGGATTAGGAGGATTTTTTGAGCTAATGAATTATCTCCCTGTCTCATGTTATTTTAATCACATTAACTGTACAGTCACATAATCATAAATATTTTTAATAATCAAAATGATAGTCACAACAATAAATAATACTTTTACATAAGAAACGCCTTTTTTAATAGCAAACGTCACTCCTAAGTATGAACCTGCTACCATTGATGCGGCCATACATAATCCATATACATAATTGACTTGTCCGAGAAACATGAACAATAATAACGCACCAACGTTTGAAGCAAGGTTTAAAAACTTTGCATTACCTGCTGCATGTAAGTAGTCAAGGCCAATTAATAACAACATGAATAGGAAAAACGAACCTGTTCCACCACCTAAGAAGCCATCATAATAACCAATAACAATTACACCAATAATAAAAAGTATCGCCTTTTTTAATGATAATTTTTTATATTGGTTAATATCTCCCCAATCTTTCTTTACAATGGAATACACTGTAACAAGAGCAAGAATGATAATAGCTAACGGCTTTAAATATTCTGGTGGTAAATAGGTCGCAGTTATTGCTCCGAAGATTGAGCCGATAAAGCTTAAAGGAAATAACTTTCCGACAATATCAAAATCCACTTTCTTTGCTTTAATAAACTTCATTGTACTTGTAAATGTACCAAAAGAACTTGCTAATTTATTTGTACCTAACGCAACCGCTGGATCCATTCCAACTGCTAGTAGCGCCGGTAAAGAAATCAAACCACCGCCACCTACAACAGAATCTATAAATGACGCAATTAAACCAAATACTATAATGATGAGTAGGATATTAATATCAAACTCCATCGTCTCATCTCCTCTACTTTATGAATACGACATCCCAACGTCTATTTTAAAGTAGATCATCCATCCATTCTTCTTTCTCTTTTTGAATATCATCATGTTTAGAAATTGTGATTGTTTCTACATTTTCTACCGCTTCATCAATTAATGGACCAAAATCAAAATTCGATTCAAAATATTCTACTTTTTCTAATTTTGGATTTGTTTTCGGGTTTTTCGGCGTAAAAATTGTACAACAATCTTCAAAAGGTTGAATCGATAAATCGAAAGTGTTAATAGCTTGTGCTTTTTTAACAATTTCATCTTTATCGAATGTTAATAGTGGTCTTAAAATAGGCATAGATGTAACACTATTTATTGCATACATACTGCCAAGAGTTTGACTAGCTACTTGTCCTAAGTTTTCTCCATTAACGATAGCATGTGCTCCAATATTATGAGCAACTTTTTCTGTAACTCGAAGCATCATTCTTCTCGTACTTGTCATTGTATAACTTTCTTCAACAACTTTATGAATTTGTTTTTGTAAATTCGTAAAAGGTACAATATGAAGTTTAATGTCCCCTGTTAAATAAGAAAGCTGTTTCGTTAAGTCGATAACTTTTTGTTTTGCTTGTTCACTAGTATATGGTGGGCTATGAAAATGAATAGCTTCAATTGTTACACCACGTTTCATTACCTCCATGCCAGCTACTGGAGAATCTATTCCACCAGAAAGCATTAATAAAGTTTTACCCCCAGTTCCTACAGGTAAACCTCCTGCACCTTCTAGGACTTTATTATACATATAAATTGCATCTTTTCTTACTTCTACTTTAATTTTATGATCAGGCTGTTTAACATCAACCGTGATGTTGTTAGTGTTTTCGAGTACATGACCACCTAGAGCTTGGTTTAGTTGAAAAGTATCCATTTCAAATGTCTTATCTGCACGTCTAACATCTATTTTAAATGTGTCACCATCATTAAATTCATTCGCGAATTGAAGTGCAATTTCCTTCATAACATCTAACTCTTTTTCAATTCTTACTACTGGGCTAACTGAATGTACACCAAACACCGACGTTATACGTGTCATCATTTCTTCAATATCTGAACCTTCATAGACATCTATATACATTCTATCTCGATTAGCACGTACCTTATATCCTTGTAGTGGCATTAAGCGATCTTTAATGTTTGCTCTTAACTTATTTACAAACATCTTTCTATTGCCTGATTTTAAAGTTAATTCACCGTACCTAACTAATATATGATCATAATTCATTTTTTAATAACTCCTTTACTTCTATATATACTTTATTAAAGGCTTCTTTAAATGTTTCGATTTGTTCTTCTGTTATATCATAAGTTATGCTAATTCTTATACTACCTTCTATACGACTATTACTCATACCCATAGCTTTTAGCGTTTCATTATGCGAACTTTTTTTCGAAGAACATGCACTTGTAGTTGAAAGGTAAATATCAAATTTTGAAAAAGCATTAACCAATACTTCACCTTTTACTCCCGGAAATGAAATATTCAAAATATATGGAACTGCGTCGGTCGGAGAGTTTATTACTATACCTTCATAATTTTCTATAAACGAACGAATTTCAGATCCCTTCGCATATAATACTTTACGATGTTGTTCACAATTCTCTTGCATAAATCTCATAGCTTTAGCTAAAGAAACATTAACTGGGGCATTTACTGTACCACTTCTAATACCGTATTCTTGTCCCCCACCAAATATGATTGGTTTAATAGATCTGAGTTGGTTCAACACTAAAATTCCAGAGCCTTTTAATCCATGGAATTTATGAGCGCTTAAACTATAACTATCCATTAAATTGATATCTAAAGGGATTTTACCAAATCCTTGAACACCATCTACATGAAAATGAACTTTAGGATAAGCTTCAAGCATTTTGCTAATCTCTTCTATAGGTTGAACTTGGCCCATTATATTATTGACATGCATACAAGTTACAAGGATGACATCATCATTAAGTAGCTTTTCTAAAGAATTTAAATCTAATTTACCATCAGCAGTTGTATTAATATATTTCAGGTTAAATCCTTGTTCTTCTAACGCTCGCATCGTTTCAAGTACAGATGGATGTTCCATTTTAGTTGTTAAAATCGTATTTCCAAATCTTTTCTTCGTTTGAGCCATACCCTGCAAGGCTATATTATTTGATTCAGTGGCTCCACTAGTAAATATGACATCAAATTTATCATTTAAATTTAAGAGCTCTTTGATATTTTTTATTGCTTTATCAATCAAATGTGCAATTTTTATTCCTGCACCATGAGGACTATTTGGATTAAAAAAATAATGTTGGTTCATTTGAGTATATGACTTAATAACATCCTCATGAGGCTTCGTAGTTGCAGCATTATCTAGATATATCATACTGTCACCTCTTTTTTTCATTATATAATGATACCACAAGTCAAATGGTATAGATATACTTAAAAATGATAGAGTAGCTAACGTGAAAAAATGAAGTTTGACAATTGATTATCCAAAAATAACAAGCTAGAACAATAATTTGTTCTAGCTTGTTATTATAAATATTTATTAATTTTGCTGATAAACTTCTTCTTCGATTTTATCACTGATTCCAGGTTCAACTTTTTCTAAAGCCGCTTCTGAAATTTCTATTGCACGTTTGTATCTATTATTAGCGAAAAGTCTTTCTGCTTCATTAAGACTTTTGTTTAATTCGTTATTTTCTTTTCTATATCTATTACCATATTGAATTAATGTTTCAGCATGAACTGCATTAATTAAAACGTCTGTTGTTTCATCTTCAAACTTATTCATTTGTAAAACGATATTGCTCACTTTATCTTTCACAAACTGAACATTAATCGGTCTTTGGCTAAAGATTTTATTAACTTCGCGTATTTCATGATCGATTTCATTTTTCATAATGATAAATCTTTCAGGTACGCTAGGTAAATTTGAAGCAAGTAGATTTCTGTATATTTCCTCTTTCTTAGATTGAACTCTAAGTGTGTTTTGTTGAGCTGTTGCTTCATCTTCACGTAATGAAACAAGGTGATTTTGAATTTTTTCTTGATTGTCATTAATAACTTTTACGTGTTCTTCAATATATAGTAAATTATCTTCTACTTCACTGTATCTAACACTTGCTTTTGCCATTTCACTCAAAATTTCATCATATACAGTTATTAAATTTTGAATCTCATTTTCATACTGTCTTACTTTATGAACATCTTCTTCAGAAATATAATAGTTTTCTTTTACATATTCAATTTCTGTTTGTAGCGTATAGTTCATATCTTTAGCATGGAATAATTCATCTGTAATAATTTCTTTAGATTGTTCAACTGTATTTTTAGATTTAACTTCATGTTCGATTAAATCGTACATATCATCTAATGAATCGTTAATCTCAGTAATAATGTTTTCAGCTTCACTTAGTTCTAATCTACCTATTAATGGTTCAACTAAATTCAATCTACCTCTTAAAGTTTGTAAAGTACTTTCTACTTTAACATGTTCTAAATTATAACCTTCTACTTTTAAATCGCGACAACCAAATTTTAAATCTTGGAATTGTCCTGGTAATTCTTTTTGAACGTCTTTGATTAATAGAGGAATTTCATTCATGTCTTCTTGCATGCGTTTCATATCTGTATGTAATTGATCAATATGACCTTTTGCTTTAACATAATGTCCCTCATCAATAAGTTCTTCATACTGCTCAATTCTAGGATAAAATGCTTCGATATTTTTTTCGATTAAATCAGCTGCATCACCGAATTGGTGTCTGTTTGCTAACACTTCTCTTTTGGTTTCTCTGTAGATTTGCTTACATTCTTCATACAATTTATCGCTTGATTCTACTGTTGTAATTAATTCTGTAACACTCTGAGTTAAGCGCGTATATTTCTTTTCGATGCCATCCATAATCTTATCTGCATCAGCTATACTTTCTTCTGATTGCGAAAACTTAAATTTATCTAGCTCTGCATCGGCATCATGTATTTTAGCATCCACTACTTTCAAATCTTCTTGTAGCACTGTTTGCCACTCTCGTTTAAATTGATCATACTTATCTTTAGCTTCGCCGCGCACATTTAATTTTTTAAGTTTAGCTAACTCATCTTGAAACGGTAATTGTTTAATTTTTTGTTTACGCTGTTCAGTCTCAGTAATCAAATTTCGCTTTGATGTACGCAACCATAACATTATACCAATACCGATTAATATAATGATGATAATTGCAAGTGTTATAT
>X87_Garden_Dormouse__coassemble_155_pt1 | contig 13519 bp, 12 predicted proteins | sample X87_Garden_Dormouse__metabat2_low_PE_004 | metagenome-assembled genome bin X87_Garden_Dormouse | reverse complement strand
GTATTGAATACGGAAATATAATATTTCGAGAATAACGATGGCCTTATTGTCTTTTCTCACCAAACGTGTCAATAACGATAAGCTAATTTTCAAGAGGACACCCACGTGCAACGTAGTTTATCCTTATTTCACAAAAAACCACCACTCAATTCTTCTTTAATTGAGTGGTGGTTCGTTTTTATTTTCTTATTAACGATTAATGGATCGTGCTATTCTTGAGACTGTATGTCTTTGTCCTCTTATCGCTTTGCTTAGTGCGTATATGTTTTCGACTGGTGCTAGACCACCGTATCCTGCATCTCCAATATGCTGTATGTCTACGCCTAATGTTTTATTTTTTATAGCCATTTCTTTAATAGTAGATTCATCTGCGCTTTCTTGTGATGTTCCAATGGCACTCATAACAAGCGCTCCGTGTTGATGTGCAACTTTTACTGCTTCACGAACTTCTTCTTCGGACACACCCCAAACTGTTCCTACTGCTGGCACAAGTATGATATCAGCACCCGCTTCTACAAATCGCGTTATAACTTCTAAATCGACTACTGCTTCGTCTACACCTGAACCGTGCATTTTACCCGCTATAATCAATCCATCAAAATGATTTTTTGCTGTTTCGATTGCTTCTAATATATTTAGGTTCGTTACACCTGTAGCTGGATTACCTGTTAAACATACAAAATCAAATCCTAATTCATTTGCGTGCTTAAATGTTTTTTCTGTTGCTTTTCTACCGTACGATATTTCTAATTTCGATTCGGCCATCTTGGCTTCGTCATCTACAGGTTCTAAGTTAACGCCAATAGGTCTGCCTACTAGATTTTTTAAATCTTTAATTGGCTCTCCGGTACCTTGATATTCTTTGTTATATAATCCCTTTATTTCTGGGTTCACGACATCAAAAGCATTTAATAAAATCATATCCGCACCAAAAGCAGTTGCCATTTCTGCGTTTGTAACATCTAGTACAAGCGCTGGATCGTGTACAACAATGTTCTCACTTAACACTGTTCTACCTTCACTAGCTTTAATGCTTTGTTTTAGTTCTTCTTTCGTAAACTTTGAAATATCAGATGCATTAGCACTTATCAAACGTTTTACCACACAATCACCCTTCCGCATTTTATACAGTTTAACGATATATAGAAACACATGGTTAGTCAAATAATTATTGTTTCTTAGCTTTAACCATTAAAAATGGAGGAAATTGCTTTAATTTATTAATTCGTTTCTCATCAAAATATTGAAAAACTTCCTCTGATTGACCTAAATCTTTAACATATTGAATTTCAAGACCATGCTGAATTAAATTATTAAAAATTGTTTCGATTGTATGATGATATTTTTTAACATTTTGATCCAACCAATATGAAGTTCGACTTGTTTCATCAAAGTAATGTTCCATTCTTAAATAAACACCATCACTATCCTCTTTCTTTACTTCCGGATCCATTGTAGCCGTTTGTATAGGATGCTCCATTGTGAATAATAACGTCCCATCTTTATTCAACAATTCACTGATTTTTTGACAACATAAATTAAAGTCTTCTATATAATGTAATACGAGTGACGAGACAATAACATCAAAAGTTTCTTCGCATTTAAAATCCATAAAATTTGTACAATGAAGATCCACTTGTTCATTGTTAAAATGTTTCCGACATTCGCTTATCATATTTTGCGACTGATCTATACCTACTACCCTTGCAGGTTCATAATCCAAAATATATTGAATTAAATTCCCCATACCACATCCAATATCTAACACTGCTTTACCTTTTATCACAGGCATAGCACGCTTTACTTCAGGCATCTCGACTACTTCATTGTAACTCAAATCATTTTGTCTTTTTTTCTTATAACTTTCAAAGAAATCAGGATGGTCATATATATTATTCACATTTAAAGCCCCTTTCAAATATTAATTATAATGGATACACCAATCCCCTAATATTGATGATTGTAGTCATTGATGTGACCAATGATTTCCTTCAACTTCCGGTGTCACTATTTATTAGCAGTAGCTTCAAATGTTATAGTTTGTGTTGAACTTGTAGGATATTTTCCATGTTCATAGTCAGCTGAAATTATTATGTTTTCAAATCCGATATGTTCAAGTATCATTTTAAATTCTTCAATTCCATACCAACGAATCGAAAATTGTTCTAATTCTGTCTGTATCAATTCACCATTACGCCATTTTTCATATCTGTTATGAGATGTTGTATATTGATGAATATAATCGATCTCAATTAATTTACTCTCTAATGTGATTTTTTCGGAATTCTGATTTTCCCAAACTCTAGTTGAGGTATTGCCAACCTTTAAGTCCGTTTGTAAAAATATATCTACAATCAACTTACCACCATCAGCAAGATGATTATAAAAATTATTTAAAGCATTAAAGGAATCTTCTCTTTCATGTAGTAATAAAAATGTTCCAGTAGGCACAATTATGGCTTCATATTCTGCATTTAATAAAAATGATTCCATTTTCCCTTTAAATATCTTAGGATTAAAGCCTTTTATTTCGCAGTTTTTTCTACATATTTCTAACATTTCTTCCGAGAAATCCAAGCCAGTAACTTTCAAACCTTCTTCTAAAAGAGGAATGAGTAGCCTCCCAGTACCAACTCCCGGTTCAAGAATAGGTCCCGTACAAGATTTTAATCTATCTTTATAAAATTCTACATCACCAAATGAATGTCCGATATATTTATCAATATCGTAGACTTCTGAAGAAAGTTTACTATAATAACCAAACATACTATCTATCCCCTTTTTGGGTTATTTTACTATTAGTTTAAATCATTATTCTAAACTTGTCACAATATAATCAAATACCAAAAATAAAAAACAGAGAAACCTCAATTCAATAAGGTTTCTCTGCTTTTTGTTATTAATGAGCTAACATTTCTTCTTTAACTTCATCTTTAGACAGTTTTGAAGGGTAATATGTTGGCCAGTTGTCTAATTCTTTTAATACTTTATCTTTGTCATTTCCAGTAAAGATATGGAAGTGAGCTGATTTTTTAGGATAGATATTGTGATCGCTAAATTGTACATATTTAGGTAAGTCATCGTTTGAGTCACCTTTTAATTTAAAGGTATATCTTACGCCTCTATTTCCTTTTTCGTATTTAAGAATGTCGTAACCATCATATTCATATTCACCAGTTGATGTTTTTCCATCTTTAGTGAAACTGATTTGATTACCTTCGATTTTAATGTTTTCTACGTTTGTTTTATATCCTTTGTCATAGTACTCTTTGTATTCTTTAGCTGACATTTTACCGTCTTCAGCTTTATGTTTAAATACTTCATCTAGTGTACCGTCTTTTAAAAGTGGATAAACTGATTGCCAGTCACCTTCGTAATCTGATAGTTCACGATCTTTAACTTGTTTATCTTTGAAGTAGCCATTTTCAATTGCTTTATCATGTGCTGCTTCTTTTTTCTCGTCTTTAGTTTTAATTTTATCATTTAAAGCTTTCTCGATGTTTTTAATGTTTTCTTTCATAAATGATTGATAAGAAATATCTTTGTCATTTAATTGTTCTTTCGATAATGATTCCATGTTGTTAAATGTAAGTGGTTTAGCATCTGTTTCTTTTCTAATTGTGTCAGTTACTTTTCCTGAAATATTGTTTTCATACAATACATATTTTGCATCTGTATCTCTAATTTCTTTAACAATTTCAGTTAATTCTTTTTGTGACGGATCTTCAGCATTCATACTTTGTACGCCTTTTTGTACGAATCCATAACGATGAGCTAAATAACCCAATGATTCGTGAGAAATGAATACAGTATCTCCCTCATGCCCTTTTGTTGCTTTCTTCATATCTTTATCGATATTTTCTAAATCTTTATTTAATTTTTTGAAATTCTTTTCATATTCATCTTTGTGATCTGGGTCTTTTTTAACTAATTCATCTTTAATACCTTTGATGAAATCTTGGTCTATTTGTGGATCTAACCATACGTGTGGGTCATAACCGCCATGATGATGATGTTCATGTTCGTGATCATGTCCTTCATGTTCGTGTTCTTCATGACTTTCACCATGCTCATGATCGTGCCCTTCATGGTCATGCTCTTCACCATGTTCATGTTGATCAGTTAATAATTCAGATTGATCAATACTATTTTGTAATGATAATTTTTTATCATCTTTCTTAATAGTAGATGCGACTTTTTTCGCAACCGGATCTAAATCGTCACCAGTGTATACGAATAAATCTGCTTTGCTCGCATTTAAAATATCTTTTTGTGTTGGTTCATAACTATGTAAATCCGTACCTGGTGGATAAATAGATTCTACTTCAACATGTTCTCCACCGATTTGTTCAATAAAAGATTTTAGCGGATAAACTGTTGTTTTAATTTGCAATTTATCTGAGTCGCTTTTACTACCTTTGTTACTGTCGCCTTGGTTACATGCAGCAAGTAACATTGCACAGACGAAAATGATTGCAAATAAGCCCGTCCATTTCTTCATCTAAAACACTCCTCTTCAAATAGTAACGTTTACGATTTAAAATTATAAACTTTAATTCACAAAAACACAAGACTACATTTCAAAATAATTACATTTATATATAAAGAAACGTTTACTTTGTTGTAATGTAAACGTTTTAGTATAATAGTGTAGAATCTTTTATAAAGAAGGAAGGGTTAATAAAATGGCAAAAGAAAGAAAAATTATTATGGACTGTGATCCAGGACACGATGATGCTATCGCTCTAATATTAGCAGGTGCTAAAACAAGTCCATTAGACATATTAGCAGTCACAACAGTTGCAGGAAATCAATCAGTCGATAAGAATACAAATAACGCATTAAACGTATTAGATATTATTAATAGAGGAGATATTCCAGTCTCAACAGGTGCTACAAGACCTCTTATTAAAGAAGCAGAGTTTGCTGAAAGTATTCACGGTGAAAGTGGATTAGATGGTCCAGAGTTACCTAAAATACCTAATCTCAAATCTACTGATAAACATGGTGTAGATGTTATTGTGGAAACTGTCTTAAACAGCGATGAAGCTGTTACATTGGTTGCTACTGGCCCACTTACAAACGTAGCAATGGCACTTATTAGAGAACCTAAAATTGCAGAGAACATTGATGAAATCGTAATTATGGGCGGTGGCACATTCGGTAACTGGACACCTACTGCTGAATTTAATATTTGGGTAGATGCAGAAGCAGCTAGAAGAGTTTTTGAAAGTGGTATCCCAGTTGTAGTCTTTGGTTTAGATGCAACACATCAATTATTAGCAGATGATTTAGTTATCGACCGCTTCAGTAAAATAGATAATAAAGTTTCTAATTTCGTTGTAGAATTATTAAAATTCTTTAAATCTACATATAAATCACAATTTGATATGGATGGCGGTCCTATACACGACGCTTGTACAATCTTATATTTATTAAATCCAGAAATATTTGAGCTACAAAAAACATACATCCAAATTGAAAATCAAAGCGAATTAACATACGGTACTATGTCAGTTGATTTAAATGACACGTATAATAAAGAAGCAAACGCTCAATTTGCAACAGCTGTTAATCTCGATTTAGCATGGGATTTAATGGATAATACATTAAGAAGTTACTCAGAATAAAATACCTTTATCCAATAAAAACAAGGCTCCCAATCCAAGTGATTGGGAGCCTTGTTCATATTCTCCAAGACATTTCCTATATTATAACTTTCTTTTCTTATTACGAAGGTTTAATACATTTACTACATCTCTTATGTAGTCGCCTTTTAAGTTATAACTAAATTTATAAATGATATAACTAGCGATAACACTTATGATTGGCAATGCAATCATAATAAAACGCAATCCATTTTTTGTGTGTTCAGTTTGAACTTCGCCTGGCTGATAACCAAATAAATCTAGTCCCCAGCCTGTAAATAGTGCTGCGACAGCCATTGCTGTTTTCATTAAAAATGTTTGTGTAGATGTAATAACACTTTCATTTCTTTGACCAAATTTCATATCACTATAGTCTATAACGTCTGCTATAGATACTGTAATAATTCCCATAATAAAGCCAGTTCCTATTTTAATAAACGCTGTTCCAACCATAACAGGGATTGCTGCTGTTGGTGCGATATAACCAGCAAATAATATAATAATTAATCCTATAGTTAAAGAAATTGCTGCTATTGGAAATACAGCTTCTCTCGTTAACCATTTAGCAACTTTAGGGAATAGTAACAATGCTATAATTTCCATGAATCCCATCGCATTAAATAATGCGAATAATGCTTTAGATTCTGCTACATAGCTAAAATAATATATAGCCACGTTACCTAGAATTTGCAGACTCAAGAAAAATGTAACTAAAATACCTATATATGCTAACAATTCTTTATTAGTAAATAAAATTCTCCATATGTCTTTAAATCTTAAAGTGATGCCTGTATCTATATTTGTAGGTGCTTCGTATACGTTTCTTACAGTAATTAATATCGCAATGACGAATATTACAGCTATAATAGCTGTCATAACAAAGAATCCTGCAGATTGATCGCCGTTACCAAATATATTGTCAAAATACATTACGATAGCTAGTCCAGCCGTACCGATAAGTAAATTAGCCATACTCGCGAATACACGTGGTATGATTGAAACTTCTTCTCTTTCAACTGGGTTATTCGTTAAATTAGGCAACCAAGACCAATAAGGAACATCCATCATCGTGTATGTCATTCCCCATAAAATATAGAGTATTGATACAAATACATATAAACTTGTTCCAGTTAACCCAAAGTTTGTGAACATAATAACTGTTACAACAGAGTTGATTAACGTACCAATAACTAACCATGGTCTAAATTTACCCCATTTAGTTTTTGTTTTATCTACAATCATTCCCATTACCGGGTCATTAATAGCATCCCAAATACGCGCAACGAAAAATAATGTACCTACGAAACTTGCTGCAATACCTAATACATCGGTGAAGTAAAACATTAAAAATGTTCCTGTAAGGCCAACAACTAAGTCTTTACCAAACGCACCGATACCGAAAGAATATTTTGCTTTACGGGTTACTTGCCTTTCCAAAAAAAGCCCCCCTTGAGTTATAACACCATTTAAAAGCGCTTACAAAATAGTGTGATATTTTTGTCTGATATTATTGTTGATTTCACTATTATTCGTAAGTTGGTAACCAGTCGCCATGTGCTTCAATTAAATCGTCACAAAGTGAAATAATATCATCCATAGACAATTCAGAAGCTGTATGCGGATCTAACATAGCTGCTTGATAAATTTTTTCTTTCTTTTGTGTTAATGCCGCTTCAATTGTTAGCAACTGTGTATTAATATTCGTTCTATTCAGTGCAGCCAATTGTTCTGGTAATTCACCAACGTAAGTAGGCGCAATTCCACTAGCATCTACTAAACAAGGAACTTCAACTACTGTATTTTCTGGTAAATTACTAATCAATCCACCTGTGTTTAATACGTTTCCACCAATTTTAAAAGGTTTATTTGTTTCCATCGCTTCGATGATATAAGAACCATATTCGTGTGAACGTTCATGCGTTAAGTTTTGATTGTTTACAATATCGTCACGCATATGTTGCCAATCTTCAATTTGATTTACACAACGTCTTGGATATTCATCCAATGGTATATTGAATTTTTCAATTAATTCAGGGTACTGACTCTTAATGAAATATGGATGGTATTCAGCATTATGTTCAGATGATTCTGTGACGTAATATCCAAACTTATCCATTAATTCAAAACGAACCATGTCGTCATGTGTTGTTTTTTGCTTTTCTTTAGCACGTTTTTTAATTTCTGGATATAAATCTTCGCCATCGCGCGTTATTTCAAGTAACCATGCCATGTGGTTAATACCTGCAATTTTTGCTTGAATGCGATCAGTTGGTAGTTCTAATGCCTCTAACAGTTCGCTCGCACAAACTTGCACACTATGACAAAGTCCAATAGTTTTGATGCCTTCTTTTAACATGATGTTTGTTAAAACCGCCATAGGATTCGTGTAGTTTAAGAACCAAGCATCTGGACAAACTTCTTTCATGTCTTTTGCGAATTCTTGCATAACAGGTATTGTTCTTAAATTACGGAAAATACCTCCAATACCTAAAGTATCTGCAATTGTTTGTCTTAGACCATACTTTTTAGGTACTTCGAAGTCAGTAATTGTAGCTGGATCATAACCACCTACTTGTATTGCATTAATAACATATTTTGCTCCTCTTAATGCTTCTTTACGATTTTTATATGATTTTACTGTGACAGTAGAATCCATACCATTTTTCAAGTTGTTTAACATCATTTCTGAATCGTTTAATCTTTCTTCGTCTATATCATATAATGCAAATTCAAAATCTTGTAACGCATCTACAGTCATACAGTCACCTAATATGTTTTTTGCGAAAACCGTGCTGCCAGCGCCTAAAAATGTTATCTTACTCATTATATTTACTCCTCCTAGCAATAGTTCATTCACTAAAATGTTTTATAAAACTAATATATTTTTAATTAAAAAATAATAATCAAGTTTATGAAAATTATTTTGTAACCGCTATAGCTTATATCTAGATTAGTTGTAAATTGAACTATATTCAATCGTAAATATTTTTAAAAAGAGTAATATATTGCTGTTTTAGTCTGAGAATATTTTATTTACCGCCATCACTGTTGTTTCTCTTCTATAACTATTAGGAGATACGCCAGTTACCTTTTTAAACACTTTACTAAAGTAATTACTCGAGCTAAATCCAACCTCAAGAGCTATCCATTCTATGTTTTTTTCATTCATGGATAAATACGTAAGCGCTTTATTAATTCTTATTTTTGCTAGGTAGTTAATAGGTGTATCATTCATGTACTTTTTAAACTCTCTTGTAAAATGATATTTTGATAAATCAGTAACTTCTACAATATCGTCCAAAGAAATATCATCTTTATAATTCTTTTCAATAAATTGAATAGCCTTAGCTATAGAAAGAGGATAGTTGTTAGGTTGCTGCTGACCATATTCTAAGTATTCTATGTATTTCATCATAAACGTATAAGCACTTGCAGAAGCTTCATACCCATGATTAATACCTAGTGTTTCAACTTTTTCAATTGTTTCTAATATATATTGTATAGGAGCTGAGTGAATGGATAATTTAAATACGTGTCCATAATTATCAAAAATATGCTGTGATAACTTTTCGACCTCTTTACCATAAGTTGTGAAATAAAGAAATTCCCATTCGCTTGAATGTTTAGGTAAATAATATCTATGATCACTCGGCACACGAACAAAGAAAGCTTCACCCGGTTTTATACTATGTGTGCGTCCATTTATACTTAAAGCACCTTCTCCTTTTAAGGTATATTGAAAAATATAGACATCTTTCTCTCCTCTATGTAAACCATGCCAATGATAGTCATGTTCTTTACGTAGCTCATATCCAACAGAGTTCAATCCAGCTATTTTATTTTGATAGTCTCCTTTAAATTTAAAACCATAAGCATTATGTTTAAACGTCTTTTCCATAGTAATCCTCCCAAATTTCTTATAACTTTATATATTCGAAATCATGAAACTAATAATTAGTATAATAAAATAAGCGTCTGAGACATAACAATTGTAGGGAGTTGCGTCTCTAACGGGCTAGTTATTTCAGTCTTGCACGTTACATTTTCTAACGGGCTAGTGTTTACAAACAAGCACGTTAGAATGAAGCTCGCTGGGGTGGTACTAGGAATTTTCATACAAAATGAGATTTCTGTCCTACTCCCATATAAATAAATTCTCCTAATCCGTTAATAAAAATCTAACGGATTAGGAGAATCATTTTGAGCTAGGGATTTCTCTCCCGCTCCTTTATTATTTCATTACTAAATTTTAAGTTCGTTCTGTTAGTTGACCATCTACCATTTCAAATACTTTATCACAATATTTTGTAAGTCGTTGGTCATGTGTCACGATAATACCTAATTTATTTAATTCTTTAGTTTCTTTTCTTAAAATTTCCATTACTTCAATCGCATTTTCAGTATCTAAAGATGCTGTTGGTTCATCTGCTAGTATAACGGATGGTTTAGTATATAATGCTTTAGCAATCGCTACTCTTTGTTTCTGTCCACCTGATATTTCGCTCGGTAATTGATTTAAAATTTTATCTAAGCCTAATTGTTTTAATAAGCGATCTAGTTCATCTTTTGACATGACATCTTTTTTCACTTTTTTCAAAAGCTCAAATTGCTGGTTTACAGTTAAAAACGGTATTAAATTACTCGTCTGTAAGATGAAACCTATTTCTCTTAATCTTAATTTTGATAAAGCTTTTTCGTTAAAATGATTAATTTCTTTCCCGTTTAATAAAACTTTTCCTTCAGTAGGTAATTGCAGCGCACCTGCCATCGTTAACAATGTACTTTTACCTGATCCAGAAGGACCGATTATTGCAACGAGTTCACCTTTTTCTAAACTGAAGTTTGTTGATTTTACTGCTTCAATAGTATCATTACCGTCTTTAAATGATTTCGTAACATTTTCAAATGATAACATCTAAGTCCCTCCTATCCTATAACTTTTAATGGTTCTACTTTTCTAATGCTTAATACTGAGAATAAGCTACCTAAAATTGCTACGATTATTAATACAATTGCATATAGAAGCATCGTTAAATAATCAAATTTAATCGGGACTATCTCAGGTAGAAATGTTCCTGTTAGCACTGTTAAACCAAAACCAATTATTGTACCGATTAGTGCGATAATGATAGTTTGACTCATCACTGAACGTGCTAAGAAACCATTTGTAATACCTTGTGCTTTTAACACACCAAATAAGTTTTTCTTTTGTAATGTAATAATGTATAAGAAAATACCAATTACCATTGCTGAAATTGCAAATAAGAATACAATCATAAATGTTAGTGTTAGATTTTGTTCTTTATAACCTGGTAATTTCGTAATAAATGATTCAATTTCATTTACTTCTAAATCATTATTTAATTTAACGTCTTTCCAATTTTTATCTTTAACAACAAGTGCATTAATATTATCACCTTTAAGCATTGGGTTAAGCTTTTCAATCGTATCATTATTTGTAAATAATACAGGCGAAGCATTAAATTTTGCACTTTCAGAGAATCCTACTATTTCAAGTTTTTCATCACTATTAGATAACGTAAGTTCATCACCAATTTTAAAGCCTTTCGTTTTTAAAGTATGATCTGCTACAACTTCATTATCTTTTTTAAATAACTTCCCTTTTTCTAATTTAGGCATGAGGAAACCTTTAGAATCTATACCAAACACCGTAGCATTTTCTTTTCTATCACCGTTTGATGTAATGACAGCAGTTTGTTTCAAGCCTTCGCTATTCTCAAATTTACCATCAACTTTATCTGTATCAATAGAAGATTGAGCAATTGTTTGGTTAGCATCTTTATTCAATACAATTGCATTTGCTTTCCAAATATCAATACCTTCTCTATTCATATTCATTAAACCGTTTGCCAAACCTGACAATAAAAACAGTAAATAACTAATCATAATTAGTACGCCAATAATTAAACCGAATTTCAATTTATTTCGACGCATTTCGTTCCATGCTAAGAACATTCTGCCAACTCCTCCATAAGTAAAAAATAATTCAATAACAATTATAGCATTTTCATATGGCAATTAATTAAAAGACGTAATATTGTAAAAAAATAAACTATACTGTATAATTGAGAACAATTATCAATTAAGGAGGTACTATATTGACTTTAAAAGAAATATGTATTGTTGGTACACCTCACATTAGACTCGACCAAGGTTCTAATACTTTTAAACAATCATACGAGAAATACATAGAAGAATCTTCGATTATTATAGAGAAAATTGCGCAATATTCACCCGACCTCATCACGATTGAATGGGATACAAGAGAGTCACTTCGCTTAAAGAAAGAATTTAAACAAATAATTAATCAACAACTTCCTCACCTATTAAACGAGCATCATTTCATAGCTATGCCTTTAGCACATCAATTAGGCTTATCTGAAGTGTTGCCAATAGATTTTAATCAAATGCAAACACGTAAAATTCGCGCAAGTTTTGCTGACGAATATTTAGAAAATGCAGACGAAAAACTATATCAATATATGAATAATGCAAAAAATAAACACCAACTTTCCAAAAATCAACCCACTACATTATATGAAAAATTAACAGAACACAAAGAAGGACCCATACCTTTAGAGCAAGTATTTGCAATTCGTTCATTAGCAGATAGTCCAGGAATAGCTTTTGCATTAGAATGGTCTGAAAGAAATCACATCATGGCGACAAACATTATCAAAGCGGCATTAAATCACGAAAGAACTATAGTATTTACAGGTATGAGCCACGTTAGATTTTTAGAATTCATTATTGAATCAACTGGATTATTTAAAGTAATCCCTTCACAAGACATACTAAAATAGGAGAATAAAATGAAAAAATTAATCATATTTCTAGCACTTTGTTTAGTATTAGCGGCATGTAGTCAAAGTAATGAAAATAAAGCTCAAAGTAATGATAAAAAAGAAACTGTTAAAATAAAACAAAAGTATGAACTACGCGGTAAATATAAAGATGGCCGAGATGCAGAGAATAAAGAAGAAGAAGTAACCGTGCCCAAAAATCCACAAAAAATCGTAACATTTGATTATGGAGCTGCAGATATTATTAAATCACTTGATAAAGAAAACAGTGTCGCCGGTATCTCAATAGGTTCAAGCACTTCGATGTTACCTGAAGAACTTAAAAACTTCACAGATGATAAATATAAAAATGTTGGAGAATTAGGAAAACCAAATTTTGAAAAAATCGCTGAAATCGACCCAGATTTAATTATATTTTCTAACAGAACAGCAAGTAGCGAAACTTTAAAAGAATTTAAAAAAGCCGCACCTGACGCAGCCTTAGTTTATATAGGATCAGACGACAATAATGTAGTAAAATCAGTCAATGACAACACGAAAAAATTAGGTAAAATCTTAGATAAAGAAGATAAAGCAACAGAATTAACAAATCAATTAACCAATGAAGAAACTAAGGCTAAAAACCAAGCGAAAAAAGTCGATGATTCCATTATGTTATTACTTGTAAGCCAAGGAGAATTATCTACATACGGACCAGGCGGAAGATTCGGCGGTTTATTATACGATCAACTAGGATTTAAACCAGCAGATAAAGATATAAAACCAAACCCACACGGACAACCCGTTAGCTTTGAATACGTCTCGTCTAAAAAACCAGAGGTTATATTTGCGATGGATAGAGATGAAGCTACTGACGGTAAAAGAACGAGCGAGAAAGTGTTATCAAACGATGTATTAAAAAATGTCCCCGCAGTTAAAGACGACAACATTGTCAATCTAGATGCAAAATCATGGTACTTCTCATCAGGCGGTATCAAATCAACAATCAAACAAATACAAGAAATACAAAACATCGCGAAAAAATTACAAGAATGATAAGAAGAAGAA
>X87_Garden_Dormouse__coassemble_154_pt1 | contig 13589 bp, 9 predicted proteins | sample X87_Garden_Dormouse__metabat2_low_PE_004 | metagenome-assembled genome bin X87_Garden_Dormouse | reverse complement strand
TCCCACTCGATCGTACTTGGGGGCTTAGATGTTATGTCATAGACTACTCTGTTTACGTGGTCTACTTCATTAACGATACGGCTTGATATTTTTTGTAATACTTCCCAGTCTATTCTTGCGAAGTCACTCGTCATTCCATCTATTGAAGTTACAGCACGAATGCCTACTGTGTAGTCATATGTGCGGTAATCTCCCATAACGCCTACTGAACGAATGTCTGGTAATACTGTGAAGTATTGCCAAATTTCTCTTTCTAGACCTTCTTCACGTACGACTTCTCTTAGGATCGCATCTGATTCTCTAACGATTTCTAATTTGTCTTCTGTGATTTCTCCTAATACACGGATACCTAACCCTGGGCCTGGGAATGGTTGACGCCATACAAGGTGTTCTGGGATGCCTAATTCAATTCCTAATGCGCGCACTTCATCTTTGAATAGTGTATTGATTGGTTCGATTAATTGGAACTGCATGTCTTCTGGTAATCCACCAACGTTATGGTGTGATTTAATTGTTTGTGCAGTTTTCGTACCTGATTCAATAATGTCTGTGTAAAGTGTACCTTGTGCTAAGTAGTCTACACCTTCTAATTTAGAAGCTTCATCATCGAATACGTACACAAATTCGTTACCAATAATTTTACGTTTTTGTTCTGGATCTGAAACGCCATCTAATTTTTTCATGAAACGATCTCTAGCATCTACTCTGATGATGTTCATATTGAAGCCTTCACCAAAGTTCTCCATAACCATGTCGCCTTCTCCTTTTCTAAGAAGTCCATGGTCTACGAAAATACATGTAAGTTGATCACCGATTGCTTTATGTAGCAAGACAGCTACTACTGAAGAGTCTACTCCGCCACTCATTGCACATAGTACTTTACGGTCTCCAACTTGTTCTCTAATTTTTTCGATTTCAATATCTACGAAGTTTTCCATTGTCCAGTTCCCTGTACATTCACAAACACGACGAATGAAGTTTCTTAATAAATCATTTCCGTATTCTGTATGTCTTACTTCTGGATGGAATTGAACACCATATAGCTTTCTTGATTTATCTTCTATAGCTGCATTTTGACAACTTGGGCTATCTGCAATGATTTCGAAGTTTTCAGGTATATCAATAACTTTATCACTGTGACTCATCCATACAGTTTGGCTATTAGGCAAGCTAAAGAATAAATCGTCATCTGATTTTACGTTTAATGTCGCTTTACCATATTCACGTTCACTTGCTCTTTCAACTGAACCGCCCAGTAATTTTGTCATTAATTGCATACCATAACAAATACCTAGAACTGGAATACCTAATTCAAAAATTTCAGGATTTACTGTGAAAGATCCTTCTTCATATACTGAATTCGGGCCTCCAGAAAGGATAATTCCTTTAGGATTCATTTTTTTAATTTCTTCCATTGAGATTTCATGGTCGTGTAATTCACTATATACGCCCATTTCTCTTATACGGCGTGTAATCAATTGATTATATTGACTACCAAAATCTAATACAAGAATTAATTCTTGCTCAAAAGCCATTTCCATAATAGTCCTGCTCCTTTAATTAAAATGAATAGTTTGGTGCTTCTTTAGTTATATGAACATCATGTGGATGTGATTCTTTAAGTCCTGCGCCAGTCATTCTAATAAACTGAGCTTCTTCTCTTAGTTCTTCTAAGTTAGCAGAACCAGTATAACCCATTCCGCTCTTAATACCACCAGTTAGTTGATAAATTGTATCTTGTAAAGGTCCTTTGAAATCAATTCTACCTTCAATACCTTCTGGAACGAATTTTTTAGCTGTAGTATCTTCTTGGAAGTAACGGTCTTTAGAACCTTGTTCCATAGCACCAAGTGATCCCATACCACGATATACTTTATATTGACGACCTTGGAAGATTTCAGTTTGTCCTGGACTTTCTTCAGTACCTGCAAGAAGACTACCTAGCATTACTGCGTTACCGCCTGCTGCTAATGCTTTAGCAATGTCTCCTGAGAACTTAATACCGCCATCTGCAATGATAGCTTTACCATGTTTACGTGCTTCAGTAGCACATTCATAAATAGCTGTAATTTGAGGAACACCTACACCAGCTACAACACGTGTCGTACAAATTGAACCTGGTCCAATTCCAACTTTAACAACGTCTGCTCCCGCTTCATACAATGCCTTAGTACCTTCTTGAGTTGCTACATTACCTGCAATAATCGTTACATCAGGATATGTTTCACTTATGTTTTTAACAACTTCTAATACACCTTTAGAGTGTCCGTGAGCTGTATCTATAACTAAAGCATCTGCTCCCGCTTCGACTAGTTTTTGTGCACGTATAGGTGTATCTTTAGCAATACCTAACGCTGCCGCTACTAATAAACGACCTGCACTATCTTTTGCAGCATATGGGAACTCAATCACTTTCTCGATATCTTTAATTGTAATTAAGCCTTTTAGACTACCGTCTTCAGAAATTAATGGAAGTTTTTCTATTTTATATTTTTGTAAGATTTCTCCTGCTTGTTCTAAGTTTGTATCTACTGGAGCTGTAATTAAATCTTCTTTTGTCATAACGTCTGAAATTTTAATTGAGAAATTCTCTATAAATCTTAAATCACGATTCGTAAGGATACCAACAAGTTTCATATCTTGTTCGTTATTTACAATAGGTACACCAGAAATACGATATTTACTCATTAATGCTTCAGCTGCATATACTTGCTCTTCAGGTGTTAAGTAAAATGGATTTGTAATAACACCATTTTCTGAGCGCTTAACTTTTTGAACTTCATCAGCTTGTTGTTCAATAGACATATTTTTATGAACAACACCTAAACCACCTTGTCTAGCCATAGCTATAGCCATTTTAGCTTCAGTTACTGTATCCATACCTGCTGAAATAATTGGAATGTTCAATTTAATGTTCTTAGATAATTTCACACTTAAATCAACATCACTAGGTAATATTTCTGACTTAGCTGGTACAAGTAATACATCATCAAACGTTAATCCTTCTTTTTGAAATTTATTTTCCCACATGAATATAACCTCCATTAATTTATTTTCATTTTCATTATTTCATATTTTCACTGGTTTGTTGATTGTTTAACCCATTAAAACATAAATTTAATATAATAGCTGCAAATGTCCCTAAAACAATACCATTTTGAGTTAACCATGCATATTGTTCACCGAATGTTTCTAATGCCTGTGGTACTGCGGTAATACCTGCGCCTATCCCAACTGATACTGCAATCACAAGTAAATTGTTCTGTTTGTTGAAATCTATGCCACCTAGCATTTTCACGCCGTATGCCATAACCATTCCAAACATTGCGATCATTGCACCACCTAACACTGGGAAAGGAATCATACTTGCTAACGCACCTAACTTTGGAATAGAACCACATATAATGAGTAGTGCAACCATCATATACATGATTTGATTCTTCTTAGCTCCAGATAGAGAAACTAAGCCAACGTTTTGAGAGTAGGCTGTATATGGAAACGCGTTAAATATAGCACCTATCACAATAGCTATACCTTCTGCACGATAACCTTTAGATAAATCTTTTCTAGAAATAGGTTGTTTTGTAATTTCACTAAGTGCATGATACACACCTGTGGATTCAATCAAACTGACGATTGCGATAATGACAAAGACTATTGTTGTTCCAAACTCAAATTCGAAACCACTAAATCTAAATGGACGTGGTAGTTCTAACCAATTTGACTTATGTAACTCTGAAGTATCTACCAATCCGTAAAATGATGCAACTGCTGTTCCGATTAATAAACCTAATAAAATAGCAATTGATTTAATAAATCCTTTAGACAATCGTTGAATCAGTAAAATGATAACGAGTGTGAATACACCTAAAAATATATTTTTACTATCTCCATAGTTTTTTTCGCCTTCCCCGCCAGCTAAGTAATTCATTGCAACAGGCATAAGTGTTATTCCTATAATCGTTACAACACTACCCGTAACAACTGGTGGGAATAATTTTACTAAATATGAAAAGAATGGAGACATTATAATAACGATAATACCTGATAAGAATATTGAACCATATAACACACTAATTCCGTGTGTGTTTCCGACAAGTATCATGGGTGCAACAGCGGTAAATGTACAACCTAAGACGACCGGCAGTCCAATACCAATTCCTTTATATACTTGTAGAAATGTTGCTACACCACACATAAATATGTCTATTGCTACTAAATACGCTACTTCTTCGGGCGTAAAATCTAATGCTGAACCTACAATAATAGGCACCATAATTGCGCCAGCGTACATTGCTAATAAATGTTGGACACTTAGTATGAAATTTCTCATCTTATTCGTCCACCAATTTGACTTTGTTACCTGCTAAAGATGCAACTTGGCACAATGATAAGACGTCTAATCCTTCTGATTGTAATTTTTCTCTTCCCGGTTGAAAACTCTTTTCTATTACAATTCCAACTCCAGTAGTAGTTGCATTTGCAGATTGAACTAATCGGTGTAAGCCTAATGATGCTTCACCATTCGCTAGAAAGTCATCAATAATCAATACATGATCATCTTCATCTAAAAATTGTTTCGAAATAACAACTGTACTTGTTGTATTCTTTGTGAACGAATGAATATCTGTGTGATAAAATTCATTTGTCATTGTAGAAGGTTTTGCTTTTTTGGCAAATAAACAAGGCACATCTAAATGTAGAGAAGCCATAATAGCTGGCGCAATACCTGAAGCTTCAATCGTTAACACTTTTGTTATTTTTTTCTCTTTAAAATGATCGACAATTGCTTGTCCTACTTCGTACATAAGTTTTGCATCAATTTGGTGATTTAAAAATGAATCAACTTTAAGTATCTTTTCATCAATAACTACACCATCTTCTTTAACCCTATTCTGTAGTGTCCTCACACTACTCGCCTCCTCATTTAGATTAAAAAAAACACACCTTAATCCTAAAATATAGGTAAGATGAGTAAAAAATAATATAAAACCACACAAAATTGATAGTCTGGTTCCAGAGTTATTCGTTTACTCATAGTCGCATCGTTTAAGGCAATGCGGTAGAAACTTCTAAAGCCATATTCTTCAGATTATATGAGTTTTTAGTAATAAATTATTCATTGATAATAACAAAATATCAGTATTTTTACAATAGGAAAAACCTTATTATCACGGGATTTAAACACATTTTAAATAGACAGAATAATTAAAATAATGAGAATTTTTACCCTGTTTTGTTTGATTATCTCATAGAAGGGTATTTGTGAATTATATTGTATTTATGAAAACAATATTAAATTAATCTATAAACATCATAAGAGTATTCACTGATTGATGGTTTTTGCACATTACAAATTTATGGAGGTTTTAAGTATGGGTAAAATCGAAAAGTTTAATACAGAAAGTGAATTACTACAACGAATAGACCAATTGAAAGCAGATGGATTAGGAGAACGTGACTTACAAGTTATAACTGAAAATCGATTAGAAGATAACTCACTAGAATATACAGACGTAAAAGTAAAGAATTCTCGAGGATCATTTAGTGATAAACTCACTGCATTATTCTCAGGTGAAAGCGCAGAAGAAAGAGTACTTACAGGTATCAATGTTCCTGACGAAAATGTAGATGAGTATAAAAATGCTCTGAATGATGGAAAAATATTATTGTATATCGACAATGATAATACTGAAGAAACTGAGAACTTTGATTCTAGCCATCCGAAAGATTCACAATTAGGCAACGAACATTACGATGACACTAAACCTTTCTCAAAAGAAGATAGTAATAGCGGTGTTTCAGCTGGAACAGGTGCCGGTATCGGAGCTGGAGCTGCTTCTGCAAATTCATCAAAAGATGTAAACAATGAATCAGACGATTTACAAGATGATAAAGATACCAATCGCTATGGTAACAGCATAGATGAAGAAAATGAAGCACATGATGATGTTGATGATCATTCTACAGCTTCTACTCTTGCTGGCACTACTGGTTTAGGTGCAGCAGGTTATGCAGCGAACCAATCAGAGCAAAATGAAAATGAAACATTATCTAGTGATAACGAAAGAGATTTAGAAGAACTTAAAAATCGTAATAATAATGATTCAAAACCACCATATGGTGAAGCTGATAATGTAAAAGATCAAAGAGATTTAACACGTGAAGATGAATCAGAGTTCACTAGAGTTCACGATGATAGTGTTGAAACTGAGCGTTCATCTTTAAATGATGAAAGAGAAAATTTAAATGCTCAAGACGCTAATGAGGATTTAACACGACAGTCTGACTTAACTTCTAATGAAAACAGAAACGCTGCTGATAGTACAAATACAACGGCAGAAGATGAAGAAGCTGTTAGACTACATGAAGAGCGAGTGAACGTCGACAAAGAAAACGTTGAAACTGGTGAAGCTTCAGTTGATAAACATGTAGTTGAGGAAACTGAAGAGTTCGATGTACCTGTAGAAAAAGAAGAAGTTACTATCGAGCGTCGACCAGTAAATGAAAAAGTAGATAGCGACTTTGAATCAAACGAGGATGATTCTATTCACGTACCATTACATGAAGAACGTGTGAATGTTGATAAAGAAAACGTAGTGTCTGAAGAAATTGTAATCAAGAAAAACAAAGTACAAGACACAGAACACGTTTCAGAAAATGTAAGACGAGAAGAAGCAGATATTAATAATCCTACTGATGATGATAAACAATAAAACATCATTAATATTAAAAGGGTCCGGGGCATAAATAATTGTCCCGGGCTCTATTTTACGTATATAAAATATAAGAAAACACTGTATAAGCATTTTTAGTGTGATATGTTATAATATGACTAAATCTTGAGTCGAGGGGTTTATTAACATGAATTTTGAAGTTGTCACATCAATAGATGATCCATTGTTTAAAAAAGCATTAGATATGTATGAGGAAATTTTCAAAGTAGAAATCAGAGAAGATCGTCATGTGTTCATACATTCATTAACATCTGAATATATCAAAAATCATTATATATTTTTAGTTGGTCTTAAAGATGATATGGTTGTTAGCCTATCAACTGGTCATTATGAACCAACTACTAACTCTGCATTCATTAATTATTTAATGACCCACCCAGAACACCGAAATCGACGTGTAGGTGCACAAACTTTAGAAAAAATCGAAGAAGAATTACACAAGTGTGGTCAAGAAGTACATGGTAGAGATGCTAACATGATTATGCTTGAGTCATTCGGTGAAGAATCATATGATTCTGAAGAAGGAAAAGAACAAGCTATTATGCGCAAAAACTTTTTCAATAGACATGGTTATGAAATTTTGCAAAACATATCATATATTCAACCAAATCCTCAAAAATCTTTACCACCTTCACCAATCAATTTATTTGTTAAACAATACTTACCGCTTCAAAAAGACGTTATTATGCCAAGTATACGTTCATGTTATATTAATAAATATATACACGGTAACGAAAATGACAGAGAATTTGTATATGAACTATTAGATTCAATGGGGTTATAAAATTACAGGCTGCGACATAAATAAATGTCTCAGCCTGTTTTATCATATTGGCAGTAGCTGACTGGTATGAAAACACGATTATATCAAGCTTTTTTCATATCTAGTCATCCTTGCCGGGGTGGGGATACAAAATCTTTTTAACAAAATGAGATGCCTCTCCCGCTCCCTGATTTTTATTTTTCTGTATATCTCTTTATAAGGTCTTGAGCTTTTTCTCTCTTAGCTCCCTCGGGATTTGTACCACACCACAAATTCATATAATCAGGATTGTCTTCTTTTTTAGACTTCCCTCTCATAGGCTGTGTTAATATATTTTGAATTGGATAAGGACAAATCGCTCTTTCAAATGTTTCAGCATAGACAATATAAGCATTTCTTATTCCATTAGCATAGCGACCACTAAATGTATTTGTTAAAACAATATCTTTAGTAGTAGCTCGCAATATACTCTCTTTATGGATGTTAGGCACTCCGCTTTCTTCTGTTGTTAAAAATGCTGTACCTAACTGTACAGCCGTAGCGCCTTTTTGAAGGAAAAATTGTGAACGTTCAGGGTTTGTTATTCCACCTGCTACTATTAGAGGTAAATCTATAGATTCCTTTGCAAGATTAAATAATTGCTCTGTTGTAAGCAGGTCATCTGGTAATGACTGTTTAAAGGAGCCTCTATGCCCGCCTGCTTCCTTTCCTTGTAAAACAATTCCATCTACACCAACCTTCACTAAATCTAGTGCTTCCTCCAACTCAGTGGCTGTTCCTAATACTAATATTTTATGCCTGTGCAACTTGCTGACAAGCGCTTCTGTTGGTTTGCCAAATGTAAAACTCGCAACTTTTACTTCTTTATCAATAATGACATCTATCATTTCGTCGAATTGATTTGTAATCTTTACTTCTTTAATTGGTTCATATTGAAGTTCTTCTTCTATTGGTTTCAATATTGCATTCATTCGATCAACTTTGTCTTGATTAATTTCAGGAAATTCTGGGATAAATAAATTCACGCCAAACGGTTTATCAGTCATTTTTCGTATCTTATCAATATCGTCTGATAATGATTCTGGATTCATATAACCTGCCCCTATTTGACCTAATCCACCTGCGTTACAAACTTCAGAAACCAGCTTAGGTGTCGTTACACCACCAGCCATTCCTGCTAGAAATATTGGTTCTGACACGCCTAATTCATTCAATAGCATAGTTCTATTCATATCATTACCCCTTTCAAAATAACCATAAGCTGATTGCTTTATTTTTGTCATTATTTAGTTCATTATAATGTCATCTTACTAAAAGGAGTATCAAAATGTCACAATCAAAACTTACATTGACAGAAATTATAAAGAAAAGAAAATCAGTTAAGGAATTTGACCCTAACTTTAAAATACCTAGAGAAGAAATTGAAGAAATGATTGAGCTAGCTACAGAAGCACCTTCATCAATCAATTTACAACCTTGGAGATTTGTTATTATAGATTCAGAAGAAACTAAACAAAAATTAGATAGCCTTGTACAATTCAACCAAAGACAACTTCACTCTTCAAGTGCTATTATTCTCATATTAGCTGACTTAAAACATGCTGATTACGTTAGTGAAATTTATGAGAAAAACGTAGAACTTGGATACATGGATGAAAACTCTAAAGATTATTTCATTGAAACAATTTCTAATTTAATAAGCGGTGCAGATGAAAGCTACTTCAAAGAACAAGGTTTAATGGATGTAAACCTAGCTTCTATGCAACTTATGCTTATTGCTACTGATCATGGTTATGATACTAACCCTATTGGTGGTTTCGACAAAACGGCTTTACTTGAAGCTTTAAATATCGATACTTCACGATATGTACCTGCTCATTTACTTGCTATCGGTAAAGGCGCTAAAGCTCCGCATGAGTCAAGTAGATTACCAGTAGAAAGCATCATAGCATGGAACGACGAAAGTGATGGTATAGTTGGAAAATAATTGTTAAATTATTTAAATATGGACTAGTCTTCGTAAATAAAAACATCATTAATGAGATATTAATTCAAATCAAACCCTAAAAGTTAGATAAAATTCTAATTTTTAGGGTATTTTTTATATTGCTTTATTACTTAATAGAGTGTAGAATTTATTGCGCTAAGACTTTTTTACATGAACGCTTTAACGCTTTAAAGTATTTTATATATAAAGGAAGGTTTATTATGAAAAATTTATCACAATGGTCTTCTAATATTGGATTTATATTAGCAAGTGCGGGATCAGCTATTGGGTTAGGTGCTGTATGGAAATTCCCATACATGGCTGGAACTTATGGCGGGGGTGCATTTTTATTCATCTTCATCATATTTACACTACTAGTTGGTTTACCACTACTATTAAGTGAGTTTATATTAGGACGATACGGAAAGACTTACTCAACAAATATATTCAAGAAAGTTTCTGGTAAGTCTTCTTTCAATTTAATCGGTTGGCTTGGTAATTTAACCGTGTTTGTATTATTTTCTTTCTATAGTGTTATCGGCGGTTGGATTATTTTATATATTATTAGGACGTTATTGGATAGCGTTGGTTTAACGCATTCCAATGAATACGGAAATATCTTTAATGATTATATTTCAAATCCACTCTTCGCATTAGCAAGTCAATTTGCGTTTATATTTATCACCGTTATTATTGTTAGTAAAGGTGTAGAAAAAGGCATAGAAAAAGCATCAAAAATCATGATGCCACTATTGTTTTTATCATTTTTAATCATTATCATTCGATCTGTAACTTTAGACGGCGCTTTAGAGGGTATCCAATATTTCCTTACTCCTAAAATAGCTGATTTAAGCTCTGAAGGTGTGTTATATGCTCTTGGTCAATCCTTCTTTGCCTTATCACTAGGTACATGCGGAATGATGACATACGCTTCATACTTAGACAGAAAAACGAATATCGTTAAAAGTGCTAATGCAATTGTATGGATGAACATCGGTGTATCAATAGCAGCAGGACTAGCAATATTCCCAGCTATTTTTGCTTTTGGTCTAGAACCCAACCAAGGTCCTGGATTATTGTTCATCATATTACCACAAGTTTTTGATCAAATGTTTTTAGGTTCATTATTCTATTTATTATTCTTATTATTGTTCTTGTTCGCAGCAATTACATCATCAATATCATTGCTCGAATTAAATATATCAAACATCACAAAAAATAATAATGATTATAGAAAGAAATGGGCTTATATTATTGGTGGTCTTGTGTTTATTTTTGGGATACCTTCCGCTTTATCAAATGGATTGTTGCAAAACTTAACATTTGGTGTCGGTACATTCTTTGATAACATGGATTATTTAGTAGCTAACATTTTAATGCCTATCGGAGCTTTCGGTGTCACAATATTTGTTGGTCACATTTTTGATAAAACTACTATTATGAAAGAGTTGAATATGCAAGATAGTAAAAAAGGACGACTCTTCGTTAACACTTGGTATTTCTTAGTTAGATTTGTTTTACCAATTATTATCATCGCAGTATTCATCGGACAATTATTATAGGATGAACATATTAAAATCAATAGATAGTCATTTTTAGGAACTAAAATGTGTAATTGTCACGATTTTATAAAAAATAAGCATCTCACTTTCAAACTGAAATAATCAGTTAAGTGAGATGCTTTTTATTTTAAAGTATTCCTATCCATTTCCAATAAGTCATACTCATTATAACTATTAATATATAACCGATGACGGTAATTGGTACACCTGTTTTGATAAAATCTTTTACTGTGAATGTCTCTGTACCATATGCGAGCATATTTTGTGGTGAACTCACTGGTAATAAGAAACCAAAACTAATAACAAATTGTTGGATTAATACGAAACCAATCGACTGATCTCCTAAATCTAGCGTTTGTGTTAAAGCGATAAATACAGGAATCAGTGCTGAAGAAAGACTCGTTGCACTCGCAAAACCTAGATGTATAAGAATATTAAATAGTGATATTAAAGCAATGATTGCAATTAAAGGCATATGATTTAATCCCATTAAACCGAATGTTTTATCACTTAACCATTGTGCTGCTGTTGTTTCTAATAAAACAGTTCCTAAAGATATTCCTATACCAAATACAATAACAGTTCCCCAAGGGATTTTCTTTTCGACATCTTCCCAAGTAAATACTCCTATTTTAGGTGTAAGCATAATTGCTAAAGCGATGATTGTAATGGAAGATGAGTCTATAGGATGCAGTAATTTTTCTGTAGACCAGAATAATAGTAATAAAACGGAAATAGTGATGAGTCGCCATTCTCTTGCTGATATAGGACCTAGTTCTTTTAATTGTTTTTTAACTAATTCTGTCCCGCCTTCGATTTCCTTTTCTTCAGGTTTAATAATTGTAATCATCACAAAGTATAAGACAACTGACATTATAATAGACCATGGTGCTGCATATAAGAACCATTCGCCCCATGATATATCTTGCCCCATAGATTTATTAATAAATCCGATTGCGACTATATTCTGTGCTGCTGCAGTCTTTATACCAATATTCCATATTGATACTGAGTGGACTGCCGTTATAATCAGTAAAGCAGCTAGCTTACTGTTTTTAGACGTATTGAATGCTGCAATCATACCTAATAGTATAGGTACGACTGCGCCTGCTCGTGCAGTAGCTGAAGGAACAAAGAATGCCAATATTATTGAAACAACTATAGCTCCAATAACAATTCTATTAGTCTTATTTCCTACAACTGACAGAACTTGCAATGCTAAACGTTTATGCAAGTTTGTCACTTGCATGGCTGTTGCGAGAAAAAGCGCTGCAGCAACAAGCGCAACTGCAGATCCTGAAAATCCGCTTAAGGCCATTTTTAAAGCATTACTCGTTCCTAATAAAGCATCTCCTTCAACAGCTTTACCATCCACCGCGGGATTACCTAATGAATCAGCTAAATCTTGAACTGGACTAAAACCAGTTAATAATACAATAAGACCAACAATCATTACAGCTGATACTGGATATGTAACTGCTTCTGTAACCCACATAATGACGGCAAAAGCTAATATTGCCAGTGCGCACTTAGCCATAATAGGTAAATCGTTAGGTGTTGGTAATAATAATATTGTGATTAGTACAATAAAACTAATGATAATCCAAATTGGTTTAAAAGCTTTTTTCTCTGCATTTTTTGACATCGACAACAGCTCCAATTTATTGTTTATTATTCTATTTTCCTAAATAGTAACATATTTCTTATTGGGATATAACGAATTATTTAACTAATACTTGAACTTTATCACAAATACATGTAATGTATTAAGGGAAGCGTGACGGTTGTCTGTCGGCAGACAACCCGACCTATAGAAAACACTGTTATATAAAGGATGAGGCATAGAAATGTTAACAAAAGAATTCTCAGCTAAGGTTGGTCTTAGCGAAAAGCAAGTTAGAAAAATTGTACAGCACTTAGAAGATAGAGGTTATCAGCTTTCTAAGACGGAATATCGTGGAAGAGAAGCTACAGATTTCCAAGAAGAAGATATTGAATTATTCCAAGAAATTGCTGAAAAAGTGAAAGAAACTAACAGTTATGATCAAGCTTTTGAAACTTTAGAAAAAGAAAAAGATTTCTTACAAGTTCTTGTGAAAGATGAACCTACTCAACAAACGCCTGAACTTCAACAATTAATTGATGAATTAAGAACTGAAGTACAACATATGCGTAGAGAAAGACAAATGTTAGGCGAAATGCTACAACAAGTACATATTACACAACAAAAATTAGAACAAACTTTAGCTTTACAAGCGCCACAAGAAACTCAAAATAGTGAGCCAACTGAGAATACTAACGTAGCGGAGAAAGAAACTACTCAAACTGAAACTTCTCCTAAAGAAGAAGTTGAAGCGACTACAACTCAATCTGTTAAAACTGAAGATATAGATGAGACACCTTCTAAAGTAACTGTAGCTGCTTCAGAAGCATCAAAAGAAAACAACGAACAAGATGACGATAATAAGCAAGCTTCAGCAGAAACTAAATCTGAGCAATCTGAAGAAGTTAAAGCAGAAACTACAGAAACTGCTAAAGAG